>Ga0209172_10006485_pt1 | contig 12971 bp, 17 predicted proteins | sample LarsenN4metaG_FD_184113 | JGI IMG/M metagenome (GOLD analysis project Ga0209172, IMG submission 184113) | Hot spring sediment bacterial and archeal communities from British Columbia, Canada, to study Microbial Dark Matter (Phase II) - Larsen... ... | reverse complement strand
ACCTCCGATCATCTGACGCGGCGGGAAGGGACCCACGGCGGGCTGTGGGGGCTCAGGGTGCGCCCGTTCTCCCCGCCGCGCCGGGTGCGCTGTCCGGAGCACGGGGTGCGCGTGGAAGCGATGCCCTGGAATGAGGGCAAGCGACCCTGGACGCGGGCGATGATGGTCTTCCTGGCCCGCTGGGCCCGGCGCCTGTCGTGGCGCGAGACGGCCGAGGCCTTCGAGGTCAGTTGGGAGGCCGTCTATCGCTCGGTGCGGTGGATCGTGGAGTGGGGGCTGGCCCATCGCGGGCTGGCCGGGATCACGGCGATCGGGCTGGACGAACTGCATTGGCGCAAGGGCAAGCAGGCGGCGAACTTCCTGACCCTGATCTACCCGGTGGATGCCGGGTGCCGGCGGCTCCTGTGGGTGGGGCTGCGGCGCACGGAACGCAGCTTGCGCCGGGGGCTCAAGACGTTGGGCGCCGAGGTGGTGGCCGGCATCCGGGTGGTGGTCAGCGACATGTGGCGGCCCTACCTGGCGGTGGTGCGCAAACAGATGAGCCAGGCGGTCCAGATTCTGGATCGGTTCCATCTGACGGCGCTGCTGAACAAGGCGGTGGATCAGGTGCGCCGCGGCGAAGGCCACGCGTTGCGGGGCCAGCGCCGGGGCGAGCGGCTGAAGCAGACCCGCGGGCTGCTGCTCAAGCCCCGGGCCCGGGTGCGGGGCAAAGCCCGCGAGCGACTGGATGCCGTGCTCCACTCCAAGCTCAGAACGGCCCGTGCCTGGAGCTTGAAGGAGGCCTTCGCCCATTTCTGGACCTACCACCATCCCCGGTGGGCCGAGGCCTTCCTCGATGCCTGGATCACCCGCGCCCTGCGCAGCCGGCTGCCCCCCATGCGGAAAGTCGCCCTGACCCTCCGAGACCACGAGCCGCTGATCCTGAACTGGTTCGCGGGGAAAAAGGCGTTCTCGTCCGCCGCCGTGGAGGGCCTGAACAACAAAGCCCGTGTGGTCACCAGACGATCCTACGGCTTCCGTCAGTTCCCTGTACTGGAAGTGGCCTTGTATCATACGCTTGGCAAATTACCCGAACCGGAATTTACCCACAGATTCTGCTGACGAGGCATAGTTTCTTCAGCCAGGAATGCTAGAGCAGGAACTTATACGACACGTAGAACGTCCCTACTAGGCCAAGGATTGCCAACCAACCAACATATGCTCGCCGGATAAGACCCTTGGGGCAGTTCCGCCCAAGCCAAATGCCACCACAGAGTAGGAGGACTGCCATGACCCGATAGCGCTCGTGGATGAATTGGGTTCCCCCTGCAACGGCCAATAGGGTTACCCAGCACGGCAAATGCATCACGAGGCCGTCTCGCCACTTTCCTATCAGGAAGGCCTGTACAAGGCCAGCTAACGCTAACCCAAGCAATGCTATGTAGAGGGCTGAGGACATACTCATCGCCAAGGCCTGCCAATCAAACCAGTTGCCGTCCATCAAGCCACGAAGGCTAAAGCCAATTTGCGGGAGCGGCGCTACCAGGTAAAAAACCAATCTCGGGAAAGCAAACGCTGCAGACTGAAAGACGTTCTCGGGGATCAGTAGCTCTCCCAGCGAGCGCTCACTCCATGTCATCCCCTCCAAGAACTGATTGTCACGAGTTGTTATCCTCACCAGCACGTCAAAGTAGTCAAAATCGTATGACCCCAAGCCCATAGATAGTGTCGGGGCCAAAAGAAGGATAATTCCCCCAGCACCAACGACAAACGAACCAACAAGGCGACGCGCACCTGTTATTTTCAAAAATGTCAGAAGAAGGATCATGCCGCCGAAAGCAGGAACCAACGCCGACGTACGTATCAGACCAAGCAGTCCCAGCGCCACCATTGAACCCAGATACACAACCACCAGCGACAAACGGTCCCCCGGTTTTCGGATGAGATAACCACCCATCCAGAGTGTGGCCATCGTCATCAGCGCCATCGTGAGGCTCTCTCGGGCCGTGAGGGCATCAAACCAGACCACTTCCGGGATAATCATGGCCAAACCCAACGTCCAATCAGTCGGCGCACGCTCCCGTTTGATGCGATACCCCACCCTTATTAGGACCAGCGTGGCGAGCAGGGTAACGCAAGTATTGATGAGCGCAGGGAGTACCGGATTCTGGCCAAACAGCGCGAACAGTACACCGTAATAGTAAAGAATGCCGACATAGTTTATGAGACTTTCCGATGGCGCGAATCCACTCTCGGCCAATTCCCCTGCCTGAAAATAGTACCGTTGGGGATCATACCCAAAAATCTCCCCGGTTGGATCCAGCTGAGGTGTCCACCCGACGTAAAGTACAACCAAAATCAAGAGTAATTTGGCTAGGAAAGCATATCCCAATTTTTGCAAGTGAGGATCCCGGAGTTGAAGGCGGAGGCGGGTAATAAGAGTAATGCCCGTTCCAGCGACTACCAGAAACACACCCATAGTTTGGCCGAGACCTTCAATACCAACAGCGGCAATAAGCCCCCAGCCGATTAAAATCGTGATTATAAGGAGCAACAATTGAAGGTCAAGATGGCTGAGCCGGCGGGACGAAGCCCTACTCCTTGAATCTAGGAGCATGGCCTTCCCTCTGCCGCAGGTTGCCGTTGGCTCAGTCATTCCTCGGCTATTCGATAGATGTGGGGGCCCAGGATTCGCCGTGGCTCTGCAGTTACGTGGCCCAACCTTATACGATTAACAGGCAGCAGTAAGTGCCTCCAAGTGAACAACTGCCGCCTGGAAGGCGGTAGCTTCGAAGCATCGTCGATTCGAAATCGACTGTCGTCCTGGACCGGTTCCCCTTCTTGTTCGGCGATGTGCTGTTTGATCAGGGCATCCGTAATGGTCCCCGAGGTGACCGCGGAGTCGCCCCGCGCCCACAGGTGGCGGCCCCGGAACTGTTTCCGCCAGGGGGGCGCACTCCTGGAGGAGCATCCGGGAGCTGATCCCCTTGAGCCACTGGACGATCTGGCTCACGCTCCGGTACGGGCGGTACGCGATCAGGAGGTGGGCATGGTCGCGTGCCACCTTCCCGGAGAGAATCGTCAGTTCATGTTCCCGCGCAATCTCGCGCAGGAGATTGCGGGCGTGGAGGGCCACCGACCCCGGTCCGGGCGAAGAACCGCCGGGTGAGCCGCGACCGCATCTGCGTCCCCCGATCGGGGAGGGAGCGGGGGTAAACGTGCGGCGGCACCTCCAAGAGGCCTTCGTTCTGGAGGCCCTGATCCCACAGCGGGAGGAGCTCGCGGGATTCCAGCGTCTCCGCGAGGGGCCAGGCGAGCACCTTGCGGCTCACCCAATCCAAGAGCACGGAGAGGTGCAGGCACACCCAGGGCTGCGTTGTCCGGAGTTGGGTGATATCCCGACACCAGAGGCTGTTCGGCTGCTGGGCAAAGCTGGTGTCGGGTTTGGCCCCCACCGGCTCCCCCCGGCGACGTTGGGACGGCACAGGCCCAGCCTGCCAGCGTTGGAGGGTTCGGGCGCTGAGGCCCAGGGCCCGGGCCGCTTGCGCCGGCCTCAGGCCGCTCTGCCGGGCTTCTCGCACGGCCATCAGGCTCGCCTCGCGCGCTTCCGCGGCAATGGGGGCTCGTCCGCGCCGCTCGGCGAGCCCCAGCGCTCGTTTTTTTCGAGCAGGGTGTACTCCACGGTGAGCTCGGCCAAGGCCCGCTCCTTCTCCCGGAGTTCTCGGCAGATCCGCGCGTACTCCTTCGGAGTCTCTGGCGTGGCGTGGTTCCGATGGCCGGCCCGAACCTTGAGCCCGGCACTCGTCGAACGCTCCACGGCCTCCTCCATGGCCCGGAGGTCTTCTCAGGTGAGACCGTACCTCCGGAGGATCTCCCCGACAGGCGCATCTGGATTCCGAGTCTCCAGGAAGATCCGGAACTTCCGTTCGGCGGTTACCCGCTGCCACTGCTGCCCTTCGGCCATGCGCCACCTCCTGGGAGTTGGCCGCTATCATAACCGCAAATACGGCGACATGCTGTTGTGTAACACAACGAGCCCCGAGGACTTCGCTTCCCTTTTATCTCATATCCCACCTTAACGGGTTAGTGCCATAACATCGTTAACTGAAATTCTGCCATAAGATCGTTAACCAAGCCCGCCCACCGCGCTCGCTGCGCCACACCGTTGGGCGCGCTGCTCGCCGAGGCGGGCTCCGTTCCCCCTACGAAGCCAAGCCCACAAGTGGTTAACGATGTGGCGCTTCCGGCTTTAGTGTGGGTACAGGTCCAGTCCCCCGCAGTGGAACAGGATGGCCACCTTGAAGTGCTCCAGGTTCCGGAAGCCGCAGGCGGTCTTGATGACCCCCTGGATTTTGCTATTCAGGCCCTCGGCCACGGCATTCGTGAGCCGGTGCTTGGCGTAGGTCACGATGTTGGCGAGGTGCCGCTTCAGCATATGGGCGACCTGCTGGACCGGCTTCAACCGGGAGTGGGTCGCCCACCAGAACCAGCGCTGGAAGAAGCGCTGGGCCCACCCGGGAGCGCGGTACCGCCACAACGCCCGCAGATTCTCCTTGATGGCCCAGGCCCGGCCGACTTTGAGGTCCAGGGTCTGAAGCCGCTCGAACTCGGGCCGGTAGCGCTCGGGGAGATTCTCGTCGGCATACAGCCACAGTCGCTTCGTGCCGGTCAGCGGGCTCTCGCCGTGCTCCCGCTCGAGCGCCCGGTGCTCCTGGCGGCGGACTCTGTCCACAGCGTCCGTCAGGTGCTTCATGATGTGGAACCGGTCGAAGACGATCTTTTGGTCCGCGTCGGGCACGTGGGCCCGGATGGCGAGGAGGTAGGGCTCCCACATGTCGGTGGCGATGGCCTCAATGGCCGCTCGCTGCTCGGCCGTGAGGGTCTGGAAGAAGCCGTCCAGGCTCGCCTGCTTCCGGTCCTCCCCGATGTACTCCACCCGGGACTCTTCGGCATTGACCACCAGCGTGAGGTAGTGATGCCCCTTTTTGAAGGCCTTCTCGTCGATGCCGATCCGGCGCAGGGTGGCGGGGGCCTTGCGGGCCTGGCCCCGGCCCACCGCCCGCTCCAGGATGCCCCACGCCTCGTCCCAGGAGATCCGGAGGATGCCGGCCGCCCCGCTGATGGCGCACTCCCGGAGGAGGTCAATGGCCAGGCGTTCGAAGAGGGTCGTGAACTGGCGGCCCGGCTCGGCCCAGGGGACCTTGACCTGCTTCACCTTGTGGGTGCGACATTCGACCCGGGGCACCCGGCAGTGGAGGAACGTTTGGAACTGGCAGCTATCCAGGTGGCGCCAGATCCGGTCCACGTGGTCGCGAATCCCATACAGGGTGCCGCATTCGGGGCAGGGGAACTGGGTGCCCGCCGGGTGGCTGGCCCACACGTCCACCCGCTGTTGCTGAATGTCCAGGTCCACCCGATCCACGGTCCAAGGCTCCACGAGACCCAACAGGTGCCATGGATGAGATTGCCAACTTCCAGCACTCCCTCCGCCCACATGCCGGCGAGGACCTCCGCTGCACCTTTCCAGTCCACGCCAGCCAGCGACGATCGCAGAGCACCTACCACATAAGACAATACGACAATGAAACCTCCACCCACCAGCACTGGTGTACGCGTCCAGACTCGCTCGCGCACTGCGGCCCTCTGCCGGACTCGGCTCCTCCACTTCACCATCATGAAGATTCCCGCAACCGCCAGAGGGATAGCCTCGCGATCCCCTCTCAGCAACTGCAGCCAACCAATGACCAACAGCAAAGCAAGAAGCACAAGAGCATTCTTTACTCCCGCACGCCGTCGGTCTGCATCCAGGAGCGCATCCGCCAAGCACCACACCACGAGGATGTATGAAACCATCCAGATCGAACCGAAATTCCAATCCTGGCTAATCGCAACCCCCTCCGTGTAGCGTGCATCGAATATGGTCTGGCGCGGTGCATATAGCCAGGAAAGGAGCACACCCAGACCAATCAACGCACAGAACACCGGCAGAGTCAGACCGCGACCCGCGGCCGGCGTTGCACCCCGGGAGTCAGCCCATGCCCGCGGATGCGAATTCGCCCCTCCCAATGTTTGGCCAATCACAAATCCGACCGCTCCCAATGCTCCAATTAAGGCCATCAATTGGATAATGCTTTCATCTACCATGTACGCGTTGACCGCCAGTCCCCACATGAGTTGTGGTGCCTCGCCATCAAAGTCAAACCATAGGTATGGAATAACGTGAATGAACGGCAGAGCATACACGATGAAAAACCACAGAACCAGAAAACCAGCCTTGTGTGCCCGATATCTCTTAGCTAAATGCAAACCGACTGCCCCAAACACGGCCACGGACAAGGCAATCGGCGGGTATGTACTTACATGGAACGCCAAGACGCCCAGAAAGGCCACCAAGACCCAACCCTGCAATCCGAGGAATTTGCCAATTCGTGATAGCGCGCTATTCGCCATCGAAGACCCCATAGACATGCACGTCAAATACTACTCATTTCCACCCCAGCGCTCGGAAGCAGAGATCTTTGACCTGCTGGCAGCTATCGGCATTGACAAACAAGAAGTTGTTATTGACTAGCGTGTTCTTGTCATCCTGACCGAAGGAGGCAGCCTCTTCTTCGCGGACCTCCTCCAAAAATGGATTCAGTTTCAATGCTACATATCCTTCCCTCCAAAATGTCTGGAAGGTTGCCAGCAGATCCGGATGCACGCTCGGACCCGCCGGCAGATGCTCGGTCACCGCGATGTCCACCATCTAGATCGGCTTCGGAGTCATCGCCAGGTAATGCTTTGCCCCATTGACAACTGAAAGCTCCGCGCCCTCGACATCGATAATAAAAAGCAATCGCTGGCCCGAGAATCGCTGGCCCAAGATGTTATCCAAAGATTCGATTGGTACCAGCGCGACGAATCGCTCGGAGGTGCCCGCCCACATTCTTAGCAGCGAAGCACAAGTCCCTTCCGTACATCTCTGCAACGCCAGGCCGATCGCTCAGCGCGACAGGAAACACCTCGACGTCGCGCCATCCGTTCCGGTCGAGGTTGCGCAAGAGGAATCTTACATTAGCCACGATGGGTTCAAAGGCAACGACGTGTTTGTGGACCGACCTCGCCAATCACACGTAGTAGCCCATGTTCGTCCCGACGTTGACGACGGCATCCAGCTCGGCCAGCAACGCCCGTACCACCATGGTTTCGAACATCTGGAAGGCACCGGCTTCCATGCTTGGATTGCCGGAAAAGAGGAAACCATGCGGCGTCTTTTTCAAATGCGACCAATAAAGCCTGAAAATTTCCCGTACCTCGCGGTAGCTCGTCGCAAAAAAGCCGGATCGCTCCAGGTCCGCGCGCAGGATGCTACGGATGCTGGTTGCCTTTTTCACGTCATCTCCATTCCGTTCATCAGTCACACCTGCTGGCTTCTCTCCTTCACCGCCACACAGTGCCAGCCGAAGCAGGCCACGTCTGCCGTCTCCGCCCCCTTCGCCAGTTCTATTGTCAGGGCACCAGCCACCCCGAGCAGATAGCCGAGCGGCCATGCCCAACCGCCTGATCGCCGGGCCATGCTCCCCAGCCGTTTGAGTTCCTGCTGGAGGTAGGCAAACCAATCCCCGTTCGGCGTCAACTCCACGATCTCGAAGCCGCGCCTCGGGAGGTGCTCTTCGTACCAATACCGGCTGAAGCCCGTCACATAGTGATACGGGGCCATGTGGACGAGCGAGGCAAACGGGGCCGTCAAGATCAGCACTCCCCCCGGCTTGAGGAGCCGCGCGAACTCACCGAGTGCCCGCGTCGGTTCCGGGATGTGCTCCAGCACTTCGCTACAAAGAATCGCGTCAAATGACGAATCCGGTTCAGGGATCGAGGTGATGTCGCACACCAAGTCCACACGCGAGGTGTCCCACACCCCTGGGTGAAAGCCTCGCCCGTCTCCTGAACCGTCGTATTGGCCAAAATCCTGGGATGCATAGTTCAGATGGGCGCAGAGATCCTTATTCTTCAATTCTCCGGCACCCGCGTCCAGGATGCGGGAACCCGGTGGAATCGCCGCGAGTTTCTGCTGGAGCCACCCCTGACGGTTGGCCTCGTTGGCGTTGTGAAAAAGTTTGCTCAGCAACCTCCCCACAGGCTCCAGGTCCTTGCTACACCACCTTCTGAAAAACGAACAGGCAGAGCTTGTAACCGTCTCGATCCTTCAACAAATGATCGACTTTCTCTGAACAATCCGCCTCTGCCACGACCCCCTCGTGATTGACAATGGAAGTGGACCTTATCCCGAGAGCGCACTCTGAAGCCCACTTTGCAATTGTTTCTACAGAAAAGACCCAATGTCCATTGAATTCTACATGTTCCCTCCCACACGGAACCGACAGATACAACGTGCCACCTGCTTCGAGCACTCGGGCAAGATTTCGGAATGCGTTCTCCGGGCCTTTTGAATTAATAGAATCCCCATACCTGCCTAAGCCGACGTGTTCCAAAGCGTGAAGGCAAGAAAGCGAGTCGCAATATTCACGGAAATCGTCTGGCAGATCCACAATATCGCCCTGCCGAAAAACCACACGAGGTATGGCTTTGCTCAATGGACGGATATCGAGCACTTCGATCTCACGAAAACTCGCCACGTGGGCGACGAATCCATCGATCCGTGAACCCACATCGACATGCTTCCTCGGGTTGGCTTGGAATATTTTCTGTGCAACCAAAAGGTCCTGCCAGAAATATTCCTGCCGGATTTCCCCCGCTTCTTGCCGCCAATCATGCAGGCAGGGAAGCAACCGCATCTCTCCACCGAAATGCGCTGAGAACCGTATCCAGTCCCTGACAAACCGGGGAGCCGCACGAAGCGCACGCGCGGCCCTGATAGGATCCACCCCTATCTGCGTTTGAAAAACCCAATATACCCGTCTCATCAAGCGTTCGACTGACACCACCGTGCTCGCGGGGTGATCCGGACGATGTCTGTTGAGACTTCAGCCTCGTAGGCGCCGGTCTGCCGAACCAGCGACAGCAGCTCATCCAAAAACGGGTAGCCGTCCCTTCCCGTAAAGCAGCACGCATCATCGACCAAGATAACATGACCGCCGATTCGATGCTCCGGAATGGCTCTCAGTTCCTCAACGATCGGCGTATCGAGTGCATCCCTTGCCGTTCCCCCACCACTGAAGTGCGCATCGAGCCAAAAACACGCAGGTTCACTGAGCCGCGCGAGCAGGTCCGGGAGCACTCTGGCACTGTCACCATGAACCAACGTGACGTTGCGATAGCGTTGGAGCCGTGTCCTCGCGACCTGGTAGAGACGATCCGAAAGCTCGATGCTTATGACTTCAATCCCCTTACGCGCCATCCATTCCGTGGTTTCGCCCACATGCGTCCCTGTTTCGACAAAGATCCGAACGCCAAACTGTTTGCAGCAGTGCCAGACAACGCGAAGCTTGACCAGATGTGGGGGGGGCGAGGGACATCCGGACAGCATCCACTGTGAGACGGCACCGAACTGCCGGAGGTGCACAAGCGGGTACCAAAGACCTATCCTACAGAACAGCTTTTTTACCACCCGCCTCACGCTCTGCGAACCTCTGTCTGGACTCTCTCAGACGGGAATTGACCAAGACGGATATCAAAAGAAGGTAGATGAGAACACTCATCAGGTTCGCCGCGACCACTCCCACAATCCCGTAGATCGCCGCACCGATCACATTGGCACTGATTCCGAATAAGGCCGTGACCACTTTCGGAAGGATTAACGACCGACTGTCCGCTTCTGCCATCACCTGCAGTGAAAGGGTTTGCCCGGCGGCAAAAATCCCTCCGCTGAGCACCATCCACGGCAGGTACGGGCTCATCGCGCCATACTCTGTCGCCACCAGCACACGGAAGATCTCATGATGAAATCCCCACGCGATCGAAACAGCAACCAGGATGATCGCCGCAGTCGGAAGCAGAAGGAGACGATTCAACGAATGGACCTTTCCCCTGCATCCCACGTCCTCCCCATCTCCCGCACGCTCAAAGAGAAGAGGGCCCGCCCACTGGACGAGGATGCCCGACAGCAGCATGATCGGGTAGTAGCCGATCTGAAACAGCACGGCGTAATAGCCCACATCCTGAGTGGAGGCGAAGGTTTGCAAGGCCCAGCGGTCCGACGCTTGCTGAGCCCACGAGAAAATCCCCCAGGTCGCAAAAGGCCAGGAATACTCCCACAGGTGTCTGCGCCAGCGTTCGATGTCGGCCGAGGCCTCAGGTCTTGCCTTCTCACCCCATCGCGTTTCCCGACGAAGGAACCAAAGCTGCGATCCCAACACCATGAGGGAGGCCAGCGTGTAGCCCCACATCGCCACAGTGCTCGTGGCCCCTAGCACCAGCATGACCCCCACTGCGAGGAGGAAGCGACTCCATGAGGCGAAACCCTGATGCCAGGCGACAACGACCCGTTGCCTAGCGGCGCTCTGGATGCCGTCCAGAATCGCGTTGCCGCCCGACACCACGGCAAAGCCGATGGCGCCAAGACCAAGCCCGAGCCATTGCGTGCGCCCCGTTGTGGCAAGGACAACACTCATCATGAGGTTCGTCCCGAGGATCAGGCCCGTCGCCGCGAGCAGGAGGTGCAACAGCCCCCGAAGGTAGGCCCTGAGGCTGTCAGTTTCGTTTGCAGGCGCATACCAGCGCATGGCGCCATGAGCCAATGGTCCAAACGCGATCTGCTGAAGCAGCGTCGCGACCGTCATGCCAAGGGCGAGCTCGCCATAAGCTCTCGGTCCGAGCAACTCGGTCACGAGTCTCACCCCGACGACCCCCCCGACGACCGCCAGGATTTGCCCCGCTCCCACCCAGAGGCCTTCCTTTGCCAGCCGCCTGATTCGTTCCCTTGTGATACCTGCAGGCCACCACTCGGCGAGGCCGTTTACGGTTGCCGCCTCTCGGATTTTCGTCAACACCGAGACCTTCAAGCCACTACCCCATCTCCCACGCCGAGTAGAGTTCGACACCACTGGATAATCCACCCCACGAACGGCACGTTATCCCGGAAGCCAAACGCCTGCTCACCTTTGACACAGAAAGAGGGACGGAAAGAGGGTCGATGGTCGGATACTTCGGTTTGCTAGGATGGGCTCCCATGACAAAGCCGTTCGTAATGGGGGACGTTGTTGCCTACGTCAACTTGCGGGTTCAGACGCCAACAGCGTACGAAGGGACGAGAGTACGAATTCATTGGCAATGCGACAGGACGAACTTGAGATAGCAAGGGGGGGAGATTCGAGGTTCACGAGGGCCTCATGCACGATTGGGATGAGTGAGCTGGCAATGCTGACGACAAACCGCGCATCCTCGTAATGGGGGACGTAGGTTCTAAAACAACTTTGCTCTCGCGGGTTGTTGAGGGAGCGGAGTCACTCATCTTGAATGCGGAGTGGGAATTCGGAATGCAAAGTCACAGGAGACCACAGGACCACGGGAGCACAGGACCACAAGACTACGGACCACTCTCAAGCCGTGAGGCGTGAGGGGTGAGGCGGGGGGGAAACCCTATCCTGGTTCGAGGTTCAATGTGCGAGGTTCAATCTCACAGCGGAACGGAAGGCCGGATTGGCTAAGGACCACGGGACTACTGACCACAAGACCACTCCCTAACCTGTGAGGGGGAGGCGTCCGGAGACAAGGAGACACGGTGATACGGAGAACCGGAGTAACGCTGAGCGAATGTTCGAGGTGCGAGGTTCAAATGCTGGAATGCTGAAAGGCCAGAAGGCTTGAAAGCTGCTCAATTTCGAATGTCGGGCTTCGAATTGACTCTGACGCGGATGATGGCAGTTCCGGGATGAGAACGGAGCAGGGATCTTGGTCAGGGCTGGTGGTCGATTTTCTCGGGATGGGACGCTATCCAATCCAAAATGGCGGTCAGAACTGTCTCGATGTCGCCGAGCTGTCTCGTGCAGATCTCATACAGCTCCCGGTTGGACACTTCGTGGTAAAAGTGCACCAGCCGATTTCGGTATCCGGCCAGGGTGCGGAGCAGGAGCTGCTTCTCCTTGTCCAGGACATCAGCTTGGGCCAGCGCCCCCGCCACTTCCTTGTACTCGACCACGGCCTGCCCGAAGCCCCTGGCCAGGACATGTCGCCCCAAGTCGAGCAATGCCTCCAGGGCCCGGCGGAGTTGGGACTCCGCGGCCGCAACGTTGCGCGGATCGGACTCGAAGTTGGCGTAGGTGTCGAGGGGAAGGGCCCTCAGGCCGGCCAGCATCCGGCGAATCCAGGCCACGCGCTCGGCAACGACCTTGGCACGCAATTGCGACGGCGTCACGGGGTTGTCCCACTGAGGATCAGCCGCCAGCGCTCCCGCGCATAGGGCGCAAGATCCGCAGCACGCCGGAGGACGAACAGCTCTTCCTCTGCCTGCGCATCAGGATCGGCACAGTAAAGCAGCTCCCCTCGAACAACATCCAAGGCCAGGAATGGATCCGCCTCCGGCAAGACGATCAGATCGACTTGCTTCGCTCCCAGAAGGTCTTCCAGGTCCAACGCCAGCCGGACCCGCTCCTCCGCGGTCAGTCGCCGGCCGACCGCAGGCTGGACCCCGATGTCCACATCCGACGCCGGGACCTCAGGGGAAACCGCCTGACCACGGATGCGGCTGAGGATCTCGCTCGCCCTACTCCCAAAGACGTATAGCGCGACGATGCCGTACCGGGCACTGAGCGCCTGTAGCTGATCCTCGAAATGCATCTGACCGCCCCCCGTCCACCCCTAAGGCCAGACAGTGCGGCTGCCAACTTACCACTGCCGCCTGCCAGAGGCAACGTGATTCTCATTGCCCACGAGCCGGAAGGGGAACTCAATACTTGCTCGCTCTTGGCTCATGGCTGATGGCCCATGGCTGGAAACGTCCAAGTACAAGGTTCGAGATGCGAGGTTCAGACACATTGCGGAACTGACTACAAGACCCCGGACTACGGGACCACGGACCACAGGACCACGGACCACCGGACCACCGGACCACT
>Ga0209172_10006484_pt1 | contig 12971 bp, 9 predicted proteins | sample LarsenN4metaG_FD_184113 | JGI IMG/M metagenome (GOLD analysis project Ga0209172, IMG submission 184113) | Hot spring sediment bacterial and archeal communities from British Columbia, Canada, to study Microbial Dark Matter (Phase II) - Larsen... ... | reverse complement strand
GCGCGGCCGCCCGACGGCTGGCAGGCGATCGAGTGGCGGCGCCTCGCCGACCCGTCGCGTGCCACGGTGTCGGTCTACGCGCGCGGCCGTGACTACCACAAGGTGCTGCGCGCGCGGCTGCAGCGCCTGGCCGATCGCGTCGCCGACGCGGTCGGGCCGTTCGGCCATCGCGTGTTCACCGACTCCGCGCCGGTGCTCGAGGTCGAGCTCGCGGTGCGCAGCGGGCTGGGCTGGCGCGGCAAGCACACCCTGGCGCTCGCGCGCGACGCCGGCTCGACCTTCTTCCTCGGCGAGATCTTCGTCGACCTCGCGCTGCCGGCCACGCCACCGGCCGACGCGCACTGCGGCACCTGCAGCGCCTGCATCGACGCGTGCCCGACGCGCGCCATCGTCGCGCCGTACCGGCTCGACGCCCGCCGCTGCATCTCGTACCTCACGATCGAGCACCCGGGCCCGATCCCGCCGGAGCTGCGCGCGCCGATGGGCAACCGCATCTACGGCTGCGACGACTGCCAGCTCGCGTGCCCGTGGAACAAGTACGCGCAGCGCGCGCTGCTGCCCGACTTCGACGTGCGCGAGCCGTTCGCCGACCCGACCCTGCTCGAGCTGTGGGCCTGGGACGAAGCGCGCTTCCTGCGCGCCACCGAAGGCAGCGCGATCCGCCGCATCGGCTTCGAGCGCTGGCAGCGCAACCTCGCGGTCGCGCTGGGCAATGCGTGGCGCGAGCGCGCCGACCCGGCGCTGCACGATGCGCTGCACGCGCGCCGCGCATCGGCCTCGCCGCTCGTGCGCGAGCACATCGACTGGGCGCTCGCGCAGCGCGCACGGCCCGCCTGACCCGCGCGCGGCAATCCGCAGCACGCTGCTGCGGTTTCGATCCGACACTCGATCCGGCGCGCGATCTTTGGTACGGTCGCCTCATGGAAGGCCTGCCGCTCGACAGCGGCGGGCGCCTCGCGCCCGCACTGTTCCTCGACTTCGACGGCACCCTGGTCGGCATCGCGCGCCGGCCCGACGAGGTGCGACCCGACCCCCGCCTGCCGCCCGCGCTGCGCCGCCTGCACGGCGCGCTCGACGGCGCGCTGGCGATCGTGAGCGGGCGGCCGCTGGCCGAGATCGACGCGCTGCTCGCGCCGCTGCGCCTGCCCGGCGCGGGCGCGCACGGCATCGAGCGGCGCGGCCCCGACGGGCAGCTGCGCGTGCGCGCGGGCGCGCCGCCCGATCACGTGATCGACGTCGCGCGCGAACTCCAGCGCCGCCACGCCGGGCTGCGCGTGGAGATCAAGCCCTCGACCCTGGCGCTGCACTTCCGCGAGGCGCCGGCGCTGGAGGCCTTGTGCGTCGACGCCGCGCGCGCCGCCGTCGCGGCCACCCCCGGCTGGGCGGTGCAGCTCGGCAAGTGCGTGGCCGAGATCCGTCCGCACGACGTGACCAAGGGCCGCACGATCGAGTGGTTCATGGCGGCGCCGCCGTTCGCCGGCCGGCTTCCCGTGTTCGTGGGCGACGACGACGCCGACGAGGACGGCTTCGAGGTCGTGCAGGCCGCCGGCGGACTCGGCGTGAAGGTCGGGCCGGGCCCGACGCGCGCGCGCATGCGCCTCGATTCGCACCACGACGTGCTCGCGTGGCTGGAGCGCCTGGCGCAGTCCGTCGAGTCCCGCGCGTCCGAGCGGCACGCGGCCGGGGTCGTTCGATGAGCGCGCCGGGCCGCTGCCGGGCGCTCGCCGCGCGGCACGCAGCGCGGAGGGTCATGCGTTGAGCCGTTCGCTCGAGCTCGGCGTCATCGGCAACTGCGCGATCAGCGCGCTGGTCTCGGACGACGGGCGCATCGTGTGGTCGTGCCTGCCGCGCTTCGACGGCGACCCGGTGTTCTGCTCGCTGCTCGACGACGGCAGCGCCGACGGTGCGTTCGCGGTCGAGCTCGAGGGCATGGTGCGCAGCGAGCAGGCCTACGACGACGGCACCGCGATCCTGCGCACGCGGCTGCTCGACGCGTCGGGGCAGGGCATCGAGATCACCGACTTCGCGCCGCGCTTCCCGCTGCACGACCGCATGTTCCGGCCGGCGCAGCTGGTGCGGCGCGTGCGCCCGATCGCCGGGCACCCGCGCGTGCGCGTGCGGCTGCGCCCGCGCTTCGACTGGGGCCGCGTCGCACCGGGCTGCGTGCGCGGCAGCAACCACCTGCGCTTCGTCGGCCCGCAGCTCACCTTGCGCGTCACGACCAACGCGCCGCCCACCTACCTGCTCGACGAGACCTGGTTCTCGCTGCACGGCCCCGTGAGCTTCCTGCTCGGGCCCGACGAGACGCTCGACGGCGGCGTCGAGGCCACCGCGCGCGACTTCGAGGAGCGCAGCTCGATGTACTGGCGCCAGTGGACGCGCGCGCTCGCGCTGCCGCTGGAGTGGCAGGACGCGGTGATCCGCGCGGCCATCACCCTGAAGCTGTGCCTGTTCGAGGAAACGGGCGCGATCGTCGCGGCCATGACCACGAGCATCCCCGAGGCGCCGCACAGCCAGCGCAACTGGGACTACCGCTACTGCTGGCTGCGCGATGCGTTCTTCGTGGTGCGCGCGCTCAACAGCCTGAGCGAAGTCGGCACGATGGAGGACTACCTGCGCTGGCTGCACGACGTGGTGCGCGGCGCGGCCGGCGGACCGGGGGCCGCGCACGTGCAGCCGCTGTACGGCATCGGGCTCGAACGCGACCTGACCGAACAGGTGCTCACGCACCTGAAGGGCTACCGCGGCATGGGGCCGGTGCGGGTGGGCAACCAGGCGGCCGAGCACTTCCAGCACGACGTGTACGGCAACATCGTGCTCGGCGCGGCGCAGGCCTTCCACGACCGGCGGCTGTTCCGCCGCGCCGACCGGCGCGATTTCGAGCTGCTCGAGGTCATGGGCGAACGCGCCTGGGCGCTGCACGACCAGCCCGACGCCGGCATGTGGGAGCTGCGCACGCGCTCGCGCGTGCACACGTCGTCGGCGCTCATGAGCTGGGCCGCGTGCGACCGGCTGGCCAAGATCGCGCAGGCGCTCGGCCTGCCCGAGCGCGTGGCGCTGTGGCGCGAACGCGCGTCGAGGATCCGCGAGACCGTGCTTGCGCGCGCCTGGAACGACGAGCGGCGCGCCTTCGTCGAGAGCTTCGACGGCCACGACCTCGACGCCAGCGTGCTGCTGATGGCCGAGGTGGGCTTCCTCGATCCGCGCGACCCGCGCTTCGTGGCCACCGTCGAGGCGCTCGAGGCCACCTTGTGCGACGGCCCGTTCATGCGCCGCTACGAGGCGCCCGACGACTTCGGCCGGCCCGAGACCGCGTTCAACATCTGCGCCTTCTGGCGCATCGACGCGCTCGCGCGCATCGGGCGACGTTCGCAGGCGCGCGAGATCTTCGAGGCGCTGCTGGCGCGACGCAACCGGCTCGGCCTGCTGTCGGAAGACACGCACCCGCAGACCGGCGAGCCGTGGGGCAACTTCCCGCAGACCTACTCGATGGTCGGCGTGATCAACGGCGCGGTGCGGCTGTCGGCGCCGTGGGACACGGTGATCTGAGGGCCGCCGCCGCGATGCCGCGCCTGGTGGTCGTCTCCAACCGCGTCGCCGATCCGCGCAAGACGGCGGCCGGCGGCCTGGCCGTGGCGCTGGGCGAGACGCTCGCCTCCAGCGGCGGCCTGTGGTTCGGCTGGAGCGGGCGCATCGTCGACGCGCGCAGCGCGGCCGAGACGCCGGTGCAGCGCCAGCGCAGCGGCGCCGTCACCCTGGCCACGGTCGACCTGAGCCAGGACGAGCACGACGCGTACTACCTCGGCTTCTCGAACCGCGTGCTGTGGCCGGTGTTCCACTACCGGCTCGACCTCGCCGACTTCGAAGGCGGCACCTTCGACACCTACCGGCGCGTCAACCGTCGCTTCGCGCGCCAGCTCGCCGCGCTGCTGCAGCCCGACGACGTGCTGTGGGTGCACGACTACCACCTCATCCCGCTGGGCGACGAGTTGCGCGCGCTGGGCGTGCGCAACCGCATCGGCTTCTTCCTGCACATCCCGCTGCCGCCGCCGCAGGTGCTCGCGGCCATCCCGGGCCACGAGTGGCTGATGCGCGCGCTGTTCGCCTACGACCTGGTCGGCCTGCAGAGCCAGACCGACCTCGCGCACTTCGATCGCTACGTGCAGGCCGAGGCCGGCGCCGAGAAGCTGCCCGACGGGCACTACCGCGCGTTCGGCCGCATCGTGCGCGCCGGCGCGTTCCCGATCGGCATCGACGTCGACGAGTTCCAGCGCCTGACGCGGCTCGACGAGGCCGAGGAAATGCACACCTTGATGCGCGAGCAGTACTCGAAGCGCAAGCTGCTGGTCGGCGTGGACCGGCTCGACTATTCCAAGGGCCTGCCGCAGCGGCTGCGCGCGCTGCGCACCCTGCTCGAACGCCACCCCGAGCACCGCTCGGTGGCCACCTTGATCCAGATCGCCTCGCCGACGCGCGAGGACGTCGAGGCCTATGCGCGCATCCGCCGCGAGCTCGAGCAGCTGGCCGGCGCGATCAACGGCGACTTCGGCGAGCTCGACTGGATGCCGGTGCGCTACATCCATCGCACGGTGGCGCGGCGTCGCCTCGCCGGCCTGCTGCGCGCCGGCCGCGTGGCGCTGGTGACGCCGCTGCGCGACGGCATGAATCTCGTGGCCAAGGAGTTCGTCGCCGCGCAGGACGCCGACGATCCCGGCGTGCTGGTGCTGTCGCGCTTCGCGGGCGCGGCCGAGCAGCTGCGCGAGGCGCTGCAGGTCAATCCGTACGACGTGGAGGCCGCGGCGCGCGCGATCGACCGCGCGCTCGGCATGCCGATCGAGGAGCGGCGCGAGCGCCACGCGGCGCTGCTGAAGCGGCTGCGCGAGCACGACGTGCACTGGTGGCGCCGCGGCTACCTCGACGCGCTGCAGCAGGCGCGGCGCGAGCCCGAGGCGCCGGGTGCCGGATGAGCGACGTCATGTTCGACGAACGACTCGCCGATCTGATGCGCGACACCTGGGTGGGGGTCGGCGGCGTGGCCACGACGGCCACGCGCGTGAGCCTCATCGTGCTGGCGGCGTGGCTGCTGGCCGCGCTGGCGCAGCGCGCGATCCGCGGCTTTCGCGAGCGGCTGACGCGCCGGCTCGACGACCCCGAGGCGGTCAAGCGCGCGCAGACGCTGGGCCGCGTGTTCCGCTACCTCGCCTCGGTGGTGATCTGGCTGCTCGCGGCGATGCTGGTGCTGGGCGAGCTCGGCGTGTCGGTGGCGCCCATCCTCGGCGCGGCCGGCGTGGTCGGGCTCGCGGTCGGCTTCGGTGCGCAGAGCCTCGTGCGCGACTACTTCACCGGCTTCTTCGTGCTGCTGGAGAACCAGATCCGCCAGGGCGACGTGGTGCGCCTCGGCGATCACGCCGGGCTGGTGGAGGAGATGACCCTGCGCTACGTGCGGCTGCGCGACTACGACGGCAACGTGCACTTCGTGCCCAACGGCTCGATCACGACCGTGGTCAACATGAGCCGCGGCTTCGCGCAGGCGGTGATCGACGTCGGCGTGGCGTACCGCGAGGACATCGATCGCGCGATCGGCGTGATGCGCGAGGTCGGCCGCGGCCTGCGCGACGATCCGGAGTTCGGCCCGCGCATCCTCGACGATCTCGAGATGGCCGGCGTCGAGCGGCTGGCCGACTCGGCCGTGATCGTGCGCTGCCGCTTGCGCGTGCGTCCGCTCGAGCAGTGGGGCGTGCGGCGCGAGTACCTGCGCCGGCTCAAGCGCGCCTTCGACGAGCGCGGCATCGAGATCCCGTACCCGCACCTCACGGTGTACCCGGGCCGCGACGCCGCGTTCGGCGTGACGCCGCTCAGCCCGTCGCCAGCGCCAGCGCCACCGGCACGCTGACCATGCCGAGCAAGGTGCTCACGCTCACCAGCCCGGCGACGTACGGACCGTGGCCGCCCAGGCGCGCGGCCAGCACGTACGAACTCGACGCCGTGGGCAGCGCAGCGAACGCGATCAGGATCTGGCGTTGACCTTCGGGCAGCGCGAGCGCCAGCGCCAGCCCGCAGGCCACGCCCGGCAGCACCGCGTGACGGATCGCGAGCAGCGCGGCGGCGAGTCCGGGGGCTTGCTTCAGCGCGCCGAAGCGCAGGCCGGCGCCCACGGCCATGAGCCCGAGCGGCAGCGCGGCCAGGCCGATGCGGTGGACCGTGGTGGCCACCGGGTCGGGAAAGCGCAGCCCGGCGAGGTTGGCCGCGAGGCCGGCCAGCGTGCTCAGGATCAGCGGGTTGCGCAGCAGCTCGCGCAGGTAGCTGTGGCCGCCGTGGCGCGCCAGCGGCCACACCGCGGCCACGTTGCACAGCGGCACGCACAGCGCCACGATCAGCGCGATCCAGGCCACGCCCTGCGCGCCGCCCAGGCGCTCGGCCAGCGCGAGCGCGACGTAGGAGTTGAAGCGGAACGCGCACTGCGCGCCCGACGCGTGCAGCGAGCGATCCACCCCCGGCCAGCGCGCCAGCGCGTAGGCCAGCGCAACGCCCGTAGCCACCGTGGCCAGGCCCGCGGCGGCCAGCGGCAAGGTGGTGGCCGGCGACAGCGGGCTGCGCACGATCGAGCCGAACAGCAGCACCGGGAAGAGCAGGTAGTACACCAGGCGCTCGGCGCCGTCCCACACGCTGCGGTCGAGCGCCGTGTAGCGGCAGGTGACGAAGCCCACGACGATGAGCAGGAAGTCGGGCAGCAACAGCAAGGCCGTGGACATGCGGGCAGTGTGCCAGCCGGCGATGTCGGTGATTCCCACGACGCGCGCCGTGCACGGCTCGTGCAGCATCGGCGTTGAAGCCCGACCGCCGATGCGCCCGCCCGACGTCACCATGACCCGCCGCCTGCTCGCCGTCGCCATCGTGGTGGTCGCCGCGGCCGGCGCGAGCGTCGCGCCGCGCACGCTGGCCGCGCCGGTGGTGATCGAGGGCCTGAGCTTCGACGACCGCCTGCAGCTCGGCGACAGCACGCTGGTGCTCAACGGCGTGGGCCTGCGCGCCGTGGCCTGGCTCAAGGGCTACGCGGCCGGCATGTACCTCACGCAGCGCGCCGCGACACCGGCCGCCGCGCTGGCCGCGCCGGGGCCGAAGCGCATCCGCATGCGCATGCTGCTCGACGTCGACTCGGCCGAGTTCGCCAAGGCCGTGGACAAGGGCTTTCGTCGCAACACGCCCGAAGCCGAGCAGGCGCGCATCGCCGATCGCGCGCGCCAGTTCGACGCGGCGATCCGCGCCATCGGCCCCGTCAGGCGCGGCGACGTGATCGACCTCGACTACCTGCCCGGGCGCGGCACGGCCTTGCTTCTGAACGGCAAGCCGCGCGGGCCGGTGCTGCCGGGCGAGGACTTCTACGGCGCCGTGATGCGCATCTTCCTCGGCGAGCGGCCGGTCGACGCCGAGCTCAAGGCCGGGCTGCTGGGCCGCCCGCCGCGCTGAGGCCGGCGCCGAGGGCATACTCCCGCAGCTTCGAATTCCGACCCTTCACCAGGAGACCCGTGCAATGAAACGTGCCATGTTGTTCGCCGCCTCGTTCGCGCTGGCCGCCTCGCTCGCGCAGGCCCAAGGCTACCCGAACAAGCCCGTCCGGCTGGTCGTGCCCTTCGCGCCGGGAGGCACCACCGACATCATCGCCCGCGTGGTCAGCGAGAAGGCCAACGCCGCGCTCGGCCAGACGCTGGTGGTCGAGAACAAGGCCGGCGGCGGCGGCTCGATCGGCGCGCTCGAGGTCGTCAAGGCCGCGCCCGACGGCTACACCCTGGGCATGGCCACGGTGTCGACCACGGCGGCCAACCCGGCGATCAACGCGAAGATCGGCTACAGCCCGACGGCCGACTTCACGCCCATCATCAACATCGCGGCCACGCCGAACGTGATCGCGGTGCATCCGTCGTTCCCGGCCAAGGACTACAAGACCTTCCTCGAGGTGCTGAAGAAGAACCCGGGCAAGTACAGCTACGCGAGCTCGGGCACCGGCGGCATCGGCCACCTGCAGATGGAGCTGTTCAAGAGCCTGTCGGGCACCTTCGTCACGCACATCCCGTACCGCGGCGCCGGCCCGGCGCTGAACGACACGGTGGCCGGCCAGGTGCCGATCATCTTCGACAACATGCCCTCGGCGCTGCCCTTCATCCGCGACGGCCGGCTGGTGCCCATCGTCGTGGCTGCGCCCACGCGCCTGGCGCAGCTGCCCAACGTGCCGACGTTCAAGGAGGTCGGCCTCGAGCCGGTCAACCGCATGGCCTACTACGGCGTGCTCGGACCCAAGGGCCTGCCGAAGGACGTGGTCGAGAAGGTCCACGCGGCCATCAAGAAGACCTCGGAGCTGCCCGACGTGCGCAAGCGCATCGAGGACACCGGCTCGCTGCTGGTGCTCAACACGCCCGAGCAGTTCGCCGAGCAGATCAAGGCCGAGTTCGAGGTCTACAAGAAGGTCGTCGACCAGCAGAAGCTCAAGCTCGACTGAGGTGGCGCGCAAGGGCGTGCCGCAGCCGGCCGCCCCCGCTGGCGGGGCGCCGGCCGCGGTGTCGGCGCGAGCGGCGCGAGCGGCGGCCGACGCGACGACCGACGCGTCGATCGATGGGTCGATCGACGCCTTCGTCGATGCGCTGTGGATCGAGGACGGCCTCGCGCGCAACACGCTCGCCGCCTACCGGCGCGACCTGCAAGGCCTGGCCGGCTGGCTCGCGCGCGAGAACGGCCGCCGCCTCGCCGAGGCCAGCGAGACCGACCTGCGCGGCTACATCGCCGCCAGCCACGCCGGCACGCGCGCGACCACCGCGAACCGCCGGCTCACCGTCTTCAGGCGCTTCTACCGCTGGGCGCTGCGCGAGCGGCTGGTCGCGGCCGACCCGACCTTGAAGCTGGTCGCGGCGCGCCAGCCGCTGCGCGTGCCCAAGAGCCTGACCGAGGCGCAGGTCGAGGCGCTGCTGGCCGCGCCCGACGTCGACACGCCGCTCGGCCTGCGCGACCGCGCGATGCTCGAGCTGATGTACGCGAGCGGGCTGCGCGTGAGCGAGCTGGTGACCCTGAGGACCGTGCAGCTCGGCCTGGCCGAAGGCGCGCTGCGCGTCACCGGCAAGGGCGGCAAGGAGCGGCTCGTGCCCTTCGGCGAGGAGGCGCACGCATGGCTCACGCGCTACCTCGCCGAGGCGCGCGGCCTCATCCTGGCGGGGCAGTCGAGCCCGGCGCTGTTCGTCACCGCGCGCGGCGGCCCGATGACGCGGCAGATGTTCTGGACGCTCGTCAAGCGCCACGCGCGCACGGCCGGCATCGCCGCGCCGCTGTCGCCGCACACCCTGCGCCACGCCTTCGCGACGCACCTGCTGAACCACGGCGCCGACCTGCGCGCGGTGCAGATGCTGCTCGGCCACGCCGACATCTCCACCACCACGATCTACACGCACGTCGCGCGCGAGCGCCTGAAGTCGCTGCACGAGAAGCACCATCCGCGCGGCTGAGCGCGCAGCCCGGGCGCGTGGCACGCCCGCGCGGCGGATGCAGGTGCGGGTGCACCGGCAGCGGCACGGGCTCGCAGGGGCCGCGCACGCGCGCGTCGATGCGCGTGCCACACGCGCGCCGCTTGCTGCATCATCGGCGCCCGTCCCTCCCGTCAACGACTCCGGAGTACCGCATGTTCCGCATCACCCGACAGCGCTTTGTGCGCACGCTCGTCGCGGCCGGCCTCGCGCTCGGCACCGGACTGGCCGCCGCGCAGTCCGGCCGCACCGTGAAGATCCTCGTCGGCTTTCCGCCCGGCGGCGGCACCGACGCCATCGCGCGCCTGCTGGCCGATCGCCTGAAGGACGAGCTGGGCGCCACGGTCGTCGTCGAGAACAAGCCGGGTGCCGGCGGCCAGCTCGCCGCGCAGGCGCTGAAGGCCGCGCCGCCGGACGGCAACACCTTCTTCATCTCGCACGACCACACGGTCTCGATCCTGCCGCTGGTGGTGAAGAACCCGGGCTTCGACCCGGCGCAGGACTTCGTGCCGGTGGCCGGCTTCGCGACCTTCGTCAACGCCTTCGCCGTGTCGGGCGGCACGCCGGCCAAGAGCCTCGCCGAGTACGTCGAGTGGGTGAAGACCCAGGGCGGCGGCAAGAGCGCGGTCGGCGTGCCCGCGCCGGCATCGGTGCCCGAGTTCCTGGTCAAGGTGCTGGGCGAGAAGTACAGGCTCGACCTCGTGGCCGCGCCGTACCGCGGCAGCGCGCCGCTGCTGTCGGACATGCTCGGCAACCAGATTCCGGCCGGCGTGGCCTCGGTGCCCGAGCTGGTCGAGAACCACAGGAGCGGCAAGCTGCGCGTGCTGGCCGTGCTGGGCGGTGCACGCCAGAGCGCGCTGCCGGACGTCCCGACCCTGGCCGAGCTCGGCCTCGCCGGCTTCGAGGACAAGCCGTACTACGGCTTCTTCGCGCCGGCCGGCACGCCGAAGGCGGCGCTCGACCAGTTCGCCGCGGCGCTCGAGAAGGCCGTCGCGACGCCGGCGGTGCGCGAGCGGCTCACCACGATGGGCCTCGCCGTCGAGTTCATGCCGGGCCCGGTGCTCGGCGCGCGCGAGAAGGCCTACGCGCAGACCTGGGCCGGCATCATCCAGCGCAGCGGCTTCCGGCCGCAGTGACGCGGCGTGACGGCCTGGGCGGGCGACGGTCCCGGCGCACGACGGCTTCGGCGCACGACGCCTTCAGCGCACGACGTGGTCGCGGTACCAGGCCGCAGCTTGGCCGCGCGAGTCGAGCCCGAGCTTGTCGAGGATGTTGGCGACGTGGCGCTTGACCGTGTGCGGGCTGAGGTCGAACGCGCGCGCGATGAGCTTGTTGCTGTCGCCGGCGGCGATGCGCTCGAGCACCTCGAGCTCGCGCGCGCTCAGGCCGCCGGGCGACTCGACGGCCGTCGAGGCGGGCGGCGCCGCGGCGCCGCCGTCCGCGCGCGCGCACGCTTCGGCCAGCGCCGCCCACGCCCGCAACGCATGCACCGAGGCCTCGTCGAGCAGCGCGCCCCAGGGCGCCAGCGCCAGGCGCGGCAGCACGCTGCGCGCGAGCAGCACGCCGCCGAGACCGGCCCAGGCGGGCACCCGCTCGAACAGCGGCGCCAGGGTGCGCGCAGCATCGGCCACGCGGCCGATCGCGAGCTGTCCGTCGGCCAGTCGCAGCCGCAGCTCGACGGCGTAGCCCAGCCGCTCGATGCGCGACTCCTCCTGCAGCGACAGCTCGCCGAGCCGCACCGCCTCTTCGCGCCGGCCCTCGTGCCACGCGAGGTGGCCCTGCAGCGGACGCAGCAGCGCCTCGTGCGCGGCCGGCACCTCGTGCCCGAGCGACTGCAGCCGCTGCAGCCACTCGCGCAAGGTCGGCAGGTCGTCGTAGGCCGCGGCGATGCGTGCCGCGTAGAACATGTTGCCCCACAGCGACCAGTTGCCGCGGCCGGGCGGGTGCTGCTCGACGAGATCGCGCGCGGCGGCCAGCGCCTGCTCGCGCTGGCCGCGCATCGCCGGCAGCAAGGTGCCCAGCAGCTGCAAGGTGCCGCGCACGTTGGGCGGCTCGCCGAGCCAGTGCGCGTCGGCGCGGCCGAGCGCGAGCATCTCCTCGGCCGCGTCGAGCCGGCCGGTCCACGCCTCCTGGAAGCCGCGCTGCGCGTAGGCCAGCGCGCGCAGCGGTAGCGCGGTGTCGCCGCACAGCTGCAGCGCGCCGCTCGCGTAGCGCTGCAGCGGCCCGGCCGTGCCGGGCAGCCCGTTGAAGCGCGGCAGCGGATGGCTGCGATACCACAGCGACAGGTCGTCGCTGCGCTCGATCAGGCCGACCAGCTCGTCCATCAGCGGGCCGACGCGGTGCAGCGAGCCGAGGTCGAGCGCGTGCCACAGGCAGGCCACCAGCACCACCACGCGTGTCTCGGTGCGCAGGCTCTCGCGCCGCAGGGTGGTCAGGCGCACCGCGCTGTCGGCCGTGCGGCCGAGCGCGTTGAGCGCGATCGCCTCGTAGCCCTCGGCCAGGCGCGCGCCGTCCTCGTCGCCGCGCGCGCGAAAGCCCGCCTGCGCGTCGTGCGTGGCCTCGGCCATGGTGCGGAAGTCCCAGCGGGCCCACGACAGCACGCCGCGCACGAGCCTCAGGTCGGGCGAGCGCAGCTGCTCGTCGCGCGGAAACTGCTCCAGCAGGTGCGCCACGCCGGCCAGCGCGCCGCCGGTGAGCAGCGCCGGCGCGTGGTCGCGCAGCACGACGGCAGCCTCGGCGAGATCGCCGGCGCGCAGCAGGTAGCCGATGCGCCGCGCCGGGTCGGGCTCGTTCGCGGCGGCGCGACGCAGCAGCGGCGCCAGCTCCTGCGGGTGCTCGCGCTGCAGGCGGTGTTCGAGCGCCGCGCGGAACAGGTCGTGCAGCCGCAAGGTCGGCTCCGACTCGTCGATCACGCTGACGAACAGCCCGCGGCGCTCGATCTCGTCGATCAGCGCGGCCGCGCGCGGATTGCCCGTCACCGCCGCCGCGCGCGACGCGGTCAGCTCCGCCAGCACCGAGCTGCGCGTGAGGAACTCGCGCAGCTCCGGCGACAGGCGGTCCAGCACCTCGGCGGCGAGGAACTCGAACATCTGCCGATCAATGGCGCCGGTGGCCGGCCGGTCGCCGGGCCGCATGCCGTTGAGCGCGAGCCGCAGCCCGACCGGCCAGCCCTGCGTGCGCTCGAGCATGCTGTCGGCGGCCGGCGTGTCCAGCCCCGACGCGGCGGCCAGGCGCCGCGTCTCGTCGAGGTCGAAGCGCAGGTCGGCCTGACGGAACTCGGCCAGCTCGCCGCGCGCGCGCAGCCGCGCCAGCGCGATCGGCGGGTCGACGCGGCTGGCGATGGCCAGGGTCCAGCGCGGCGACAGGCGTTCGAGCAGCAGGTCGAGGAACTCGTGGACCTCGGGCCGTTCGACGCGGTGCAGGTCGTCGACCATGATCACGCCGTGCGGCACGTCGCACGCGTCG
>Ga0209172_10006479_pt1 | contig 12981 bp, 11 predicted proteins | sample LarsenN4metaG_FD_184113 | JGI IMG/M metagenome (GOLD analysis project Ga0209172, IMG submission 184113) | Hot spring sediment bacterial and archeal communities from British Columbia, Canada, to study Microbial Dark Matter (Phase II) - Larsen... ... | reverse complement strand
CCTTCAAGAACTCCTCGCCCTTCGTGGCGCGGGCTTGCACGACCTTGCCGCGCTCGAAGAGCAGCTCGACGCCCTCGACCTCGCGTCCGTCGTAGATCGCCGGGAAGCTGAAGCGGACGCGGCCGCTCGCCGAATCCTCGACCGGCCCGGTGAAAACCTCGCCGTCGGGGAAGTTGGATTCCCCCGCGGCGTTGATCCACTTCCGCCCCTCCACGGCGATCTCCAGATCGATGTCCGGGCCGCGCACAGCCAGGCGCCGGCAGCGGTTGAGGAACTCCACGATCCGGTCCTGCTCCTTGCGCACCTGCTCCCACGCCGCCACGGGGTCCTCCCGGTCCAGCATCCCGGCGCCGAACACGAAGTCCTCATACTCGGCCAGCGACATTTCGGCGTCCTGGGCCTCGGCATACGTCGGGTACTGCGTCCCGCACCAGCGCAGCTCGCCGGCGGCGGCCCGCTCCAGGAAGCGGCGCTGCAGTTCGCGCGTCGCCTCACGCCGCAGGGCGACACGCTTGGGATCGATCCGGGTCAGCTCCCGTGTGTTCCACTCGCCCCAGATCCCCAGCGAGGCGGTGATCCGCTCGGTCTCCAGTCGCTGCAGCTCCGAGACGAATCGCAACTGCTCTTCCGAGGCGCTCTTCAGGTAGATCTCCTCCAGCCCGTCCAGCCCGACGCGGACGAAGGGATGCGCACCGGCGCCCAACGCCTCGCGGTAGACGGCGGCGATCAGGGGGGCGGCCAGGGCAGGGCCGCTGATGCGGAAGAGATCACCCGCGTGGATCTTGAGGGAGTAGTGGACCAGCACCTTCGCCAGCTTCTCGATGCGGGGGTCGAACATCTACGCCTCCCCGGAGGGTGCACGCTTGATGGTGCCACGTTCCCTGCCCCCTGTCCAGCGGGGGCCGACCGGCAGGAGGTCCCGCATCAGTGTCCTATCCCCTCAGAGGGACCGCGGAGGGATTGACCGGCCGCTGCGCTCGACACGACCGGGATCCCCGAAGGAGACGCTCATGGGCATGCTGATCGTGCTGGGCATCCTCGCGCTGCTCGTGCTGTTCTTCATCGCGACGTACAACCGGCTGGTCGTCCTGCGCAACCGCATCGAGAACGCCTGGTCGCAGATCGACGTGCAGCTGCGCAGGCGCTACGATTTGATCCCGAACCTCGTGGAGACGGTCAAGGGCTACGCCGGGCACGAGCGCGCGGTCTTCGAGCGCGTCACGGAGGCGCGGGCCCGGGCCCTGGCCGCGGGCGGGGTGGCGCAGCAGGCGCAGGCCGAGAACATGCTCACGCAGGCGCTGCGCTCCCTGTTCGCCGTCGCCGAGAACTACCCGCAACTGCGGGCCAGCGAGAACTTCCAGAAGCTGCAGTCTGACCTCTCCGACACCGAGAACAAGATCATGTACTCGCGCCAGTTCTACAACGACACCGTGATGCAGTACGACAACGCCCGGGAGTCCTTCCCGACGAACATGATCGCGCGGTTCGCCGGCTTCGGGCCCAAGGAATACTTCGAGGCGGAGGCCACGTCGCGCGAGCCGGTCAAGGTGCAGTTCTAGCTGCCGCCGGGATGGTCGGTCACGAACTGCCGATAGACGATCGCCGACGCCTCCGCGAGCACCCGCGCCCCCTCGTTGTCCACGTGGAATCGCCGGTCGGCACTCCCCTTGCTCATCATGGCGAGTACGTAACTCTTCCCATGCGCCCGGACCAGCGCCACGTCATTGCGCGTCCCGCGGATCGCTCCGCTCTTCGAGGCGACGGCAACGACCGGCGTCTCGCCCGGTTCGATGAACTCGTCGAACTCCGGCAGGAAGCGGGTGACAAGCGCAGTGAAGTGCTGCCGGCCGAGGAGGGCCAGCATCTGGTCGCACGTCTCCGGGGTGAGCGTGGCACGGCTGGCGATCAGGTACATCAGGTGTCCCAGGTCGGCCGAGCTTGAGCGATTGGGGGGTGCGCCCGCAGGCGCCCGGAAGAACTTGTGCTCCAGGCGGGTCGCGGCCAGCCCCAACTGCTGCATCGAGCGGTTCACGGTAGACCTCGTACAGGATCGGAAGCTTGATCGCCGAGGCGGCAGGAAATGACTCCTCGGCGTTCCATTGGAGCATCTCTCCTGAGTCCAGGGATCTGGCCCACAGACCGAGCGTCCCGCTGAAGCCTGCGGCGAGGCGGCGAATGTCCTCCATGGATCAGATCACCACGCGGGGATCCATCACGTCACGCAGCCAGTCGCCCAGCAGGTTGGACGCCAGGACCACCAGCATGATGGCGATCCCCGGAAATGTGGCCATCCACCAGGCCGAGCGCAGGTAGGTCCGCGCCTCGCTGAGCATGGCGCCCCACTCCGGCGTCGGGGGTTGGGCGCCGAGGCCCAGATAGCTGAGACCGGCGGCAATCAGGATGGAGATGCCCACGCCCGCAGTGGCGAGCACGACCAGCGGGGCGAGGACGTTGGGGAAGATGTAGCGGATGATAATCCTCGCGTCCGAGGCGCCGATCGCCCGCGCGGCCTCGACGTAGTCGTTGGCCCGAACGGAGAGCGTGGAGCCGCGGGCCGTGCGCGCGTAGACCGGAACCGCCGACACACCGACCGCAATCATCGCATTGGTCAGGCTCGGGCCGAGCGCGGCGAGCACGGCCAGGGCCAGGAGGATCTGCGGAAAGGCACCCACAGCGCGACATCGGAGATGTACTGCTGAATCTGCTGGTAGATCTGCAGCCGCCTGCTGGCCTCGGTGAAGGTGCGGGAATCCTCGATCAGCCTGTCAAGCTTCTCGTCCTTGAAGTGGCTGTGGGCCAGCCCCGTCCCGATGTTGCTCGAATGGAACCACAGGTAGTAGATGTCCGGGGAGGTGTACGTGTAGCCCATGAAGTTGGCCTGGTGCTCGCCGGCCCGCAGCTTGGCGAGCAACGTGCCGAACTCGAAAGTGGAGATCTCCACCTGGATACCGAAGGCGCGGAGTTGGGCCTGGACGATCTGGGCGGAGCGGATCCACGAGTCGATCGGCGCGGTGAACAGGGTGAACTGGAAGGGCCTCCCCCCTTTCTGCAGGACGCCGCCGGGACCCGCTGTCCAGCCCGCCTCGGCGAGGAGCCGCTTGGCCGCGGCCGGATCGTACATGTACGCGTAGTCTTCCATACCGTCCCAATACCCCCAGATCGACGGCGGCAGGGTCCCCGGGGCGACCACCCCCAGGCCTTCCAGGGCAATCTGGAGGATGCTGCGCTTTTCGATGGCATGGTTCAGCGCCCTGCGCACACGCACGTCCGTGAACGGCTCGCGCTTCGTGTTGAACTCCATGAACAACCCCACGCCCTTACGCAGCACATTGAAGAACTGATACCTTCCGGTCTGCTGCAGCCGCTTGACGTCCGTCGCCGGAACGGCCAGGACATCCACCTCGCCCCGCTCGAACGCGACCACCTGGGCCGCGGCCTCCGGGATGATGCGGAACACCAGCCGCTCGATGTTGGGCGGCCCCGCGTGGACGAAGCCGGGACCCCAGCGGTAGTCGGGATTGCGCACGAGAATGATGCGATCGGCGCTGCGCCATTCCTCGAACTTCCAGGGTCCGGACGCTACCGGCTGCCGGCCGAACCGGTCACCGAGCGTCTGCACCGCGCGGGGGCTGATCACAAGCGCGCGAGGGTCCGTGAGATTGTCCAGAAAGGGCGAGAAGGGTTGTTTGAGGCGAAATGGTCCGAGTCGTAGCGGGAGGCTCTTCCCCCCACCCGATGGCATAACCGGCGAAAGGCCTGGAACTTGTCCGCCGGACTGCGCGTCATACTAGAATGAAGGTAGCCTGCGGCAACGTCGACCGCGGCGGGGGCTGATGTATGGCCAGGGTGATGCTGCTGTTCTTCCTCGTCAGCGTTCTCGGAGCACCCGTGTGGGCTCAGGATACCCGGTCCGTTCCCTATGTCACTGTGGCCGCCGGGCACGTCTCGAGGATCCGGCAACCCATGACCCGGGTCGTTCGAGACAGGGAGGCCTGGCTGGCACTGTGGCGGCAGCACGCGGGCCGGTCGAACCTTCCGGCCCCCGAGGTGGATTTCACCCGCCAGATGGTGGTCGCCGTTTTCGCCGGTAGGTCCGAGGCGCGGAAGGTGGCGGTCACCCGCATCGTCATGGAACACGGACGGCTGGTCGTATGGTGGGGGCTGAGTGACATGCGCCCCCTGCCCGACGGGCCCACCGCCATGGCCTCGCCGTTTCACATCGTCCGCCTGAGCCCTTCCCCGCTGGCCGTGGAGTTCCGGCGGGTGAAGACATTCCCCGTGGTCGTCCCCCCACCGTGAGTTCCCACCGTGAGTCTTGCGATCGTTATCTGAAGGAGTAGCCCTCTGGCATCCGAATAACTTCTCTTAAGCCGCCCACCCATCTTCTTAGAGATCCTGCATAGCCGGAGGGGGCATACGTCCGTCATGCGAGCGCGCCCTGTTGCTATCCCTCCCGACCTCTCCTCGACGCCCGCCCAGGGGGGCCTCGGAGATCAAAGGGGGTGAGATGAGCACGCGCGGGAGTGAGCTTATCAACCGGAGGTAAGCGTATGCCCGTGATCCGCACAGGAAGACCGATTGCGCATATTGCTCTTGCTGTCCTGATCGTCGCGCTCCTTGTTCCAGGTCCGGCGACCAGCGCGCCGCCCGGCGCGCAGCGAGCGCCGGAGAATCGGATTCTTGCTCGAGCCCTCGAGATCCAGCGGGGCGCCGCCAGCCCGAACAAATACGAGATGCCCCTCTCGGGCGGTGTCATGAACGCGCTCGTCCAGCAGTTCGCCCCTGTTGCCGCGGCGCCGGGGATCCTCAGCCTCCCGGCACCGGCCACCGGCATTCAGCCTCCGACCATGCTGGGCGGGCAGGGCTGTCCGAAGGTCCGCAAGGCCTTGGGCCGGCCCGATAACGTCCGCGTCAACCAGGACTGCAGCCTCCGCCGCCAGGCGGAAGAAGTCGTGGTGGTCAACCCGACGAACTTCAGCAACCTGATCGCAGGCCAGAACGACTCCCGGATCGGATTCAACCACTGCGGGTACGACTGGTCGCTGGACCGCGGTCGGACGTGGGGCGATACGGGCACCTCCCCGCCGCCCTTCTGGCAGATGCTCCTGGGCGACGGACACACCTCCGACGCCTGCAGCGATCCCAGCGCGACCTTCGACCACAAGGGGAACGCCTACATCACCGGCGTCTTCTTCGATGTCGCCGCCGACGCGAGCGCGATCTTCGTGGCGAAGTCGAACGCGCCGATCGGCGGCCGCTTCTACCACACCCCGCAGCCGGGGCCCTTCCAGCTCTACTCCACAGGCGCGATGGGGACGCCAGCGAGCGACAACGATCCGGGCATCTTCCACGACAAGGAGTTCATCGTTGCGGACAGCCGTCCGAACAGCGCGAAGAAAGGTCGCGTCTACGTGACGTGGACGCGATTCGAATTGACCGATTTCGGGGTCGGCATCCGCAGCCCGATCGTCTTCAGCCAGTCGCTCGACGGGGGCGCGACGTGGTCCCCCGCGATCATCATCAGCGGCTCGAATGCCGCGCTGTGCACCGTGTTCAGCGGCTCGGCAGATCCGAATGCCTGCGACCAGGATCAGGGCTCCCACCCGGTGGTGGGCCCCGACGGGACCATCTACGTCGTCTTCGGCAACGGGAATACGCCTCTGCCCGGAATCAATCAGGTCCTGTTCGTCAAGTGCCCGCCAGGGAAGAGCTGCACGAACCCGGCCGACTGGACGGCGCCCGTCAAGGTCGGCGACCTCATCGGCACGCATCCGATCGGGGATCCCGGCAACGTCGGCGGCTGCCCGGTAGGTCGTCAGTGCCTGCCGCCCAACGGCTACCGCGTCCCCGAATTCACCTCGATGACGATCTCGGTGGATAAGAACAAGAACCTGTACGTGACCTGGTCGGACTTCCGCAACGGGGACAACCCGGGGAGCACCTGCGGGCCACTCATCCCGTGGTCTGCCGCCGCGCCTCCGTGCAACAATGACGTGTTCTATGCCTTTTCGACAAACGGGGGCACGACGTGGAGCGCGACGAGAAACGTCACGCCTCCCGGCAAATTCGGGCAGACCGCCCAGTGGCAGCCCTGGAGCGACGTTCGGGGCGACGGCAGCAAATTGTTCGTCGCCTTCTATGACCGCGGCTACGGCAGTTGCGAATCTACGGGCTGCAACGACGTCACACTGGCGACGATCCAGAACCCGCGCTCGGCGAGCCCGACGATCACCTATCGGCGGATCACGACGTCGTCGATGCCGAACCTCGTCCCGGCGAACAACCCCGTGCAGGCCGGATTCCTCGGCGACTACATGTGGCTCGAGGTCAGCCGGCACTCGTTCAACCAGCTCGATGTCCACATCGTGTGGGCGGATACGCGGCAGCTGTTCGGCCCGGCCCCCGAAGAGGACATCTACTACGCCCGCATCCGGTTCGGCGAAGCAGGGAACAAATAAGCCAGATCAAGTAGGAGCAGGAAGGTGCGCGGCCCCCGGGCACAAGGCTCGGGGGCCGTGCGGCGTTCACGGGTAGCGACGGGGGCTTCAGGTCCGAATCGTTAGCGTCTCACTCGCTGGTCGCTGGGTTCGGGTCATCGTACCATCGTTGGACGTACTGAAACGGAGAGGGGCGAACCACGGAGCGAACGCTCCGCAGCCCCTCGTTGGGATCAAACACCAGACCCACCGAGTTCGTCACCCGGACATGTCTCCCGAAAAGCGCCCCGCGCATCGCCGTCGCGCCATCGATCTCGATGACGGCATCGGGGGCGAACACCACCGCCGCCATCTTGTTGTTTCCGCGAAGGCTCACGGACGCCGCCCCCGGCCCGGAGGCGGTGTCGTCTCTGGCGGTGCTCAGCACCACGATGCGATCGGCCGCGATGACCAGATTGCCGGACGAATCGCTCGCCCCGAAGACGGCGTCCTCATCGAGCACGACCGGCCCGTCGACATGGAAGTAGACGGTCGCGGCTCCGGTCACGGCGAGAATCGCCCCGGGAGCGAGGTGGATCGCCGCGGTATGGATATGCAGCTCGGCCCCGGGAGTGCTCAGGGTCTGGATCGTGAGCCCCTCCGCACCCACCGTGAGCGGCCGCAGGTGCAGCGTCTGACTGACAGCGCGCTGAACGATCGTCTCGCCGACCGCGTCGTTGCCCGGCGCGGCTGGCGGGGAGAGGTAATTCGGGCAGATCACGTCCCGCACGCTCTCCCGGATCCGGCCTTCGACCTGAAGGCCACACCTGATCGCGCACGACACGGTTCCGGCGGCCGACACGTCACCGCTGATGTAGGCGGGCAACCGATAGATCAACGCGCGGTCTGGTTGCGCGTCGGTGTAGTCCAGGGTGCGGTTGTCTGAGATCTCTCCTACCAGGAACCACGGACCCGAGGGGGCATCGCCGCGTGTCCGGTAGATCCGCCGGCGAACGATCTCGCTCCCCCCGGTCGGGATGTTGGTCACGCGGGCGTGCTCATCGACCAGACGCAGCGTCAGGCTGGGTGGACTTCCGGCGGATTCGATTCCGGACGCGTCCACGAACGTCACACGCCACGTGTAGCTCCCGGAGAGACCCGATTGCCCGGTCGCCCCCGCGGCCTCCACAGCGGGAGGCACGGAGGGAGCCCGGGGGCTGCGGGCGCGCACCAGGCCCGGCGGTGGCGCGGACCCGTCGAGGCGGACGGTCCCGTTGCTGCCGACGTCGGCGATCACCCAGGTCCCCTGTCCCAACTCCACGCCTTCCCGCCCGCAGATGCCCGGGAGGTCAATGTCGAGGGTGTAGCGCCGGACGGTTGCCTCGAGGCGCCGCTGGGCGACCCCCGTCCGCCGGGGGACGACACCCAGAGAGACGATCCGCCGGAAATCTCGCTCGTCCGCTGCGGTCGACGGATCGTCGGCGCACCCGGGAGGCCGCGCCTGGGCAGGGTACAGGCAGAACACGGTGACGCGAAACGTTCCCTGCGCGGCGTCATCGCCGCCCGCGAGCGCAATCTCATCCGGCTCACCCGCATACGCTTCATCCGACCCGGCCCGGGTAGACGCCTGCGTCACCAGTTGGGCGACCCCGTAGTTCACCCCCGCTTCCGCCACATGCAGAGCCTGCATGGCCTGTTCGAAGAGCATCGTGCCCCGCAGCCCGCTCATCACGAGGGAAAGCATGCCGAGCCCGATGGCCATGAGAAGGACAAACGCCACCATCACCGAGACCAGGGAGAAGCCTTCTTCGCGCCGGATCATCGCGACTACGGGCCTCTGATCGTCACGCTGGTGTTGAACGTCTGGCCCTCCACCCGTCGGGCGATCGCCGGCGCCTCCAGACGCAGCGTGATCCCAATGGACCGCACCCCGGCGGGGGAGGTGGCGGGCCGGCCGTCAGGACCGAAGAACTGCAGGGCGAAAGTCTTCACAATCGGCGCGGTGAGAGCCGTCCTGTTCGGATCCGGGGCGGTGCGCATCGCCTCGGCGTCGCACGCCTCCCGGGCATCCTCGGCGCGCGTCTCCTGCCAGAGCGTTCCGCCTTCCCGATAGAACGCAAAGATTCGCCGGCCCGGCACAACCGTTTCATCGAGGACCGCCCGGAACGCGAGCCGCTGCGGAAACCCGTCGCCGGATCCCATGAGGATCAGGCCTTCGGGGCAGGCGGCGAGGGAATCGTACCGGGCCTGGCGCAAACGATCGGCCATCCAGGCCAGCACCTGCCGCCCCTGTTCCGTGTCGGCGACGCGCGCGTTCACCACGGCCCGACTCCGCGCCGAGGCATCGACCAGCATGTACAAGATGCCCAGCACCATCGTCCCGATGGTGATCGCGGCGAGGAGTTCGATGAGCGTCGTGCCGCAGGACCCCCAGGCCGTCCCCCGGAATCGTGCGATCATGGGCACTGCCCCGGCAGGCGCACGTCGCCGATGAGCGTGGTCGTCCGGAGGATCGGCGTGCGGGAGGACGCGCGGCCGCCCCCATCCTGCCCATACACTGCGACCGTGGCCCGGAGAAGTGCCGGGCCGTCCGCCTCGAGCACGACATCGGCGACCCCGAGGCCTTGCGGGAGGGGCGGCTCTCCCTGGCGCAGGGTTCCGGGCGTCACCTGGCGCCGGCCCGGCTGCAGACGTTCGAAGCACTGCCCCCTCAAGTACTCAACTTCGCCCAGGGCCCAACCCGCCGCGGCGCTGTGTGCGGAGAAACGCCCGGTCCTGGTTACCGCTCCGATAAGCCAGTCGAGGACGACGATGGCCATGACCGAGACAATGACCACGGCCACCAGCACTTCCATGTAGGAGAATCCGGCCTGCCCCCGCCCCGCCTCCTTAGTGCGTGACATCGACGACCGCTCCCGTCTCGCGAACGACGGAAATCGCAAAGGCCCTCGCCGTCCTCGCACTTCTGAGCCGCACGGTCACGCCGTCCCGGGGGATCCCCATCGCCTCAAAAGTGACCCCGGCCGGCGGCAACGAGGTGACCTGCACATCGCGGGGGAGACACACGCGCCTGACCAACGCTGCTCCGCGCAGCGTCGCATACGACGCGCTCCCCTGGGGGCAAGAGACATCGGCCGCAGCGAACCTCACCGAGACCGCAGTCCTCAGGGCCACCGCTTCTTGCTGCGCCGCACGGAGGTCAGCCGCCAGTTGACGCGCCGTGGCCGCCGCGCGCTCGTCACTCGCCCGATCCCGAAAGTTCGGGATCCCGACGAGAAGGAGCACGCCTACGATCCCGAGGACGACGAGAATCTCGATGAGAGTGAAGCCGGAAGATCTCACGCCTGCCCCCGCGGTACGCCTTGGATCCGCTCTTCTGGGCAACCCCTCAGGGGTGGGGCGAATCGTGACAGGTTGGGAGTAGACCGTGCTTTCGACCGCTGGCGAGGTGTCTCCTCCCTAACGACCGCATGAGGAGAGGCAAGCGCTTCGATCCCTTGAGGGCGTCGCGCAATGCTCGTGGCACTCCACCCAGCGGAACCCTGATCTTGTTCATGTTGGCTGTCTTCCTGGCATCGGGTAACCGTCCTCCCGGCACAGCTGTGGCGACGCATCACGCGCCTCTGCAGTCTTTCGGCAGGGAAGACGCGCGGGGCCGACAAACAGCACCGGTATCAACTCCGTCCGAGGGGGCCGCACCGTGACCGCGTGGCTATCCAAATCGAGCAAGGTCGAACTCCTCAAGAAGGTGCCGCTGTTCGACGGTTTCACACGGCGGCAACTGGAACAGGTCGCCAGACTGGCCGACGAAGTGGAAGTACCAGCGAGCAAGCACCTGGCGCGTGCGGGCGACACGGGACGCGAGCTGTTCATCATCCTGGACGGCCGGGCGACGGTGAAGACCCCGCAGGGCCGAATCGTGCGTCTGGGCCCAGGCGATTTCTTCGGTGAGATGAGCCTGCTGGACGGCGGCCAGAGATCCGCTGACGTGGACGCCGACACGTCGAGGCGCCTGCTCGTTGTTGCCCAGCGGGACTTCTGGACGTTACTGGGCACGGCACCTCTGATCGCACGGAAAATCATGATTGCACTCTCCAACCGCCTGCGGAAAGCGGACGCCGCATTCTCCCCCTGTACCTGAATGTCGTCGTCCCCCAGCGGGGCCAAGAGTGGGGCCTCATCACCGCCATTCGATCGCCACTACCTCGACCGGGTCGGCGATCCCCTTCAGCCTGACGGTCCTGGGCGGGGAGGTGGTGAAGCGTGGCAACGCGGATACGGCCGTCTCCCGGCTGGTCAGGATTTCGCCGCCCTCCGCCAGTGCAGCGATCCGCGCGGCGGTATGGACGCCTCGGCCGCGATATTCCTGTCCGTGCCGAATGACCGTTGCCCGATGCAGGCCGATACGGACATTGGCTGCGAACCCATGCGCTCGTCGGTGATCGACCAGGGCGCGCTGGATGGCCACGGCGCAAGCGACCGCCTCCGTGACATCATCAAAGACAACGAAGAATCCATCTCCTGGATGCTCGATCTCCGCCCCGCCGTGCCTGGCGAAAAGACCTCGGAGGGTTCTGTCGTGCCAGCGCAACAGATCTACCCACCCCTCATCGCCGATGGCCTCGACAAGCGGGGTGGACTTCACGATGTCCGTGAACATAAAGGTGTGCGTGGAGCGGTCGACAGGTGCGACGGGAACGACGGCCACGCCCGCTTCCTGGAGCAGGCGGTCGGTGCGACGCGCGTCGGCGGTCGCCCCCAATCGCTCGAAGGTGGACTTCGCCGCTTGCAGTTCGAGCGCCGCCGTCTCGCGGTCGCCCGCAGCGAGGCATGCCTTTGCCAGGAGCATCCGCGCCCGGGCCCCCTCGTATGGGCAGTCGACCTCATTCCACAGTCGCCAGGCCCGCCGGAGCGTCGTCCTCGCTGCATCGGTCTCGCCCTGCGCCAGTTCCAGCGCACCCCTGGCGGTGGCCGCGGAGGCCTCCAGCGCCTCAGTGCCGTACACTCCGACGGCCCGATCCAGCTCCTCGACCGCAGTGGCCGCTTCGGACAAGGCACCCGCCGAGATGGCGATCTCGACAAGCGGCGGGAGCAGCCGCACGCGGCTCAGGCGATCCTTCTCGTCTGCGAGGGCAGCGCGGAGTGAGGACAGTGCCGCGTCCGCCTTCCCCTCCTCCAGGAGGAGGAGCGCCCGGCCAGGCTGCGGGTCCCGGCCGAGTTCGTGGGCTTGGCGGAACGCTTCTGCCGCGCCGGGGAGGTCACCCGTATGCAAGCGGATTTCTCCCAACTGGTACTGCGCCGCGGCAACGTAGCTTAGGTTGAACTCCTGCAGTTCATCGCAAGCCCGCCGGGCTTCTCGCTCTGCCTCGGACCACTCGCCACGGAAGTGCATGATGCCAGCCCGGTACACCCGGCAGAGCCCGGGGAATCCCCCAACGGCCTGGCGCTCGCACCAGCGCTTTGCCGCCTCCGTCCACTCCGCGGCCCGGCGGTAGTCGGCCGAGTCTTTGCAGGAGACGATCGTATTGCAGTAGATAATGCCCGTGGCGAAGGTGCCAAGTTCCCCCGCCACGGCGCCCACCATCGCCTCGTCGATCAACCGATTCCCTTCAGCGACCTTTCCACTCGCAACGAGGATGCGGCCCCGGTCATGGAGAGCCACGGCCATGAGATCCTGGTCTCGAAACCGCGTGCCGATCTCCAGTGCTTGCTGAGCATGGCGAAGGGCCGCATCGAAATCGTGATCGCGCTCGAACGCAATCACGGTACGCAGGCGGGCCAGGTACCCGTGTTCCACCGACACCGGCTCGATGGCGAGGAGGTGTTCCGCCCTGGCCAGCCATCCCGCCCCCACAGCCGTCTCCTGCTTGGCGAAGTGATCTCGGGCCAGCTCCATGGCGACGGCGGCGGCCCGGCGGCTGTTGCCCGCAGCGATATATGCGCCGTAGGCACGCTCGCGGGCGGCGATACATTCCTTGAGGTGTCCGTTCAGCCAGGCTGCCTGAGCCAGCGCCTCGAGATCATCCGGGCCGAGGGCGCTGGCGGCAGCGCTGAGCAGCTCGAAGGCCTCGCGCCAAGCGCGCCGCCGGACTGCGTCCCGCCCGGCTTCTAGAGGATCGTGGAATGTCTGGTTCATCGCCAACTCCCTACGGAAGACTATACTCCGGATAAGACGGCGGCGCTGCGGCTACAGTTGGCGACAGGCGTGACAAGAAAGACGCCTCCAAGGCGTCTGCGAGGAGAGAACGTGCTTTCAGGGGGTCCTGCAGAGGACGAAAGAATAGAACCCGTCTGGATGCGGGCTGGTGGGCGGTGCAGGACTTGAACCTGCGACCTCATGCGTGTGAAGCATGCGCTCTAACCACTGAGCTAACCGCCCAGGTAGGGCCATTATAGGCCCGCTGTCCGAAGAGCGTCAATCGACCCTCCAGAATACCCGGGACTCGTCGGGTCAAAGCTCCCCACCCCCGGCCTATCTTCTGGGTGAGCAGGATGGAAGCGTTCCTCCGCCAACATCGCATCAATCTACGGCCCTTCATCGAGGTGTGAGATGCCCCCGGAGACC
>Ga0209172_10006473_pt1 | contig 12991 bp, 12 predicted proteins | sample LarsenN4metaG_FD_184113 | JGI IMG/M metagenome (GOLD analysis project Ga0209172, IMG submission 184113) | Hot spring sediment bacterial and archeal communities from British Columbia, Canada, to study Microbial Dark Matter (Phase II) - Larsen... ... | reverse complement strand
CCAGATCATCCTGGAGGAGATCGGGCTGGCGGGGCAGCGGCGCCTGCTGGAGAGCCGGGTGCTGGTGGTCGGCGCCGGCGGGTTGGGCAGTCCCTCCGCGCTCTACCTGGCTGCGGCCGGGGTCGGGACCATCGGCATCGTGGACGGCGACCGCGTGGAACTGAACAACCTCCACCGCCAGATCGTGCACACGACCGCGGGGGTCGGGTCCCCCAAGACGGAGTCCGCGGCGCGCACGCTCCAGAACCTCAACTCTGACATCACGGTCATCCCGTTCCAGACCACGCTGACCTCCGAAAACGCGCTGGAGATCAGCCGCGAGTTCGACGTGGTCGTCAACGGCAGCGACAACTTCCCCACGCGCTATCTGGTCAACGACGCCTGCGTCTTCCTCAAGAAACCCCTGGTGGACGCCAGCATCCTCAAGTGGGAGGGACAGGCGACGACGTTCCTGCCCGGACAGGGCTGCTACCGCTGCCTCTTTCCCACACCGCCCCCGCCGGGCGTGGTGCCCTCCTGCGCTGAGGGCGGCATCCTGGGCGCGCTGGCCGGCTTCATGGGCACGCTGCAGGCGACGGAGGCGGTGAAGATCCTGCTCGGCCGTGGGACGACGCTGGCCAACCGCCTCTTCATCTTCGACGCGCTGGAGAACGACTTCCGCACCGTGCGCTGGCAGCGGAACCCCGACTGCCCGGTCTGCGGCGATCGGCCGGCGATCACCGCGCTCATTGACTACGAGGCGTTCTGCGGTCTGCCCGGCCGGCACGCCGTGGCGGCGACCGACGGCGAGGCCGTGCCCGAGGTCGATCCGGAGGAAGCCTACCGTCTGGTCACCGACGGCGCGCAGTTGATCGATGTGCGCGAGCCGTGGGAGTGGGCGCAGGCGCGCATCCCCGGCGCCACGCTGATCCCCAAGGCCGAGATCCCGCAGCGGCTGACGGAGATCGATCCACGCCGGCCCGTGCTGGTGCACTGCGCCGTGGGGTCCCGCAGCGCCGACGTGGTCGGACTGCTCCGCGGCGCCGGTTACGAGCAGGCGTTCAACGTGCGCGGCGGTATCATTGAGTGGATGAACCAGCGTCTCCCGGTCGAACTCGGAGACGGCTAGATCCCACTTGCGACAGGCGGTCCTGAAATCCCCACGCACGATTGCCCTGGAGGAGCGGCCGGTCCCCCGGCCGGGCCCCGGCGAGGTACTGCTGCGCGTGCGCACGGCGCTGACCTGCGGCACCGACCTGAAGACCTACCGCCGCGGCCATCCCCGCCTGCCCGCGGGACCCTTCGGGCACGAGTGCGCAGGGGACGTGGTCGCGGTCGGCGAGGGCGTGAGCGGCGTCGCCCCGGGCGAGGCGGTGATGCTGGTGCCGACCGCGCCGTGCGGGGAGTGCGCCGCCTGCTGGGCCGGGGCGGAGAACCACTGCGAGCATCTGTTCCGCGACATCGTCCTGGGCGCGTACGCCGACTACCTGCTGATCTCCCCGCGGGTGGCCGCGCGCCACCTGCTGCCGAAACCGGCGCACCTGAGCTACATCGAGGGCGCGTTCCTCGAACCCCTGGCCTGCGTGCTGCACGGGTGGCGCCGCCTCGCGGTTACGCCGCCATCGGTGGTCGCGGTGGTGGGGCTCGGCGCCATCGGGCTGCTGCAGGTCGTCACCGGCCAGGCCCTGGGCCATCGCGTGGCGGCGGTCGGCCGCCGTCCTCCGCGTCTGCGGCTGGCGGGCGAACTGGGCGCGGCGCCCATCGAGATCGAGCAGGGGGAGATCCCCGCGCAGGTCGCGGCGGCCTTCGGCATCGTCCCCGATGTCGTCATCGAATCGACGGGAACCGAGCACATCTGGGAACAGGCACCGGAGTGGGTCCGTCCCGGCGGGAAGGTCCTGCTTTTCGGCGGGCTCGCCGGGGGGAGCCGGGTGACCTTCGACGCCGCGCGGCTTCACTACGGCGAGGTCGATCTGGTGAGCGCCTTCCACTATACGCCGCGGGACGTCACGGAAGCCTATCAGTGGCTGGTCGAGCGCCGCATCGACGTGCGCCCGATCATCAGCGCGGTCCGCCCGCTGGATGAGATCGTCAATGTCTTCCATGAACTGGACCGCGGCGGCCCGGTCAAAGTGGCCCTGATGCCGGAGGCGGCCGAGTGGTGCTGACGCTCCCGGCCACCACCCGCGCGGCCGTCTTCCACGCCGGCGACGACATCCGTATCGAGGAGATCCCGCTGAGAGCGCCCGGCCCCGGGGAGGTCCTGGTGCGCATCCGCGCCTGCGGCCTGTGCAGCAGCGAGACGCTACCCTGGTACATGGCGCGCAAAGCGCCGGCCTCCCTGGGGCACGAACCCGCCGGGGAGATCGCGGCCGTGGGGACTGGCGTCGAGGTGGTCCCCGGGCAGCGCGTCTTCGTCCACCACCACGGGCCGTGCCTGCAGTGCCGGGCCTGCCGGCGGGGCGACTACGTGCACTGCGCGACCTGGCGGAGCGTCCGGCTGGTCCCCGGCGCTCTGTCCGAATATGCCATCGTACCTCGGGAGATCGTGGCGACCGACCTGCTGCCGCTCCCGGAGAGCGTCAGCGATGATGCGGCGGTCTTCGTCGAGCCGCTGGCCTGCGTCGTAAAGTCCGTCCGCCGCGCCCGCGTCCGCGCCGGCGACCGGATCGCCGTCATCGGGCTCGGTGTGATGGGACTGTTGCATCTGCGCCTGCTGCGCGACCTGTCGCCGGAAACGCTCGTGGGTGTGGATCTGCTGCCGGAGCGCTTCGACGGCGCGCGCGCAGCGGGGGCGGATGCGGTGATTGTAGGCGGGGGCGACATCGCGACCCGGGTGCGCGACGCGACCGGCGGCGGCGCCGACATCGTCTTCATCACGCCGGCCTCCGTGGAGGCGATCCGGCAGGGCTACGCGTGCGTCGCTCCGGGCGGCCGCCTCGTCATCTTCGCGCCGGTGCCGCCTGAGGATATCTGGCCGCTGCCGGTGTACGACCTGTTCTTCCGGGAGATCGAAATCACTCCGACCTATTCGGCGGGACCGGAGGACACGCGGGAGGCCCTGCGCCATCTCGCCGGGGGGTTGCCCGTCGAGCCGTTGATCTCGCACCGTCTGCCTCTGGAACGGGCGGCCGAAGGCTACCGCCTGGTGGCTGACGGCAAGGCCCTGAAAGTGGTGGTGCACCCATGAGGGAGTCCGAAACCCAGTTGCTCGTATCGTCGTGCGAGGTGCCGGAGCCGCAGGTGCGCTCAGTCCGTCCGTACCTGCGCTTCGATCCGGCCACGTTCACCTGGTCGGGCGTCCCCATGCAGGACTACAAACCCGCGCTGGATACGGCCCTGGCCTGGCAGGGCGTGACCCGGCACGTGCTGGTCGGCGCCGCGGGCGAACCTACCGCCTTTCAGCTCCGCTACTTCGAGATTGCTCCGGGCGGATTCAGCAGCCTGGAACGGCACCAGCATGCCCACGCTGTGGTCGTACTGCGCGGGCGTGGCCGCGTGCGCGTCGGGGAAGAGGTCATCGACGTGCGCCCGTTCGACCTGGTCTACGTCTCGCCGGAAGTGGCCCACCAGTTCCAAAATGCCGACCCCGCGGAGCCCTTCGGCTTCCTCTGCCCGGTGGATGCGCTGCGCGACGCACCGCGACCGGTCTGACGCGGGAGAATGACATAGCGGTTGTCCGATACCTGGTGAAGGACGTTGACCGCGCAATCGCCTTCTGCGCTCGACACCTGGAGTTTACCCTGGTGCAGCAATCGGGGCCGGCCTCTGCCAGCATTTCAGAGGGGATCTCACGCTTTGGCTGAATGGGCCCCTCAGAGTGGATGATGCGGGATCTCCCCCGCAGGGTAACGCCGCCGGGCGCTGGCGGCATCAACAGGAATCAGTATGCGGGTAATGACTTTGACGCTCGGGCCGGAGAGGCAGGCAGGAGTCTTGATGCCCTGCTGGACGCCGCAGGTGGCGATCCGGGCGCGCCAGGAGAAGTCCAGTTTGTCCAGGATGTGCTGCACGTGGGTGGCGGCGGTGTGTTCGCTGATGCACAGCGAGGCATCTGCCTGCGTCGCTATCGGCCGTACGGAACCCACTCCCCGCCACCACGCCCCCGCGAAACCGCCAAACGGCGGAAGGACCCGCTGGCCGCGACGCCAAAGCACTTGCTGCTGACCTGCAATGGAACACCCTCTGCTCAACCGTGACCCCAGGCTCGCCGAGGTTGTGCGGCGCCTGGTAGAGGCGTACCACCCCGAACGGATCTACCTGTTTGGCTCGGTCGCCCGCGGCGACGCCGGGCCCGACAGCGACTACGACCTCCTTGTTGTGGTACCGGATGATGCGCCGCCCGAACGCAAGGACAGCAAGCTTGCTTACCGGGTGTTGTGGGGGACCGGCGCGGCGGCCGACGTGATCGTCTGGGAACGGTCCCGGTTCGAGCGCCGCGCTCGCGTAGTCTGCTCTCTGCCGGCCACGGTGTTGCGCGAGGGCCAGCTACTCCATGCCGCATGACCCGGAACTCGTGGCGGAGACGCGAGGGTGGCTGGCCCGGGCGCGCGCCGACCTCGCCGGCGGTCGCGTCGACCTCAGCGTCGAACCTCCTCTGACCGGGGATGCGGTGTTTCACGCACAGCAGGCGGCGGAGAAGGCCGTGAAGGCGTACTTGACGTGGCACAGTCAGGTATTTCGGAAGACGCACAATCTCACCGAACTGGGCGAGCATTGCGCGCGGCTGGACCCGAGCCTGGAACCGCTCCTCCGCCGTGCAGCCAGCCTGACCGAGTACGCGTGGAGGTTTCGTTATCCCGGCGAACTGGATGAGCCGCCGCGGGAAGAAGCGGAGGAGGCCCTGGCTGTGGCCCGCGAGGTCTACAAGGAAGTCCTCGCGCGGTTGCCGGCGGAAGTCGCCCCCGAGCCTGCCCGCTGACCCCTGGGAACCCATCCCCTCCTCTCATTCAGGCGGTCCGAGCACCTGGAATCCGATGTGCTGCCCGTGGGGGTGGGGGGAGGTGCAGGGACTGATCCAGCGGGTACTGGAAGCGCAGATGGCGGAGTTCCTGGGCCGGGCGCGGTATGAGCACCGGGCGTTGAGGCCCGCATCCGGACGGTCGCGGTCGCTCATCTATGCTTCGCCCCCTCCCGAAGAAGCCCACACCCATGCTGCTCGATGTGTCGGATCGGGTGCTGCAGATCGATGGCGGCGCCGAGTTCAAGGCGAACTTCGAGCGGGCCTGCCACGCGCTGGGGATCCAGCTGCTCGTCCTGCCGCCGCGGAGTCCGCGGCTGAATGGGCATGTGGAGCGGGCGCACCGGACGCATCCGGTGAAAGGAGGCAAAGTGTCTCGGATCTACTGAGGCCATACATCAAATTGACGCTTCTGGGGGCACCGGGTAGAATGGTCCTCAAGATGGCTATCGCCCAGGAACCGGTTGTCAACATCACTGCGGCGGCCGCCGCGAAAGTCAAGGAGCTCCTCGCGCAGGAGCCGCAGGGGACGCACCTGCGCCTCTTCGTCAGCCGGGGCGGCTGCTCCGGTTACACTTACGGCATGACCCTCGACAACGAACTGCGCGCCGGCGATCAGGTCGTAGACCAGCACGGCGTGCGCCTGCTGATGGACGGGTTGGCCGCCCGCCTGCTGCGGGGCGCGCGGATCGACTACACGCAGTCGATGATGGGTGAGGGCTTCACCCTGCACAACCCCAATGCCATCTCGACATGCGGGTGCGGGCACTCCTTCACCACGGCCGACGACCCCGGGGAAGCCGACCCGTGCGACGACGCGGCGGCAAAGGAGCAGCAGAATGTCTGAGGCGCTCTCGCTGATCACGGGCGGGGATGTGGCGCAGCCGGATCAGGAACTGCGCACCAAAGTCCAGGCGGTGCTGGACATGATCCGCCCCGCCGTGCAGGGCGACGGCGGCGACCTGGAGCTGCTGGACATCACCGACGGGATCGTGCAGCTGCGGCTGGTCGGCGCCTGCGTCGGCTGCATGTACTCGATGATGACGCTGCAGGCCGGGGTGGAGCGGATCCTCAGGCAGTACGTCCCGGAGATCAAGGCGGTTGAAGCGATGCCGTTCTAGGCTGGCGACCGTCGTGATCGCCGGGCCCCTCATGGGATCATGAGGGGCCTTTTCATCGGCGGGCGTAGCGCCGGACCGGAGGATGGAGATGGCTGAGGAGAAAGAGCGAGGGGAACGCGAAGACGTCAGCGGGGAGGTCCCCGCGGAGCGCGGTGGGCGCGAGCGCGGAGCGGTTCCTTGGACGCGGATCGTGCGCAAGATCGACGACTACCGCTGGGAGATTCCCCGGGACTACAAGCCGGGCATGCGCGTCCCCGGGCTGGTCTTCGCCGACGAGCACATGCTGCGTCAGATCGGCGAGGAGCAGGCGCTGGAGCAGGTGGCGAATGCCGCGACGCTGCCGGGGATTGTCGGGTACTCTCTGGCGATGCCCGACATTCACTGGGGATACGGATTCCCGGTTGGTGGTGTAGCGGCGTTTGATCTCGATGAAGGCATCATTTCACCTGGCGGAACGGGGTATGATATCAACTGTTTAGCGAAAGGCTCGCGAATTCTGCACCAGTTCGGATACCAGCGTAGCATTGAAGAATTCGAGCAATTCTGGGTAACCGAACGGATCAAGTGCGTCAATCCGCACACTGAAGTCCGTGACACCAAGATCAATGTCTTCCTGAAGCAGAGTGCGCGTGCACCAGTTCTGAAAGCCCTTACAGAATCACGGCGGCGGATCGAGGCGACGGCCGACCATCCGTTCCTCACCCCGTCAGGCATGGTGCCGCTAAGGGACCTGGAGCGCGGCGCACGGATTTCCGTGTATCCGTTCGAGGGAATCCTCTACGATGCACCTTCCACGGAGGGCCTCGTCACCAAGGAGCAGGTTTCGAACGCCTACCCGGGGCATGTAAATGGTCTGCAGCAACTTTTGCGTGTACTGCGACGCAAGAGGCTGCTGCCTCTGTCCATGGATCATCCGAAGCTGCCCTACCTAATCAAGCTCCTGGGCTTCGTACAGGGCGACGGTAACGTACAGCTGGCCCGGACAGGTGCAGAAGTGAAATTCTACGGCACCCCCGATGACTTGGAGCGTGTGCGGAGCGACATTCTCGCCCTGGGATTTAGGCCCTCGCGCATCTTCAGTCGCGGACGATCGCACATTATCCGCAGCAGGTATGGTTCCAGAAGGTTTGAGCATATGGAGCACCACACCCGCACGCAGTCCGCGGCCTTTGCCGTCTTGCTCAAATGTCTCGGGGCCACCGTTGGCAACAAGGCGGCGCAGGACTGGGACGCGCCGGGATGGTTGGATCGCGCACCCAGGTGGATGAAGCGGCTCTACCTCGCGGCCTATTTCGGGGCTGAGCTGACGAGTCCGCAGACGGTCACGGATCACCCCTACAGCTTCTACGCTCCGGTATTGTCGGTGAACAAGCGAGAAAGCCGTCTGCAGAGCGGGTGGCGATTCATTGAGCACCTGCGGACCTGGCTGGCGGAATTCGGTGTGGAGAGTAGCACACTGACCAGCCGCAGCGAGAATGTCACACGCGACGGTGAAACGTCGATCCGGCTGCGCCTTCAGATCTCGAGCCGGCCGGAGAACCTAATCCGGCTCTGGAGCACGATCGGCTTCGAATACAATCGCCGGAAGCAGTTCCTGGCCAATGTCGCGGTGCAGTACCTGCGCCTCAAGACTCAGGTGCTCGGGGAGCGGACGCGAAGCATTGAGACCGCGAGAGCCCTGAGCGCGGCCGGGTTCGCACCGCGCGCAATCGCGGCGAGAATCGGATCCCGGTATGTGGATAGAAGCTTCGTTGCGCGGAGCCTGCGGAACCGGCCGCGGAGCCGCGTCCGGATCGGAAAGGCCTTCCCGGACTTCTGGACGTTCCTGCGGGAGCGGACCGAAGGGCTCGGCGAGACCGGGCAAGTGTGGGATACCATCACCAGCATCGAACCGGTGGCTTACGACGGACCCGTCTACGACTTCACCGTCGCCGATCCCAACCACAACTTTATCGCCAACTCCTTCGTGGTTTCCAACTGCGGCGTGCGCCTCATCCGCACGCACCTCACCGAGGATGACGTCCGGCCCCACCTCGATCAGATCGTGGACGTCCTCTTCCACGCCGTCCCGTCGGGGGTTGGAGCCACCGGGCGACTCAAACTCGAAGCCTCCCGCCTCGACCAGGCCCTGAAAGACGGCGCCCGCTGGGCCGTCGCACAAGGTTACGGGCGGCGTGAGGACCTGGAGACCTGCGAGGCCGGCGGCGCCCTGCCCCAGGCGGACCCCGCGAAGGTCAGCCCGCAGGCCAAGTCCCGCGGGAAGGCACAGGTCGGAACGCTTGGGTCCGGCAATCACTTCCTCGAGATCCAGGTGGTCGACCAGATCTTCGATACTGTGGCGGCAGAGACGCTGGGCCTGGCCCCCGGGCAGATCGTCGTCTTCGTGCACTGCGGGTCGCGGGGCCTGGGCCATCAGGTGTGCACCGACTACCTGCGCGTCTCCGAGCGAGCGAATACACAGAAGTACCACATTCACCTGGTGGACCGGCAACTGGCCTGCGTCCCCTTCCGCTCGCCGGAGGGGCAGGACTACTTTGGGGCCATGTGCGCCGCCGCCAACTTCGCCTGGGCCAACCGGCAGTTGATCACGCACTGGGTGCGGGAAGGGTTTGCGCGCGTCTTCGGCCGCAGCGACCGCGACCTGGGCATGGACCTGGTCTACGACGTCTGCCACAACATCGCCAAGGTCGAGGAGTACGAGGTCAACGGCAAGCCGACGCCCGTGTGCGTGCACCGCAAAGGGGCGACACGGGCCTTTCCTGCGGGGCACCCGGAAGTGCCGGACCGCTACCGTGCCATCGGACAGCCCGTCCTCATCCCCGGCGACATGGGGCGGTACTCGTTCATCGCCGTGGGGACCGCGCAGGCGATGGTCGCCTCCTTCGGCTCTACGTGCCATGGGGCCGGGCGGGTGATGGGGCGGAAAGCGGCGGTCCGGGCCCTACGGGGGGTGGACGTCGCCGACGACCTGCGGCAGCGGGGCATCGTCGTCCGCGCCACGGACCGCTCCCTGCTGGCGGAAGAAGCCTCCCCGGCCTACAAGGACGTGGCCGACGTGGTCGACGTCTGTCACCACGCCGGCCTCAGCCGCCGCGTCGCGCGCACCCGCCCGATCGGCGTGGTGAAAGGGTAGAAGACGGAGAGGAGACGCGGGTGGACTTCCAGCTCACCGAGGAGCAGCGCCTGCTGCAGCAGACCGTGCTGGACTTCGTCGCGCGCGAGATCACCCCGCACGCTCGCGAGTGGGACCGGGACGGCGTCTTTCCGCGCGACCTGATTCCCAAGCTGGCGGACCTGGGGTTGTGGGGGATGACCATTCCCACGACCTACGGGGGATCCGAACTCGATGCGCTGGGCATGGCGCTGGTGATCGAGGCACTGGCCCGCGGCGACGGCGGCATCGCCTTGAGCGTGGCCTCGCACAACTCGCTGTGCACCGGGCACATCGTCGCCTTCGCCAGCGAGGAGCAGAAGGCGCGCTACCTGCCCCGCCTGGCCTCCGGAGAGGCCCTGGGCGCCTGGTGTCTGACGGAGCCCGTCGCCGGCAGCGATGCCGCGGCCATCCAGACCCGCGCGGTGCAGCGCGGCGACCGCTGGTATATCAACGGCACCAAGGTCTTCGTGACCCAGGGATCGATCGGCGGCGTATACGTCGTCATGGCCGTGACCGACCCCCAGGCCGGACGGGACGGCATTTCGGCGTTCATCGTCGATCGGGAGACGCCGGGCCTGCGCGTAGGCAAGCACGAGGACAAACTCGGCGTGCGCAGTAGCGACACCGCCGAGGTGGTCTTCGAGGACTGCGAGGTCGCGGCCGACGCCCTCGTCGGCCGTCCCGGGGAAGGGTTCCACCAGGCGCTGCGGGTCCTGGACCGCGGGCGGATCGGGATCGGTGCCATGGCCGTGGGATTGGGCCGCGCTGCGCTCGACGCCAGCGTCGCCTACGGGCTGGAACGGCGGGCCTTCGGGCGCCCCATCGCCGAGCACCAGGCCCTCTCCTTCATGCTGGCCGACATGAGCGCGGAACTGGACGCCGCCTGGCTGCTGGTGGCGCGCGCGGCGACCCTCGCGGATGCGGGCCAGCCCTTCCACCGGGAAGCCTCCATGGCCAAGCTCTACGCGTCAGAGGCCGCGGCCCGCGCGGCCGGCCGGGCGGTGCAGATCCATGGCGCCTACGGGTTCACCAAGGAGTATCTGGTGGAGCGCATCTACCGCGACGTGAAGCTGACGGAAATCGGCGAGGGAACCTCGGAAATCCAGCGAATCATCATCGCCAAATCTGTTCTCGAGGGGTAGGGTGCCGGAAGACCGTTCCCCCGTGGAGCGATTTCGGGCGAGACTGGACCGCGGGCCGCTGCTGGCCGACGGGGCGATGGGCACGATGCTCTACGCGCGCGGCGTGCCCTTCGACCAGGGCTTTGACGCGCTGAATATCGAGCGGCCCGACCTGGTCACGGCCATCCACCGGGAGTACATCGCCGCGGGCGCGGCACTCATCGAGACCAACACGTTCGGCGCCAACCGCTTCAAGCTCGACCGGCACGGGCGGGCGGACCAGGTGCGGGCCATCAACCTGGCCGGCGTGGCCGCGGCCCGCGCCGCGCGCGATGAGGCGCAGTCGGAGATCTGGATCGCCGGCTCGATCGGACCGCTGGGACGGCCACTGGCGCCGCTCGGCGCGGTCCTTCCGGCGGAAGCCCGACAGGCGTTCGCCGAGCAGGCGGCGGCGCTGGCCGAGGGCGGCGCCGACGTCCTGATCCTGGAGACCTTCACCGACCTGGCGGAGCTGACCGAAGCGGTGGCCGCCGCCCGCGAAGTCACGCGCCTCCCGATCATCGCGCAGATGACGTTCACCCACGAGGGCCGCACGCTGTGGGGGCACACCCCGGCGGAGATCGTGGCCCGGCTGGACGACCTGGGGGTGGCGGTCATCGGCGCCAACTGCAGCGTCGGCTCGCAGGGAGTGCTGCAGGTGATGGAGCAGATGGTGCTCCTGACGAGGACGCCGCTGTCGGCGATGCCGAATGCCGGCTTCCCCTCGTACGTCGACGGGCGGATCATCTACTTCTCCACGCCGGCGTACATGGGCGACTACGCCCGGCAGATGGTAGACCTCGGCGTGACGATCGTGGGCGGCTGCTGCGGCACCACCCCGGCGCACATCGCGGCGATGCACGAGGCGCTGGCGACGGCGACCGCGCCCTCCCCGGCGCGCCGGCGCGCGCCCGCGGCGGTCCCGGCACGTCCGGCGGCCCCGGTGCCCGCCCCGCCGACTGCGCTGGGCGAGCGGCTGGGGCGGCGGTTCATCCTGACCGTGGAGGTCGCGCCGCCGCGCGGGACCCAGGAAGGGCCGGAACTGGAGGCCTGCCGGCTCCTGCGCGACGCCGGTATCGACGCCGTCAACGTCCCGGATAACCCGATGGCCCGGTTGCGCATGAGCCCCTGGGCGATGAGTCTGCGCATCCAGACGGAGGCGCGGCTGGAGACGATCCTGCACTTCACCACCCGCGACCGGAATCTGATGCGGGTCCAGTCGGACCTGCTGGCGCTGCACGCGCTGGGGATCCGCAACCTGCTGGTTCTGCGCGGCGATCCCCCGCAGCTCGGCGACTATCCCACCGCCAGCGCCGTCTCCGACGTCAAGCCCTCCGGGTTGATCCGCGCGGTCAAGCAGTTCAACCAGGGGCGGGATCTGGCCGGCAACGACCTGGGGCATCCCACGGCGTTCCTGGTGGGCGCGGCGCTCAACATGGGGGCGCGGGACCTGGACCACGAGCTCCGGGTGTTGGAGCAGAAGCTGCGTGCGGGCGTCGACTTCCTGTGCACGATGCCCATCTTCGAGGTCGAGACGCTGGACCGCGTGTTGAATCGCGTGGGCACGCTCCCCGTGCCGCTGCTCGTGGGGATTCTGCCGCTGCACAGTCTCCGCCACGCCGAGTACCTGCACAACGAAGTTCCGGGGATGAGCATTCCGAGCGCGCTCCGGGCGGTGCTGCGCGGCGCCCCGGCCGAGACGGGGGTACGCCTGGCGGCGGACCTGGTAACGTCGATCCGTCCGCGCGTCCAGGGCGCCTACCTGATTCCCTCCTTCGGTCGCTACGATCGGCTCCTGCCGCTGGTGCAGATGCTCCGGGCAAGCCCGGCGCCCACCGAGCCATGACCGGTTCCGTGCGGGTGGAGCGGCAGCGCACGATCCGGGCGCCCCAGCAGCGCGTCTACCAGCTCCTCAGTCGGGTGGAGGGGCTCCCCCGCTTCGCCGACCTCTGGCTCGCCGCCGATGTTCAGGAACGGGGCGGCGGGCAGGTCGTCGCGGAGTTTCGGGGCTACTTCGGCGGGCTGCCGGTGGATTCGCTCCAGCGCGTGACCCTGCGGCCGTCATCGCGGGTGGAGTTCCGCCAGGTGCGCGGGACGTTCAAGGCCCTGCGCGGCGAGTATGTGGTCGAAGCGGAGGGCCAGGGCGCGCGGTTGACGGCCCGGCTGGAAGTGGACGCGGGGATTCCGCTCCTGAGCGACGATGTCGTGCGGACGGTGATCAGCAATGCGCTGGACCGTCTGCTCACCAAAGTGAGGGATGCCGCCGAACGCGATCTGCCCCGCCTGGTGCCCCGTCGGGCTGCGGCTCCGGGCGCGGCTGCGGCCGCACCGGACGAGCCCGCCCCTGCCCTGGAGGTCGAAACGGAGGGCCCCAAAGAGGTCGCCGGCGAACCGGCTGAAGTGTCCGCCGCGCCGCCCGCGGCTGCCGTAGCGCCGTCTCCCGCGCCGGTCGCCCACGCGCCGGCGGAACGCGCGCCGTCAGGACGCGCGCCCGCGGAAGCCCGCCGGGGTCGCCGGCGCCGGCGCCGCCACCGCCGCCGTCACCCCGGATCCCCGCCGGCGTCGGGTGGTCCGGCTCCGCCGTCCTCATAGCGGTGGGATCGCCCCTGAGGATCCG
>Ga0209172_10006470_pt1 | contig 12994 bp, 10 predicted proteins | sample LarsenN4metaG_FD_184113 | JGI IMG/M metagenome (GOLD analysis project Ga0209172, IMG submission 184113) | Hot spring sediment bacterial and archeal communities from British Columbia, Canada, to study Microbial Dark Matter (Phase II) - Larsen... ... | reverse complement strand
CGCAACAGGGGCAGGTTGCCTTGGCGCGGGTGACCGTTCCCGGGGGAACTTCGTCCTCGCTGCGGGGTTCAAAGACCTGAAGCGCGATGTGCGGCGCCGTCCCTGCGGCTCGGACGATGTCGTATCGCAAGGCTCGCCGACGATGTGCGCGCTTGGCAAGCCAGAAGGAACGAACCAAGGGGATTTCAGCACCGCAGTTGGGCGCTTCACAGCGCACGCACCTTGCCCACAGGTACGCCGCGGGTTCATTTCCGTTACGGTCCTTTGGGTAGAATTGACCCAACTCCCGCACAGCAGACGCCAAGATGGATGCGGCGATGCCTGGCAGCGCCTCGATCATTTCCTCGACGTGTCGCGGCATCAAGTCCAGCACGACACTCTGGATGAGTAACGCGACCGGATTGAGGTCAGTCGAAAAGGCGTCGCAGCCGAGCCGCAAGGCTTCCAGTGGAATCACGCCGCCGCCGGCAAACGGGTCGGCCACGAGCGGTGGGTCGGTGCCGTGCGCAGAACCGATTAGCGCCTGGGCACAACGGACGGATGCCGCCTGGTGAGCACTTTCCCAGTCGGCAATCTGCGCGATGAACTCGAGTAGGACCTTGCGCAGCCCGTCGTCGGCCTTGACCTGTTCGCTCCATCGCTGGGGCCGACCCGGCAGGTCGAGGAGGATTCTCCGAGCAGCGCTCTTGAAGGCGAGCGGACAGGCAGGATCACACGGGTCAGGCAGGAGAATCGCCAACAGTACGGAGCGGCACGCGCCGCCCGGCCGCGCCGCCGGCCACACATGAAGGCGTGGAATGTGCGCGACACGAGAGTCCTTCTCCGCCCGCGCGTACCTACTCACGACCGCGATCGGAAAGTCCACCTCCGCCAGGCGCTTGCATTCCTTCGGGATCATACACTGAGCCCCTCCATTGGCGACCTCGGAGGCGGCCGGCGATTAGTCGTATGAATCGCGATGTGCGTCATGAAGCCGTCAAGCCCAGTGTCGTGAGTAGCTCAAGGGCCTGCCTCGTCCGGCCCTGCTCACACTTGACGCCCTTCTTTCGCTTCAAGCGCTCAAGCGCGGTCTTGTGGTCGTGGCCCATCTCGCGAAACGCGTCGTACGTGGCGGCGAGTTCCAGGACGATGGGGTCGGCCTTGCTCATGGTCTGAACGGCCGGGCGGAACTTCTTCACGTCCGGGCTTCCTGCGAGTTTCATGGCGTGTTCGGTCGCGTGGAGGACGAAGTACGGGGAACCTTCCTGCGCCTTGTACTCCTTTTCCTCGACGAAACCGAAGGTTTCGAGCAGGCCGATGTCGGACTGAACGCCCTCGCTGTATGGTCCATAGAAGTGGATCATGTAGTCGTAGTCCATCGGAGCGCCGAGCCGTTGCAGGAGCTTGACGGTCTTCTGCAAGCGCGTCCGCCCCACCACCTTGTGCTCTGGGTGGGCGGCGATGATCGCCGCGAGCCACCGGAACTTCTCCATCATCCCTTGGCCTCCTTTTTCAGCGTCTCCTTCGCGATCTTATCGATTCGGTCACGGACAGACTCGGGAAAGTAGTAGCGCACCAAGCTGTATTCCTTGCGGAGCTGTACCAGCGCGTCAGACCGCGTACTGATCTCGACATTCTGGCCATCGACCGTCTCAACGTAGATTTGAGACGCGGGGCGGTTCGCGTCGGGGTCATACGGCTTGTACGGCACATCAGCCGCAGTCTCGTCGACAAAAGCGTACTCCGGATTGAGGCGTGCGTTCTTCACCACGCCGCGCGCACGGTCGGCGAAATCCGCGATCCGGGTGCTCTCACCTTCCGTCACATCGATCGCCTTGTAAAGCTTGCGCTCCACAAGGCCCCGCCCGAGCGAGCTTAACAGCATGTCACGCGCGCTGGCGCAGCCCTTGAAGAACGCGGTGAGCGACACATCGTCCAAAGCAAGATATGGGCCCAGCCGCAGCTTCGATACGAAGGCGTCCACGACGTGCGGTGGAGCGTCAGGAACGATCTGCCGCTTGTCCGCGTTCGAGGCGCCACCGTCCGCAAGTTCCTTAAATCGACGCAGGAGAAGGCGGGCCATGACCTCGGCCGCTCGGACGGTCTTGTGAAAGTAGACGGATCGGTACATGTGACAGCGCGCGAAGATGTACGCCTCCGCGGCGTCCTTGGCCTTGCGACCGAGATAGAAGCGGTCGCGTCCCCGATCCAGGAGCAGGTGGAGCAAGAGCCAGTCGAGGTCGTAGCGGCCGTAATCGGTGCCGGTGGCGTAGCTGTCGCGCAAGAGGTAATCAAACCGGTCGGCATCGAGCTGGCTGGCCACGACCTGCGTGAGGTAATCTGGGATTTCGGCTGCTTTGCGCTCCTCAGCCTCGATGTCCTCGTCGAAGAAAACAGCAAGGCGATCGGGGAGCTGCTTGTCGTATCTGCGCAGGCGTTTGCCGACCTCGGTGGATGCGCTCTGGATGATCTCCACCGTGCGCGCCTCGTGGCTCTCACCGGTCACTTTCTCAAAGGCGTGCGAGAATGGGCCGTGGCCCACATCGTGCAACAGAGCCGCGACGAGAACGGCCGTCCGCTGGTCGTCGCGGATCTTCTTGCCGCTCAGACGCGCCACGCGGTCCATCATGCGCCGAGCGACTTGCATCACGCCGATACAGTGTGCGAATCGGCTGTGGTTGGCGCCGGGAAAGACGAGTTCGCTCATCCCGAGCTGCTTGATGCGGCGGAGCCGCTGAAACTCCTTCGTGTTAATGAGGTCGAGGAGCAGGCGGTCGCAGTCCGTATCCTCGAACGGGATGATGTTGTGGACCGGGTCGCGAATCACTTTGGGCCGGAGCTTGCTCATGATCCGAAATACCTAACTTCATCAGAACATTGGCCCATGGTAACGCTCGCCACAGGCCGCGTAAATGGCTTGGGCCAAAAATCTCGGGGCGATTCGTCAGCTGCCAGGATCGCATAAACGCTTGCCTCCAAACGGCTTACGCATCGTCGGCTCGCACAAGCGATACGACTGACAGCGTGTAGTGCTGCACCTTCCGCACTGGCTGCCAGGCTTGCGACGCCGGGTCCTTTACCGTCGTCAGCTTCGGCTCAGCCTTGCAGTCGGTCACGACGTACAGCCAGTAGCAGTCCCGGCGGTCCTGGGCGACGCGGTACTCGTTCGGCGTCAGGACGACTGTACCATCCGGGTCACCGATGCCCTTCACCTCGATCAGCCGCAGCTCGCCGGACGAGAGGTCGAGGCTGGTCAGGTCGTAGCCCAGGTTCTTCTCGTGAACGTCGTACACCTGGCGGCCCTGGGCCTTCTCGTGCTCGACGACGACGCGCATCGCAATCGCCTCGGTTTCGGCGTCGGGGCGGAGGTGGCGAACCTCGGGCGTCTCGCGCTCGGGGTGCGGCAGAATCAGGGCGCTCGCGATGCGCTCGACCGCCTGGAGCGAGAGCGCCCGCTGCTGCTCCAACTCGCGACGACGGCGCTCGCGGCGGTTCATTAGCTCTGCGTGGCGGGTTTCGGCCTGCGCGAGGCGGCCCTCGGCGCCGGGTGTCTTCTTCTCGACCTCAGTGGCGGCTTTGCCGATCTCCTGGTCGGCCTTCTGGAGCAACTCGGTGAGCGAAAGCTCGACGTGGGCGCTGACACGCTGCACCTCGACGAGCCGTTCGCTTCGCACCTCGTCGAGGAACGGCGAGAGCGCGTTCTCCTGAAGCCAGGCCGTGTCCGGCGGGAGCGTAGCAACTGATGGAAGCTCGGCCGGCGCCGGCGCCGGCGCGGGCGTGAAGTCGGCCAGGACGGTCGGTTCGTGCAGACTGGGTTGGCCGTCGGCCGAAACTTCGAGAGCGAAGACGCGCTCATGGACTACCTGGCCGAGCCCGTCCACGACGCGGGCGCGGTAGAAGTCGATGCGGGCCGGCGATTCGTGCTTAAGCGAGTAGAAGCACGCACCCTTGGCGAAGGCCTCCTGGGCCTGGGCGCCTGTGTGACGGCGGAGTGCTTCGAAGAACGGGTGGCCGGGCGTGACCCATTCCAGACTGTTCTTCTCCGCGGTCTCGCGGTCGGTCGAGCACCGCGGATACTTGGCGGCCAGGGCCGGGAGCTTCCAATCCGGGTCGGACTCGTACTTGCGGAGCACGGGCGGCGTGCGGGCTGGCTCGAAGGTGTGCGGCAGCGACGGCACGAGCTTGATCGACAGCGGAACGTATTCGACGGCCTCGCGGATGAAGCGGGCGATGGTCTCCGGGACGACGCGGCGCTCCTGGGCGCGGGCGCGGCGTTCGATGAGCATCTCCAAGTTGAGCCGCTTGGAGGCGAGGCCTTCGAGGGCGTTCTGGCAGATGTTGCGGAAGCGGCGCTCGTCCACCTGTTCGAGCAGGCGGTCTTCGAGGTCGGCGTCGCCGAGCCGGCCGGCGTAGTAGTCTCGCAGGACGCGCTCAATCTGGGCGGCCGGCAGAACCTCGCCGACGACGTTGAAGACGGCGTCGTCGTCGAGGGCGTCGCGGATTTCCTGGAGCTTTTCGAGGAGACGCTGGAGAACGCGGCCCTCGATGGTGTTCGTGGCGACAAAGTTGAAGATCAGGCAGTCGTGCCGCTGGCCGTAACGGTGGATGCGGCCCATGCGCTGTTCGAGGCGGTTGGGGTTCCACGGGATGTCGTAGTTGAACAGGATGTAGCAGCACTGGAGGTTGATGCCCTCGCCCGCGGCCTCGGTGGCGACGAGCACCTGGATGGCGCCGTCTTTGAACTGCTGCTCGGCGTAAAGGCGCGAGCCAGGCTCGTCACGAGAGCCGGGCTTCATGCCGCCGTGGATGAAGCCGACATGGAAGCCCCAGGCCTTGAGGCGGTCGATCAGGTAGTCGAGCGTGTCCTTGAACTCGGTGAAGAGCAGGAGGCGCTTGTCGGGGTGGTCGAAGAAGCCCTCTTGGTGGAGGAGCGCCTTGAGGCGTGAGAGTTTGGCCTCGGCGCCGGATTCTTCGACGCCGAGCGCGCGCTTGGCGAGGATCTTCAGTTCGCCGATCTCGTCGCGAATCTGCTCGGCGTTGCCGGCCATCGTGATCGCTTCAAGCATGTCCTCCAGCCGCTCGCGCTCCAGGTCCTCCATCTCTTCGAGTTCCTCGGGATCGGGGATATCAGGCGGAGCGAAGCGGGTCTTCTCCTGGGCGCGCTTGAGGCCCTCTTCGAGTCGCCTGGCTCTGTTTTCGAGCGAGCGTCGAACGGCGAACGTGCTGGACGCGAGCCGTCGCTGGTAGAGCGACATCAGAAAACCCACGGCCCGAGCGCGCGGGTCGTCGTCTTGAGCGGCGGCACGAGCGCTCTGGAGCTTTACGAAGCGCGTCAGCTCGCGGTAGAGGTCGAACTCGGCACCGTCGATCTGGAAATCGACGGTGTGCGGGATGCGCTTCGTGAAGATCTTCTTGGCGGCCCACTGACCGTCGGGCTGGCGCTCGGGGAAGTAGACCATCGCCTCTTTCGTGCGGCGGAGATAGAACGGCGCCCGCCGGCGTTCCATCGCTTCGCGAATCGAACGCGTGTCCGCGTAGGCGTCCTCGTCGAGAAGCTGGAGGAACAGGCTGAAGTTGTCCGGGTCGCCCTTGTGCGGCGTGGCTGTGAGCAAGAGCAGGTGATCGGCCGAGTCGCGGAGCAGTTCGCCGAGGGCGTAGCGGGCCGTCTTTCGTGCCGGCGGCGACCACGACATGCGGTGCGCCTCATCGACGATCACGAGGTCCCAGTGGACCTGGCGGAGGCCTGGCAGCATGTCGGTGCGCTTCGCGAGGTCGAGCGAGGTGATGACGCGGCGCTGCTTGAGCCACTGGTTCACGCCGAACTGATCGCGGATATCGTCGCCTCGCAGGCGGACGAATTCCTCGTCGAACTTCTCGTGCAGCTCGCGCTGCCACTGAAATGTCAGGTTTGCCGGGCAGATGATGAGTATGCGTTCGGCCAGCCCGCGGAGCTGCAACTCGCGGACCAAAAGGCCGGCCATGATCGTCTTGCCAGCGCCGGCGTCGTCGGCGAGCAGGAAACGGACCTGGGCGAGCTTCAGCAGGTATTCGTAGACGGCCTCAAGCTGGTGGGGCAGGGGATCGACGCGCGAGATTGAGAGGCCGAAGTACGGATCGAACTCGTATGCGATTCCCAGGCAGTACGCCTGGAGACCCAGCCGCAGCAGGCTCGCGTCGCCGGCGTACGTGGGCACCGTGTCAAGGATGTTCAGCGTGGCCAGATCGCCGGTCGTGAGCGTGACACTTCGGAATCGCTCAGATTGAACGCCGACCAAGCCCGCGACCCATGTGTCTGGGCCGTTGGAGCGGACGGTCTCGATCCGCATCGGCTCGCTGAAGAGCGGGCCGCTGATGATCTGGCTAGGCTTGAGGGATTCTGGGCTCATCCTGGGTCGCCGATCAGTACGAACGCCGCCCAATAGTACGCGTGCTCGAATGGCCGAGCGAATGCGTCAGTCGCGCGTGGCGGGATCACGGTTGGCGTCCCTGCGTAGAAGAACCCCCAGGGCAGCGACATGGATGCTGTCCCCGACCTTCACGCCGCCTTGAGTGTGGCACGCCGCAAGGACGACCAGATCGCAGCCCTTCAGCCGCCCCGCGCCAGCGACGAATGAGGTCGTCGAGTCGCAGGAAGCCGATGTCATCCGGCGTGGGAGTCTTTGGTTGGGTTAACGCGATAGAAGCGTCGTACGGCCGCTCGCTGGAACCCCAAAGGCCGTGCGAGGCGAAATGCAGTAGGCGTTTGGCGGTTGCGTTTGCTTCGCGCTGTGGGACGGTCGCGTCCTCGCCAACGATCTTCACCGCGGTGTCGCCGGTCGCCTCGATCACGCGGGCGATTTGTTCAACTTCGCGGGCGGTTCCCGGAAGCCGCGAAGACCCTTCGCCGAATAACCGCACCTGGTCAGTGGTCATCACCGCGGCGACGGCTTGTTCCATGTTGCCGCCCTCGCCAGCGCGCGCCAGCACTCCGTCTGCGGCACGTTCGGCCTCGGACGGACGGTGAAAAACGGGATCACCGACAACGAGCGCGGCAGACGGCGCGTTGCGCGGCCCGATCGCACGCGCCGCTTCGCGGCGGTTCAGGTGTACACTGGCGAAGGGGCTCATACGACCTCCGGACAGGCCTGACCAGGCGCCGCGCCCGGCTGATCTTTCGCGAGCAGTGCTTCTAGCGGAACGACATTGAGCGGACCGTCTGGGAGAACGAGCAGTCGATGCGCCGAAGCGCAAGCCCTCTGCACCGCCACGGGGAGCGGGCGCGGGAGCAGCTTTGCAATGTCGCGACCCAACGACGACGCCGACTGCCCCTCTGGATGCTTTGTGATCGCATCCTGAACGCGCTGCGCTAGAGCGGTGAGGTCCTCAACCATCTCCTTGCCGTCCGCAAGGAAGAACACCTGAACTCCAGCATCGGGTTGCTTGCCCGGCTCGGCGACCAGCAGCAGATCGGCATCGGGGGACCAGGAGTAGCAGAGCAACAGCTCGTCCGGCCCCAGGCCGGAGAGAATTGCGTCCGTGTCGAGCGGCTTTGCGTCTGACCACACTTCGCGAAGCTCAGCCAGTACGGCCCGCTCAGCATCGGCTAGGTCCTGGCGCGCCTGCGTGACGGCGGCGGTCTGTTCGGCGTCGAGCCGCTTCTGTTCGTCCGGCTTCAGGTCGCACCGGGCACGGATCGCCGCTTCGGCCTCGACTGCCTTGCAGCGCGCATCGTTCTCTCTCTCAAGGGCCTCCCTTAGGCGCTCCGCCACAGCGGGAAACTGGAGCTGAATCTGTTCACCCGTCTCATTCACGGCTCCTGCCGCGTAGCGCTTGAAAAAGCAGCCTCCGCGTGTAATTTCGTCGGTGTTCCGTGCTGACGAATCGCACACGGAGGTGCACCCAATGGGTGAAACGCAGCATACGCTTTTTTCCGCTCGATTTCAACCGCTCGATCGTCATCGAAGACCGCCCCGAGCGGCTCAGCGGCGACGCGGGCGGGTTGGCCCTGCGGCAGATCGATCAGCGGCTGGGCCTGAGCGACTGGCTGGCCGCGCAGTTGACCGATCCCCGCAACCCCGACCTCACCACGCATCGGCAGGTCGAACCCCAATCCGCCGCGTAGCCCTCCGCCGATCCCCCGCCCGTCAGCCGACCGCCGTCAACCCACCCTTGGTCGAGCGCTTACGGTCGAACTGCTCCACGGCTCTACCTGATCGCCCTGGGCCACCGCGACGGCGACGACGCCGACCGGCTGGGTCTCGATCCGGCCTTCCGCCTGGCCGTCTCGCAGCGGCGTGGGACCGGTCCGCTGGACGAACCCGATCCGTCCTCCAGTCCCGACACAGCGGGCGGGCCCGCGCGGTCCAACGGCGCCCACGTGCCGCGCGCCCCGGCCAGGCAGCCCACGCTCTCGCGTCTGCTGGCCACGCTGGCCGGACCGCAGAATCGCAGCGTGCTGCGCCGCGCTCTGCTCGAAAGCGCCAAACGCCATCTCCACGCCCGGCGCAAACAAGCCGCGCGGAACGGCGACGATCCCCGCCGCCTGCGCGCGGGCTCGCTGGACATCGATTCGTACGTGGTCACCGTGCATGGCCAGCAGCCGGGCGCGAGCTACAATGGCCACTACCAAACCGTCTGCTACCATCCGCTGGCCGCGCAATTCGCGCCCACCGGCGACTGGCTCGACATGACCCTGCGCGCCGGCCATGTCCACACCGCCCACGAAGCAACAATGTTCCTCTTTGACCTGCTGGCGCGCGTCGAAGCCGAACTGTGCCAGGTCAGCGACGTCCGCGGCGACGCGGGCTTCCCTGAGGAGGAACTGCTGGCCGGCCTGGAAGCCCGCCGCAAGCCCTACGTCTTCCGGCTCAAGACCAACGCAGTGCTGGATCGGCTGATCGAACCGTATGGGCAGCGGCCGCCCGGCCGGCCGCCGGCCGAACCGCGACTGTGGTTGTACGAGCTGGACTACCAGGCCGAAAGCTGGTCACGCCCGCGGCGGGTATCACTGACATCGCCGCGTACTACAGGCCTGGCCCGCTTCCTGGCCACGCTGACGCCGCAGCCGCCCACCGCCCTGGCCCGCGCCCCGTGACCCGCAGCAGCTTGACTGGCGCTTACCCCGGCGCCCCTGGCGGCGTGGGGGTAGGGGGCGGTTTGTTCCGACAACCCGCCATCCGCCCGCGCCGGCCGTCACTACGCCGTTCCCACCGTCGCACGATGCATCAACAGCGGTGCGGTGAATGAGACGGGGTGGTACGTCGCCGCGGACGTGCCGAAACCGGCTTCTGCGTCGCCTTCTTCGCCTTTTCGCTTGAGGCACGAAGGCAAGCGAATCCCGACGGAACGAGCGCGCGCCACCGCGCGGTGGGGGCGGAGAGCCCCACGGAAGAATGGGACCCCGGCGACTACAAATACACATACCGGCCCGGCCGCGACGGCTCCGGCACCATACCCCCACCCCGTGGCGCGCACCCGCCGTGCGTCGCATGCACGCGGCGCGCACGCCAGAAGTCTAGAGGACAGAAGCAACAACATTTGTGGTAGATTGTAGACATTTTCGCTTGCATTTCTGTAGCCTCCGAGTATACTTGCAGCATCGGAGCCGTTCCCGCAAACATACTGAAAACCCGTGCGAAAGGCAGGTGAAAGGCACGTGAAACCGCAGCGTCGATGATCGGTGTAACAGAAGTGCTCCCGCGCCGCAGACACGGCCGGGAGCGTGGGCCGAACCTTCAAGGAGATTCGACCGATGCATACCTTACTGTCTGATCCGGTTTCTGACAACGGATTCGCCCAGCGAGCCGTGGCCGAGCTGCGGGCGCTGGCGATTGAGCGCTGCCGGGAGTCCGGCGCCGCGACGAGCTGGATTCAATCCACGCCGAAAGCCGGCCTGATCCGCTATCTCGCGAACGGGCAATTCAGCGTGCCGGACAGCGGACTGCCGCCGTTCAAGCGGCACGCCGACACGGTGATTATCTGTGCGGCGAACACGTACGGGCGCGGCGCGGACCGGCAGTATGTGGGGCGCAATCAACTGGACGCGGCGACGCTGGATCGCTTCGCTTTCAGCACGGTTTTCATCGACTTTGACCGCGGTTTGGAGCGTGCCATCGTGCGCGGCTATCTCGGCGACGCGCCCGCCGGCGACGAGCTGCTGAGCTGGGCCGAGTCCGTCCGCGATGCAATCGCGAAGCATCGCATCCGGCAGATTCTCAGCACGCGCGGGATTGCCAGCGCGGCTGCGGCAGCTCGCCGTCGGCGGCGTGACGCTGGACGAGCTGCAGGCGAGCTACTTGCAGAGCTGGAGCGCTGACGAGCGCGCCAAGGCAGGTGCGCCATGAGCGTCATGACCAGCCGCTACTCGACGAAGTGTGCGCGCTGCGGCAAGCCGATCGCCCGCGGCGAGTCGATGTTCTACTGCGGGAAGCACTACCCGCGCGGCCAGCGCACGCTGTGTCTGAGCTGCGCGGACCGTGCCAGCAGCAGTGCTAGCAGCGGGCAGCGCGACGAGCGCGACCCGCAGCGCGACGGGCGCCAGCCGATCATCCCGCCGACGCCGACGGCGATGCCCGGGGCCGAGCGTGCTAGCAGCGTGCTGGAGCTCGACTATCGCAGTATCTGCGAGCTCATGGCCGACGCGGAGCGCTTCGGGGAGGCCGCGTACACGGCGAACATCCCGACGGTTGACGGGCATGTCCGCGACGCGGCCGGCCGGTCGCGCTTCTACAACGGGTACACGTGGGATACGCTGCGGGCCTGCGTGGCGAACCCGCCGGCGCACCTGACCGCGGCCGTGGACGAGCTGAAGCGCCAGATTGAGTCGGCCGTTGACCTGCCGCTGGCAAAACGCCGGCGCATCCGCCGCGGACTCGACTACGGCGACGATATCGACGCCGGCCGCTACGCGCGGCGCGATCCGTGCTGCTGGTCGGCTGTGGTCCGCGAGCAAGCCCCGAAACCCGTCGTGACCATCGGCGTCAACGTCACGGTGCACTACAAGCGCATGCCGCACGAGCTGCTGTACCGCGGCGCCGCCGCGGCCGCGCTGGCCGACTGTCTCACCGACGCCGGGTACAGCGTGGAGATACTGGCGTTCCAAGTCGTGGACGAATTGAGCGCTGGCACGCCGCGGCTGGTGCAGAAAGTCACGGTCAAAGCGCCCGACGCGGCGCTGGATATCTCGGCCGTGGCGTTATTAAAGGGGGTGCGCCATGAGTCCACGAATCGCGTTGCGAGTCGGGATCGTGTTCTGGTGCGTGGCTGCGTTGGAGTTGGCGATTCTGCTGCACCTGTGCGCCGGAAAGGGGATCACGCCATGACGCTGGCTGAGAAGTATCGACCCAGGACGCTGGCCGAGCTGGTCGGGCAGGAACGGGCGATCGCGACGCTCAAGCGCGTACTGGACCGGCCGGACTTCGACCGGGACGCGTTTTGGATCGTCGGGCCGAGCGGGACGGGCAAGACCAGCCTAGCCTGGATCATCGCCCGCATGTTCGCCAAGTGTGATTGCGACATTACCGAGCTGGACGGCGAGGCATGCACGGTCGATGCCGTGCGGGAAGCTGCCAGCACGATGCGCTACGCCGCGCTGGGCGGCGGTTTCCGCGTCTGGATCATCAACGAAGCCCAGGCCATGACGCCCCGGGCCGTGCAAGCGTGGCTGACTACGTTGGACAAGCTGCCGCCGCGCGTGCTGGTCATCTTCACCACTACGGCCGATAGCGAAGACCTGTTCGGCGAGTACGCCGGACCGTTCCGGTCGCGCTGCAAGACGATCGCGTTCACGAAGCAGGGCTTGGCGGAGCCGTTCGCAGCCCGCGCCCAAGACATCGCGCGCGCCGAGGGGCTGGACGGCTATTCGGAAGCGGCCTATCTGCGGCTGGTGCAGAAGTGCCGCAACAACCTGCGGGCTGTGTTGCAAGCAATCGAGGCGGGGGAGATGGTCGAGTGATGCGGGATCGTGCGAGTGTGCGGAGCGGCACGCCGTTACTTCGCGGTGGACGCGATCGGCGTGCCGCATTCGGGGCAAACGCCGCTGACGTTGCCGGTCAGGTTGTAGCCGCAGCGGCGGCAGTGGCCGACTGGAATCCGTCGGTGCCGTTGCAGCAGGAGCACCGTCGGAATCGCGGTGGGCCAAGACAGTATCCGCGAGGTGAACGCACGGGCATGCCCCAGGCCAATGCTCGTGCATCCGATAGGAACAATGAGCGGTTCCCACCTAACCGACACCCCCGGAGCTGCGGCAAAGCGAGCGCTCTGGCCGCGATAAGTCGTCTGCTCCACCTGACCGTAGCCAAGAACCCATGCTTGGTTAGGTCCGGTCGTTACTTCGATCCTCGCAAGCAGGCTCACGAGCCAGGTCGCAACTCCAATAACCGAAACCACGACCCCCACGCGGATGGGAAAGCGCGACCCGGCGAGCCGCGGATGAAACCAAGCCAGCGCATATCCCATGAACGCCAACAGGAGAAGTCCGACCACGGTACCGACGGTAGGAGCCAACAAGAGATCAATCGCCCCAAGGCTGGCAATGAAGAGCGCACCATAGCCCCACAGGCTGCGCATAGCACTTGATTCTACGCACATACAGTGCTGCGGAAGGAGGCTCTGACGATGACCACCACCTGGAAAGTCGATGCGACCAAGATCCTCAGCGAGTCCGAGATCGCCCGCGTGCTGGCCGACCTGAAGCGCCGCGCGCGGCGTTCGGTCAATAGCCGGCAGAACCTCATCATCTTCCGGCTGGCCACCTGCTGCGGCCTGCGGGTCAGCGAGATTTGCGGCCTGAAGCTCGGCGACGTGCGCCTCGGCCTGGAGCGGCCGTACATCTACGTGCGCAAGGAAGTCGCCAAGGGCGGCCGCGTGCGGCGGGTGCCGTTGTGGTGGGACCGCGGCACGCTGGCGGTACAGCGGCAGCGCGTCGGCGTAGTAGGCCATGAACGGGTCGTCGAGCCGCGGCGGGGCGATCATGACGTCGCGGACCGGCGCGTGGGCGAGCCACTGGAGCAACGGCGCGACCGGCCCGGCCCACGTG
>Ga0209172_10006465_pt1 | contig 13002 bp, 6 predicted proteins | sample LarsenN4metaG_FD_184113 | JGI IMG/M metagenome (GOLD analysis project Ga0209172, IMG submission 184113) | Hot spring sediment bacterial and archeal communities from British Columbia, Canada, to study Microbial Dark Matter (Phase II) - Larsen... ... | reverse complement strand
TCACTCCTACCGCAGCTAGTGGACTGTAGCAAAAGTAATGTTATATATCGTGTTGCAGCCAACTACGTTTTCACAGGTGATTTCTAAAGTAATTTGTACAAAAACTTATGCTACAGTCCACTAGCAGGGACCTTTCATTTCTTAATTCTATAAACAGGTCGCTCCTATGGAGCTAAGCACCGCCCCTGCTAAGAAACCCTTTGGGAAAAATTCAGGCAAGAACCACAGCGTCTTCGCGCCCCCATCCTCGCGTCTCCGCATCTCTGCGTCGCTTTAATTTCGTCCCCGTGTCTCCGCGTCCCCGCGTTGCTTCTACTCTTCTTCTTTCTCACGGATGTTGAATTCAAGTTTCCACCGATGCTGGCCATCGCGCGAGACGCACCACAGTTCCAATGTGCCAAGTTCGGTGACTCGGCTCTCCAATCTCACCGGCATCACTGTATCCTCTTGCCCATCGATTTTCAACGTCACTTCAAGCGGGCTCAGCTCTTGAATCTCATCGCCCCAATCTTCAATCAAGTTGCCGATTGCGTCCTGCTTGCGGACTGTGGAACTCAAAAAGCGAAACTCGGCCGGCTCGCCAACAACCAGGCCAAACTCGCGGTCAGGGATCTTGGCTTCGGTTCCTTCTTCCATGCCGAATGGAACCACGCAGAGCGCCTTGAGCGGAGCTTGCATCCCCGGCACTGCCGGCATTGCGCTCTCAATTCCAATGTAGTAAGTTCGAGGGGCCCCACTGCGGATGCGCACTCCGCGTCCGCGCCGCGCCTTGCCGTAGTAGGCCGCGCCACGCGCCACTGCGTGATCCAGATCGGGCGCGTCCAGTATCTGGTTTGGTCCCAGCGGCTCAAAGCCTTCCTGCCGCAACCAGCCATTAATTACTTCAACCAGCCGGTCGCGTAGCACACCAGCCTTAAATACGCCGCCGTTAAACAGAATATGCGTCGGGCAGGCAAATCCGCTCGGACCGCGCCGAATTACATCTGCTTCAGAGATGTTTCGCGTCTGCTGCGCGAGAAAGCGCGCCAGATGTTTGGTAATAGCCGGATCGGCTGCATAAGGGAGCCCAAGCTCCTGAAATCCAATTCGCCGCTGGCGCATTGGCATCTCATTGCTGGCCACCACCGGGAAGAAACCATCAACCAGAATCTGTTCCAGATCCTCACGGGTCAGTTCGGTCTTAATAGTCCCCCCGACAAGTTTTGTTCCCTTGCCCAGAATAGCAATCGGATGTTTCTTGCTCTTGGGATCGGCAAACAGCTTCTCTTTGCCAATGCGACACTGATGCCAGAGACTGTGCAATTGCCAGGCGTCGATGCGCTGCCCATCGGCCTCCAGACGCTGCTGCAACATGCGAGCCAGCGCCAGATCCATATTGTCTCCACCGAGTAAAATATGCTCTCCAACTGCCACTCGCTTGAGCACCAGCTCGCCGTTCTCTTCTGAGACCGTTATCAGACTAAAGTCGGTGGTGCCGCCGCCTACATCGCAAACCAGAATTAAATCGCCGACGCGGACTCGCTTGCGCCAGGAGTCCCCCCGGCCTTCGATCCAGGCATAGAAAGCCGCTTGCGGCTCCTCCAGCAGTGTGACGTTCTTCAACCCGGCTGCTTCAGCAGCCCGCCGAGTCAGCTCGCGCGCCTCTTCATCAAATGAAGCGGGCACGGTGAGCAAAATCTCCTGCTCGCTCAGCGCCAGTTCCGGCTTCTTCTTTGCAATCTGATTGTCCCAGGCGTTGCGCAGATGTTGCAGATAACGCGATGATACTTCCACCGGCGAAAGCTTGGGCACCTCATCAGGCGAGCGCCAGGGCAGAATAGGAGACGTGCGATTGACCGCTGCATAAGAAAGCCAGGACTTGGCTGAGGAGACCAATCGCAAAGGATTTTCTGCGCCGCGCTTGCGCGCCAGCTCGCCAACAATAGATTGCGGATCGCGCTCCCAGGGCAGCGCCAGACTGCCTCTGGGAAAATCCATCTCTCCTGGGATGTAGAGGAATGATGGCAGCAGCGATTGCTCCGCTACCTCGTTGGGATTAATTAGCTGCGGTACGTCTTGCACTTCAATTCGCGCTTCTTCTTCCGCAAGCGTGGTATCAAACCGGGCAATCGCAGAATTAGTAGTGCCTAAGTCAATGCCAACTATATATCGTGTATCCAAATTGCTCTCCTCAAAAAACAGTAGGCAGCAGGCAGAAGGCAGGCTTCTTCCAACTGCGCTGTTCTCATTATTTCTCTCGCGTCGTCGCTGACGACATGAATGACTCCTCAAAAACCGTACAGCAACCTGTCAGGTTGCTGATAGCGCATGTCATCCCGATTGGTTGCGCTCACTACTCCGGCGAATTAGCTATCAGCAACCCATCAGGTTGCTGATAGCGCATGTCATCCCGATTGGTTGCGCTCACTACTCCGGCGAATTAGCTATCAGCAACCTGACAGGTTGCTGTACATTGCGCGCGCTCTTATTGTTCACGGCGTCGTTAAAAACCGACCTGACTTCTTTCATCAAAGATGAATGATGAACTACAACCTGATTCCGCATTCATCTTCACAGTATTTCTACTTCGGCCGGCGCGACAACTGAGCGGCCAGCTCCTTCCGGCAACGGCGGCAAGCTAACCTGCGCTGCGCGCCAGCCGCGATGGCGAAGCACTCCGCGAAGCGGCGGCTTGCCCATCACATTGCCGATCAATTTAACTGCTGCCGGGTCGAATCCCGGCTCCACTATCACCGTCTGCCCTTCTTCAGAAGGGATGATCGGCTCAAGCTTTACGTAATGTTCAAGCGCCTGTCGGCAGCTCTCATGCAGACTGCGAACAGCAGCTCCTATCTGCTCGTCCTGATAGGCTGCGATATCTTCAGTAAAGAAGTCTATCATTCGCCCATCACGTTGCAGCAAGGCGAGCATCTGCACTGCGCGATCGGTCGGATCTGCCTGCGGTTTTTCCGGTTGTGGAGCCGCAGTTGCGGCCGTAAGCGAAGCTGCGATGGGGGCCCCTTCAACCTGAGCAGGCGCTTTGATTAGATCACGAGCGATATCTTCCGGTATCTCGCCGCTCGATAAGATAGAGAAGAAGCAGCGAAAAGCGTAAGAGAGGCGTTTCCCAAATCCGATCATAATTTCCCTTGAGCACTCTTTGTCCGTATTGCCTGTAGTAGCTTACTACCAACCCGGATGCTGAGCGTTTTTTCAACCGTTAAATCGCTCTGCGGCGACCGGCGAAGCGAATCCGCTGCAATCTCTTTTAAGGTCTATACCAGCAGCGCCGGCGCCGCAGAAAGAAAACCTTAATGCTACAAGATTGCCTAAGAGTTTGGCAAATAAACGGTATTACTTGGTAACTGCTCAGCGGGGACAGTACTTAGCTCCGGTAGGAGCGACCTGTTTATAGGAATTGAGAAATAAAAGGCCCCCTTAGCTCCGCTAGGAGCGGCCTATAAATCGAGCCCGTAGGTCGCTTCTACCGCAGACGGGTGAAGATTTCATCAAGCTGCCTGCTATAAAGCGGGTCGTCTCTCCGGAGCCGCAGCAGTTACGTAGATTTTAAGAAGAAGATCTTCCCACCTAGGGTCCGTACTTTCTGTCGCCCTTTCAGAGCGCAGATGTAACGCCACGTCTACTCAGGGCACGGGCGGTGGCTGGGCTATTTTTTCGACGAGAAGCTTCGCCTCTCCCTACAAGGAAATTCCTTTTCTTGTTTTGATCTCTATATACTTCTATTCCTGAAGAGATGCTAATATCAGTCTTTCTTATGCTGGTGAGGGAGAGAGTAACTCGGACAACGCGCAAGCCCTGGTCGAAGAAGATATTCCGCCGCACGCGCAAGTATCAGGGCGCGACAATAAAAATCTGGGGGATGTGATCCCTATCGTTAGCACAAGCCTATACTGCGCTCGCCTACTATCACGCTAATCGAGAGGCGATTGATACGGACCTTGACCAACGAATCAGCAGAGTATGACCGATTAGCACAAGAACATCGCCTGAAGCAACAAAAGTGAGAAAGTTTCTTTCTATCTGGACGAAGACGCACAGAATGCGCAGCTAATACCGTTTGGAGCTGGGTTACGAACTCATTTTGCTCCCAGCCCAAATCAATCAAAGACGCTTCCCTTAGCGATTGGGGCTGATGAGAGCCGGTCTAAGCAATCCAGGCTTGATCAGCTCCAGTTCAGTAACTGAACTTCAGCGCCATCTGTATAGTCCGCGGCTGATTGGCTGCCGAAAATACCATGCCGAAAGTCGTTGAACTCGCGCTCGTATCCGGGCGGCTGAATACTACTTGATTAAACAGATTGAAGAATTCGGCGCGGAACTGCAACTTAGTCTTCTCGCTCGTCTGCCAGTTCTTGTGGACAGAGAAATCGACGGTCTTGAAATTATCCTGCCTGAGATTGGAGAGGATTCGGCTGGCATTGCCCAGGGTAAACGGCCTTGGCGGAGTAAACGCTCTGGTGTTGAACCAGGGTCGGCCCGATCTGACGTTCTCCTGCGCCTCTTTTACTGATAATCGGGCTGTTTCTCCCGGCGCAACGTCTGCCCGCAAAGTGGCAAAGCCGGCAAGCGAGGGCAGAAGATTTGAAGCAACGACGCCGAAAGGACGCCCCGATTGCCACCTGACAATGCCATTGATCTGCCACCCGCCAATCAAACTATTAAGCGCCGGATGGGCCTCTGCTGCGAAGCGTTTGCCGCGCCCGAACGGCAACTGGTAGTTAAATACAGCAGTGAACGCCTGGGGTATATCAACTGTGGAGATTGCGCGCTCGGCCGCCAGATTGTAGATATTCTGCACCGATGTCGAATCGGTAAAAGCCGCGCCATTTCCTGTGCCCCCTGTGTCCATTAACTTGGAAGTGACGTAAGAGATGTAAGCCGACAGCCCGTGGCTGAATCGCTTTTGAAGCTTGAGTTGAAGCGAGTGGTATATGCTCGATCCAATTGTCGGGCGGAATAGCAGAACCTGGTTGTACTGTGGGAACGGTTTGAGCAGTTGCACTCGCTGAACCGTAGAACGACCTACAGCAGCGGAAGTCGCCGGGATAATGCCGAAGAAGGGATTGGGGACGGTGGCATTCAGCGCCGTCCCTTCAGCAAGGAACCTCGGATCAAGCTGATTGATATTGATGACCTGCATCGGCAAATGCACGCCGTGGCTGCCGACGTAGGCAGCTTCGGCAACCAGATTGCGAGCAAGCTGTCGCTGAATGGCCAGGTTCCACATCTGGTTATAAGCCGAAGCGATCTTGCGCGAAGTGGTCTGCACATTGATAGTCTCGCCCAGCAGAGTCAATGGCCCCTGATTGCCCCCCTGGGGCAGCCCGTTGGGAAACGGATTGCGCAGCAGCACAGTAGGTATATTCAGATCGGGTTGAACCAGCGATGCGGAAAAGTTGAATCCGATGGAGCCGATAGCCTCAAGCGATATTGGCAAATAGAAGATCCCGTAGCCAGCGCGCACTGCCATCTTATCTCCTATGCGATAAGCCAATCCAACACGCGGAGCAAATTGCTTGGCGTTAGCATCCCATTCAGTCCTGGGATTTCCGTTGCCGGTGTATTGAAGCAGCCCGCGCAGATTTTCCAATCCGGGTACCCTCCCTGCCAGCGGCGAAGGAGCATCGGCCAGGAAGAAGGCCATGCGATTATGAGCTTCGGCTGTGCCCGTCTCCATCTCCCAGCGCAGACCGAGGTTGAGCGTGAGCTTGCTGTTTACCTTCCAGTCATCTTGAAGATAACCTGCGTAATAGTGATGAAAGATGGTTAGTGGCTCCTGAAACTCATACGAGCCGCTCGATGGCACCCCGAGAAGGAATGAAGCAAAGCCAATCCCGGAAGTGGTCGAGCTGGCAGCCGGATTGGGCCCAATCGTGGGACGATCATCGAAACTGAATGAGCCGGTGGAATTGAATATCTGAAACGGCATAAAGCGCAACAGGCGGTATTCCACTCCCGGCCTGATCGTATGTTGCCCCCGGATCAAAGTCATTTGCTCGACGATGGCATGGGTATCGCGCGGCTGATTGTTGAATGCCCCTCCCAGCACCCTCACCGCCAGCTTGCCGCCGATAGAGATGTTGGGGAACTTCAACACCTTGGCATTGTCGCGAATCAATGCAGGGAACCCAAGAGTAGTCGGATCGAAATTCTCGCTGAACGGGATCTGATTGGCGCGAAATCGAGTGTAGCCGTAGCGGAAATCGTTGATCACCGTGTTGCTGATTGAATAGACATGATCGAATACGAAGTTGCGATACTGGTCCAATATCTGGGTGCCATCGAACGCCGGGGTGCCCAACAGATTTGCCGCTTCGTTGAATCTCCTCTCGTAACTGAACCGGCCAAACAGGTGTTGCTTCTCTGAGATGTGATGGTCAATGCGCGCATCGATCAGGTCCTTGGTCAGGCGATTGGTTCCGCTTGATACATAGTTGTTGGTTATTCCAGGCTGATTCGGTTTAGGCCAAAAATCGACGATACGGGCGGCAACCGGATCGATGAGATTAGAAGGGATCTTGTTGCCGGGGAAGGGATCGCGCCGAAGGCTGCCGCCTTCCATGCGAGTGGTGAAAGGATTGAAGATGGTTATCGGATTGCCATTGGCCCCAACCACCTCGGAGAAGTCGCCATTTCTCATAGCCAGAGTCGGCACGGTGGTGAGCAAGCTGGCAGCATTATTCTCCCGCCTCGCCTCGTAATCAAAGAAAAAGAAGGTCTTGTTTGTCCCACGGTAAAGTCCGGGCAGCCAGATGGGGCCCCCTAGGCTGCCGCCGAAATGGTGGCGCTGGGCTCCGGGTATGCGCGGGAGCCGGGAGCGATTCCGCGTCCAGCCGTTGGCATTGAGCGCAGCATTCTGAAGGAACTCATAAAAATTTCCATGCAATTTGTTGGTGCCGGACTTGGTAACGAGATTGAGAATCCCCCCGCCCGAACGCCCGTACTCTGCTGAGTAGGAACCACTCTGAAGCTTGAACTCCTGAACCGAATCGACCGGAGGCGAGATGACCACTCCGTTGAAATCGCCTATAGTATTAGTGACCCCATCGAGCAGCACCTCGTTGGTTGATGCGCGACCGCCGTTGACGGAGAAATTCGAGTCGAACACATTGCGATTGCCCACCGCGCCAATATTGCCAACCTGATTGTTGGTGCCGACTGTGACTACGCCGGGCAGAATGCTGATCAAGGAAAAAATATTGCGCTCGAAAGTAGGCAGGTCCTCGACCTGTATCGGCTCTATGACCTGATCGACGGATGATTGCTCGGTAACCAGAAGCGGCGTCGTGGCGCCTGAGACTACGATCTCTTCTTTTGTGCCACCGACGGCAAGCACAATATTGAGTTCCGCCGTTTGAGCAACCTCAAGCTTGATATTCTGCTTGACGAATTTCTGGAATCCGGGGGCCTCGGCGGAGATGTTGTAGATACCGGGCTGAAGGAAAGGAACGGTATAAATGCCGGCGGAGTTGGTCTTGACGCTCTTCTGCACGCCGGTGGCCACGTTTGTGACAATTACAGTGGCATCGGCCACAACTGCGCCTTGCGCATCGGCAACGCTGCCGGTGACAGTAGCGGTGAAAGACCCCTGAGCAAAGACCGAAGACAAATGGCCGAACAGGATGGCCAGAACTGCCAGCCCCGTAAGTATGCAGCGATATTTCATAACTCCTCCTTAATGACCATTGCGATTGATTATCAGGCTCGGACAAACTTCAGGTCGGCTCGATCAGCGAGCCCTATCCGTCACCGGCAAGCTAGAATAATCATTCTCAACCGAGAAAGCAAGGTTGACGGCCCGGTTTGCAGCCGTCCTGCAATATGAACCTTCAAGCGGAGGTTCGACGCGAATTGAATTTTCCTTCTCTCGATGTTATCTATACCTTTGCGGTCTCGGCGTTTTTAGCAAGACCGCAACAGCACCAACCGTCACCATTACTCGCATAACAGGTTTCACCAGGCGCGCCGGCGCAATAAAGATGCGCTGCGCGCTCTTCAATCGCCGGAAGAGGGGCCCCTACGGATATATCGCGCAGGGGGCCGCAAGGAGGAGATTATGTTAAGATGGAAGTCGGTTTTGAAGCTTGCATTGTCAACCATTTGTTTGCTTGCCGGGCTTATCGCAATTCTACCTGCCCAGCAAGCTGGCAGCGAAACTTTTGATTCGCTCCGCTATCGTCACATAGGCCCCGTAGGCAACCGGGTTACCAGCATCGTCGGCGTGCCGGGGCAACCTAATATCTATTACGCCGGGGCAGCATCGGGCGGCATCTGGAAGACCACCGATGGCGGCGTGCGCTGGCAACCGATCTTTGACGATCAGCCTGTTTCTTCCATTGGCTCGCTCGCCATCGCCCCCACAGACCCGAATATCATCTGGGCAGGCACAGGCGAGGACTGCATTCGCAGCCACATCTCTATAGGCAACGGCATATACAAATCCACCGACGCGGGCAAGACGTGGGCGCACATGGGTCTGGAAAAGACCGGCCGCTTATGCCGCATCATTATCGACCCGCGCGACCCGAATATAGTCTTTGCTGCTGCGCTGGGGCACGCTTATGGGCCCCAACCGGAACGCGGCGTCTTCAGAACAACCGACGGCGGCAAGAATTGGGAGAAGGTGCTGTTCGTCGATGAGAAGACAGGCTGCTCGGACATCGCTATGGACCCAAATAATCCCCGCGTGCTCTTCGCCGGCATGTGGCAGCTTGAAATCCACACCTGGGCAAGGGAAAGCGGGGGGCCGGGCAGCGGTCTGTTCAAATCGACCGACGGCGGCGCGACCTGGAAGCGATTGACGGGCCGGGGCCTGCCTGCTCGCGAGGTGGGCAAGGTGGCGGTCGCCATCGCTCGCACAAACTCGAACCGGGTCTATGCCATTATCGAGACCGGCGACGGTGTTCCCTGGCACGGGAAAGAGACCGATCGAGGCACGTTGTTTCGCTCGGATGATGGCGGCGAAAGCTGGCGGGTCGTAAGCTACGACCGCTTCGTGAACGGAAGGGCCCACTACTATTCGCATCTGGCTGTGGCCCCCGATAATGAAAATGAGGTCTATTTCCTCACCGCTTCGTTCGCCGTATCGCTCGATGGCGGCCAGACAGTGAGTCCTGTCGCATTCCGCTCAAGTCCGGGCGGCGACAACCACGAGATGTGGATCGATCCGACCGATCCCAATCGCATGGCAGTGGCAAACGATGGCGGCGTTTCCATCTCGACTACGCGCGGGCAGACGTGGAACAGGATTCAACTTCCCATCGCTCAGATGTATCACGTCACGGTTGACAACCAGATTCCTTACTACGTCTACGGCAACCGGCAGGATGGGCCATCAACGCGCGGGCCGAGCAACAGCCGACTGGAAGGCTTTGGCGGCGGCGTGATCCCGCGAGGCATGTGGCACTCGGTCGGAGGCGGCGAGAGCGGCTGGGCCACGCCCGATCCGGTTGACAACAACATTATATGGTCGAGCGCATCCGGATCGGGAAGCGTAGGCGGCATAGTCGTCCGCTACGACGAACGGACCAGGCAAGCGCGCAATGTCGAGGTCTGGCCCGACAGCACCATCGGCTGGCCGCCGGCCGAGCTGAAGTACCGCTTCGTGTGGACATTCCCGCTGACCATTTCACCGCATGATCACAACACGATTTACGTCGGCAGCCAGTATGTTCATCGGACGACCGATGGAGGCAATAGCTGGCAGGTTATCAGCCCGGACCTTACGACCAACGACAAGAGTCGGCAGCAAATCTCCGGCGGTCTCACGCCGGACAACATAGGCGTTGAATACGGCTGCGTAGTGTTCGCCATCGCCGAATCGCGGCTGGAAAAAGGGCTGATCTGGGCGGGCACAAACGATGGTCTCGTGCATGTAACCCGCGACGGCGGCCGCAACTGGATCAACGTCACAGCCAATATTCCCGATTTGCCTCCCTGGGGGACTATAAGCAACATCGAGCCATCGCGCTACAACGCCGGCGCAGCTTACCTCACAGTGGATTTTCATCAGGTCAATAATCGAGATCCATTCGTTTATAAAACGACCGACTACGGCAAGAGCTGGAAGGCGATTACCAACGGCATTCCGCGAAGCCCGCTGAGCTACGCTCATTGCGTGCGCGAGGACCCCGTTCGTCAAGGTCTGTTGTACCTGGGAACGGAGAACGCGCTCTATGTGTCGTTTGATGACGGCGAGAACTGGCAGCCGCTTCAATCCAATCTGCCGCATGCGCCGGTTTACTGGATAACCATGCAGGAGCACTTCAACGATCTGGTGGTAGCCACTTACGGGCGCGGCTTCTGGATACTGGATGATTTGACGCCCTTGCAGCAGCTTACACCGCGAGTGATGGATTCGGCGGCGCACCTTTTCGCTCCTCGTCCGGCTTATCGCTTCCGCCCGATAACGGCTCCTATGAGCCAGTTCGACGATCCGACTGGCGGCGAAAATCCGCCTTATGGGGCCTCGATCAACTACTACCTGAAATCCGCGCCGTCGGGCGATGTAACCGTGCGCATACTGGACGCGAAAGGCGGGACCGTGCGCACACTACAGGGGACCAAGCGCGCCGGCATTAATCGCTTATGGTGGGACCTCAGGTATGAGCAATCGAAAGAGATCCGTCTCAGAACAAGCCCGGCCTATGCGCCTGACATACGCGTAGGGCCGGAAGGATGGCGACCGCTTCCTGAAGGGGGCCGTATCTCTATTCTCGCGCCGCCGGGCGCGTATACGGTAGAGTTGACTGTGGGGGGCCAGAAGCTCACCCAGCAGCTAATAGTCAGGAAGGACCCACACTCAGGCGGGAGCGAAGCAGATATACAGACGCAGACGGAGATGTTGTTCGACCTGCAAGAGGACCTCGAAGCGGTCGGCAATATGGTCAACACTATCGAGATTATCCGCAGTCAGCTCTACAATCTGACGATGTTGCTCAAAGACAATCAGAGCGCCGCGCCGGTGCGAACAGCCGCCGAGCAGTTGGACAAGAAACTCACCGATCTTGAAGATAACTTCATTCAAAGGAAGTTGACCGGTCGAGGACAGGATAACGTGCGCTGGCCTGCCAGGCTCATCAGCAAGCTCACCTATCTGGCCAGCGGCATAGCAAGCTCGGACTTTCCACCGACCAGGCAGCAGCGCGAGGTGCACGCGCAATTCAAGCAGCAGATAGCCGGTTACCGGCGGCAGTTTGACGAGCTGCTCGGTCGGGACGTGGCTGCATTTAACAACTTGCTCCGAGAGCGCGGGATACAAAACATCATCACAAGGGTCCAGTAGAACGTTTTACTACGGTCGCAAGTTGTTTTACGCCTGCAAGCGGAATAGGGGTACCGTCCTCTAATTCGTCCCGTAGAGCGTCTTACGGTCGCAAGTTGTTTTACTGTATGTGATCAAGCTCACTATCGGCCGCGCAAGCGGCGCCAGAGAAGGTAGCCAGAGGTGAAACGTCTGGAGATGTCCGGTAAGGCAATTGCGCGTTGAAGACGCGCCCAGCCGGTTACTGGAAGCTCTGGCCCGCTCTTCAATGCGCCGAAATGATGCTCCTGAATTCCAGACGTTTCACGTCAACACAAGCTCTGCTCCGAGGCCGCGCCTCATTGACCTTGCGAGGCGCATCGGGCTAACGCTGAGAGAGAGGAAAGGGTAAAAGCCAGATTATGAAGACTAAAACAACCAAGCAAGCCAGGAAACGCCAAAGCAAAGCCCCGACACGCGCGGGTTCCGGCGCGGCGGATGCGGCTTATCGCAGCATCGCTGAGATTCTGCGCGCGGCTCGCGCCACTGCTTATCGCGCTGTGAATGAAGTGATGGTTCAGGCTTATTGGGAGATCGGGCGCGTGATCGTCGAGCATGAACAGAAGGGCAAAAAACGCGCCGCCTTACGGCGAGGCGTCGATTGAAAAGTTGTCGCGACGACTGACCGAGAACTTTGGTAAGGGCTTTGACAGGTCAAACCTCTGGCACATGCGAAAGTTTTACCTGACTTTCCCGGGCTTTCTCGACGCAGCGCGTCGAGAATTATCGTGGACGCACTACCGCCTGTTGTTGCGTGTAGAAAACGAACAGGCGCGCAGCTTCTACCTCAACGAAGCGATCAACAGCAACTGGAGCACACGCGAGCTGGAACGCCAGATCAACTCGCTGCTCTACGAACGGCTCGCCTTGAGCAAAGACAAAAAGAAGGTGCGCGAACTCGCCGACGAAGGCCAGATTGTCCGCACGGCAGAAGACTTGATCAAGGACCCCTACGTGCTCGAATTCCTCGATCTGAAGGAAAATCAATCGCTGCTGGAAAGCGATTTAGAGCAGGCATTGATCAACCGGCTGCAAGCCTTTCTGCTAGAACTGGGCAGAGGCTTCGCTTTCGTCGCGCGGCAAAAACGCATCACGGTGGGCGGCGATCACTACTACATTGATCTGGTCTTCTACAATTACCTGCTCAAATGCTTTGTGCTGATAGAGGTCAAAACCGGCAAGCTCACACACGCAGACATCGGGCAGATGGATTTTTACGTGCGCTATTTTGAAGCTGAAGAGAAAACGCCGGCAGATGGGCCGACCATCGGTCTGATTCTGTGTTCCGACAAGAATGAGGCGATGGTCAAGTACACGCTGCTCAAAGACAGCCAGCAAATCTTCGCGTCGAAATACAAATTCTATTTGCCGAGTGAAGAAGAACTGCGCCGCGAGCTGCGCGCCGAACGAGCGCAGATCGAGATGGAACAGAGACTGCTCAGTGACGCGCCGGCAGCCAAACAGAGCAGACGAGGCAAACGGGCCGGGTAATTACGTGGCTTAGTGAGAGTGCTTATGAATGAAATGCAGTTGAGATTTCACCAACACCACATCGGGATGGCAACTTATGGAGTGCGGCGACTCGTCGCCGCTTTGGTCTCGACTTGGCGGCGATGGAAAGCGACGAGCGTATCGTCGCACTCCAAAAAACCCTGACTCGTCGCCGCTTTGGTCTCGACTTGGCGGCGATGGAAAGCGAC
>Ga0209172_10006464_pt1 | contig 13005 bp, 16 predicted proteins | sample LarsenN4metaG_FD_184113 | JGI IMG/M metagenome (GOLD analysis project Ga0209172, IMG submission 184113) | Hot spring sediment bacterial and archeal communities from British Columbia, Canada, to study Microbial Dark Matter (Phase II) - Larsen... ... | reverse complement strand
TCGCCGACATCGATATACGACGCGAAACCAAGCTTGTCGCGAATGAACGCGCGCAATGCTTCGGGTTCGGACGAGTAGAACATGGTGTGAACGCCTTTGATCATCTCTAATTCCTCCGTAGTTTTTTGCGAAGCAGATTGGACACGGCGAGATAAAACGTCGCCGAGTGGCCGTTGCCGTAAGGGAGATAATAACTCAAGCTGCCATCCAATCTTTGGAATGACGGCAAACGTTCGGAATTGATCGGCCCTTCAATTGGCTCGTAAAAACCGAATTGATCGTTGCGAATCGCGCCGATGATCGGCGTCACCGGCCGGCCGGTGGCATAACGAAACGTCAAGCCGCCGCTGAAAAATTGAATCAATCTGATCTTGCCGACAAGCGTAAGATTGTGGGTAATGTCGAAGGATGAAGGCGCGCGCTCCTAAAGATAACCATCGCTGGTGTTTCTCGGTAACAACCGCCGTGAGTGCAAAAAGCTGTATGCCAGCCAACCGTTGAACCGCGTCTGCAAAAACGCGCCGTATTTCACAAACACGTCGACGCCGCTCGCCTCGCCGTCGCCGCGATTGGCGTAGTTGCGCTCGTTGTCGCGAATCACCAAATGCGCGTAAGGCTTGTGATAAGCTTCGGCTCGCAACATGAGCTGATCGCGCTGATGCTCGACACCGATAATATAATGCTGTGCCTTTTGCGAAGCAAGCTGAGAATTGCCGCTCGCCGGGTTGAGCAAATAAGCTTCGGGGAATTGATGATAAACTCCCCAAGCGAATCGAACGTTGGTTCGCTTGGAAAAATCATACCGCAATGACAGGCGCGGGTCGATGGTGGTTTCATTTGCAAGATCGTGATGATCCGCACGAACGCCCGCACCACCAGTTAAGCGTCGCGAGAGTTGTGCTTCGATCTCTGCATAGCCGCCCCAACGTTGCGCGGAGTAATTTTCGTGCAGCCGGTCAACGCTGGCGTTGGGATCGAGAACATTTTCATTCGACGGCACGGTGCCACGGAAGTCACTTTTAACTTGTTCAAGCTCACTTCCAAAGGCGAGACGCGCGCGTTTCCCCAACTCGCGCTCGACGTCGGTGCGCCACTTGTACGTGTCATCGCGCTGGTCGAAATTCAAATTGCCGAGATGACGTTGGGTGTCGTAGCGATTGAGCGAGAGGCTCGTTTTCATCAGCCAGCCGCGCCACAAATCCGTCCACTGCAAATTGTGCAGTTGGTTGGTTTCTTTGCCGCGATAGACGGCAACGAACGACAGCTCATCCACGTGTACGCCGATGCGATCGTTGGCCGTGAAGCTGAAAATTTTCAAACGGCCTGTGGGCGAATATTGATAGATCAAACTCAGATTGCCGTCGCTGCCGCGCGGGATTTCGGTGAACTCATTGCGGCGGCCGTTCAAACGAAACATCGCGTCGGTGAAGCTGCGGTTGCCGGAGAAACGCACGCCGAGCTTATTTTGCAACAGCGGCATTTGCGCGCCGAGCGAGGCAGCGGCCAAGCCGACGTTCAAAGTATACGCAGAACCTTCCGGAAGGTTTTGGCTCTCCATCGCCAGCACGCCGGAGAGCGCATTGCCGTAGCGCGCCGAAAATCCGCCGCTGCTGAAAAATGTGCCGCTCACGAGAAACGGATTGATGGTGCCGAACACGCCGCCGGTGGGCGTTTCATATTTATACGGATGCACGACGGTCGCTTGATCGAGCAGCGTCACGGTCTCGCTCACGTCGCCGCCGCGCCGGGCGTGGTGACACCTTCCAAGCGGCGCAGGGTCACGCCCTTGCCTTCGTCACCGGTTGCATAGGCGCTGGCGGTCACGACCACGTCTTGCAGATTGACAACGGTTTCTTTTAAAACAAAATTGACGCGCGCGGTGTCGCCGGGAATCAAACGCGCAGTTTACTCACTCGTTTCGTAGCCGATCATACTGGCGCGCACTTTCACCTCGCCGGCTTTGCGCGAGGTAATGACGAACCGTCCTGTTGCGTTGGAAACTTCGCCGTCGTACGTGTCAACGACTTGCACGTTGGCGAAGGCGAGCGGCTTGCCTTTTTCGTCGGCGATTTTGCCGGCGATGAGGGCGGGTTTGAGCTGGGCGAATATGACTAACGGCAACAGGCAGCCAATAAAAAAATTAGAACTCTTCAGTGCAACGTCAACTTGAGCGACTGGTTAGGCAGCAACGCTGTAAGATGGACCGACCACACGTCATCGAGGGTTTGCTTTTGGATCATTCACACTATCAACTTGATGCGCATTGCGGAACTTCATGAAGGCCGGGCGCCGAGCGAAGAGCACGATAAGCGCAAGGACGAGTAGAACTATTTCGCGAACGATACCCGCGGGGTCCCCATGCGTCACGCGCGTGAGAATGCCGCCGAGCATTATTACGACGATGACGCCTGCCCCAAAGCTGGCCACACGCGGGATCAACTTGTAATTTTGGTTGCTGTCTTACCATGCCTTTTCACACTTTAAAATACGTGCGCCATGAAAAAAAGATGCGGCGAAATCGGCGAGAAGCGGTGCGAGTCGGTGAGCGGCGGGAACGAATTCGGAGTGAAGCTTCAGCTTCGCAATGCCAATGCCTTGCATCAATCTTTCACTTTCTCAATTCCAAGCTTTTTCATTCTCGCGATCAGCGTGGTGCGATTGAGGCCGAGGCGTTTGGCAGCGCCGTTGGCGCCGCCAACCACCCAGTTGGTTTCTTCCAGCGTTTTCAAAATGTGGGCGCGCTCGGCTTCTTCGAGCGTCGCCAGCTCGGCTTCGGGTTTCATCGTTTTGGGGGAGATGGCAAAATGATCTTTTGCAGCTCGCGTCCGTCGCAAAGGATGACGGCGCGCTCGAGAAGGTTGGCCATTTCACGCACATTGCCCGGCCAATCATATCGCCTGAGGAATTTCCACCCAGGATGGTGAGCCGGTGCTTGGCCTGCAGCGCTTCAATTTCGAAATCGCGCTCGCGTAGAATTTTGCAGACGGCGTGATTGGCCTCCTCGTGCCCGAAGATGACACAGTGATCGGAACCGCGCAAACCCGCTTCGAGAAACCGGATCGCCGCCGCAAATTCCTTGTCGGTCTCCCAGAAATAGGCAGCGTGAGCGTGCTGCGACGCCACTTCATTTTCAAGACGCCAATCGGCGGTTTCGGGCTGAAACGGATTCGATTTTTTTGCATTACGTCGTTTGCGGCCGCAGTTTGGCGCCGATGATCGGTATCTCGGAGCGATGAAGATAAAGAACGCCGAGGCTGGCGATAAAAACCGTCAAGGCCAGGCCGAACAAAAGTCCACGGTCGTTTTTGACTTCGATGCCGAGAAAGATCAGGTGGCTTAAAATCGCGCCGCTCATGGTGGCGAGCGCGATGAGCGCGCCGATCGTCGTGGTGCGGGGAACGAGCAAAAGAATCGCTGCCACCAGCTCGACGACGCCGGAGCCGAGGCGTCCCTACGGCTCGACGCCCAAGGTGCTAAAAATATACTTCGACTCTTCGGCGCCGGTGAATTTAAAAAACAACGTTTGCAGCAAGATAACCGCCACCACGAGACGAAGTCCCCAACTGATGAATAACTGCGTTTTGGTGAATTCCATAGCAAAGTTCTCCTTTAAATATTTAGTTTCAGATGATCTTTGCTATTGGTCGATCGAGGCCGGAAATACTTACTTTGATTTTTTAGGTTTTTTTGAAGATGGTCTTTTGATGGTGTTTCCCCGACTTTTGCCATTGTTGTTCTCAAAGCCAAGATGCTTCTTGATGGCTTCAATTTCACTTCCATGAAGATCCTGAATAGCGCCCAAACTCATTCTTTCTATACGGTGATTCTCGAGTTCTTTCATGACCTTATCCATTCCGGTAAGCAACCGGGATTGCGTTTGACGAAGATCTTCGTATTGGGCATCCGTTTTTTTCTCATGAGCAAAAATTGCTTTAACGACTTCGTCATGTTTTTTTAAAGTCTCGTCACGAAAAGCTTCAAATTTTTTCTCATTAGCATCGACTTTGTGCCTGAGGGCAAGAACGTTTTGATTGGTCTCGGCCAGGCCTTGCCGGAATTCCTGGCGCATTTCTGCCATGACTTCCTTGAGCTCTTCTTTGGTCACCGCATTGTTTTCAGCCATGTTCACTCTCCGTTCAATGGGCTATTCCTGGTTTGAGGGATTAAACCGCAAATGAGGATTGCTCAAAATAGCATTTTTCTTCCATGAAAGCAACAAAATTGTGTAAAAATTTCCAATCTTATTTTATCAGTAGCCGTAATAGATGTGTCGCGGAAACCGGCATGACATTTTTCGCGCGATTCAACTCGCCAATCTCAAACGCCATGCGCCATTGTTTCATCAGCACGCGATAGCCGTTGCACAGGCTGTTTTGCGGATCGTAGATATGCGTCGCTTCGGAGGTGACGCCGTTCAGCTCGACGATTTTGAAGCCGGCGCCGTTTTTGATTTCATCAATAGACGAGGTGCGGAGGTCGTAACGGCCAAAGTAAAAACCGTCGAAGCTTTTGCTGATTTCGTCGAGGCGGGCTTCCAATGCTTTTGTTTTAATAAATTCTCCGTTCAAAAACAGCGCGCCGCGGCAATGCGTGCCGACCTCGACCAATTTGATTTTTTCGTTTTGCACGGGAATTTTATACAAATTTTTTTGATGCTTTTGCAAATGCAAGCGTGCCAGGCAAACCGCGCGGTCGTCGTCGAGGATCAGCTCCTCCAGCGTGCGCCGGCCGTCGCCAGTCACTTGAATCAGGCGTTTGTCGGTGATCGAGTAAATGAAGCCGCGCTCGGCGTTCGGATAACGAATATAAAAAATGCCGAACTCGCGGCCCTCGACGTATTCCTGCACGATGACGTCGTCATGGATAGCCGCCAAAAATTCCTCCAATTGTTGCTCGGTGTGAGCAAAGGCAACGCCGGCGCCGCGCTGGCCCTGGTCGGGTTTGATCACAAGCGGCAGCGTCAAATTGTTCGCCGCCATGAAATCGCGAACGCATTTTAAACGCGCCGTCGCCGGCAAATCTTTTTTGATCAAAACAAAGCGTGATGAAAGCCGCGACGCCGATCAACAGCGCATGGTTTTGATAATCCGACATCAGCGTCAAAGCCTTTTCACCGATGCACGCCGCGATACCGACAAGCAGGGGCGTCCAGATCGCGGCGGCGAGCAGAAAGAATAATGAAAAGCGCCAAAAGTCGGTGCGCAAAACGCCGGCGGTGAAATAAGCCGGCAAACGGCTTCCGGGCAGAAGCGGCTCATCAGAATGATTTTCGCGCCGCGCCGGTTGAACCACTCGGTGCTGCGCCGCACGTCTTCTTCGTTAATGAACCATCGCAGCGGACGGTGTTTGAGCGCGGCTCGTCCGAAAATTCTTCCCGCCCAAAACAGCATCAAATCACCGAAATAAATTCCGAACAAGCAGGCGAGGGCGCCGGGAATAAAACCGATGGCGCCGCGGGCAATCATCAAACCGGCGCTGATGCAGGTGAGGTCTTCGCTGACCAAGGTTGCGGCGGCGATCAACAGCATGAGCGCGATCAACCCGATGCCGCTTTGCATCGGGTTTTGTTTGTGATCAAAAGGCCGTTGCGCGGCGGCAAGGCGTTCGGGCGCGGCGGTTAATCGCGTGCGCGCTTTGCCAGCATCAACGTCGTCGACAAAATGTGAAATATCCGGGACCATCCATTGCCAGCGCATGAAAGCGAGGCCGTGTCCGGTTGCATAGGTCTTCAATTCACTCTGCGGCACGAGGTGATGATGCTCCGCGGCGACGGAAGGGCACCAGCTCGTCGCGCGTTTCGTGCAAAATCAACATCGGGCCATGATAATTCCGCAAATATTCTCGCAAGGGCCGCTGATCGGTGTCATAAAAAGTGAAGAAATTTTTTCCGGCGCGATTTCCGCCATGTTGATCGCAACGCCGCCGCCCATGCTGTAACCTACGAGATGCGCTTTTTTCACGTCGCGATGATTCATGAGCCGCAAAACATACTTGGCATGCGCGCGAATGGAGTAATCGGGAATAAAAGCCGAGGAGGCGCCAAAGCCGGGCAAATCGGGAACGATCACGCGATGGTTTTTGCCGAGCGCCGGGCCGAGATCGTCAAAGGTTTCCGAACCCTTCGGGCTGCCGTGCAGCAAGATCAGAACGGGAAGCGATTTTTTTGCGGCTGGAACAAACTCGCGATAAGCGAGCTTGATTTCTTGTTTGGTTGACCGTTCGCCATCAACTGCAGGCAAGCGGGTCAACTGTTTGTCCTGCGCGAGCGGCGCTTCGGCGGGAGTGTTTTGGCGCACGAGATGAGAAATCGCCAGCAAGATCCCGTAACCGGCAAGCAGCCATACACGCAGATGTTTCGTCGATTTCAGATTCGATTTCATGGCGATTCGGCTCATCTGATGGCCAAACTGTCGCGCTCCGGATTAACAGTTGGCTCGAACTGTCGATTGAGGCGATCCCATAATTCTTGCGCAATTTTTTTTCGATCATCTCCTCGAACCGTCGTCGGGCCGAAGGTGATCGTCGCGTCGATTTTTGACAATTTCAAGAGATCGAGAAAATGTCCGGCAAACGTCATCTCACCCCACCAGCACACGGAAAGATGGGCCGGCAAATCGGCAGCGCCGGTGCGATATTGAATGGTTGCATAGGAGACCGGGAATTGCCGGGCCGCGGCATATTCGAGCAACGGCGATTTGAAGGGAAGAATCTCGCTGCCTTTGGAGCTGGTGCTTTCCGGAAAGACGATGACGCCGTCGCTCTCGTGAATCGCTTTTTCGATCTGAGCATTGATGCGCGGAATATCTTTTTTGTTGGCGCGATCGATGAAGAGGGTATTGGCCGATTTCGCCAAAAAACCAAAAAACGGCCAGCTTGCCAATTCGGCCTTGGCCACAAAGATGCAATGCAATTGGGTGAAATAGGCCAGCACGTCGAAGTAGCTGAGATGATTGGAGACCAGATAAAACGGCGGCTTAGGGGGTTGGCCTTGCGCATGAACTTTCATGTTCACAATCAGCGCGACCATTTGCGCCCAGGTTTGCACCAGCACATTGCGCCAGCGAATGCGCCATCCCGCCGCAAAGCACAGAAACAGCTTGCCGATAAGCAAAACCGCTTCGAGAACGATCGTGCCCACGGCCAACAAAAGCAAGCGATAACAGAGCCTGAACGTCCTCATCGAAAGAACATGCGAAAGGTTGGTTGATCCAGCGCGGCAATATCCAACATGACGAGATAGTCAATCGTTTTAAAGCGACGATCGATGGTCGGCGGGCCGCAAACCTTGGCGCCATATTCGAGATAAATCCGGAACAGACGCGGAATCTTGACCGGCAGCGTTTTTTGCGCAATGTAATCTTCCGGATAGCAGGCGCAGACCGGCAGCGGCAAGACTTGCAACTCCGAATGCACGTAGCCGTTGGCTTGCAAATAGTCCATGACCAGCCGGCCTTCGTCGGGATTCTGGCTGGTGAGCGAGCAGCAGCCGAAGAGATAACGCTTTTTCGTCAGCATCATGTAAACCGCCAGTCCGCGCCAGAACAAAAACAGCACGCGGCCGTTGCGATGCGCCGCCGCAATGCACGCGCGGCCGACTTCGACGGAATTTTGCACGACGCCATCCGGCAAGTGCGTCAAATCAAATTCGCTTGCCGAATAAAAGCCGTGCGCCGCCGCAGCCATTTCGTGCGTTTGCATGCGGTACGTGCCGATCACCTCCTGATTTTTTTGTCCGCGACGATCAGATGGTGACAGCACGCATCAAACTCGTCTTGATCGCGCTGCGTTAAGTACGATTCTTCCAAACCCTCGCCAAGCTCGAGATTGAAAACCTTGAAGTGGAGTTTTAAAATCGCATCCAGCTCTTCGGCGTTTTGCGCGAAGCGAACTTCGTAACGCGCATCCGAGACGGTCTCTTGCGGCGCGGGATAAGCGGACCAGCTCGGTGCAGCAGCGCGCTGAGGGAAAGACGCAGCAGTTGCCGTTTGCATAGAATCATTCGGATTTAAATGTGCATCAGGCGACACCAGGATTTGTCGCCGGCATGGTTCTATCCTTACGAAAAAATCCGCACAATTGCAAGAGAGAAATCAAAGGGAGAAATACAAAAAGAACTTTTTAAGGGGGGAGATGATTCACGAGCAAGCCACGAAAAAACATTTGCTTTTTACTGCATTCTTTTTATACTGAGCAAAGGGCGGGAGGCAAAAGGCAAAGAGCAAAAAAGAAAAAGGCAAACGGCGCTAGAACAAATCATGTCTATTCCGAAAAATATCGAACGCTTGCGGCGTTTGAAAGAAAAGGCCCGTCTCGGCGGCGGCGAAGCGCGCATCAAACAGCAGCACGACAAGGGCAAGCTCACCGCGCGCGAACGCCTCAACTTGTTGTTGGATGAGGGCAGCTTTCAAGAGCTTGACATGCTCGTGCAGCATCGCAGCCACGACTTTGGCCTCGAAAGGCAAAAATTTCTCGGCGACGGCGTGGTCACCGGTTACGGCCGCATCGATGGCCGGCTGGTTTATGTTTTCTCGCAGGATTTCACCGTACTCGGCGGCTCGCTCTCGGAAGCTTACGGCGCGAAGATTTGCAAGATCATGGACATGGCGATGAAAAACGGCGCGCCGGTGATCGGACTGAACGACTCCGGCGGCGCGCGCATTCAGGAAGGCGTGCTCAGCCTCGGGGCGTACGCCGATATTTTTTTGCGCAACACGCTGGCCAGCGGCGTCGTGCCGCAAATCTCCGCGATTTTGGGACCGTGCGCCGGCGGCGCCGTGTACTCGCCGGCGATCACGGATTTTATTTTCATGGTGAAACACACCAGCTACCTGTTCGTCACCGGGCCGAACGTCGTTAAAACGGTGACGCACGAGGACGTCACCTTTGAAGAGCTTGGCGGCGCCGAAACGCACGCCACGAAAAGCGGCGTGGCGCATTTTCTCGAAGAAAATGAGATCGCCTGTTTAAAAGATATCCGCCGGCTCATGAGCTTCCTCCCCGCCAACAACTGCGAGGATCCGCCGCTGAAAAGCTGCGCCGACGACATGAATCGCCAGGACGAATCGCTCAACACGCTGGTGCCGGAAAATCCCAACAAACCGTATGACATCAAAGACGTGATTCTTAAAATTGTCGACGACGGCGATTTTATGGAGGTGCACGCGAATTATGCGACCAACATCGTGGTGGGCTTCGGCCGGCTTGGCGGCAAACCCGTCGGCGTCGTGGCCAATCAACCGGCAAGCCTCGCCGGTGTGCTCGATATCGACTCCTCGCTCAAAGGCGGCCGCTTCGTGCGTTTCTGTGACGCGTTCAACATTCCGATCGTGACGTTCGTGGACGTGCCCGGCTTTTTGCCGGGAACGGATCAGGAATGGCGCGGCATTATCAAGCACGGCGCGAAGCTGTTGTATGCGTTTTGTGAAGCGACCGTTCCCAAAGTCACGGTGATCACCCGCAAAGCCTACGGCGGCGCGTACGATGTCATGAGCTCAAAACACATTCGCGGCGACATCAACTACGCCTGGCCTTCGGCGGAAATTGCGGTGATGGGCCCGCCGGGCGCAGTTGAGATTATTTTCAAGAAAGAGATCGAGCAAGCGCCCGATCCGAAAGCGGCGACCGACGCCAAAGTACAGGAATTTCGCGAGAAATTTGCGAATCCGTACATCGCCGCCGAACGCGGTTACATCGACGACATCATCGAGCCGGCGGCAACGCGGCCGAAGCTCATCACGGCGCTGCGCATGTTGGAGAACAAAGTGGACAGCAATCCCAAGAAAAAACATGGGAATATTCCGCTCTAAAACGTAAGGCGTAAAACATAAGTGTAAATGAAAACAGTAAGAGAAAAAAAGGAAGCCGCTTATGAGGGCTTTGCGCGCAATCCGCTCCGGCCGGTGATTGAGAAAATGGCGGCGCGTATCGCAGAGGAATATCACCCGGAAGAGATTATCTTATATGGCTCACAGGCCACAGGCGGAGCAAAGCCAGATAGCGATATCGATCTCTTTGTCGTTAAAAAAACGCAGGAGAACTTTTTCACGCGATGCTCGGCGGTCAAACGGATCGTCCGAGAGTTGCGCGGCAAGATCGAAGTTTCACCGATTGTTTTCACTCCTGAGGAGGTGCTGCTACAGCTTGATCGAGGTAACCGCTTCATTCAACAAATTCTTGAGCGTGGAATACAACTTTATCATGACTCAAATTTTTGGAAAGGAGATTTGAACAGGGCCAGCAAAAGAGGAGATTCGCTTTTCCCACAAGATTGGGTGCGTGTTGCAGAACGAGACTGGCAACGCGTCGAAAAAAGATTAAGCGAGGGCGATCAGGAGGATGCCGGCTTTCGTTTGCAACAAGCGCTTGAAAAATATCTCAAGGTTTTCCTTTTGGCCAATAATTGGGAGTTAGACAAAACACATGCCATCTCAAAACTATTAGACGAAGCGGTCAAATACAAGCTACAGCTCAAATCTTTTACTGACCTGTGCGAACGAGTTGAAAACTACTACCTTGTGGACAGAGATCCAGCAACTCTTGATGCCGCCATTCCACTTGAACAAGTCGAGCAGGATTTCAAGGAAGCACATCAGTTTAGAGCGATGCTTTTAGAAACATTGACGCCAAAATCTGAGGCAACATCTGATGCAGGCAAATAAAGTAGTGCCGCATAAATAAATTTCAACGATCTCGTAAACGCCATCAAAAAACCTTGTCAATACGGAGTCTAAATCATGAACTTCAAAACCGTCACCAAAAACGATGTCACCATTTTGCGCTTGCAGGACGCCCGCCTTGACAATGTCATCGCGGCGGAATTGAAAGCGCATTTGCTGGTGATGCTCGAGCAGGGAATCAAAAATATCCTGATCGATCTGGCCAGGGTCGAGTTTGCCGACAGCTCCGGCCTCGGCGCGATTTTGTTCGGCATTCGCCAGGCGCGCCCGCTCAATGGCCGCGTCAAGCTCATCAATCCGCAATCGCGGGTGCTGGGCCTGATCAAGATCGCCAAGCTCGACAACGTTATCGAGGCCTATGACGACGAGGGAGAGGCGATAGAAAGCTTTGAAGAGTAAAAAGTTTTTTTCGTTGCCGTTCTCTTTTCGTCGCCAATTTTAAAAACGAATATGTTTCGAAAAATTTTAGTTGCCAATCGCGGTGAAATCGCCGTGCGCGTGATGCGCACCTGCCGCGAAATGGGCATTCGCACGGTCGCGGTGTATTCGCAAGCCGATCGTCTCGCGCTGCACGTTCGCATGGCCGATGAAGCGTATGAGATCGGCCCGCCGGCGGCGCGTGAATCGTATCTCGTGCAGGGAAAAATCATCGGCACGGCCAGACGCAGCGGCGCCGAAGGCATTCATCCCGGTTACGGCTTTCTTTCGGAAAACGCCGCGTTTGCCGATGCGGTTGCGGCCGCGGGCTTGATTTTCATCGGCCCCAGCGGTGAGGCGATGCGAAAAATGGGCGACAAAACTGCGGCGCGTAAACTCATGCAAAGCGCCGGCGTGCCAACCGTGCCGGGCAGCAAAGACGCGGTGGACGATCCGAAGCAAGCGCTGGCCATTGCCGAGGGCGTCGGCTTCCCGGTTTTGGTCAAGGCTTCGGCCGGCGGCGGCGGCAAAGGCATGCGGCTGGTGCATCGCGCTGAAGATTTGATTTCGCTTTTCAATAGCGCCGCTTCCGAGGCGCGCTCCGCATTTGGCGACGGTCGGGTTTATATAGAGAAATATGTCGAGAACCCGCGCCACATCGAGTTTCAAATCATCGCCGACAACCACGGCAACGTCGTGCATCTCGGCGAACGCGAGTGCTCGATTCAGCGCCGGCATCAAAAAGTGATCGAGGAATCTCCCTCCACCCTGCTCGACGAAAAAATGCGACGGGAAATGGGCGAAGCCGCCGTCGAAGCGGCGCGCAGTTGCGGTTATGCCAATGCCGGCACCATCGAATTTATCGTTGACAAAAACCGCAACTTCTATTTTCTCGAAATGAACACGCGCCTGCAAGTCGAGCACCCGGTGACGGAGATGGTCACCGGCCTCGATTTGGTGCGGCTGCAATTGGAAATCGCGGCCGGCGGCAAATTGCCTTTTCACCAGGAACAAATCGAACGGCACGGCCATGCAATCGAGTGCCGGATTTATGCAGAAGATCCGGAAAATAATTTCCTGCCCTCGATTGGCAAATTAAAACACCTACAGCGCCCGGGCGGCAACGGCGTTCGCGAGGACAGCGGCGTCGGCGAGGGCGATGAGATTTCGATTTACTACGATCCGATGATCTCCAAGCTCGTTGCCTGGGGCGCCAACCGCGACGAGGCCATTCGCCGCATGCGCCGGGCTTTGCGTGAATATGAAATCGCCGGCGTGCGCACGACGATTCCATTTTGCCTGTGGGTGCTGAATCATCCCAAATTTTGCGCCGGTGATTTCGATACGCACTTCGTGCAAAATGAATTTTGCGAGGTTCAGCTTTCCGCAACGAACGGCGAGAGCGATCTCACGGCGGCGGCGCTCGCCGCGGTGTTGCATCGGGAGAGCGAATCACCCGAACCCGCCAATTTGCAACCTTCACATTCCAATTCTTCTCTCAGCGCCTGGAAAATGCGCGGCTGGAAACAGGTGCTGCGCAACACCTAACTCGGGTAAGTTTAAAAGCTTGATACGAACTGATTAAGCAGAGACATTTTCATCCCTCCCCAAACCCTACCAGTGGATTAACACTGTCCTTGTCAGCCGCTTTCATTTTTCCCCTTCTGCTGCATAAAAATTTTTGCTCGTGCGTCTGTAAGGAAGAAACAGTTCGTTATGAAGTTCAAAAAGAAAGTTACGGAGGAAATCATGAAGCAGAAACTTCTTGCACGCGCGGGCAAGCATGTCCTTTCAGGCATAGTTTGCTCTTTCATCATTGCCATGCTTTTGGGCGGTGTCGCGCACGCGAACGAAACCCACGCCGTCATTCAGCCTGGCAATAAGACGTTGAAATTTAAAAACACGACCAATC
>Ga0209172_10006460_pt1 | contig 13015 bp, 8 predicted proteins | sample LarsenN4metaG_FD_184113 | JGI IMG/M metagenome (GOLD analysis project Ga0209172, IMG submission 184113) | Hot spring sediment bacterial and archeal communities from British Columbia, Canada, to study Microbial Dark Matter (Phase II) - Larsen... ... | reverse complement strand
ACCTGGCGGATGCAGCAGCAGGTCACCCATGAGGCCCAGCACGCCCGCCTGCCCTCGCTGGACCGCTTCCCCGACGGATCCCTCCACCTGGTCTGGACGGAGTACGCACCGATCGGCCGCATCTATCACGCCGTGCGCCGGGGCGGCCGGTGGACCGACGAGGCGGCGCTCTCCGTGCGGGGGATCTATGCCGGCATCCCGGTGGTCACCCCCCGCGCCGGCTGGCCGCACGTGCTCTGGTACGGGATCGTCCCGGAGCGGCCGTCGGTGCGGACGCGGCACGGAGCGATCTACGAGATCGTCTTCACCCGCCAGGAGCGGACGGGGTGGACCCGGCCGGTGTCCATTTCGCCGGGGATTCCCGACAGCCTGAATCCCGCACTCGCCGCCGATAGCGCCGGGGTGCTCCACGCGGCCTGGTACCAGTTCGACGGGCGCGTCTACCAGATCCGCTACAGGCGCTACGATGGGCGCTGGTCACCCGTGCGCACGCTCACCGGCGGCAGGACCGAGAACACCGCGGTGGCGCTGGCTACTTCCGGCCGAGAGGTCCACCTGGTCTGGGTGGAACAGGGTGCGGTCCGCCGGGTCATGTACCGGGCTCTCGCGGGATCGGCCGCGCCGATTGCCACAGGTGCGGAGGTGCGCGGCCCCGTGATCGCCGCCGCAGGGGGCCGCGTCGTCGCCGCCTGGGCTCAGGAGGGGAGGATCCTGCTCCGGCCACTTCGGCCCGCCGGGCCGGCCCGGGTGGTGGGCAGGGGCAGCGGGCCGCCCGCCCTGGCCCTCTTCGGCGATGCGGCGATGGTGGCCTGGACCGCCACAACCGGTGGGGCGAGCGACATCCGGTTCGCGGTGACCCCGGTGCGCTGACCCCCGGGTCGCAGGTCTGCGCGGCGTCGCCCAGAGCGCATGCTACGATGGAACCGGTGATCGCTGATGGCTATTGACCGCGCCACCGTGGACCACGTTGCCCTCCTGGCGCGCCTCGCCCTGACCGACGAAGAACGCGCGCTCTTCACGGAGCAACTCCGGCACATCCTCGACTACTTCGCCCGACTCCAGGATCTCGACCTGGGCACGGTCGAGCCCACGGTGCATGTCCGGGCCGCGGCAGACGTGCTGCGCGAGGATGTCCCCCGGCCCTCGCTCGAACGGGCGGAGGTGCTGGCCGCGGCGCCCGACCAGGAGGAAGGGTTCTTCAAAGTCCCGCCCGTCCTCGAGCCCGCCTGAGCCCGTGACACCCGCCCTGCTTCCCGTCTCGGAGCTGCTGGGCCAACTGCGCCGGCGTACGCTCACACCCTCCGACCTGCTCGAGGCCTATCTCCAGCGGATCGAGCGGTTCGACGGATCCGTGCGCGCGTACCTGCACGTGGCCGCGGAGGCGGCGCGGGCGGAGGCCCGCCGCTGGGACGACCGCTATGCCCGGGGGGATGATCTGCCGCCTCTGGCGGGGCTGCCCATCGCGGTGAAGGATCTGATCTGCACCCGCGGCGTGGCCACCACCTGCGGCTCGAGGATCCTGGAGGGGTGGCGTCCGCCCTATGACGCCACGGTAATCGCGCGGCTGCGACAGGCCGGCGCGATTCTGCTCGGCAAGACCAACCTGGACGAGTTCGCCATGGGGTCCTCCACCGAGAACTCCGGCTTCGGGCCTACCCGCAACCCGTGGGACCAGGCACGTGTCCCCGGCGGCAGCAGCGGAGGGTCGGCGGCGGCGGTGGCCGCAGGCCTGGCCCCGTGGGCGCTCGGCACCGACACCGGCGGCTCGATCCGCCAGCCGGCATCGCTGTGCGGCATCGTGGGCTTGAAACCGACCTACGGCCGGGTTTCCCGCTACGGCCTGGTCGCCTACGGCTCCTCGCTCGACCAGATCGGCCCATTGACGCGGACGGTCCGCGACGCGGCCCTGCTCCTGCAGGTGCTGGCCGGATGGGATCCACTCGACTCGACAGCGGCGTCCCTGCCGGTGCCTGACTATCAGGCCGCCCTGGAGGGTGGAGTCCGCGGGATGCGCATCGGCCTCGCTCGCGAGGGGATGGGGGAAGGGTTGCAGCCGGGCGTGCGGGCGGCGGTGGAGCAGGCCGCCGCGCGGCTCCGGGAGTTGGGTGCCGACCTCGTCGAGGTGACCCTGCCCACGATCGCCTACGCCCTGCCGACCTATTACCTGGTGGCGACCGCCGAGGCCAGCAGCAACCTGGCCCGCTACGATGGGGTCCGGCACGGCCTGCGCGTGGAGGTCCCCGACGTCGTGGAGATGTTCTCGCGCACACGCGCCGCCGGCTTCGGGCCGGAGGTCAAGCGGCGGATCATGCTGGGGACCTACGCGCTCTCCGCCGGCTTCTACGAGGCCTTCTACCTGAAAGCGCAGCGGGCGCGCACCCTGGTCCACCGCGACTTCGACGCCGCCTTCGCCCAGGTGGACCTGGTGCTGTTGCCGACCTCGCCCACGGTCGCCTTCCGTCTGGGCGAGCGGGTGGACGACCCGCTGCAGATGTACCTGGCGGACATCTTCACCATCCCCGTGAACCTCGCCGGCCTGCCCGGCATCTCCGTCCCCTGCGGGTTCGCCGACGGTCTGCCCGTGGGGCTGCAGCTGATCGGCCGGCCCTTCGACGAAGCGACGGTGCTGCGCGCCGCCCATGCCTACGAGCAGGCGACAGAGTGGCACCGGCGCACGCCGCCCCTGGAGGGCGCGGCGGCGTGAGCGCGGAGGCCGCGGTGCCGTGGTGACGGAGGCGGCGGTGGACACGGTCATCGGGCTGGAGATCCACGTGCAACTAGGGACCGCGTCCAAGATGTTCTGCGGCTGCGCGGTCGCCTTCGCCGCGCCGCCCAACACCCTGATCTGCCCGGTCTGTCTCGGCCTGCCCGGGGCCCTGCCGGTGGTGAACCGGCGCGCCCTGGCGCTGGGCCTGCGCACCGCCGTAGCCCTGGGCTGCCGCATCGCACCAGAGAGCCGCTTCCACCGCAAGAACTACTACTACCCCGATCTGCCCAAGAACTATCAGATCTCCCAGTACCAGTACATGGACCATCCGCCGCTGGGGGTGGACGGCTGGCTGGAGTTCACCGTGGAGGGCACCCCCCGGGCCGTGCGCATCCGGCGCGTCCACCTGGAGGAGGACACCGGGAAGCTGCTGCACGTGGAACGGGGCGGCGCCGTCACGCACTCCCGCATCGACTACAATCGCTCCGGCGTGCCGCTGATGGAGGTCGTCACGCAGCCCGACCTGCGCAGCCCCGCCGAGGCGCGGGAATTCCTGATCGCGCTGCGCGCGCTGCTGCAGTACCTGGAGGTCTCGCCGGTGCGGATGGAGGAAGGGATGCTGCGGGTGGACGCCAACCTCTCACTCCGCCGCGCGGACGGCACCCTGGGGACGCGCACGGAGGTCAAGAACATGAACTCGCTCCGGGCAGTGGAGCGGGCCCTGGCCTTCGAGGCGGCGCGGCAGGCCGAGGTGTTGGGCGGTGGCGGCCGCGTCGTGCAGGAGACCCGCCACTGGGACGAGCGGCGGCAGGTTACCTTTCCCTCGCGCACCAAGGAGGAGGCCCAGGACTACCGGTACTTCCCTGAGCCGGACCTGGTCCCCATGGCGGTGGGTGAGGCCGAGGTGGCGCGCGTGCGCGAAACCCTGCCCGAGTTGCCCGCCCAGAAGCGCGCGCGCTACGTCAGTCTGGGCCTCTCGGCATCTGACGCCGACCTGATCGTCCGCCAGCCGCGGCTGGCCGCCTTCTTCGAGGAGGCGCTGGCCGCTTACCCCCAGGCCCGGGTACTGGCGAACTGGGTGACCGGCGATGTCGCCGGAATTCTCAACGCCGAAGGCAAGGAGATCGACGACGTCGCCCTCCGCCCCGCCGTGCTGGTCGGGCTCCTGCGTCTGATCGACGTCGGTGTGATCAGCGGCCGGATCGCGAAGGACCTCCTGCCTGAACTGACGCTGCAGGGCGGCGACCCCGCTGCCCTGGTCGCCGCCCGCGGGCTGGAGCAGATCAGCGACGCGGCCGACCTGGAGCAGCTGATCGAGTTGATCCTTGCGGCCAACCCGGAACCGGTCGCGGAGTTCCGGCGGGGCAAGGAGAAGGCGCTGGTGTTTCTGGTGGGACAGGTGATGAAGGAAACGCGCGGCCGGGCCAATCCCGAGCTGGTCAACCGCCTCCTGCGGGAACGTCTACGTGGGTAGGGCGAAGCCCGGAGCGAGGCCCGGAGCCGGACCGCGGCTGGAACCGGGCAGCCGTCTGACGGTCCGTTTCACGGGCATGGCCGTCGACGGCGCGGCCGTGGCCGCCGCCGGTCCGGGAACCCTCGCCGTGCGCTATGCGATTCCGGGGGAGCAGGCTCATGTCGAGGTGGTGCGCATCGGGCCGGCTCCACTAGGGCGGATCGTCGCATTGGAGCGCCGCTCGCCCGAGGCCACCGTGCCCCGCTGTCCCCATTTTGGACGCTGCGGCGGGTGTCAGTGGCAGCACATCACCCCGGAAGGTCAACGGCGGTTCAAGACGGCCATGGTCGTGGAGACCCTCAAGGGGGCGGGCGTGCGCGAAGATTTGGTCAGCGCCTGTGTCGGGGGCGCACCGTGGGCATACCGCAATGTGCTTCGCGCGACCTTTGACCGCCGCGGGGAGGCGGTCCTGGCGGGATTCTTCGGCTGGGGCGAGCAGCGCCTCTACAACATCGACACCTGCCCGGTCCAGCATCCGACGAACGTGCGCATCCTGCAGGTCATCCGCGACGCCGTCCGCACGCTGGGTCTGGCCCCGTTCGACCGCCAGCGCCGGACCGGAGTCGTGCGCGGGTTGCTCGGGGTCAGTGGGGTCGCGACCGGGGAGGCGCTGGCGGTGCTCTCCACGGCCGTCCCCCTGCCCGACCGGATGGCCTTCGTGCGGGCGGTGCTGGACCGGGTCCCGGGCCTGGTCGGCCTCCTGCAGACGGTGCAGCCCGGAGGGAGCACGGCGTTCTTCGGCCCGCACCTGACCCTGCTGTGGGGCCGCCGCTATCTGGAGGATGAGATCCTGGGGCTGCGGGTCCGGCTCGCGCCGCCGAGCAGCCTGCCGCCGAATCCCGGGGCGCTGCCCGTGCTCCTGGAGGCCGTGGCGCGGGCAGCGGAGCTGCGCGGTGATGATCAGATCTGCGACGTGTTCGCCGAGAGCGGCCTGCTGCCGCTGGCCCTGGCCCAGCGCGTCCGCCGCGCGGTTGGGGTGGTGACCGACTCCGCGGCCATGAAGGACGCGTGGGCGGCGGCTGCGCGCAACGGGATCGCCAATGCCGTATTCTATACCCGCGACCCCGCGAAGGTGCTGGTGAAACTGCACCGGCGGGGCGAGCGGAGCGATGTCATCCTGGCCGGGCCGCCCGGGGAGGGACTGCCGGAGGCCCTGGTGGAGGCCGTCGTCGCCACCGGCCCCCGCCGCCTGGTGTACATCGGCCGGTCGCTGCCGGTCACGGCGCGGGATCTCATCCGGCTGCACCGCGCCGGCTACATGGTGGCCGCGGTTCAGCCCGTGGATCTCGACCCGCAGACGAGCCACGTGCACACGGTGGTGGCGTTACGGCGCGGGTGACGACGGTTCTTTACGAGTCGCACGCGGCGTCGGTGGACACCGCCCCGGGAGTGGCATCCGGGCATCGCGATGTGCCGCTTTCTGCCGAAGGGGAGCAGGAAGCGCGCGCGCTCGGCGAGCGCTACGCTGCGATCCGCATCGACATGGTGTTCTGCGCTGACCTGCGGCGATCTTACGAGACGGCGGAGCTGGCCTTTGCGGCGCGCGGGATCCGGATCGTCCGAGACCGCCGGCTGAGGGAGCAGGACTACGGTGAGTACACGGGGAGGCCGCGGAGGGTGTCCGGTCGTTTCTGCAGGATGTGGCGGCCCGGCACGCCGGGGAGACCATTCTGGTCATTGGACACGGCACCACGCGCTTCGGTCTGGAGCACTGGCTCAACGGCACCCCGCTGGAGGAGATCGTGGCCGCGCCCTGGACCCCTCGACCGGACCGGCCGTACGTTCTGACGGAGGACGCCCTGACCCGCATCGTCGCAGGAGGAGAACAGCGTGACACCTGAACCCCTGGAAATTTCCGGACCCCGATCCCAGGAACTGACCGAGCGCAAGCGCCGTGCCGTCCCGGATACCATTGCGCTGCAGGCACCGGTGTTTGCCACGCGGGCGGTAGGTGCGCTCCTCTGGGATGCGGACGGCCGGCGCTATGTCGACCTGGCCGGTGGGGTGGGCTGCATGAACGTCGGTCACAGCCACCCGCGGGTCGTGCAGGCGATCCAGCAGCAGGCCGCCCGCTTCACCCACACGGACTTCACGATCCTCCCCTATGAAGGCTATGTCGCGCTGGCGGAGCGTCTGGCGGCCCTGGCCCCCGGGCGGACGACCAAGCAGGTGGCCTTCTTCAACTCGGGCGCGGAGGCCGTCGAGAACGCGGTGAAGGTGGCCCGCCTGGCGACCGGGCGCCCCGCGCTCATCGCCTTCGAAGGGGCGTTTCACGGGCGCACCTACATGGCGCTCACGCTGACCAGCCGGATCGATCCCTACAAGCGCGGCCTGGGCCCGTTCATGCCGGAGGTGTACCGGGCTCCCTACCCGGACCCCTACCGCACCCCGCATCCGGATCCCACCGCGTTCGCGATCGGGCAACTGGAGCACATGTTCACCACGCACGTCGATCCGGCGCAGGTGGCCGCGGTCATCGTGGAGCCCGTGCTGGGGGAGGGGGGATTCGTCGTGCCCCCGCCCGACTTTCTCCCGGCGCTGCGGGCGCTGTGCGACCGCCGCGGAATCCTGCTCATCGTCGACGAGGTGCAGACGGGGTTCGGCCGCACCGGAAAGATGTTCGCGACGGAACATGCCGGCATCGATCCCGACCTGATGGTGGTGGGCAAGTCCCTGGCGGCCGGGCTGCCGCTGGCCGGGATCATCGGGCGGCGCGAGCACTTCGCTGCGGCACACCCCCAGGCCCTGGGCGGTACCTATCCGGGTAATCCGGTGGCCTGCGCCGCTGCCCTGGCGGTGCTGGAGGTGCTGGCGGCGGAGCGCCTCCCCGAGCGCGCGGCCCGGCTGGGCCTGCTGCTGCGCGACCGTCTGGGGGCGATGGCGCAGCGGCACCCCCTCATCGGCGAGGTCCGCGGCCTGGGCGCGATGATGGCGATCGAACTGGTCACGGATCGGGGGACGAAGGCCCCGGCCGCGGCGGAAACCTCGACGGTGCTGGCCCGCGCCCTGGCCGAGGGCGTGCTGCTCCTGCGCGCCGGCGTGTCCGGCAACGTCATCCGCTTTCTCATGCCGCTGGTGATCCCGGAGGAGGTGCTGGAGGAAGCTCTGGCCGTCCTGGAGCGGGCGCTGGGCGCGGTGGAGAAGGAGGGCGCCGCCGCGGTCCGCCTGGTCGCGGGAGGCGAACTGTAATGGATCATCGACTCGGGGAATCCGCCGGGGAGGCGGTCTGGCGCGCTCTGGGCGAGCGGGCGCTGGACGCCGCGGTGGGGATGGGAGCGGAGTACGCCGACGTACGCGTGGTGCGCACCGAAACCCTCAGCCTCTCCGTCAAGAACGGCCGGCCCGAGGCCGTTGTCGCCGACGACGATCAGGGTCTCGGCGTGCGCGTCCTGGCCGGTGGTGCCTGGGGGTTCGCCGCGACCTCGCGCCCCGAGCCAGAGGCGGTGGTCCGCACGGCGCGGCAGGCCGTCGAGATCGCACAGGCCTCCCGCATCGTTGGTGGACCCCCCGTCCGCCTGACCCCGGCCGAGGCGGGCGCCGCGCGCTGGCGCAACCCGGTGGAGCGCGATCCGTGGACGGTCCCCTTGGAGGAGATGCTGGCGCTGCTGGTTGCCGCGACGGAGTCGATGATGCGCGTGCCCGCCGTCCGCGTCGCCGAGGGCTCCATGGACTTCTGGCGAACGACCAAGTCCTTCCGGAGCAGCGAGGGCGCCGCGATCGAGCAGGTCATCACGGAGAGTGGCGGGGGCATCGGTGCGGTGGCCGTGCGCGATGGGGAGGTGCAGCGCCGCTCCTATCCGGCCTCGTTCCGGGGCAACTTCGGGACCGGCGGCTACGAACTCGTGGACCGGATGGATCTGGCGGGTCACGCCCTGCCGATCGCGGAGGAGGCCGCGGCCCTGCTCGACGCGCCGCTCTGCCCGGACGCTGAGACCACCCTCATCCTGGACGGGGACCAGACCGCCCTGCAGATTCACGAATCCATCGGGCACGCCATCGAGTTCGACCGCATCCTGGGCATGGAGGCGGCCTACGCTGGGACAAGCTTCATCACTCCGGCCGCGATCGGCGCGCTCCGTTACGGCTCGGAGGTCATGTTCATCGACGCCGATGCCACCCTGCCGGGAGCGCTGGGGACGTTCGGGTTCGACGACGAGGGCGTGCCCGCGCAGCGGGTGCCCATCGTGGAGGCCGGGATCCTCCGCAACGTCCTGACCAACCGCGAGACCGCGGGCGTCCTGGGCCAGAGGAGCAACGGTACCGCCCGCGCCTCCGGCTGGAACCGCATTCCGCTGATCCGCATGACCAATGTCGGCCTGCTGCCCGGCCGGGGAACGCTGGACGAGATCATCGCCGAGACCGCCGACGGCATCTTCATGAGCACCAACAAGTCCTGGTCCATCGACGACAAGCGCCTGAATTTCCAGTTCGGCTGCGAGGTCGCCTGGGAGATCAAGCGCGGGCGCCGCACCCGCATGCTGAAGCAGCCGGTCTACAGTGGGATCACCCCGCAGTTCTGGGCGGAACTGGACTGGGTCGCCGGTCCGGGCGAGTTCGCCAGCCGGGGCACGCCCAACTGCGGCAAAGGGCAGCCCTCGCAGATGATGCACACGGGTCATCCCGCCGGACCCACGCGTTTCCGCCGCGTCCGGGTAGGCTCCCGATGAACCGGGAAGCCGGCGGGCCCGACGCCGCCTTCGGTCTCCTGGAAGAGATCCTCGACCGTTCTCCGGCTGCGGAGACCGAGGCGGTGCTGATCTCGCGTCGGGCCGGCGTGACGCGCTTTGCCGACTCGCGGATTCACCAGAACGTCGCCGAGGAGGATGCCGAACTGCTCCTCCGCGTGGTGGTGGACGGTCGCGTGGCCGGGCTGCGCACGAACCGGCTGGGCGGCGCCGACCTGGACGCGGCGGTGCGGCGCGCCGTGGAGATCGCGCGGCAGACCCCCCCGGATCCCGATTTCCCGGGGCTGCCTGAGCCGGCGGGCGGCGCCATCACGGCCGACCGCGTCGCCGCGGCTACGGCGGAGGCCACGCCGCAACGCCGCGCGGAGGAGGTGCGCCGGCTGGTGGACGCCTGTGCCGGATTCCCCGCGGCCGGGGTGGTGGAGACCGGGATCTGGGCGGTCGCGGTGGCCAATTCGCGTGGCGTGCGCGCGTACGGACGCCGTTCCCGCGCGGCACTCGTCGCCGTCGTGCAGGCGGAGGATGGGAGCGGGTACATCCAGGCGGTGGACGCGGACCTGGACCGCCTGGACGCGGCCGCGCTCGGCCGCCGCGCCGCTGAGAAGGCGCAGGCGGCACGCCGGCCCACCGATCTGGAGCCGGGTACCTATCCGGCTGTCCTGGAGGCGCCGGCCGTGGCGCTCCTGCTGACGTACCTGGCCATGACGACCTTCAACGGCCGGGCCGTGCTCGAAGGGCGCAGCGCCCTGGCCACACGCCTGGGGCAGCAGGTGGCGGACCCGCGGGTGCAGATCTGGGACGACGGGAACGACCCCCGCACGATCGGTCTTCCTTTCGACTTCGAGGGGGTCCCCAAGCGCCGGCTCGACCTGATCCGGAATGGCGTGGCGGTGGCTGCGGCCTACGACAGCCGGACGGCGCACAAGGCCGGCGTCGCCAACACCGGACACGCCCTTCCTCAGCCCAACGCGTTCGGGCCGGTACCGGCGAACCTGCTCATGGCGCCGGGGGAGGGGACGCTGGAGGACCTCATCGCGCAGGTGGACCGCGGCGTCCTGATCACCCGGTTTCACTACGTGCGGGTCGTCCACGCGGCCCGGACCGTGATCACGGGGATGACCCGCGACGGCACATTCTTGATTGAAGGCGGCCGCATCAGCCGGAGCCTGCGCAACCTGCGCTTCAATGTCTCCATGCTGGACGTGCTGGCCGGCATCGGGGCCATCGGCGCGGAGGCGCGTCTGGTGGGGGAGGACATGGCGGCGGTTGCCCCGCCGCTCCTGGCGCGCGAGTTCACCTTCACGGGCCGGACGCTCTTCTAGCCGGACGCTCTTCTTAGAGAAGGAAACGCAGTAAACTGAACGCCAGAGGCCCACGCATGTCCGATCCGTTCGTTCACTGCCATCTCCATACCGAGTATTCCCTCCTGGACGGCCACAGCCGGATCCGCCCCCTGATGCAGGAGGCGGTGCGGCTGGGAATGCCGGCCATCGCCGTCACCGATCACGGGGCCATGTACGGAGCCATCGAGTTCTACCTGGCGGCGCAGGAGTACGGCCTCACGCCCATCCTCGGCGTGGAGGCCTACGTCGCGCCCCGCCGGCTCTCCGACCGCGACCCGCGCCTGGACGCGAACCCGGCCCACCTCATCCTGCTGGCGACGACCACGGAAGGCTACCGCAACCTGATCGCCCTGACGACGGCGGCTCACCTGGACGGCTTCTACTACAAGCCCCGCATCGACCGGGAGATCCTGGCCCGGCACAGCGCGGGGCTCGTGGGGTCCTCGGCCTGCCTGCAGGGAGAGGTGGCGCGCGCCATTCTCCGCGACGACCTGGAGGAAGCTCGACGGATCGCCGCCGCCTACCGCGACATCTTCGGGCCGGGAAACTTCTTTCTGGAGGTGCAGAACCACGGTCTGGCGGACGAGGGGCGCGTCATCAAGGGCATGCTCCGCCTGGCCCGCGACCTGGACCTGCCCCTGCTGGCCACCAACGATGTCCACTATGTCCACCAGGGCGAGGCCGACGCCCAGGACGCCCTGATGTGCATCCAGATGAACATCGCGCTGGATCAGACGGACAAGCCGCGGATGGGCGACGTCCGGGAGTTCTACCTCAAGGACGCCGGGGAGATGGCCCGGGCCTTCGCCGAGATCCCGGCGGCGCTGCGCGCGCCGCTCAGTATCGCCGAGCGCACCGCGGTGGAGATCGAGATGGGGCGGTTCCGGCTCCCCCACTTTCCGGTGCCCGCCGGGGAGACACCCGACTCCTACCTGCGGAAGTTGTGCGAGGCGGGGCTGGGCCGCATCTTCGCGCGCATCACCCCGGAGGTGCAGGAGCGGCTGGACCGGGAACTCGAGGTCATCGCCCGCACCGGCTACGCCGCATACTTCCTGATCGTGCAGGACTTTGTGAACTTCGCCCGCGCCCGAGGCATCCTGACGACGGTGCGCGGATCCGCCGCGGGCAGCCTGGTGCTTTACGCCTGCAGCGTGACCGATGTGGATCCGATTCAGTACCGGCTGCCGTTCGAACGGTTCCTGAACGTGGAGCGGTACACCCCGCCGGACATCGACGTGGACTTCATGGACAGCCGGCGGGATGAAGTCATCCGCTACGTCATCGACCGCTACGGCGCCGACCGCGTGGCCCAGATCATCACCTACGGCACGATGGGAGCCCGGCAGGCCGTGCGGGATGTGGGGCGGGTGATGGGACTCCCCTACGGCGACGTGGACCGGATCGCCAAGCTCATCCCCTTCAACGCCTCCATCGACGATGCGCTCCGCGCCGACCCGGAATTGAGCCGCAGCGCCCAGGAATCGCCTCAGGTGCGCCGCCTGCTGGACCTGGCCCAGAAACTGGAAGGGGTCGCCCGCCACGCCTCCACGCACGCCGCCGGGGTCATCATCTCGCGGGATCCGCTGATCGAGCACGTGCCCCTGCAGAAGTCGACCAAGGGCGATCTGGTGATGACCCAGTACGACATGAACGCCGTGGAGAAGATCGGTCTGCTCAAGATGGACTTCCTCGGGCTGATCAACCTCACGATCCTGGACACGGCGCTGCGCATCATTGAGCAGACCCGCGGGGTGCGGATCGACCTGAAGGCCATCCCCCTCGACGACCAGAAGACCTACGACCTGCTCTCCGCGGGGGAGACGGTGGGGATCTTCCAGCTGGAGGGCGCGGGCATGACCCGGTACGTGAAGGAGCTCCGCCCTTCCCGCATCGAGGACATCATGGCCATGGTGGCGCTCTTCCGGCCCGGTCCCATGGCCAACATCCCCGCCTACATCCGGCGCAAGCACGGCCAGGAACCGATCACCTACCTCCACCCGTCCCTGGAGCCCGTCCTGCGCGAGACCTACGGGGTCATGGTCTACCAGGAGGACGTCATGGCCGTGGCGCAGGCCGTCGCCGGGTACACCCTGGCCGAGGCCGACGTGCTGCGCTACGCCGTCGGCAAGAAGATCCGCGACAAACTGGAAGCGCAGCGCGAGAAGTTCGTCGCGGGCGCCCGGCGCAACCACATCCCCCAGCGCACGATCGATCTCCTCTGGGAGCAGTTCGAGCCCTTCGCCCGCTACGGGTTCAACCGGGCGCACGCCGCCTGCTACGGCCTGATCGCCTATTACACCGCCTACCTCAAGGCCAATTATCCCGTGGAGTACATGACCGCCGTCCTGACCCACGAAGCCCAGGGGCAGGACTGGATGGCCAAAGTGGCTCTGGCCGTCGCGGAGGCGCGGCGCATGGGCATCCGCGTGCTGCCGCCCGACGTGAACGCCTCGCGGGAGAACTTCTCCGTCGAGGAGGACGCCATCCGCTTCGGCCTGAGCGCGGTGAAGAATGTCGGTCTGGGCGCCGTTGAGGAGATCATCCGGCCCCGGGAGCGGGACGGTCCGTTTGCATCCCTGATGGACCTGTGCACGCGAGTCGACGGCCGCATGGTCAACAGGCGCGTCCTGGAGAGTCTGGTGAAGTCGGGAGCGTTCGATTCCCTGGGGCAGCACCGGGCGCAGTTGCTGGCGGGTTTGGATCAGGCGCTCGCCGCGGCGCAGCGCGCGCAGCGGCTGCGCGACTCCCCCCAGCAGGGGCTGTTCGA
>Ga0209172_10006458_pt1 | contig 13019 bp, 5 predicted proteins | sample LarsenN4metaG_FD_184113 | JGI IMG/M metagenome (GOLD analysis project Ga0209172, IMG submission 184113) | Hot spring sediment bacterial and archeal communities from British Columbia, Canada, to study Microbial Dark Matter (Phase II) - Larsen... ... | reverse complement strand
AGCGTAACCGGCGCGGCTTTGGGCAATTCAAAGCGAATGTGCGTGCTCGGATTAAACGGATTGGGATAATTTTGGCTCAGCTCGAAGCGCTGTGGCAAGGCCATCGTGATCTGAATCGGGCCGTGCAACTGCGCCTGGCCGTCGCGATCGAGGCTTTCGAGCTTGTAGTAATATTTGCCGCCGGCCTCGACCTTGTTGTCGGAAAATTCATATTCACCGTCGCGGCGCGGTGGAATGAGCTTGCCATTCAGTTTGACGTATTTGCCGCGCTCGACCGAGCTGCGCAGAACATTGAACCCGACGTTATTCTCTTCGCTCGCGGTTTTCCAATTCAGCAGCACGCGCTGATTTTCCACCACCGCGGCGCTGAAGCTCGACAGCTCCACCGGCACTTTGATGGAGAAACGCGTGAGCAGGGTGTCGTGCTGATCAAAGACAAACACGCTGACGCTGGAAAACGTGGTTTGGGTGACGGCGCTGTAGTTAAATTCGTAGCTGCTGGCGAAGATGCCGGTGAAAACGCCGTCGCGATACCAGCGATAGCTCAAAATATCGCCGTCCGGATCCTGGGCAAATACCCGCATGATAAACGAGCCGCCGGCCCCGGGATTTTTAATGACGGTGTCTGCCACCGCCCCGTTACGAATAAAAGGAACCGTTCGCGTCACGAGCGGCCGCTGATTGCGATTGGCGACGTCGATCATGACGATTTCCTCGTCGGCGCCGCCCTTGCTGTCGCGCGCCAAAAAGCTCGGCTCGTACAAGCCGGCGCTGTTCAAATCGGTTTGCCAGACGAACGTGCGCGTCAACGCATCGAACGATGAGCCGGACGGCAGATTGCGGCCTTGATACGTCAGCGCGTCGCCGTCCTCATCCGTAGCGTTGATGGTGAAACGAACCACGTCACCTTCGACCGCTTGCACATCCGGCACGTCGGCGATGAGCGGGAGATTGTTGGCGACGGCGGTTGCCGTAAAGGTAATTGGCGAGCCAACGAGGCCGCTCTTGTTGGCTTTGGCGGTATTGGCGCCGGTGTTTGCGCCCAGAACCCACGGCGCCGAGGCAATGCCCAGCGAATCCGAGACGGCGTTGAAGAAACCGCTGCCGTTGAAATTGCCGCCGCCGTCGGTGACGACGAATTGCACTTGCACGCCCGGCACCGGATTGCTCAAATTATCGCGCACTAAAACTTGCAGTGGAAAATTCAAGAGCTTGCCTTTGGTGCCGTTTTGCTTATCCGAGCGCGTCACCGCCACCATGCTCACCGCATTTTGCGGCTCAGCGAGAGCGGTGAGAATCGCCGGCGAGTTGTTGAGGCCTTCGGCGGAAGCGCGCACTTTCACCGGACCGCTCTTGGGGCCAAAACGCACGCGCGTCGAGGCAAAACCGCCGTCGCCGCTCACGACGTAATTATTCGTCAGCGAGCCGGCGCCTTCGATCAATTCGAAAATCACGCCGACACCTTGAACGCCGTTGCCGAGCGGATCGGCGATTTTCACGGTTAGCGGATCGGACAAAGCGTTGACCTTGCCGAAGACCTGCTGGCCGGTCACATGCAAATGCGTCGCCTGATCCGGATTGGCTTGCGCCTCAAAATCAACCGGCGATCCGGCCAAACCGGGCGCTTCGGCGCGCAGCACATTCAACCCGGCCTCGGAACCTAGCCGCCAGCTTACTTTCGCTTCGCCGAAAGCGTCGCTGTTGACGATCGCCATCGTTTGATCATTGATCAAACCGCCGCCGAGAGAAATGCTGAACTTCACCGGCGCGCCGGAAACCGGACGATTCTCGCTGTCCGTCACTTTCACGCCGATGGGATTCACCAAAAAGCTGCCGACCGTGCCCTGCTGGCCGTTGCTGCCGTCGATCATTTTGATTTTCGCCGCCGGAGAATTTTTGACCGAGGCCAAATACAGTAGCGGCGAATTCAGCAAATTGCCGGAGCTGATGCGGATATGATTTTCACCCACAGCCGCGCCGCAGATGTACATCACTTTCGCCAAGCCGTCGTCATCACTCCGGACACGGAGAGAGTCAAAAAGCTCGCCGCTCGCCAGATCGTACAGCTTGCCGTCGCCGCGCTCGACTTTGAATTTCACCTCGATGCTCGGCACGCCGTTGTCGTAACGGTCGCCGACCTTCACGCCCAGCGGATTCGGCAGCGCGGTGTTGATATTGCCGGTCTGGCCGTTGCCGCCGCCCTGAATCAATCTGTTGGCGTCGAGCGGTGTCACTCGCACCGTCGAGCCGCGCGAAATCGCCAGCGGCGGTGAGCTGATGACGCGGGCGGTGACGGTTTTATTTTCCGCGCACGTGGTGGTAAAACTGCCTTTCGCCGCGCCGTTCTTGTCGGTCGGCGTCGCCGGCTGCGTCACTTTCACGCCGTCGCCGGAAACGTCAATCGTCACCGGCACGCCTTGGATCGGATTGCCGAAACGATCGTACACGTAAACCGTGACGTTGCAGCGCGTGGTGCCATCCGCCGGCAACGTCAACGGCGACGCATCGACAAACGAAGTTTGGACGCTCGGCAAGCCGGGTGTGCCGTAGGCGACAAATTTAAACGGCACGCCTTGCAGTTTATTGACGCCGTCGGTGGCGCTCACTTCAACGAGCTGGCTGTCCGGTTTGGTCAGCGGACCGAGATACCAACTGATTTGCGCGAAGCCGCCGGCATCGGTGGGCACCGTTATGTTGGCTCTATCGTTGCCGAAATCGCCCTCGCCGCGGATGACTTTGAAAATGACTGGATGATTGGGGACGCCATTGCCCTCTTTGTCCTCAACTTTGATGCGCAAGGGTTTTGGCAAGACCTCTCCCGCCGGCCCGGTTTGGCGATTTCCCGACGGCGAGCGCAACGCCTGCGCCTTGCTCGAGGTGCCGGTAATCCGATACGTCATCGGCGAGCCGGTTAAATTCGCGCCGTTGAACAACGCCTTCACTTCAATCACGTTGATGAACGCGCCCGCAGTCGGGCCGAGCAGCAACGTCACCGTCGCCTGGCCATTCGCCTGCGACTTAATTGTCGCCGTGGCCGCGTTATTGACTTTGCCGCCGCCGGATTTGATCGTGAACGTCACATTCACCTCGGCTTTCGGATTGCCGCCGATGTCGGTGACTTTAACGGTCAACGGCATCGTGCTGCTCACCATACTCGAGCTGCTGTCGCGGGTGACTTTCACCAAATTTTTCGGCACGCCGGTTTCCGCGCTGGCCTGAAACGTCACCGGCGAGCCGCTGAGCGCCGGAGTGGTGGACGCTTGGACTTTATTGTTGTTTACCCCCGGCGTAGGTCCAAGCGTCCACGTGACGCTTGCTACCCCACCCGTATCCGTCTTGACCGTGACCGTTGAGGCGCCCTGACCGGGCAGGCCGTTGACTTTGCCATTCGCGGCGGTCACGGTGAAAATCACGTTTTGATCTTTGATGCCGGCGTTGAGTGAATCCGCCACTTTGACTTTGAGCGGCTGTGTCAATGGCGAGCTGACCACGCCGGATTGATTGTTGCCCGAAACCAAACTCAGCGATTTCAAACCGACGGTGCGCACGACAAAACTCAGCGGCGAATTGGTGACGGGCTTATTTTCATGCAGGACTGAGGCCTCGAGGCGATTCCTCGCGCCGATCGCGGTGCCGAGCACCGGATACGCTTTGGCGTCGCCGTTCATATCCGTCGGGATCACCGCCGTCGTGCCGCCGTTGATCGTGCCGCCGCCTTCTTTAACCGTAAACGTCACCGGATAGCCGGCGATGATTTTATTGCTGACGTCAAAAACTCGCACCACCAGCGGCGTCACCATTTTGCGGCCAGCCGAGCCGGTTGTCGGCGGCGTACCGGGGCCTTTGGCAATTCTGTTTGGAATCGCGGCCAGCGCCGAGAACGTATCCGCCCTGGCAATGCCGGCGGCAGAGGCTTTGACCTTGCTGGTCACGCCGGATTGCGGCCCGAGCGTCAATGTCGTTTCCGCGGTGCCATCGGCTTTGGTTGTCAAAGTTTGCGTCGTCACATTGCCGGTAAGCTTGCCGCCGCCGCTGAGCACCTGAAACGTGACGCTCACATTCGGCACGCCGTTGATGCCGCCAGCGTCAGCCACTTTCACCACAAACGGCGACGGCAGCGGTTGATTGGCGGCGCCGGCCTGATTATCGCCGCTTTGTTTGGTCATTTTCGCGGCCGCGCCGGCTCTGGCGGTCGCCGTAAAATTCAGCGGCGAGCCGGCCAAATGATTCGCGCCATTCAAAATCAAAGCTTGACCTTGCTGCGTCATCGCTGTGTCGCCCATGGTCCAGTCAAACTGGAGCTGGCCGTTGCTGCCGGTGTTCGGCAAAATTTTAATGTCGTCAATGAAAAAGACGCCCGTGCCGTTGGTCCGAAATGAAAGCGCGCGATTTCCGGCGGCCGGGCTGTTCGCATAAATCGTGTAAAACTGCCAATTGTTTTTCGTGCTTGCTGACGTCATGTCAATCACTTGCTCGGTTTCCATCTGCCACGTCACCCGCGCCGCGCCGCCGGTCACCTTCGCATAGAATGAGAGCGTGTAACCGACGTTCGCCAGATACGAAATGTTTTGCGACACGCCGACGCCGTTGCGGTTCGCATTCACGCTCAAGCTGCGGCTGCCGGCTTTGGGCGAATTGGTTGACGCTTGCACTTCATTGAGCGTCGGCGAGCCGTCGAGCGTCCAATTCGCCGGCGCCGCCGTGTTGCCGATGGTATTTTCAAAGCCGGGGTTCGTCACCCGATTGGAAGCGCTCGAAGCGCCGCCGCCGCGCGTGACGATAAATTCAACCGGATAATTCGCCACACCGCCGCCGTTGCCGTCCGCGACTTTCACGGAAAGCGGATTCGGCAGCGCCGTGCGCACAGTCGCCGATTGGCCATTGCCGCCGGCAATGCTGGCGGACGTGGCCAGGCCGGAAATCGTCGTCGCCGTGAAAACCGGCAGCGTTCCGGATAAATTTACACGCGCTTCCACCTTGTTGGTGGGCGATTGATTGCCCAACGTCAAAAAGGTTTGCGCCTTGCCGTCCAAACCGGTGACGCTGCGATAAGCGCTCAGCTTGCCGTTGCCTTCGATCACCACCCAATCCACCGCGTAATTTGCCACGGCATTGTTGTTAGCGTCGCGAACCGTCGCCACCAGTGGATTCGCCAGTTGCTGCCCGGCCGGCCCGGTTTGATTGTCGCCGCTGGTTTTATCGAGCCTGGCGGCATTGCCGCCGGTAGCAGTAAAATTAAACGTCGCCGGCGCCAGATTGCCAAACTTTGCCTGCGCCGTGAAAGCCCCGGCTTTTTTCCCCAGGGTGATCACCGCGCGCGCCACGCCGTTTTTATCCGACACGAACCCCAATTCTTCCTTGCCGGCCGGAACAAAAGCCGGATCGGTGGTGAGAATGATTTTGTCCAACCCCAGCTCGGAATAACGCACTCTAAAAATAATTTTGTGTTTGCCCGCTTCCCAATTGAAAGTCACCGGATTGATTTCAGGATTGGAGGGAGAGCCGGCGCCGCGATCGGACAACAATTCCCAATTCCAGCCCGGGATGTCGTTGTTATGATAAACGTCATAAAGAATGGCGGGATTGTTATCGATGATCACATCCCAATTGCCCAAGCTGCCGGTTTTGAGGCTGCGCACCCACATAAAATAGGCGCCGGCCTGCGTGATGTCGACGTGGAAAGTGTCGGCCGCGTCGGCTTCGAAACCGTCCGGATAGATCACGTATTTGCCGCCGCCGGCATTGTCGTCACTGCGCACTTCCATCGGGCGGTTGAATTTTCCCAGTTCGGCTTCCAGACGAATATTGCCGTCCAAAATCGGCGGGCTGTTCACCACCGCATCGCTATTGGCGCCGACTTCAAACGAGATCGGCGCGTTCGGCACCGGATTGCCGGTGCTGTCACTGACCAGGACCGCCAGAGGATTGGGAAGCGGCTGCTCGACGGAACCGATTTGATTATTCCCTTCGAACACATCCAAGCGTTTCGGCCGGCCCACCGGCACCGCGACGCTAAATTCGTCAATCGCATTTTCCTCGCCGAGCTTGCTGTCCAACATGAACCCGGCATACAGCGGCGAGCCAAGGCCTTCGAGCTTATTAGGATCTTTGAGCAGCCGCGCCGGTTGATCGTTGAAATAAATTTGAAAATTGTTGCCGCCGGCGTCGCTGCTGATTTCGACTTTCATCACCGAACCGGCGGTTGGCCGCTTGCCGGAGGCCGGGCCATCATCAACGGCGCCTGTGAGCACAATTTGGCCGTCGGCCACGCGCCACAACAAAAACGAGCTGTCGGGATCGACATATTGAATAAAATAGCCGTTGCTGTTCACGCCGCCGCTCGCCATGACGACTAGGCCGCTGAACTTCCGGCCCTCCGGCGTGGTGTTCGGCCCCCATTTCATCGACACTTCCGTCGGATTCTTGACGGCGTCAAAAATGGCGAGGCGAAAGCCGTCGGCGTTCGAGGCATTCTGCACCGCGTTCGCAACGATTTTCATATCAGCATCGGCTTTCCACGCCGAACCGAGGCCGGGACCGGGCCGGTTGAAATCATCCGTCACCACATTCACGGTAATCGTCGTTGCGGAAACGACATTCGACAAGGCCGAAATATTTCCGGCTTTATCTGAGGTTTTTAGGGCAAAATAGTACGTCGTGCCGCCGTTCAAACCGCTGACGGTGGTGGATTGGGTCGTCCCCGGCGCGGCCGGTTTGGGCGCGGTGGCGACACCAGTCGCCTCCGCAAAATTCTCGTTGTTGATCGGGGAAGTGGAATACCGCAAATCATATTTGTTGGCCGTCCCCTGATTGGCGTCTTCGCCCGGGGCTTTCCACTTTAAAATCGCCGAAGAAGCCGAAACCGTCACCACGGACAAATCCGTCACCGTGCTCGGCGGCACATTGTCGATCGTGCGCGCCGAATAAAAATAATCCACGCCGTTGCTGGTGTTGCCGTTGATCATGAAACCGGCATAGTACGTTTTGCCCGGATCTTTGCCGCGCACTTTGTTGGGGTCGTCGATAATGCCGACTTCCTTGCTGTTGATCGTAACGCGGAAATGATGGCCGGCTTCATCGCTGGTCATTTCCACCCCCAGCGTATCGCCGATATCCGCCGTCGTCAACTCCACGTCGACCGAGGCGATTTCTTCGGTGGGAACGGCTTTCGTCATTTTAAAAAGACGAAGCTGATTGCGCGCGCCTTCGTTATAATGGAAGAGCAGATACCCGTCGGCAGTGGTGTCGGGCTTGTCCAACATCAAAGCAAAGCCGGTAAACACGCGGCCGACCGGATCGGCATTGTCGCCGAAAACGATTTTGACGATATTGGGGTTGGTAATGGTTTTCGGAAGGGCGACGAACTTGTTCCAAAAGTCGTTTTCCGGGCCGGTCGCCGTGTTCACCGCCTGCCCGAGTTTCTTCGCACCGACGGTTTTGACTTTGATTTTGTAGGCCGGATGTGCGAACCAATTGGTGCTTAAATTCGTGCTGCCGCCGTCGAAGTTGTCTTCAAACTTCGCGGTGCCGGCGATCCCGGCGCCGTCATTCGTTTTGCTCAAACGCGTTTGGGCGACAACCGCAGGAACGGCAAATGAAATGATATAAAGGAATGCTCCCAGAACGAACCCTCTTGCCAGCCGGTTGAGAAGAAGCGACGAGGGCCAAATTTCGTCTTTTTTCCCAACCAGGGTCTGCCGGTAACCATGCGGCTTTCCGCAGACCCGCTCCCGTAACGTGTGAGTGACGGATGAAATTCTCACGATGCAAGCTCCATGTCATAGAATCTCCGACGGACGCAGTCTCACACCGCTTGTGCAGTGGCCAAAACGATTTGGACAAAGCGGGGCGGCCAGGTTTAGGATTTTGTAACTGACTTTTTCACTCATTACAAACGACATGCCAGCGCCGGCTTACAGGTGCTGCAATTCGGAACTGAAAAAACAAGACTCTAATGCCATTACGATATCGAAATGAAAATAAAACGCACAAATTACAACGGCGGTAGCGGACAGTGTTTCGTTGGCGAACAAACGGTCCGTTTTTTAAAAATGCAATTTTAACCGCATCAATAAAGAAAAAGCTTGCCTTCGCCTGTTTTTATGACTATCTTAATGGCGTTTGAGCCTGATTTCAAGCGGTCGAAACGAGGCCGTGATTTGCGGCGCGGCCAGCCGGAAACAACGCTTCGATAACCCGCAGTTTGTTTTTACCTACATGATCTATCACCTTCTATTAGAGGAGAAAAACGCATTATGGCAGCAAAAAAAGGGATGACGAAAGGACAGCTCGTGGGCCACTTTGCTGAAAAGTTCGACCTGACGCGAGCGCAAGTGACCGAATTCTTCACGGAACTCGCGAAAGTCGCGGCCAAAGAAGCCAGGCACGGCTTCACGATTCCGGATATCGGCAAGCTGGTCATGGTCAAGCGCAAAGCCCGCATGGGCCGCAATCCGCAAACCGGCGCACCCATCCACATTCCGGCCAAGACCGTGCTCAAGTTTCGCATCGCCAAAGCGAGCAAAGACGCCGTTCTCGGCGGCAAAAAATAAAGCCGGGAGGAAGTAAAATGACAAAAGGCGTGCCCCGGCGGGTGCGCCTTTTTTTGTTACGAAAAAACGTTGGACGGTTTGACTGTTAGAGGGTTGGTCCGTTGGACAGTTAGTGAGTTGACCAGTCAGCTTGTTTTGAAACCGTCAAACCGGCCAACTGCCAAACCGACCAACCAACTTGATCGAACGCGACTACCTCATGCGCATGATCTCGCAGCTTTCCAGCGTCATCGCGAGAATTCTTTTTGCGAAGAATGCGCAAAATTATGCCGAGGCGTTACAGATGGCGCAAAACGCTTACGATCAGCTTTTGGGACTCAACGGCGAGCTGGTCGATCAAATGGACGCGGCGACTTTGATCATGCTGCTCGGCGAAAAAGAAAAAATCAAAGCGCTCGCCTCCCTGCTGCGCGAAGAAGGCGAAATTTTGCATTTGCAGGCGAAGCCCTTCGAAGGCGACGCCAAATACGAAAAAGCCCTTGCGCTTTTTCAGGAAGCGCTGCGCTTATCGACATCCGGCGATCATGAATGCGAAGCAGCGATTTCAGTGTTACAAACGAAGTTAAAGGCGAAATAAACAAAAACTTTTTCGAACATGGAGCAACAGAGTTCCCGGCTACGCCCGTAGGGAGTGTCGCGGAGAAAAACTTTTGATAAGAAATATTGGTCTCCGTGTCATCTCAGTGTGCTCCGCGTCTCGTGTTAAATTTGGTCGTGAGTCAACAAAGAACGTGCAGAATTTTTTCCGATAAGGAGATGATCATGTTACCCGAATTCAAAAACACCGCTTTTCTCGATTTCTCGCAACCTGCCAACAAACAGGCGATGGAAGAGTCGTTGAAATTCGTCGAGAGCCAGTTCTCGCGCGAATATCCGCTGTTCATCAACGGCAAGGACGTCAAAACCGGCGATCTTTTCAAATCTTACAATCCCGGCGAAAAAACGCAAGTCGTCGGCGCGTTTCACAAAGCCGGCAAAAAAGAAGTCGAACTGGCGATGGCAGCCGGCTGGCGCGCCTTCGCGTCGTGGAAAAACGTCGATCCGAAAGAGCGCGCCATCGTGATCTTCAAAGCCGCGGAAATTATGCGCCGCCGCCGGCTCGAGCTTGCCGCGTGGATGATCATGGAGGCGAGCAAAAATTGGAACGAAGCCGACGCCGACGTCGCCGAGGCGATTGACTTTCTCGATTTTTATGGCCGCGAGATGCTGCGCTATTCCGAGCGCCAGCCGGTTACGCCGGTGCCCGGCGAATACAACGAGTTGGTCTACATTCCGCTCGGCGTCGGCGCGGTGATTCCGCCGTGGAATTTTCCGCTGGCGATTCTCACCGGCATGGCGAGCGCCGCAATCGTCACTGGCAATCCCGTCCTGTTGAAACCCGCCAGCGACACGCCGGTGATCGGCTACAAACTCGTCGAAATTTTCCAGGAAGCCGGCTTGCCCGAGGGCGTGTTGAATTACATTCCCGGCAGCGGCGGTGTGATCGGCGATTATTTGGTGGGGCATCCGAAAACGCGCTTCATCGCCTTCACCGGCTCGATGGAAGTTGGCCTGCACATCAACCAGCTCGCCGCGACGCCGCAGAAAGGGCAAATCTGGGTCAAGCGCGTCATCGCCGAGATGGGCGGCAAAGACGCGATCGTGGTGGATGACGACACGGATGTGGCCGCAGCGGTGGAAGGCGTGGCGGTGAGCGCCTTCGGTTTTCAAGGGCAAAAATGCAGCGCCTGCTCGCGCGCGATTATTCACGAAAAAGTGTACGACGAGTTCGTGCAGCGCCTCGCCGAGCGCGTGCGCAAAATCACCGTCGGCCCGGTGAAAAACCCCGCCAACTGGATGGGCGCGGTGATCAGCGGCAGCGCGCAGGAGAAAATTATGGAGTACATCGAACTCGGCAAAAAAGAAGGCAAGCTCGTGACCGGCGGCGAGAAAGGCCCGGACTCGGGTCATTTCATCCAGCCCACGGTTTTCAAGGATGTTCCCGCGACGGCGAGAATTTCTTGTGAAGAAATCTTCGGCCCGGTGCTGGCGGTGACCAAGGCGCGCGACTTTGATGAAGCGATTAAATTTGCCAACGCCACCGACTTCGGCCTCACCGGCGCGGTGTACACCCGCGATCGTTCCAAACTGGAAAAAGCCAAGCGAGAATTTCACTGCGGCAATCTCTATTTGAATCGCAAATGCACCGGGGCGCTGGTCGGCGGCCACCCGTTCGGCGGCTTCAACATGAGCGGCACCGACTCCAAAGCCGGCGGCCGTGATTATCTTTTGCTGTTCCTGCAGGCAAAAGCGATTGCGGAGAAATTGTAAAACGACTCAACTTTTCATTTATCTCCTACGCTTACTCCTACTCCTACTCCTACTCCTACTCTCACTCGCTTTTTAAGCGCGGCTTCATCAATAGCGAGTAAGAGTACGAGAACGAGTAGGAGTAGGAATGCAGGAAGATTTCAACTTAACAGATGGAACATGCAAACTTCAACCTTAGTCGAAGTGATGCGGCAGAAAAACCTCGGCAAGTTGCCAGTGTTGGATTATCGTGAAGAAAATGGCAAAGCCGTTATCGAAGTGCAGTTGCGATCAGTCAAACCGATGCCAACAGAACCGGCTTATGATGCGGAGAAAATAATTGCAAAATTCCGCGCGATGCAAATCAACGTCGGGTATGTGACCAACGTTACAAAAGATATCCGAAGAGAAAGAAATTCTTCACCTGCGGTACGACGTCCACGCCATAAATCGAAAAAGGGGTGAACATGGCGCACATTGCTCTGTTGGACAGCGGAGTCTGGGCCTCTGGTTTTTTGAAAAAGGTTATGTTTCATCCGGCGGCTGATAAACTCATTTCGCGCCTTCGACGAGAAATTGAACAAGGCCCTGCGGCGAATCAAGCCTGAGATCGTCAAATTGAAAATTCGTCGAGGGCGTGTTGTAGAAGTTTAAGAGAAATAATTTTAGCTTTCATGCTCCAAACCACCCAGCGCGACGCCGTCACGCAATACCGCCTGGCTCGCACGATTTTAGGCAGAAATCTCTATCACGTGGCGGCGTATTTTGTTGATGGCCTGCTCATCGACACCGGGTTTGATTATTTAGCCGAACAATTTTATCAGAGGCTGCAAAAACAGAACGTCGAGCAAATTGTCAACACCCATCATCACGAGGATCACGTCGGCGCGAATTATCTTTTCGAGCAGCGTCGAGGCCTCAAAGCTTTGGCGCATCAGCTCGCGCTGCCGTTGATCGAAAAACCTCCGCAGAAACTCAAGCCGTATCGCGACGTCGTTTGGGGCGTGCCGAAACCGGCGCATCCCGCCGCGATCGGTGCGACGATTTCCACGCCGAAATACTCGTTTCAAGTTTTGCATCTTCCCGGCCATTCGGCGGATCATATCGGCCTTTACGAGCCGCAGCAAGGCTGGCTGTTCAGCGGCGATTTGTTTTTGAGCGTAAAAGTCCGCGTCCTCCGCTTTGATGAAGACGTTCTGGCGGCGATGGATTCGCTTCGCCGTGTCGTTGCCTTGCCCTTGCAACGCCTGTTCTGCGGCAGCGGCAAGATTTTCGACAACCCCGCCGAAGTCCTGAACAAGAAACTCGCGTTTTATGAGGAAATTCAGCAGCACATCAAAGCGCTGCGTCAAAAAGGCTGGGAGCCGGAAAAAATTCGCGACGCCGTGCTCGGCAAGGAGGGCGTCTGGCCGTGGATGTCGCAGGGCGAGTTTTCGAAGCTCAATTTGGTGAAGGCGCTTTTATGACAAAAAGATGAGGTGAAAACGCCGGCAGATTTTTTGAAAAATACGCTAAACCCACGGATTGAAAAATCCCACAGATTTTTTGGCAAGTTATCGCTGGGGTTCCTCAATCGGTGGGAAATGTTTTTAATTTTTGCATCACTATCGTAAAAAAAAGACATGACACCGGATTTAAATGCCGTTGGCGAATCAAGCTCGAAAAAAGAAGTTTCTAAAATCGAATCAGCCGACAACGAGATCGTTTGGCAAAATTTGCGCCGCGAGGTGAAAGCGATTTCGCTTGATTTATGGGGAACGCTTCTCGACGACAAGCAGGCGCCGTCGGATACCATTCTGTATAGCGAAGGCCGGCAGAATTTTTTGCGCGACGAATTGCAACGTTGCGGTTACCAAATTTCACCGGAACGAATGCGCGCCGCGTACAAACACGCCTGGCAATATTTTGACGATTTGTGGGCCAAACAAATCGCGTTCGGCGCGGCAGAGGGCTTACGGGAAATGTTGCGTTATCTCAACGCCGATTTGCCAAAAGAAAGTTTTGAGCGCGTGCGGCAGTATTTTGAAGAAGCGTATCAAGACCCGCAACCGTTGGATGGCGCGCTCGAAGCGGTGCAGCGCCTTGCGGAAAATTATCCGCTTGCCCTGATCTCCGACACGGCGTGGACGCCCGGCCGCGTGCTGCGGGAAATCTTCGCGCGGTACAAAATTCTCGGCT
>Ga0209172_10006456_pt1 | contig 13022 bp, 7 predicted proteins | sample LarsenN4metaG_FD_184113 | JGI IMG/M metagenome (GOLD analysis project Ga0209172, IMG submission 184113) | Hot spring sediment bacterial and archeal communities from British Columbia, Canada, to study Microbial Dark Matter (Phase II) - Larsen... ... | reverse complement strand
CCCCGTCCCGACCCCCGTCCCGACCCCCGTCCCGACACCCGTCCCGACACCCGCATCGAGACCGACAGCTTCGGGCCGATCGACGTGCCCGTCGACGCGCTGTGGGGCGCGCAGACCGCGCGCAGCCTGCGCTTCTTCGCCATCGGCGAGCAGCGCATGCCGATCGCGGTGGTGCACGCGCTCGCGTGGGTGAAGTGGGCCGCGGCGCTCGTCAATCTCGAGCTCGGCCGCCTCGACGCCGCCAAGGCGCAGGCCATCGCCGGCGCGGCCGAGCGCGTGGCGGCCGGCGAGTTCGACGCCGAGTTCCCGCTGTCGGTCTGGCAGACCGGCTCGGGCACGCAGACGAACATGAACGTCAACGAGGTGCTCGCCCAGCTCGCGAGCGAGCAGCTCGGCGGGGCGCGCGACGGCCGCCGCCCGGTGCACCCGAACGACGACGTGAACATGGGCCAGTCGTCGAACGACGTGTTCCCCACCGCCATGCACGTGGCGGTGGTGGCGCAGGCACACGCGCGGCTGCTGCCCGCGCTGGCCGGGCTGCGCGACGCGCTGCGCGCGAAGGCCGACGCGTTCGGGTCGCTGGTGAAGATCGGGCGCACGCACCTGCAGGACGCGACCCCGGTCACCCTGGGCCAGGAGTTCTCGGGCTACGTCGCCCAGCTCGAGCTGTGCGAGGCCGCGCTGCGCGAGTCGCTGCAGCGCGTGCACGCGCTGGCCATCGGCGGCACGGCGGTCGGCACCGGGCTCAACACGCACCGCGAGTTCGGCGCGCGCGTCGCGGCGCGGCTCGCGTCGCGCCTGGGCCATCCGTTCGTGCAGGCCGACAACCTGTTCGCGGCGATGGCGGGGCACGAGGCGCTCGTGTCGTTCCACGGTGCGTGCCGCATGCTCGCGGCGGCGCTCACCAAGATCGGCAACGACATCCGCCTCATGGGCAGCGGCCCGCGCGCCGGCTTCGGCGAGCTGCGCCTGCCCGAGAACGAGCCCGGCAGTTCGATCATGCCGGGCAAGGTGAACCCGACGCAGGTCGAGGCGCTGACGATGGTGTGCGCGCAGGTCTTCGGCCACGACGCGGCCATCGGCTTCGCGGCGAGCCAGGGCCACTTCGAGCTCAACGTCTACAAGCCGCTGATCGCGCACGACGTGCTCGACAGCGTGCGCCTGCTCGGCGACGCGATGACGAGCTTCGCGCGCCACTGCGTCGCCGGTCTCGAGCCGAACCCCGAGCGCCTGCAAGAACTCGTCGGCCGCTCGCTGATGCTCGTGACCGCGCTCGCCCCGCACATCGGCTACGACCGCGCCGCGCAGATCGCCAAGCACGCGCACGCGCACGGCCTCGGCCTGCGCGAAGCCGCCCTCGCGCTCGGCCACGTGAGCGCCGAGCAGTTCGATGCGTGGGTGGACGCGCGGCGGATGCTGGGGCCGCAGGGTTGAGTGCGATGCCGCGGGCAGCGCTCGCTGGCACGCAGGAGTCGAGCGACGGCGGTTGACGCCACGGCGCGGCCTCGCCACACTCGCGCGCACATCAAAACGAGCAGAGGGAGGAAGCATGCGACGCATGCTGCTGGCGCTGGTGCTGGCGTGGGGCAACATCTGCAGTGCCAACGCCGCAGGCACCGTCGAGGGTTCAACTCGCTGGGACTGGACTTGGAACGGTGGCTCCGGGTTCGTCGTCGGACCGGACAACCTCGACACCTGTAACGCCATCGGACGGCAAGTCGTGCTCGTGCCGGGTTTCGGGTGGGGATTTGCCTGCTACTACGACAGGCCGTCGAGCGGAATTGGCGCCTACAACACCCAGGCGGTCACGGTGTGGGGCACCGTTCGCGCGACGCCATCGTGCCCCGCCCACGCCACCCTCACCGGCAGCACCTGCACCTGCAGCCCCGGCCACCAGCCCGACGCGAGCCGCACCTCGTGCGTGCCGCAGCCCGTCGAGGCCACCGGCTGCACCGCCGGCAACCCCGTGCAGCCGGGCACCGGACGCAAGCTGCACGAGGAGACCGACTACGCCGGCGCCGGTGCTGCGCCGCTGGAGCTCAGGCGCCTGTACCGCAGCACCTGGAGCGACGGCAGCGCCGCCGCCGGCCTGGCGCCCATCGCCACGTGGAGCGGCGGCTGGCGCTTCAACCTGCACGCGCGGCTGAGCCTGCTGCCTTCGGGCGAGGTGCGCGCCGTGCGCCCCGACGGCAGCGTGACGGTGTTCCTGCCGCAGCCCGCCAGCGCACCCGCCGGCGCACCCGCCAGCGCGCCGGGCTGGGCCGCCCAGGCGGGCAGCGCCGACACGCTGAGCGAGGTGCTCGACGCGGCCGGCCAGCGCAGCGGCTTCACGCTCAAGGTCTTCGCCGACGACAGCACCGAGCAGTACGACGCGAGCGGCCGGCTGCTCGGCGTGAGCGCGCGCCACGGCTGGAGCACGACCCTGGAGTACGACACGGCCGGCCGGCTGGCCGGCGTGCGCAATGCCTTCGGCCGGCAGCTCGTCTTCGGCTACGACGCGGCCGGGCGCATCGCCACGATGAGCGCTCCCGGCGGCGAGATCACCCGCTACGAGTACGACGCGGCGGGCAACCTGGCCAGCGTGACCTGGCCCGACGGCCACCTGCGGCGCTACCACTACGAGGACGCGCGCCATCCGCACGCGCTGACCGGCATCACCGACGAGCTCGGCGTGCGCATCGGCAGCTACGCCTACGACGCGCAGGCCCGCGTGGTGGAGACGGCCAAGGCCGGCGGCGCCGAGCGGCTCACCCTGGCGTATCCCGCGCCGGGGCAGACCACGGTGACCGACCACTCCGGCGCCACGCCCGTCACGCGCAGCTACGGTTTCGTCAACCACTCCGGCGTGCTGCGCCCCGCGAGCCTGAGCGCGCCGTGCAGCCTGTGCGGCGCCACCGCGCAGGCCTCCGAGTACGACGCACAGGGCCACACGCTGCGCGAGATCGCACACGACGGCTCGGTCACCTTCTTCGCCTACGACACCCGGGGCCGCGAGATCGAGCGCGCCACCTTTCCCGCCGGCTACCACAGCGCCACCACGCGCCCGCCGCTGTCGGCGGCGACCTCGGTGATCAGCACGCGCTGGCACGCCACGTTCAACCTGCCGACGCAGCGCGCCGAGCCGGGGCGCATCAGCGCGTGGAGCTACTCGGCCAAGGGGCTGCCCACGGGCTCGAGCTGGACGGCCACCACCGACGGCACGGGGGCCGCGAAGTTCTCCGCCGGCAAGACCGGCAGCACGTACGCGACGGGGTACTCGTACAACGCGGCGGGGCTGGTGAGCACGGTGGTCGAGCGCGAGACGCCGCCGGGTGGCACTGCGCTGGAGACGCAGCGCTGGACGATGGCCTACAACGCCGCGGCGGACCTGACGCGCGTCACGGATGTGACGGGGGGCAACAAGATCCAGCGCTACAGCCAACACGACCCCCACGGCCGCGTGCTGGCCGGTACAGCCTTCGACGGCCAGCCTGTCGCCTACACCTATTCGACGCGCGGCTACATCACAAGCCGCACCGGAGGCGGCGTGGCCACGGGTTACGGCTACTCGGCCGCGGGGCGACTGAGCAGCGTGAGCACGCCCGATGGCGTGATGACCTACACCCGCGACAGCCTAGGCAACATCACCGGCGTGAACAACGACTACGTGTACCGCGCTGCATACCCGACGGCGCCAAGCTCTGGCACCTCGCCGTTCTCACGGCTGATCCACCAGCTGATCCCGTCTGCCCATGCTCAGGCAGCGAGTTGCCAGGGGTACGGGCTGGTTGCGCATCTGGGAGTGCTGCACCTGTACGATGCGACGGGCAAGCTGGTGGCGGCGTATCCGTTCACCTCGGGACTGGGTGGCTCGACCGACTACACCGCGGTCAACTTCGGGCCGATACCGCCGGGGCGGTACACGTTCGATCCGGCGACTGTGTATGAGTCCGCGTGGCGTCATCGGGTGCTCGGCGGCGTACCTCCATTCTGGCCTGCGTTTGCGAGAGACCAAGGGGCCTATTACGTCAACCTCGTCGCTGATCCGTCGAACCCTGTCCAACACCGCTCAGGATTCATGATCCACGGAGGACGAGTCCCCGGAAGCGCGGGGTGCATCGATCTCGGCGACAAGGACCGCGCCCTATTGCCAAGGCTGAAGAAGGCCGCATGCAACCCGGTCACGTTGATCGTTACCTCGCGCCCCGTCAAATGAGCATCAATCTCAAGTTGGCCTGCGTCGTCGCTTTCGTGGCCATGGCCGCGTCGACGCTGCTGGCCGCGCTCCATGCTGCGCACATGCAGGCAGAGAACGCGCCTGAGGGATGGGGTCTTGGCGTGCTGGTGATCTTGCAGGTGGCCCTCGTCGTCGCGCTGGCAGTGGCCACGGCCGGCCGCCGCGTGTCCGCGCGCCTGCTCGGGACGCACCTCGTGCTGGCGGCTTGTCTGGTAGGCGGAACCTACCTCGGGATGATCGTTGCCGGGACGATCACCAGCGGTTCTTGCTGTTGGCCCAAAGGCTACGAGTCGTCCAACATGGCCAGCGAACTCGTCGGCTCTGCCCACCCGTGGGCACTGGTTGCAGTGGACGCAGGCATCGGCATCTTGCTCACCGCACTTGGCCTGTACGCGATCGCGGCGCTGTCGATTGTCGTAAGAAGGCTCAAGTACCCGAGATAGCCAGCGGCGATGAGTACGACCAGCGACACGAGAAAGTGGTGCTTTGTCGGACGCTGCAAGCCACCAGCGTAGATCGGGCTCGTGCTGCGCATGGTCTGGCAGAGCTCGATGAGCCCGCAGCTGTGGCAGAAGGTGCAGGACCTGCGCGGCGGGCCGAATCTGTAGAGGGCTTGCACGACGAGCAGGACGCCGGTCCCCCATCTGCCCTGAGACGGTTCGCCGACGGATCATTCCAAGCTGGACTGCGTACACACCAACGCCGCCCTGCAGCGCTGCAAAGAAGTCTCTCAGGAAGATGCCAATCGGTACGCGTCGTGCGCCTGCGATCCCTGACCCTCACTGGCACGAGGCAGCCCCCGTGAACACCATCATTCGCGAGATCGCCCGTGCGTGGCACGACTACCAAGACGAAGTGGCTCGGCTCGACCGGACGCCGGGCACGTCTCGTGACGCGTACCTGAACCTCGAGGGGCACTGGGCGAGCGGCATCCTGGACGCTCTCAAGAGCTCCGATCCCGACCCCGACCTGATGTGGCAGTGCGTGCTCGAGATCTGGAATCAGACGGACAAGGGCGACGAAGGGCGCGTGGGCGCTGTTGCCGCGGGACCGATGGAGAACTTGATCGACGCTCACGGCCCGCACGTCATCGACCGCATCGAAGCCAAGGCCAAGGAAGACCCCGAGTTCCGCAGGATGCTGCTGGGTGTCTGGCCGCCGGTCGACGAAGACCGCGCCGATTGGCAGCGCATCGTCAAGCTGGTGGAGGATCTGGGGCCGGTGCAGTCGTTCAAGGACCGGAAGAAGCGCTGACCCGTCCTGCGTGGTGCTTGCCCGGCGGTGCGGGTCGAGTGGATTGCACGCCGCGCGCCTCGCGCCTTCAGTTCACCGGCGTCAGCTTCGCCACCGACAGCGCCAGCCACTTCAGCCCGTGCCGGCCGAAGTTGACCTGCGCGCGCGCGTCGGTGCCGCTGCCTTCGAGCGTGACGACGACGCCCTCGCCGAACCGGGTGTGGAACACGCTCTGGCCGGTGCGCAGGCCGTGTGACGGCGGCTGCCGCGGCACGTAGGCGGGCGGCGCGGGCGACTCCACGCGGCCGGCGCCGACGATGGAGCCGAGGCCGCTGCCGCGCGCCCAGGCCTGCTGGTACTCGCGTGCGTAGCCGGAGCCGAAGCCCTGCGTGCGCGGCGTGATCCACTTCAGCGCGCCCTCGGGCAGTTCGTCGAGGAAGCGGCTCTTGACGTTGTAGCGGGTCTGGCCGTGCAGCATGCGCGTCTGGCTGAAGCTCAGGTACAGGCGCTTGCGCGCGCGCGTGATGGCCACGTACATGAGGCGGCGCTCTTCCTCGAGGCCGTCGGTGTCGGTCAGCGAGTTCTCGTGCGGGAACAGCCCTTCCTCGAGCCCGGTGATGAACACGTGGTCGAACTCCAGGCCCTTGGCCGAGTGCACGGTCATGAGCTGGATGGCGTCGGCGCCGGCCTGCGCCTGGTTGTCGCCGGCCTCGAGCGCGGCGTGCGTGAGAAAGGCGGCGAGCGGGCTGACGATCTCGCCCGTCTCGGCGTTGGGCACCGGCGGCGCGGCACCCGCCGGCGCCTGCTCGTCGACGGGCAGCGCGACGGCGTCCTTGCCGAAGCCCTCCTGCGTGACGAAGGCCTCGGCGGCGTTGACGAGCTCCTCGAGGTTCTCGATGCGGTCGGCGCCTTCCTTCTCGGTGCGATAGAAGTCGCGCAGCCCCGAGGCGTCGATCACGTGCTCGATGATCTCGCGCAGCGTGAGGCCGCGCGTGGCCTCGCGCATCGCGTCGACGAGCGCGTTGAACGCGCCGAGGCTCGCGCCGCCGCGGCCGGCGACCGCGCCCGCGCTCTGGTACAGGCTGCGGCCGCTCGCGCGCGCCGCGTCCTGCAGCTGCTCGACGGTGCGCGCGCCGATGCCGCGCGCAGGGAAGTTCACCACGCGCAGGTAGCTGGTGTCGTCGTTCGGGTTCTCGATCAGGCGCAGGTAGGCCAGCGCGTGCTTGACCTCGGCGCGCTCGAAGAAGCGCAGCCCGCCGTACACCCGGTAGGCCATGCCGGCGTTGAACAGCGCGCTCTCGATGACGCGGCTCTGCGCGTTGCTGCGGTAGAGCACGGCGATCTGCTGCATCGGGCTGCCGTCGCGCACGAGCTGCCACGCCTCGTCGATGAACCACTGCGCCTCGGCGAAGTCGCTCGCCGCCTCGACCACGCGCACCGGCTCGCCGGGGCCGGCCTCGGTGCGCAGGTTCTTGCCCAGTCGCCGCAGGTTGTGGCTGATCAGCGCATTGGCCGCGTCGAGGATGTGGCCGTACGAGCGGTAGTTGCGCTCGAGCTTGATGACCTGCTGCACGCCGAACTGGCGCTCGAAGTCGGCCATGTTGCCGACCTGCGCGCCGCGGAACGCGTAGATGCTCTGGTCGTCGTCGCCCACCGCGAACATGGCGTTGCCGTGGCCGGCGAACATCTTCAGCCACGCGTACTGCAGCTTGTTGGTGTCCTGGAACTCGTCGACCAGCAGGTGGCGGAAGCGCCGCTGGTAGTGCTCGCGCAGCGCGGCGTTGTCGCGCAGCAGCTCGTAGGTGCGCAGCAGCAGCTCGGCGAAGTCGACCACGCCCTCGCGCTGGCACTGGTCGTCGTAGGCCTGCCAGATCTCGACCAGGGTGCGCGTCTGGCCGTCGCGCACGTCGACGTCCTTCGGGCGCAGACCGTCGTCCTTGCTGCCGGCGATGAACCACGCGGCCTGCTTCGGCACGAAGCGTTCCTCGTCGAGGTTCATCGACTTGATCACGCGCTTGACGGCCGACAGCTGGTCGGCGCTGTCGAGGATCTGGAACGACTGCGGCAGGCCGGCGAGCTTCCAGTGCGCGCGCAGGAAGCGGTTCGACAGGCCGTGGAAAGTGCCGATCCACATGCCGCGCACGTTGACGGGCAGCATCGCCGACAGGCGCGTGAGCATCTCCTTCGCGGCCTTGTTGGTGAAGGTCACCGCCATCACGCCGCCCGGCGACACCTGCCCCGTCGCCACGAGCCACGCGATGCGCGTGGTCAGCACGCGCGTCTTGCCCGAACCGGCGCCGGCGAGGATGAGCGCGTGCTGCGGCGGCAGGGTCACCGCGGCGAGCTGCTCGGGGTTCAGGTGTCGCAGCAGCGGGTCGGTGGCCGGCGCGTCGAGCGCGAGTTCGTCAGAATGCGGCGTCATCCGGGCATTCTAGGAGTCGCCTTGTCGTCGACCTCGCCTCTCTCCGGCCGCGCGCGGCACATCGGCGGCGCGCTCGCGTTCGCTGCGGCATCGGCCATCGCGATGCCGGCGTCCGCGGCCTGTCCGCCCGCGCAGCCGCAGGTGCTGCTGGAGCGCTTCGTGTCGGCCGACTGCGCGGCCTGCTGGGAGGTCGCGCCGCCCAATCCCGCGCCCGGCCAGCGCGCGTTCGCGCTGGACTGGGTGGTGCCTTCGGCTCGCGGCGACGCTGCGCCGCTGGCCGCCGCCGCGGTGTCGGGATCGGCCGCTCGCGCCGCGCGCGGCGGCAGCCTGCGCAGCGACGAGGCGCTCACGCTGAGTCATCCGCTGCCGGCCGCGAGCGCGCTGCTCGTCGGCGTGGAGGATGGCCCGGCGTGGAACGGCTACATGGGCCTGCGCATCGCCGTCGGCTACAACGCCAAGCGCCCGCTGCCCAAGGGGCTGAGCGCGTGGCTCGCGCTGGTCGAGCGCATCGAGGCCGGCAGCGAGGGCACGCCGGTCGATCGGCAGCTCGTGCGCACGCTGGTGGGTCCGCTGCCGCTGGACGGCCTGGCCGAGCGGCCGGTGGAACACCTGCGCGCGGTGCGCCTGCCCGAGACCGGCAAGGTCGAGCGGCTCGGCGTGGTGGGCTGGGTCGAGACCGACAAGGGGCGCGTGCTGTCGGTCGCGCGCGGCGCCTTCAAGGACTGCCCCGTGCGCTGACCGGCATCGCGCCCGAGCCGTGCGCCGGGCCGTCCGGCGCGCGACAATCCGCACCATCATGGAAATCTTCGACTACGACAACATCCTGCTGCTGCCGCGCAAGTGCCGCGTGGCCAGCCGCAGCGAGTGCGACACCTCGGTGGAGTTCGGCGGCCGCCGCTTCAAGCTGCCGGCGGTGCCCGCGAACATGCGCACCGTGCTCGACGAGTCGATCGCCGAGATGCTGGCCGCCAACGGCTACTTCTACGTGATGCACCGCTTCGACCTCGACAACGTGGCGTTCGCGCGGCGCATGCGCGAGCGCGGGCTGTACGTGTCGATCAGCTCGGGCGTGAAGGCCGCCGACGTCGACACCATCGACCGGCTGGCCGCCGAAGGCATCGGCGCCGACTACGTGACCATCGACATCGCGCACGGCCACGCCGACAGCGTGCAGCGCATGATCGGGCACATCAAGTCGAAGCTGCCGGGCGCGTTCGTCATCGCGGGCAACGTGGGCACGCCCGAAGCGGTGATCGACCTCGAGAACTGGGGCGCCGACGCCACCAAGGTCGGCATCGGCCCGGGCAAGGTGTGCATCACGCGGCTCAAGACCGGCTTCGGCACGGGCGGCTGGCAGCTCTCGGCGCTCAAGTGGTGCGCGCGCGTGGCCACCAAGCCCATCATCGCCGACGGCGGCATCCGCCACCACGGCGACATCGCCAAGAGCGTGCGCTTCGGCGCCGCGATGGTGATGATCGGCTCGCTGTTCGCCGGCCACGAGGAGAGCCCCGGCCAGACCGTCGAGGTCGACGGGCGCCTGTACAAGGAGTACTACGGCTCGGCCAGCGACTTCAACAAGGGCGAGTACAAGCACGTCGAGGGCAAGCGCATCCTCGAGCCGATCAAGGGTCGCCTGGCCGACACCCTGCGCGAGATGCAGGAAGACCTGCAGAGCTCGATCAGCTACGCCGGCGGCCGCGAGCTGAAGGACCTGCGCAAGGTGAACTACGTGATCCTCGGCGGCGAGAACGCGGGCGAGCACCTGTTCATGTAGGAGCCGCGGCCCCCGGCCGCCGCTCAGCGGCCGATCATGCGCGGCCGATCGCCGTCGTGGACACGGCCGATGGCGGCGCGGGCGGCCATGGGCTGCTCGCGCGTGGCCGTGGCGCCACCGCAGCTGCCGGTGTCTGCGTGACGGCGCGCCGCGGCGAGCAGCGCTTCGTTCTGATCGCCCAGCGGATGGTCGAGGTCGTCGGCGATTGTGCAGCCGGCATTCGGCGCGAGGCCGCTGAAGTAGCGCCCCTGGTTCTTCGCGTTCACCGTCTCGAAGTTCACGGCCGAGAACACGGTGCCGCACACCTCCACCGGCTCGAAGCCGACCGGCTTGCCGCAGGTGGTGTCGCCGATCTGCACGACCGGCACGTTCACGCCCTCGAGGCCGTTGATGACCAGCTCGCTGGCCGAGCAGGTGCGCGGGCCGGTGAGCACGTAGACGCGCGTGGCGCCGAGGTCGGCCACCGACGTCGCGAAGCGGAACACCTGGTCCTTCGACGTCCGCTTGTCGCTGTGCAGCAAGGTCGCGAACGGCAGGCCGTTGATCGCGGCGCTGCCGGTGCGCGAGGCCAGGTCGCGCGCCACCGACACGAGGCCGCCGCCGTTGTAGCGCAGGTCGAGCACCACTTGCCGCACGCCCTGCGCGGCGAAGTCGGCGAACGCGTTGCGCATGGGTGTCTGCGCCTGCGAGATGAAGTCCTTCATCACCAGGTAGCCGAGCTTCGTGCCGCCGGGCGTGACGACGACCTTGCTCTGCGACACCGGCGTGAGCGTGTACACGGCCGACAGCAGGCTGACGTTGCGGTCGACGCCGCCGGCATTGCGCACCACGAGGTCGAGGCGCTGGCCGGCGGCGCTCGGCGACAGGAAGCCGTAGTCGTCGCGCGCGATGTACTCGGACGCGGGCACGCCGTTGATCGACACCAGCGTCTCGCCGCGCGCGACTTGACCGGCCGCGGGCGATGCGGGTTCGACATAGCGCACTCGCAGCGGCCGCTGCGGCTGGCCGAATACTTCCATGCCGGCGACCGACAGGCCGTAGCCGAGCGTGCGGCCCTCGCCGAAGAACAGGTTGAAGTCGGCGCTGCGCTCGGTGTAGCTCCACGTGTCGGACGGAAAGGTGGCCCCTCCGATCGTGCCGCCGGTCGACAGCTTCGCGTAGAAGTAGTCGTCGATGGTCGTGAACGCCGCGGGGTCGGGGTTCTTCAGCAACGGGTACCAGAGGTACTCGTCGAAGAGATAGCCGTCGAGCCACAGCTTCTGCTCCGACAGCGCGCACTGCGCCGGCAAGTCGGGGCCGTCGCTGCCACCGCCGCAGGCGGCCAGCAAGGCGAGCGCTGCCGATGCCGTCGCGAGCTTCGCGCTGCGGACCAGCGTGTTGGAGTGACGTGAAGACGGGGTGCGGGCGGGCTTCATGTGGACGTGAACGGCAGTCGTCGCCGGGCGGATGACAAGGTATCACCCGCCTACAATTTGCGCCGCCCTGCCTCGTGACCATCCATGACCGAACTCGCCAAGTCCTTCGACCCCCGTCCGATCGAAGCCAAATGGGGCCCGCAATGGGACGCGAGCGGCGTCTACGCGCCCACGCTCGACGAGACGAAGCCGTCGTTCTGCATCCAGCTGCCGCCGCCCAACGTGACCGGCACCTTGCACATGGGCCACGCGTTCAACCAGACCATCATGGACGCGCTGACCCGCTACCACCGCATGCGCGGGTTCAACACGCTGTGGGTGCCGGGCACCGACCACGCCGGCATCGCCACGCAGATCGTCGTCGAGCGCCAGCTGCAGGAGCAAGGCATCGACCGCCACGCGCTCGGCCGCGAGAAGTTCGTCGAGCGCGTGTGGCAGTGGAAGCAGCAATCGGGCTCGACCATCACGCAGCAGATGCGCCGCATGGGCGCGTCGGTGTCGTGGGCGCACGAGTACTTCACGATGGACGAGCGCCTGTCGCGCGTGGTGACCGACACCTTCGTGCAGCTCTACGAGCAGGGGCTGATCTACCGCGGCAAGCGCCTCGTCAACTGGGACCCGGTGCTGAAGTCCGCGGTCTCCGACCTGGAGGTCGAGAGCGAGGAGGAAGACGGCTTCCTCTGGCACATCCGCTACCCGCTGGCCGACGGTTCGGGCGCGCTCGTGGTGGCCACCACGCGGCCGGAGACCATGCTCGGCGACACCGCGGTGATGGTGCATCCCGACGACGAGCGCTACCGCGGCCTCGTCGGCCGGCAGGTCGTGCTGCCGCTGACCGGCCGCACGATCCCGGTGATCGCCGACGATTACGTCGACCGCGAGTTCGGCACCGGCGTCGTGAAGGTCACGCCGGCGCACGACTTCAACGACCACGCCGTGGGGCAGCGCCACGGCCTGCCGGTGATCGGCATCTTCACGCTCGACGCGAAGCTCAACGACGCGGCGCCCGCGGCCTACCGCGGGCTCGACCGCTACGAGGCGCGCCGGCGCATCGTGGCCGACCTCGAGGCGCAGGGCCTGCTGGTCGAGACGAAGAAGCACCGCCTGATGGTGCCGCGCTGCGCACGCACCGGGCAGGCGGTCGAGCCGATGCTCACCGACCAGTGGTTCGTCGCGATGAGCAAGCCGGGCCCGGACGGCAAGTCGATCGCGGCCAAGGCGATCGAGGTGGTCGACGACGGTTCGGTGCGCTTCGTGCCCGAGCAATGGGTGAACACCTACCACCAGTGGATGCACAACATCCAGGACTGGTGCATCTCGCGCCAGCTCTGGTGGGGACACCAGATCCCGGCGTGGTACGCGCCGGGTGGCGAGGTGTTCGTCGCGCGCAGCGAGGACGAGGCGCGCGCGAAGGCGCGCGCCGCCGGCATCGACGGCCCGCTGCAGCGCGACCCCGACGTGCTCGACACCTGGTACTCCTCGGCGATGGTGCCGTTCTCGTCGCTCGGCTGGCCGCAGCAGACGAAGGAGCTGTCGCTGTTCCTGCCGTCGAGCGTGCTGGTGACCGGCTTCGACATCATCTTCTTCTGGGTCGCCCGGATGATCATGATGACGGTGCACTTCACCGGGCAGGTGCCGTTTCGCGACGTGTACATCCACGGCCTCGTGCGCGACTCGCACGGCCAGAAGATGAGCAAGAGCGAAGGCAACGTGCTCGATCCGGTGGACCTGGTCGATGGCATCGCGCTCGAGCCGCTGCTGGCCAAGCGCACCACCGGCCTGCGGCGCCCCGAGACCGCGCCCAAGGTGCGCGAGGCTACGAAGAAGGAGTTCCCCGAAGGTATCCCCGGCTACGGCGCCGACGCGCTGCGCTTCACCTTCGCGGCGCTCGCCTCGCTCGGCCGCAACATCAACTTCGACAGCAAGCGCTGCGAGGGCTACCGCAACTTCTGCAACAAGCTC
>Ga0209172_10006450_pt1 | contig 13034 bp, 6 predicted proteins | sample LarsenN4metaG_FD_184113 | JGI IMG/M metagenome (GOLD analysis project Ga0209172, IMG submission 184113) | Hot spring sediment bacterial and archeal communities from British Columbia, Canada, to study Microbial Dark Matter (Phase II) - Larsen... ... | reverse complement strand
GACCGCCACGATGAGACGATCCCGGGGGATGTAGGGTAAGAAAGCCTGGGCTTCTGCCAAAAGCCTGGTATGTGCGTTGGAATATTGCCGGGCGTCGACCATATCCCCTTGCAGCCAGGCCAGGTTTGCGATCAGCACAAGGAGCGCCAAGCTCCCTACCATGGCCGTAGCTACCCGCCGTGGCCAGCCTTTCAAGGATACCAGAAGCTCCTGGATACTGGCGCAGGCCACCATCAGAAATCCCATGAGCGGAATCGTCGTATAGCGGGAGGTCATAAACCCTACCGGGAGGATGGGAAGAAAAGGGAAGAGGAAAAAGGCGAATCCAATCCCTGCCAGGGAGTTCCGCCGTTTCCAGCCGAACCACATCAAGGAGATCATGATCAGGAGAGAGAGCATCTCTGGGACCCTGAAGGGGAATTCCAGAGGGTGTAGGGTCGTCAGGCTGGAGAAGACGGCCCAGGCGTGGGGCACCTTGGCAGCGGCTTTTAAACCTCCGGTGTAATAACTCCCCCGATCTATGGGCGGGGCGAGGGAGTAAAGAAAGGTATAGAGGAGCGGGGCCAGGCTGAGGATCAGGCTATGTCGCAGGGCTCGGAGCAGGCCAATTCGACTCAGGAAGAGATCGAAGCAGAAGACGAAGGCCGGGAGGACCACCCAGGTTTCTTTGGTAAGGACGGTGAGGCCCGCGAGGGCTACGGCCCCTGCGAGCCGGCCCCGGCTCCAGCGTTCCTCAGGCCCTGGCCACAGAAGGGCCAGGGCAAGCCAACAGAGGAGCAGGATCGGTTCAAAACGGGTAACGACGGATTGCGCGGGCTCCAGCGAGTAGGGCGAGCAGAGCCAGAGAACCACCAGAACCGCGCGGGCCGGGGCAGAGAGGGCAAAGCGGCCCAAGAGAAGCCAGAAGAGTAGGCCACAGGCAAAATGCAATAGCAAACTGGTCGCGTGATAGCCCAACGGCTTCGTGCCGAAAAGAAGATGGTTAAGGGCCAGGGTCCAGGTATTGGCCGGACGGTAACCACCGCCGGCGGCCAATAACAGGGAAGGGTCGTCCAACGCCATACGGCCTTGCTTCCACCACTGGAAATCATCGCTCACAAAACCCAGGTACAACGAGGGAGCATGGACGTAAATCGCCAGTAGAAAGACCGGCACCGACCATAACCAGGCCCAGAGCTGACTTCGAACCCGTGATAGGGGAGTGATAAAGGTCAGTAGCTGAAGTTCCATCCGAGTTTAGGGAATAGAAAAATTAAATCACGTGGAGTTTACCTTACAGGATCTTTATTCTCGGGTCAACGAAAATTTTTGAAGGGAGGTTTCTCTGGCGTGTACACGCGTTCCGAACTTTAGGTAAAGCACGGGGAGGATGATCATGTTTAACAACGTGGAGGTGACCAATCCGCCCAGAATAATGACCGCCATGGGCTGCTCCAGCTCCCGGCCAGGCTCCCCCACGCTGACAGCGATGGGTAACAGGCCAAGCCCGGTCACCAGTGCGGTCATCAGGATGGGGGAGAGACGCTCCATGGCTCCGCGTACGATCAATTCCTTTCCGAAGGGCATCCCCTCCTGGGATACCAAGTGATCGTAGTGGGAGATGAGCATAATCCCGTTCCGGGTTGTGATCCCAAACAGGGTGACAAATCCGATCATGGAGCCCACCGAGAGAACGCCGCCGGAGATAAAAGCGGCGACGATCCCGCCGATCAGGGCTAGGGGAAGGTTGGTCATGATGAGGAGGGATAGCCCGACCGAGCGAAAGGCCATGAAAAGTAAAAGGAAAATTCCGAGGGCGGAGACTACGCTCAGGAGCAGAATTTCTCGTTGGGCCTGGGCCTGGCTCTCAAATTGGCCGCTATACTCCGGGTAGTAGCCGGTAGGGAATTGAACCTTTTCACGGATCCGCTGCTTGGCTTCGTTAACAAATCCTACCACATCTCGTCCGGTCACGTTGCACTGAACCAGCATTCTTCGAGATACATTTTCCCGGTTAATCGTATTGGGACCGTTCTCCAGGCTAATTTCGGCAACCCTCTGGAGGGGAATCTGGACGCCCTGGGGGGTATCAATCCAGGTATTCTGGATCTCGTCCAGGCTAAACCCTGTGGAATCTTCGTAGCGGACCACGATGTCGTACACCCTTTGTCCTTCGTAAACTTGGGAGACTGCGGTTCCCCGGAAAGCCGTCGTAATGATATCCGTCAGGTCTCCGATGCTCAGCCCGTAACGGGTCGCCCGGTCCCGGTTGAATTTAATTTTGATTTCCGGCACATCGATTTGTTGCTCCGCCTGTAAATCGGCGACTCCCGGAACTTCCGCCAGGACTGCTTGAATCTCTGTCACCTTAGCCCTTAATACGGAGAGGTCTGGGCCGAAAACTTTGATGACCACCTGGGCGGTCGTCCCGGAGATCACCTCATCGATACGCTCTGAGAGAAATTGCATGATGTTGAAGTAAAAGCCGGGAATACGACTGAGTTTTTCCCGTATATCTTCCAATACTTCATCCAAATCCTGATCGGTTTCTTTCAAAGCTACCACCAGCTCGCTGTAATCAGGTCCCCACGTATCATCGGCCAGCTCAGCCCGGCCCGCCTGCTGTCCTACCGAAGCGATAGCCGGATTTTTTAACAACTCTCGGGTTACCATTTTGCCCATTCGTACAGATTCCTCCAAGGAAGTTCCGGGAAGGCCGGCCATATGAATGATGAAGTTGCCTTCGTTGAACTCTGGAAGAAACTCTCCCCCCAAGAAAGGGAACGCGGCCAGAGCTATGATCAACAGAAGGACAGAGAGGACGATGACTCTCAGGGGATGCCGAAGCGCTCCCTGGATCACCGGCTGGTAACGCCGCTTGAGCCCCTTCACCAGAAAGCTCTCTTCAACCTTTTGAGCGGCCCCGGGCAGCAGTAAATAGCAGAGGGCCGGGGTGATGAGGATGGCCACAAGCAGAGAGGCGAGGATGGAGAGGATATAAGCATACCCCAAAGGGGCAAAGATTTTCCCCTGGATGCCGCTCAGGAAAAAGATGGGAAGGAAGACCAGGACCACGATGAAGGTCGCATAGACCACAGAGCTTCGGACTTCCATGGAAGCCTCTAGAACGACCTCCAGGTCGGGTTTAGGTCGGACAGATCGACGGTTTTCCCGCAATCTCCGAAAGATATTCTCCACGTCAATGATGGCGTCATCGACAACTTCTCCGATGGCAATGGCCAATCCCCCTAAGATCATGGTATTCAGGGTGGCTCCCAAGAGCCGGAGTATTAAAATGGCAATTAACAGGGAAAGGGGGATGGCGATCAAGCTAATCAAAGCGGAGCGCGTATTAAAAAGGAAGAGGAACAGGACCACGGCGACCAGGATCCCCCCTTCCCAAAGGGCCTGTCTCATGTTACGGATGGAAGTTTCAATAAAGCTGGCCTGCCGGAACAAAGCCGGGTAAATGGTCAGACCCGGGGGTAATGCCCCTTTCAGCTCCTCAATAGCCCTCTCCAGATCCTCCGTGACCGACAGCGTGTTGAACCAGGGCTGCTTGGAGATCATGAGAATCACGCCGTCATCCCCATTGATGGTGGCTTCGCCGACTCTGGGCCCGGGTCCGAATTGAACCGTGGCGACCTGCTGAAGGGTGATAGGGAATCCATTTTTGGTGGTAATAAGCGTATTTTTTAGATCCTCCAGGGAATAAATACGTCCGTCCCCTCGGATGATGAGCTGCTGGTTAGGAGAATAGCTGAATCCGGCTCCTGCAAGGGAGTTGGACTTACGGGTGGCCTCCACGACTTCCTGAAGGGTAATCCCGTAGTGCCGGAGTTTTCTGGGAGAGACGAGAACTTGATACTGCTTGACCCCCCCTCCGTAAATGACGACTTTGGCTATTCCCGGGACCGCCAGCAACCGCGGCTTAATCGTCCAGTCGGCGATGGTACGGAGTTCCATGGGAGGAAGGCTCGCGGAGGTCAGACCGATCATCAGGATGGTGCTGCTGGAGGAGGTGATGGGGGCCATCTCCGGAGAACCGACCCCTTGAGGAAGTCGAGAGGCGACCAGGCTGAGTTTCTCTGAGATAAGCTGGCGGGCTGTAAAAACGTCCGTATGATCTGTAAAAACTACGGTAATGACCGAGAGCCCCGCGGCTGACGAAGAACGCACGCTCACCACATGGCTGGTTCCATTAATCTCCTGCTCCAAGGGAGTCGTGACCAGTGCTTCCACCTCATCTGGGGAGAGCCCGGGCGCCTCCGTCTGGAGGACGACCTGGGGCGGAGCAAATTCCGGAAAGACATCCAGGGGGGCGGTCTTGGCGGCAAACCATCCGTACCCGAACAGGACGCCGGCCAGGATTAAAACCACCAGGCGGTTATGAAGGGACCAACGGATAATAGAGTTGAGCATAGCCAAAGGCAGAGGATACGCTTTGCTATCAACAGACCGCCCCTACAAAGGACTAGGCTTCAGCCTGGAAACTATAGGATAAAGGCTCCGCCTCCTCCTTAAGGCGAAGCAGCGCCTGGGAACGAGAAAAACAGGGTTACGGACCTAAATGTTAGGCTTAGGTCTTATACCGAAACTTCAAGATCCGACAGCTTTTGCTTGACCCTGACGTTCTCTTAAAGATATATTTCTTCTTAAGATATGTTCCCTTCTGATTGATTTATTGTTTTTATACAGGTTATTATAAACTCTGCGTAAGGGAATTATCAATCTCATTAGCAGTTTAAACAGCAAATTTTTTATTAGATGGCTCATGGGAACAGCGTGTTTAGATTGACCTGCATCAGGAAGTTAAGTAACTCTCCAGGTGATCGTTCCTTGCGCTCGTAGTGACTGCGTTTAATCGTTAGGTACTACGATCACAATGGTAAGTGGCACAGCGAAGATACCCGGTTGAAATCATACTTGAGTGCGGGTGCAAATGCGTTGTCTAAGAAACAAAGAGTCTGACATTCTAATCTGCTACAGATATCCGGTACTTCAAGTTCTCCGCAAGAAGCTCCTGCGCACCTAAGGTGACCACCTCCTCCCCGGGTTTTACCCCCTGGGTCAGAGCCACCTGGGTTCCCTCCCTGGAAAAAAAGGTTACATACCGAGTTACAAACTTATCCGGGGCTATTCTCACAAACACGAGCTTTTTCCCCCCTTCCTCCAAAACGGCGGAGGCCGGGATCGTCACCGCCTGGATCTTTTCACCCAGAGGGATATCCACATCCGCTTGCATGCCCAGCTTCAGCCTTCGATCCGGATTTTTAACTTCAAAAATAAGCTGTAAAGTTCGGGTCTCAGGGCTAATCATATCGCCGACATACATAAGCTCCCCTTCGAAAACCTCTTCAGGGAAAGGCATAAAAGTAATCCGGGCCTTCTTAATACGGGGGACATATTTGAGATGCTCCTCAAACAGTTGAGCCTCCACCCAGACCACGGACAGATTAACGATCGTAAAGAGGTTTTGGGAGGTATCGACCTGCTGCCCTGCGGTCACATCGGCCAGGGTGATGGTACCGGTAATAGGGGCCTTAATGGGAAATTGTCGGATCTGGTTGTTATTGCCGTGATTGGCAGAGGTATAAATTTTCTTCTGCTGAAGAGCATTTTTATACTTAATCTCAGCGAGCCTGTAAGCCAGTTCTGCTTCTTGAACCCGCTTGAGAGGAGCGACATGCTCTTCATACAAACCTTTGGCCCGTACATACTCGGCCTGATAAACGTCCATCTCCTCCTTAGCCTGAGCGATGTCCGCCTCGACTTTACGGGTATCCACGTCCATCTGGATCTTCTCCGGGGCGTTTAGAACCTGCTCCACCTGGGCCAGAACCTGCCCTTCCTCTACCTGGGCGCCTATCTGCGGAATGAGGCGGAGGCTCTCCGGGGTAATTCGACCGGCTACAGGCGAAGAAACCTCTGCCTCGGCTTGAACCTTGGGGATCACTTTCCCAAAGCTCTTAAAGGTTTTTTCTACCTCTTTCTCTACCGCCGCTTCTACCTGGAGACCGATCAGCTCTTGTTTTTCTTTGTCAACGATAAGGGTGGCTTCCTGAGTATCTGGAGAAACTTCCTTCCTAATCTCAGTTTTAATCTGCTTTTCCTGCTCTTCACCCTTTTCCGATTCCAGAAGATCGCAGCCGGTTAATATACCTAGAAGCATCCAAATGTATAAAAGACGAAAGGGGTTCATAACTATATATCTAACTCTGTCCATAGCAAATTGTCAATTTTCAATTTGCACCCATGTTCATTTAGTCGGCGACCGGCATAGAAGCAGGCTTATCGCCCTATCCACGAGAGGAACGGATTAGGAGAGACATGGTGCTTTGTGGCCCCTTCCTCTCTTATTGGTGAACGTTCCCCCTCACCCCCGACCTTCTCCCACGTTGGGGGAGAGGGGGGAGTGAGAGGTTAGAATCTCTCCTCTTCGTTCCCCCCTCCCGAAGCCTTGGGAGGAGGGGGGCATAGGCGCCAGGATAAGGAAGAATCCCCCCTCCCCCCTTTACGAAAGGAGGGCCAGGACACGAATTCCCCCAAAGACTCGTCCGAGAACTTGGTCAGATGAAAACCCTTTACGAAAGGGGGTCAGGACACGAATTCCCCCCCTTTATAAAAGGGGGGGGAGGGGGGATTTTCCCTGCGTTCCCTCGTTCCCAGGTTCTGCCTGGGAACGAGGAAAGGGGAGAGTTGGGACCCGGGTCCTCCCCAAGTTCCCCCTTCCCGACACGGGAAGGGGGGGAAGGGGGTCAGGTTAGAAAAAACCTACCCCTGGAAGGGGTAGGAGGGGAGGGTCGGAACAGTTACCCTTATTTTAAGGTTAGCAAGTAGGCCAGAATATTATAAAGTTCCTGATCGGTCAAATTAATGGTAGGCATTAGGGATACGTTCCGAGGAACTTTACCCTGAATGTCGCTCTTTGAGAAGATCGTAGACTCATCCTGAGCGTTTCGGATCTGGATGGAATAATCATCTTCATGCTTAACGATGCCGATGACCCGCTTGCCATCTTTGGTTACCATCTGAACTGGGACATATTCCGGGGCAATGGAAGCGCTAGGGTTCTGGATAGACTCCAGAAGGTATTCCGGGGAGCGGTCCCCGATATGGGACAAATCGGGTCCGACTTTCCCTCCCTGATTGTTCACGGTATGGCAATTGATGCATCCTGCTTTACCCTCTGGATCCTTAAAGAGGGCCTCTCCGGCTTTAGGGTCTGGGGTAATGCCCGCCGGAGGTTTCCATTCTGAGACGGTTGCGGTCTGCTCCTTTTCTTTGGAAGGGTAGCGGTTGGCCCAATCTCCGTAAGTGGCTTGACTTCGAAGATAAGCTATCACCTTCCAGATTTTGTCCTCATTGAGTTTCTCGGGGGTCAGGAAGGCTCCCATCTGAGTTCCGGGGCGTCCATGGGCGATGGTCTGGAATATTGCTTCATCCGTTCCTCCCCACTTCCAGAACTCGTCTGTTAAATTCGGACCTTTAGCACCTCGGGCTCCGGTTCCGTGGCAAAAGGCGCAATACCCTGTGTAAATGGCACGCCCTTCTTCTACGGCCTCTACGTTCCCCTCATAAGGGTTTTTGACTTCAGCCCCCTGAGCTTCCCGGATATTTTTGGGTTCAGCAAATGGAAATCCAAGGCCAGCGGCCCAGGTAATAAATAGAACCATAAAAACTTTACGCCCCCGCGATCGGGGGGTTGAGAGTTTTTCTAAAACATTCATAGAATCCACCCCTTTCTCTTGTTTAGAAAACGGATTTATTCCTCTGGAAAAGGAGGATAAAAAGGTACTCCATATTTAGAGAGAACATCTTTAATTTGTCCGCCTTTCGAGAGTTCTTCCAGTACCTGGCTGAGGGTTTCCTTTAAATCCTGATCTTCTTTCCTTACCGCCATGGCGAGGTTCCATCGCAGGGTAGGCTCCGGGACGTAATTCTCCACCAATTTAGCCTTACTTTCCGGATGTTCTTTTAGGGAGGATCCTGCCATGGGGGCCCAGACCAGGGCCACATCTACCTCCCCCTTGTCCATGGCTTCCAAGATTTCCGGGACAAAGCGGTACAAACTCCGCTCGTATCCATTTTTGAATAGATACCAATCCGCCGGCGTAGACATTTCCACGGCTATCTTTTTTCCCTTCAGGCTGTTTAAATCCATAGCCGCCGTATTAGTTTCCCGGGTCATCAGCACAAAGCCGGTTCCGAAATACGGCTTGGTTAACACCAATCCCTTTTCCTCCATTTCTTCCTCGGCTTCTTTACCGGTAGGTAGGCCCAGGAAGGTGTCACATTTTTTCTCCAAAATGGAGTTACGCAAAGCACGTCCCAGTCCACCCCGGGTCCCCGTATCGATCCAGAAAAACTGGGCCCGGACCCCGAGTTTTTGGGCGACTAAGTTGGCTATTTCGATATCAAAGCCGGGGCTTCCCGGATTATCCACGGAAAAAGGAAAGTTGTAGGGATCTGCACAAAATACAATGGCTCCCCGTGCTTTTATCCGCTCCAGGGCACTTTTTTCTTCGGCTCCCTTTGAGGTGGAGAAAGTGACCAGAACAGATAAGAACACCAAAAAGGCGATGGAGCAGCTCGGGGTAAAATATTTCTGGTGACTCTTCACGATCATCCTCTCCTTCTAAAAGAAGAAGGGCAGAGAAACTCTGCCCTTCTTCCATGAAAATACGGATGGGATGCTTCCATCCATACGTATGAGTACTCTTTTAATCGGACAGACCGAATACAAACAAGGCACCGCCTTTGGACTGGGTCTTCATCCATTCCTTATAATGCAACGGCCATAATCCGCCGCCACCTGCGCCGGCCACGATGGCGACATACTGTCTGCCACCGGCTGTAAAGGTGGTCGGATTACCGTGGATGCCCGTACCCACGTTGAAGCTCCAGAGCATTTCCCCGGTGGTATCATCCAGAGCCATGAACTCCCCCTGCGGGTTCCCATAAAAGACCAAACCTCCCGCCGTCGCGAGGACTCCACTTGTAGAAGGCGTAGAATCTGCACGCATCCATTTGAGCTGGCCGGTGGCTGCGTCAAAGGCCTTCAAGGCGCCGTTTCCGGGATTCAACCGGATCACTTTAGCGCCCAGATACCACTCCCCACGCTTCCAATCCATCTTGAGGGCCTGAAGATCCATAGAGAAGTTGTAGGTGGGAACATAGGCCATTTGCGTTTTTGGGCTGTAGGCGATGGGATGCCATTCCTTACCACCGTCCAGGGTCGGTGCGATGTCTCGGGTTACTTTATCATAAACGACATCCTTCTCGGGCCAATTCATCTCCGGTCTACAATTTTCGCCGAATTTCTTTACCCAGTTTACACGCCCCAAAGGTACGACGTAATTACATTTGCCATTGGTCCGATCGATGGAATAGAAATGGCCGTTCCGGTCCCCATGGAGCCATACTTTCTTTCCGCCCACATCCGCCAGAACAACCTCATTCACGCCATCGTAATCGTACGGATCGTTAGGGGTATATTGGAAGTAGAATTTAATTTTACCCGTATCCGGATCCAGGGCCAGGGTCGTATTGGTATAAAGGTTATCCCCAGGACGAACATGGCGGTCGAAATCAGGGCCCGGGTTACCTACCGGCCAGTAGAGGGTGTTCAGTTCCGGATCGTAAGAACCCGTAATCCAGGCAGAGCCGCCGCCGTACTTCCACGATTCACCGCCCCAGGTATCGTTGCCCGGCTCACCAGGTCCTGGAATGGTATAGGTCTTCCAGACCTGCTCTCCGGTCTCCGCGTCCACTGCAGCAATCCAGCCTCGCACCCCGTATTCCGCTCCGGAGGTTCCGAAGATGATTTTTCCTCGAAGGGCCAGCGGCATGATGGTGAAGCTCTCCGAGTACTTATAATCCCCCATGGGCTTATCCCATATCACCTTTCCGGTCATGTTGTCCAGGGCCACTATATGTGCATCCAGGGTGGCCAGGTAGACCTTATCGCGATAGAGCGCTACCCCTCGATTGACTACGTCGCAGCAGAGGTGCGGATAAAGATCTGCAGGCAACTCCCGCTCGTACTTCCAGAGGACTTTCCCCGTTTGCGCGTCCGCAGCAAAAACCTTGTTGAAGGAAGAAGTTACGTACACGACCCCGTTATAAGCTACCGCCTGGCTGTCCTGGCCCTCCAGAGCTCCAAAGGACAGAGACCATTTGGGGACCAGCTTCTTCACGTTATCCTTATTCACCTGATTCAACGGGCTATAACGGGTATTGGCATAGTCCCGTCCATACAAAAGCCAGTTATTAGGATCCTTATCGGCGTTGAGAAGCATATCATCCGTTACGTAATTTGGACGCTGAATGGCTTCTAACTCTTCAACGCCTGGGGGCTGTGCGAGCACAGGAGTGGGTGTTGATAAAGCGAAGGATACAAGCAAAGCTCCCAGCATTATAACAGAAAAAGTAAATCTACTCATCTTTATCCCTCCGTGGATTAGCAAATCCAAATCACAGAAAGAACATTTAATTTTGCGTTAAATATCCCCTGTGAAATTTAAGTTCCTTGCTGGATCCCATCAATTTTGATAAATGCGTAATAAATCTTCTAAAATCACCCCCTCTCTTTACCTTAAAGAACGAAGCATAACTCGATTAAGACCGGGCCTAACATATCCCTTCACACTAAATTCTGGTCCCACCGTTGTTATAGCTGTTTATATTGTATATAATGATAAGACCGGGCTGGATTGTTTAAGAAAGCTTGGTTTAGCAGTTTCCAGAAGCTCCTGAGCTTCTATCCTTTGGAATAAACTGATATAGCTAAGTAAATAATATTCGCTAGAATTTGTCAACACAAAAAAATTCGAAAAAAGATAATTTATCATTTTTCCCTGTTTAAACAACGTGGGCAATTTCTCTACCAGACAGTTTTTGAATTTTGTGAGGTGACGTAAGAGGGGGCCGGCTGCCTTTTACAGCAGCCAGCCTGGAGGCAGGAAGCTTGATCCACTTATTCACTGAGCGCGAAGACCCAGATGACGCCGCCCTGCAGGATAGGAATATCTTTCGAGTAGTATTTACCTTTGTATCCCGTATCGATCAGAGCCCCTTGCATTCTCTCTGCATCAACGCCCCAACCGGATTGGACGGCGATATACTGGACGCCATCGACCATGTAGGAGACAGGGGGCGCCATAATCCCGGAGTTGGTACGGAACTTCCAGAGCTCCTTCCCGGTTTTTGCATCGAAAGCCCGTAAGTATCGGTCGTTAGTACCCCCTTGGAAAACCAGACCCCCTCCTGTAGTCAGGACGGGTCCAAAGGTATGACCTTCGTACTTATAGGACCAGACTTTTTCCATTTTAGACAGATCCCATGCCTGGAGATCCGCGATCGTCTTTGCGCCTTCAGCCGCGAAGGTCTTGATATCTGGAACTTCCACGCCGAGGTAGAGCTGCCCTGGTTTTAACTCCTCCTTTTCTTTGGACTTCAGGCTTCCACAATGATTGTCGTTGGCCGGAATGTAGAGGAGTTTTGTCTTCGGATTGTACGCCTCAGCTTGCCAATCCTTACCACCCCACAAAGATGGGCAGAAGGGAATTAGCTTACCGCGACTTGGCTTCCTCTCTGCCACGTATTCGGGACGACCGGTCTTCGGATCGATGCTTTTGAACACATCTTGTTTGACGAAAGGCTTGGCATCCACAAACGAAATCTTATCTTTACCCCGCTCCAGCAGCCAGAGGTACCCGTTACGTGCAGGGTGCACCAGGCTTTTCATGGTCTTTCCGTTTCTTTCCACATCGATCAACAGGGGCGGAGTAATCTCATCCCAATCCCACGAATCGTTCCAATGGTACTGAAAATGAGTCTTTATCTTACCGGTGTCAGGATCTATGGCCACCGTGGAAGTGGTGTAGAGGTTATCCCCGGGATGGAAGTCGCCTGCCCACGGAGCTGCGTTTCCGACGCCAAAATATGCGAGGTTAAGCTCAGGATCATAGGTGCCCTGGATCCAGACGGACCCTCCCCCGTTTTTCCAGGCCTCACCGGTCCAGGTTTCAGAGCCTGGCTCCCCGGGAGCCGGGATTGTGTAGGTCTTCCACAGGGTATCGCCCGTTTTGGCATCGAGGGCAAAGATGTATCCGCGAATGGCCAGCTCGCCCCCTGAAGTCCCCACCATGACTTTACCTTTAACTATCAGGGGTGCGATCGTAAAGTAGTACCCCGACTTATAATCCTCTATGGCTTTATCCCAAACCACTTTACCCGTTTTGGCATCGAGGGCTACGACATGGGTATCGACCGTCGCCATATAGATCTTGTCGTCATAAAGAGATACGCCTCGGTTGGTCGGGTGAAGTTGGAAAAGGTCCTCAGGTAATTGCCGTTTGTACAACCATAGCACATCGCCGGTCTTCGCATCCAAAGCAATAACTTGATTCTGCGGGGTAGAAACGAACATGACGCCATTGTTAACGATGGGCGGGGATTCATGACCCTCGATCACACCCGTGGATAGGGTCCAGACCGGAACCAACTTTTTGACGTTCTCCGTATTGATCTTGTCCAGCGGGCTATAACCCCAGCCGGCATAGTTCGCACGCGTCATCAGCCAGTTCTCAGGTTCTGGATTTAAAAGCCGCTGATCCGTGACCGGGCTGTAGTTTTGAATTTGAGCCATCGCGGCCAGCGGTAACGTCCCAATCACCAAGGCTACTAGGATCCATCCGATAATGCCTCTTATCTTCATAAAAGTTCCTCCTCGTTTTGTAAACTGTAAAAGTCGTAGATTCGAGCTCCAGATCACCTCTACGGTGACCTGACACTCCAATCGTTTAAGAAAACCTCTTCTGATAACTTGTTATCTCTTCCTTATCCAACACGGAAATCGAACAGGATCTGATGCGGAAATCGAACGCGGAATCGATATCTAAGCTATCATCTGCTAAGGATCACCTCCTCTTTGGGAAAGTCACTTTGAGCATTTAGTTACGAACCTAACTTAATCAAACTGAACGGCTCTTTGTCAAGTATAATTTTTAGATTTTTTTAAAGAACACGAAAAGCGCATGGCCGGTTAAATT
>Ga0209172_10006445_pt1 | contig 13041 bp, 9 predicted proteins | sample LarsenN4metaG_FD_184113 | JGI IMG/M metagenome (GOLD analysis project Ga0209172, IMG submission 184113) | Hot spring sediment bacterial and archeal communities from British Columbia, Canada, to study Microbial Dark Matter (Phase II) - Larsen... ... | reverse complement strand
AATTTGCTTTTCAAAATCCCAATGGTTGCATGACATCGTGATTGGCTTGTTCATCAATCGATATGAATTTGGACGGATGGTTTGACCTTATTGATCCCCATGTCTAGAACATTACCTCTGCCTGATTGACTGGGCTGAGGGTCGCTATGATGAAAGCGGTTGAATGTATTGGTCACACTAGCGATCGCGCGGGAAGCTTATGCTGCAACTGGTAATTGGCAACAAAAATTACTCTTCCTGGTCGTTGCGTCCCTGGTTGGCGCTGCGGCACTTTGGCATCGAATTTTCAGAATTGCGAATTCCTCTCTACACCGAGACTTCGGCGCAACTGTTGAAGGAATATTCGCCTGCGGGTAAAGTCCCTGTCTTGTTAGATGGCGATTTAGACAGTGAGATTGTGGTTTGGGACTCGTTAGCCATTTTGGAGTATGTTGGCGAACGGTTTCCTGAGCTGCCCTGGTTGCCGTCAGAGCCTGTTGCTAGAGCTGTCGCGCGCTCGGTCAGTGCCGAAATGCATTCGAGCTTTGGGGCTTTGCGTTCTACCATGCCGATGAATCTGCGATCGCATAAACCAATGGCTACTATTCCACCCGATGTGCAGCGAGACATTGACCGTGTAACTGAGATCTGGCGCGATTGTCGCGAGCAGTTTGGCGCAGGCGGTGACTGTCTGTTTGGAGAGTTTACAATTGCCGATGCGATGTATGCCCCGGTTGTCAGTCGATTTAGAACTTATGGGGTCAGCCTTGACCCAATTTGCCAGAGCTATGCTGATGCGGTCTGGCAACTGCCTGCGATGCAACTTTGGATTGAAGCCGCGATCGCAGAGATAGAAACAATTTCAATGTATGAGTAGGGACTGTAGGCCGCAAACCCATCTTTATACAATAGAGAGCTAGGGATAGCGAATATGCCTGCACTCTTAAATTTATGCAGCCTTTTACCGCTTTCAAGGCCCGATCCGGTAGGCTAGCGGAACACTGGCTGAGCTAATCTCCCAAGCAAAACCTGTATGGAAATTCCCCGGCTACATCCCGACACAATTGAGCAGGTCAAGCAACGAGCCGACATCGTGGATGTGGTGTCTGAGTATGTGGTGCTGCGCAAGCAGGGTAAGGATTTCACCGGGTTATGCCCCTTTCACGAAGACAAGAAGCCTAGTTTTTCGGTGAGTCCGAGTAAGCAGTTCTACTACTGCTTTAGCTGTGGGGCTGGGGGCAATGTTTTTAAGTTCTTGATGGAGCTGAATAAACGCTCGTTCTCTGAGGTCGTGCTGGATCTGGCGAAACGCTACCAGGTGTCGGTGCAGACGATGAAGGTGGAGGATCGGCAGGAGTTTCAGCGACAACTGTCGGTGCGCGAGCAGCTTTATGAGATTTTGGCGATCGCCTCCCGGTTTTTTGAGCATGCCTTGATGCAAGCTCAGGCAGAGCCAGCTCTCGCTTACCTGATCGAAAAGCGCCGCCTCACGTTAGAGACGATTCAGCAGTTTCAGTTAGGCTATGCTCCGGCTGGGTGGGAGACGTTGTATGGCTATCTGGTGGATCAGAAACGGTATCCGGTGCAGTTGGTGGAGCAGGCAGGCTTACTGATTCCCCGTAAGGATGGCAGCAGCTACTACGATCGCTTCCGTGATCGGCTGATCATCCCAATTCACGATTTGCAGGGGCGAGTTGTGGGGTTTGGGGGGCGAGCGTTGGGCGATGAGCAGCCCAAGTATCTCAACTCGCCGGAAACGGAACTGTTCGATAAAGGCCGCATCTTGTTTGGGTTGGATAAAGCACGACAGGCGATCGCAAAACAGGATCAGGCGATCGTCGTCGAGGGATACTTTGATGTGATTGCGCTGCACGCCGCCGGAATCACAAATGCGGTTGCCTCAATGGGCACAGCCCTGAGTGCCCAACAGGTGCGGCAACTGTTGCGGTACACCGAGTCCAAACGGATTGTGCTCAACTTTGACGCCGATCGCGCCGGAAACCAGGCGGCAGAACGGGCGATCGGGGAAGTTGAGACGCTGGCCTACCAGGGCGAGTTGCAACTGCGCGTGTTGAATATCCCCGATGGCAAAGACCCGGATGAGTTTTTGCAGCATCACGACGCAGCGGTCTATGAGCAACTCCTGAGAGACGCACCCCTCTGGCTCGATTGGCAGATTCAACGGGCGATCGCCGATAAGGAACTGAGTCAGGCTGACCAATTTCAGCAGGCGACGCAGGCGGTGGTGAAGTTGCTGGGCAATTTGCCGAATGCAACGCTCCGCACTCACTACATTCATCACAGCGCCAACTTGCTGAGCCGGGGTGACTCGCGCCTGATGCTGCGGCTCGAAGAAGATTTGCGGCAGCAGGTGCGGGGCGAACGCTGGCATGGCCGATCGCAGAAATGGCAAACAACGGGCGATCGCACACTCTTAGAAGAGTCAGAAGCGCAACTGCTGCGGCTGTATCTGCATTCGCCAATGTATCGCGCAGAGATTGTTGAGGCGTTAGATGCTCACGATCTCGAATTTAGCCTGTCGCATCATCGTTACTTGTGGCGGTTGATTCAGCAGGTAGAGGCGATCGAGACGGGCAATTCTGTCGATGAGCCGGACTTGATCACGCAATTGCAGGACTACAGTACGGACGCGCCCCGCGAAATGATGGGTGTGTATCACTTGTTTCAACTGGATGAGAAGACACGACGCGACATCTTACGGGGCGACTTAACGATTCGCGCGGCAACGGCAGCAATGGAACGGGTCATGTGTGAAAAGCGGTGTCGCCATTTTCAGGACTTGTTTGAGAAAACAATTCTTAACGGAGATGATGAACTGAGCGCTTATTATCAGCGCAAAATTTATGATGAGAAGCGCCGGATTCAAGAGCTTGATCGGATTCGTCAAGTTTCATTTACCGACTTAGTTCAATCGCCCTGGGTAGGCGATGTTGATTAATTTCGTTAGAATAAAGGTTTGCCATTCTTCCGGTTTTTGCCATGCCGCTACCCGTTGTTGCTATCATTGGTCGCCCAAACGTGGGCAAATCTACCATCGTCAATCGGTTGGCGCAGGTACAAGATGCGATTGTTTACGATGAGCCGGGTGTGACCCGCGATCGCACGTATAAGCGCTCTTATTGGGGCGATCGCGAGTTTCTCGTAGTGGATACGGGCGGGTTGGTGTTTGACGATGACAGCGAGTTTTTGCCGCATATTCGCGAGCAGGCGATGGCCGCTCTGACAGAAGCGAGTGCAGCGATTTTTGTAGTAGACGGGCAACAGGGTGTCACCACCTCAGATGAAGAAATTGCAGCCTGGTTGCGGCAACAGTCGGTTCCCGTTTTGCTGGCGGTGAATAAGTGTGAGTCGGTCGAGCAGGGCTACACGCAGGCGGCTGAGTTTTGGAGCTTAGGTCTGGGTGAACCGATTCCGGTTTCGGGGATTCATGGCAATGGCACAGGCGATTTGCTCGATCAGGTGATTGAGTTTTTACCTCCTGTCAGCGAAGTTGAGGAAACAGACGAAATTCGGGTGGCGATCGTGGGTCGTCCGAATGTGGGCAAATCCAGTTTGTTGAATGCGTTTGTTGGCGAAAACCGAGCGATCGTGAGTCCAATTTCGGGGACAACGCGGGATGCGATCGATATGGTGGTTGAGCGCGAGGGGCAAACCTATCGCTTGATTGACACGGCTGGCATCCGTAAGAAAAAGAATGTTGAGTATGGCCCTGAATTTTTTGGGATTAACCGCGCCTTTAAGGCGATCGCCCGGGCTGATGTGGCGTTGCTGGTAATTGATGCCCTGGATGGCGTCACGGAGCAAGACCAAAAGCTTGCTGGACGTGTAACCGATGAGGGTCGCGGTTGTGTCCTGGTGATTAATAAATGGGATGCGATCGAAAAAGATTCTCAAACGATCTATGACTACGAACGCGAAGTGCGCGCCCGCCTGCACTACCTGGACTGGGCTGAGACGATTTTTATTAGCGCCTTGACAGGGCAACGGGTCGAAAAAATTCTCGATCTGGTGAATACCTCGGCGGAGCAAAACAAGCGCCGGATCAGTACTGCTGTGATTAACGAAGTCTTAGAAGATGCGGCTCGCTGGCATACACCACCCACGACTCGCGGTGGTCGGCAGGGCAAAATTTACTACGGCACGCAGGTCAGTACCGCTCCACCAACGATTGTGTTGTTTGTCAATGATCCTGAACTGTTTGGTGATAGCTATCGTCGTTACATTGAGCGGCAGTTTCGCGAGTCGCTTGGCTTTACAGGCACGCCCATTCGTCTGTTGTGGCGTGGTAAGAAAGTGCGCGACATGGAGCGCAGTGTGAATCGGGCGACAAAAGTGTGATGCTGATATAACGAGAAGGGGCCTTCAGGGGGTTAGAAAGAGACAAACGCAGTCAAATTTGATTTGGGTGTATGTGGCAACCTGATGAAGGGGGATGCTGCAAGTAGGGAGGGATCTGTGGCGTTGCTGAATGTACATATGATTTTTGGATAAGCATCCCTATGCTAGGGGCGTTGTCTCCGATAAGAGACGCTACGCGAACGCGAAACGCCCTTACAGAATTCATACGCCCAATCAGCAACGCCGGATCTGTTAACCGCGATCGCAAACTAAATTGGTATTTGGAGAATCTTGATGGGGCTTTTCCTCATTGAATTCGGTAGCACCCTCTTAAAATCGCTTCTCGTTCTGCTTAGGTATTGATTGGTATGGATCTCCTCCGCTCCCTCCCGCTTGGACTGTACCTTGAGCAACCGATTACCTGGTTGCATCGCCTCGATCCACGGGTGAAACTCGCGTGGCTGATGACTTTTTTAGCGGCACCGTTGCTAGCAACCCCGCTCTGGCGCATTTTGATGGTGGTTTTGCTGATCCTGTTAACGCTGACTGCGCGGATTCCTTTGCGGGTGTGGCGGCAGCAGATGGGGTGGTTACTCGTGCTGTGTTTTCTGGTCTTCGCGTTGACCTGTGTATTGCCTGATGGCATGAGAACGCGTCATCAACCCCGAATGCCTGCCGATGAGCTTGCTTTTTCGGAGCAGCCTGCCACCCTGCCCGAACCACCACCCCAAAAGCCCTGGTATGACTTGTCGCGCTTGGGGAAAGCAACCACTGAAGCACCTCTTCCAGGCGAAAAGCGGCCCGACCTGTCCCAGCCAACGGATTACAACTACATCGTCTTTCAACAGGGGCCTGTCACCGTCACGCGCCGATCGCTCGATCTGGGGATTCGCACCAGCACGCTGCTGTTTACCCTGATCTACAGCACCACCCTCTTTTTGTTGACCACCGCGCCAGAAGAGATTACCGCTGCGATCGAAAACTGGATGGAACCCCTCCGCCGCTTCCGCATCCCAGTGACCGAAATTTCGCTGACTTTAACGCTGGCCCTGCGCTTCATTCCGCTGGTGATGGAGGAGATTCAAAACCTGGTGCGATCGGTGCGGACGCGGGCGATTAACTGGCAGAAATTGGGGATTCGGCGCAGTATTCAGGTGTGGCTAACGGTTGCCGAACGACTGCTAGAGAACTTGCTGTTGCGGGCTGAGCAAATTGCTGGCGCGATGAAAGTACGCGGATTTACAACGCCCAACACGCATCGAGTCGATTGGTATCAGTTTCGTTGGCGCTGGTTTGACTGGCTGGCAGTTTCGGCGATGATTGCGCTCTGGGTCGCTCGTATTACAACAGGAACGGAAGGCAGCTAACACTCAAGGGCCCGTTCTTTTTGTCTGCTAGACGTTGCGCGTACAGCGTCAGTTTGGGCTGGGAAAGCCTGAAGGATGGGGCGATCGCGCGGCTGAGCCACTGCCGATTGTGATATCAATCATCCTCTAGAAGTGCTGGCGATCCTTCAGTAGAGGTGATACACACCAGCAATGAAGTTGATTTTAGTCAGAGAAATAGGTGAGGAGGTTCACCCGTGGAGCAGGGGTTGAGTCACCAGCTTCAATCAGCAAAAGCCGCATGATTATTTCATCAGGCAAACGCCCCCAACTCAAGGAGATAGCCCCCATGACACTCAATTTTCTCGGTAAGACCTACGAAGCGAACCTTGCTGAAGTTGCTCAAGTCTCCACCACGCAGATTGGCAAATATCGCGGCGCAACCATGACATTGACGGCTGCTCGTGTTGCCCCTCGTTCGAATCTACAACTGACCTACCGTGGCAATCGCTACAGCCACTAACCAGTTTGCTTCCTTCTCTAGAACGGATAACAACGGCACTTCCCCTGTTTCACAGGGGATTTTTTGTGGATATAAAGCATGGGCATCTATTAGTTGCCCTTTTGCAGTCTAAAAACGCACGATCGCTTGAGCATAGGGCATAGTAGATCTCTATAGGCCTATGTAAGTACGAGTAATCATGACGCAACCGCAAACTGCACCCTACGGCTCCTGGCGATCGCCCATCACCTCTGACCTGATTGTGGCAGGCACGATTGGCTTAGGCAGTGCCCGTTTTGATGGCAGCAATATTTACTGGACAGAGTTGCGCCCCACTGAGAAAGGCCGAAACGTGCTGGTGCGGCGCACACCCGATGGACAAACTCTGGATGTGACACCGGATCCATTTAATGTGCGGACGCGGGTGCATGAATACGGGGGCGGCTCTTACCTGGCGCATCAGGACGTTGTCTATTTCTCGAACTTTTCGGATCAGCGCATCTACCGTCAAGAGGTTGGTCAACTCCCAACGCCAATCACCCCTGAAGTTGCGTGGCGCTATGCCGATGGTGTCATGGATGCAACCCGCGATCGCCTGATCTATGTACGGGAAGACCATATGGGCGATGGAGAAGCTGTCAACACGCTGGTTGCTGTGCCGTTGGATGGCTCTGAGCAAACCGTTTTAGTTTCTGGTAATGACTTCTATGCTGCGCCGCGCCTCAGCCCTGATGGGACGCAACTCGCATGGATTACCTGGAATCACCCTAATATGCCGTGGGATAGCACCGAACTGTGGGTGGCAGAAGTGCAACCGGATGGTCGCTTAGGGCAAGCAACACTTGTGGCAGGCGGCCCCGAAGAATCGGTGGTGCAGCCGAGTTGGTCCCCGGATGGGGTGCTGTATTTTGTCTCCGATCGCACAGGCTGGTGGAACCTCTATCGCTGGCAAGGCGAGGTTGAGGCGCTGTATCCAATGGCAGCCGAATTTGGGATGCCACAGTGGGTATTTGGCTATTCAAACTATGACTTTGTCTCGGCTGAAGAAATTATCTGCACCTACAGCAAAGAAGGTGTCTCTTATCTGGCGCGACTCAACACTCAAACCAAAGCACTAGCACCAATTGAGCTGCACTACACCGATCTTGGAGGCATTCATGTAAGTGGTGGTCAGGTTTTAATCAGTGCTGGCTCCGCGACGGAGCCTGGTATTCTTGCCAAGCTTGACCTCACGACTCAACAACTCGAAACGCTGCAACGCTCTAGTAGTTTGACGATTGATGCGGATTATCTTTCGGTGCCGGAAACGATCGCTTTTCCAACCGAGCAGGGCTTGACGGCCTACGGCTTCTACTACCCACCGACAAATAAGGATTTTCAAGCTCCATCAGATGAACGTCCACCGTTGCTAGTTAAAAGTCACGGTGGCCCGACAGCAGCCACAACCACAGGCTTTAACCTAAAGATTCAGTATTGGACGAGTCGCGGTTTTGCCGTCTTAGATGTGAACTATGGAGGCAGTACGGGCTACGGACGTGAATATCGCGATCGCCTGAAAGATCGGTGGGGCATCGTTGATGTGGATGACTGCTGTAACGGTGCAAAGTATCTCGTTGCGCAAGGCAAAGCCGATGGCGATCGCCTAGTGATTGATGGGGGTAGTGCGGGTGGTTATACAACGCTCTGTGCGCTGACGTTTCGCGATGTGTTCAAAGCGGGTGCTAGCTACTACGGAGTGAGTGACCTGGAAGCACTTGTGCGTGATACCCACAAATTTGAAGCCCGCTATTTAGACAGCTTGATCGGCCCCTATCCTGAGCGCAAAGACCTCTATATGGAGCGATCGCCGATTCACTCTAGCGAGCAACTAGCTTGTCCGATCATTTTCTTCCAGGGTGATGAAGACAAAATTGTGCCGCCTAACCAGGCAGAAATGATGGTCAATGTGCTTCAAGCAAAGGGATTGCCTGTAGCCTATGTGCTTTATGAAGGCGAACAACACGGATTCCGCAAAGCCGAAAATATCAAACGTACGCTTGATGGTGAGTTTTATTTTTATGCGAAGGTGTTTGGCTTTACCCCGGCTGAGGCGATTGAACCTGTGGCGATCGCTAACCTGGCTTGAGTAAAAGCGACTCACAAATGAGAACTTTCGCTGGTTGTGGGGCCAGCTCAAACGGGACAGTTTCTCTTTTGAATGTGTACATTCCGAGCCAGCAAACCTTTTGGGGGCGTCCCCCGCAAAGAACCGCTTCCCCGCGCATCCCCTGCGGAAGATGGTGCCTTCCCTCTAGAAAGCGATTCGTCAGCCCAGACCACCTTTACTAGGGCGATCGCTCTTGCACACTCCGCCTCACATCACCCGTACCCTTGACCAGCGATCGAAGTGCAATCCTGTTACCCGTAACGTCTGGCTAGCCAATCATTCAATCCCCACACGCACGACCTTGCGGGGGTTGTAGGGGAGTGAGTCCCCTGCATAGCGGGGGCGCGGGGGGAAGTCCCCCGATCTTGCGGCTCCGCCGCCCTCAAATCTCCGCTAAACCCCCTAAATTTAGAGGACTCTAATAGTGCCCCCCAAAATTTTAGTAACCCCAAAATTTAGAAATCAGGGCAGATTTAGACTCCGCAATGCTACGCAGCAAGGCTAAGGTCACCCTTCCGGCAACTGACTCATCTGCTCTAAGTTCAACACCTCTGCCAGCTGCTCAGCCGTCATCAGCCCCTTTTCAAGCACAATTTCCCGCAGCGACTTACCCGTCTCCAGCGACTCCTTCGCGACCGCTGCCGCATTCAAGTAACCGATGTGCGTGTTGAGGGCAGTGACCAGAGCCAAACTCCCTTCCGCGTAGGCGAGACAGCGATCGTGATTCGCCTCAATACCCTTAATACACTTGTTCGTCAACGCTGCTAGACAATTACCCAAAATTTCGATGCTGTGGATCAAGTCAAACGCAATTAGCGGCATCATCACATTGAGTTCGAGTTGTCCCGCCTGGGCTGCAAAGGCGATCGCCGTATCTAACCCCATCACCTGAAAGCAGACCATCGAAGTCATCTCCGCCATCACCGGATTGTACTTACCCGGCATGATCGACGACCCCGGTTGCACCGGAGGCAGCGAAATCTCCTTAAAGCCCGTCTTTGGTCCCGAATCGAGCAAGCGCAAATCGTGAGAAATCTTCGCCAAATCCTGTGCCAGATTACGAAGCGAACCGGAAACATTAACAAACGGCGACATACTCTGCATCGCAGCCATCAAATGCGGCGCGGGTCGCAGAGGCTGATCAATCAAGTCCGACAAAATTTCGGCAACGCGAAACCGATACTGAGGATGCGTATTCAACCCCGTACCAGCTGCACTACCGCCCAGACCCAGCACACACAAATCTTTCGCCGCCGTCTCAATCCGAATCAGGTGATCACTAAAAATCTGCCCCCAAGCGCGGAAATTCTCACCCAGACGGACGGGCACCGCATCTTGCAAATGCGTTCGACCAGAGCGAATCACATTCTGAAACTCATCGGCCTTGGCATTCATCGCCGCGATCGCCCCTGATAAAGCCGGGTACAGCGTGCGCTCCAGCGCCAGCAACCCCCCAATCCGAATTGCCGTCGGAATCACATCATTTGTAGATTGCCCATAGTTTACATGGTCATTCGGACTCACCCGTTGGTAATTGCCCTTGCGATCGCCCAGCAACTCTAACGCGCGGTTTGCCAGCACTTCGTTGATATTCATGTGGTGCGAGGTGCCTGCACCTGCCTGATAGACATCCACCACAAACTGATCGCGCAGATTGCCATTCAGCACTTCATCCGCCGCTTGCACAATCACCTGGCTCAATTCGCTCGAAATGCAGCCCAACTCACCGTTTGAGATCGCGGTTGCCTTCTTAATCAGCACACAGGCATCCACAAAAGTCGGTAGCGGTTTCAAGCCACTAATCGGAAAGTTTTCGGTTGCTCGCAGGGTCTGAATGCCGTAATACACATCATCCGGAATTTGGCGATCGCCCATTGAGTCTTTCTCAATCCGGAAACCCACTGACTCGCTCATAGTCGTCTACTTTACCTGATCAATGCTTGCTCCTGAGACTTTAGCAGGTTATCGCGATCAAAATCTCATAATTCTCAGGGTTAGTTTAAAGGAATAGATTAGACACGGTTTGCTTTCCTGAAACAGGATTGTATTGCATGTAACACTATAGAGTGGGCGAGCAGCAGAACTCATCTTGGGCACCCTAAACATAGTTGTCTTCATTGGTTAGGAGAATGACATGCGAGTGGAACAGTTTAGCTGGACAGCAGCACAAGAATGGCAGCCGCTGTTATCTAACTCAAACAGTCCGTTAGCTCAGTTAGTCCTAATTTTTGGTAGTCCATCCGTTCTGGCAACTGACACCTGGCAGAAAGAACTATCTCAGGCTTTCCCAAAAGCCCATCTGTTAGGCTGCTCCACCGCAGGCGAAATTTTAGACACGCGAGTTTTAGACAATTCTCTGGTAGTCACTGCAATCACGTTTGAGCAAACTCAAGTGGAGGGGTGTGCGATCTCACTTGAACCGGGTGAGAGTAGCTTTTCGGCTGGCGATCGCCTAGGTCAAGCCCTCCCAAAAGCAGGCTTAGCCCACGTCTTTGTTCTCTCTGATGGTTTGCAGGTCAACGGTAGCGAGTTAGTCCGAGGGTTGTCGCAACACCTCCCAGTGGGTGTAACCGTCACAGGTGGTTTATCAGGAGATGGCGATCGCTTCAGCGAAACCTACGTTTTTTGGGATGATCAGCCTCAGCAAGGAAAAGTTGCAGCCGTTGGGTTGTATGGCGATCATCTCAAAGTTGGTTATGGCTCTTTAGGTGGTTGGAGTCCCTTTGGTACCGAGCGCCTGATCACCAAATCGCACGGCAATGTGTTGTATGAGTTAGACGGTCAGCCAGCGCTAGAGCTATATAAAAAATACCTGGGCGAACACGCCGATGCCTTACCAGCAGCAGGGCTTCTCTTTCCACTCAGCCTACGAATCCAGGCTGACGATCGCCGCCTGGTACGCACGATTTTGGCGATCGATGAAGCTGAGCAAAGTCTTACCTTTGCAGGTGATATGCCCGCAGGAACAACCGCGCAACTGATGCACGCCAGTTTTGATCGACTGGTGGACGGGGCGATCGACGCGGCTGAAACGTGTCAAAAAGCGCAAGCCAATATCAAGCCTGATTTAGCCATCCTCATCAGTTGCGTTGGTCGTAAACTCGTACTCAAACAACGCATCGAAGAAGAAGTCGAAGGGGTACGTGATGTGTTTGGTAATCAAGCCAAAATCACAGGCTTTTATTCCTATGGTGAGATTGCCCCCTTTGCAGTCGGTGCCCCTTGTGAGTTACATAATCAAACAATGACTATCACCACTTTCGCAGAAGTGGCTTAAGAGCCTATTATTATTGTTCATTCACGCTGCTATATCTGAATCGTTAACGTATTCATCAAACCTTTCTCATCTGAATCAACCATTTAGCTGATTTCTAAAGAATCAGCTGGGTATCAGATATATCAACAATTAATATGGAAAACTGTCATCGACTATTGCAGCGTCAGCTAAAACGACATTTAGGTGACAATCCAGACCTTTCACCTGAATTGTTATCTTTTATTGAAGCGGTCAATGCGGCTTATCATCAAGCAGATGAAGACCGAGAACGACTGGAACGAACCTTAGAAATCAGCTCTCAGGAACTATTGCAGGCAAATGCAACGATGCAAGAGTTGCTGCATTCGGTTGAGCAGCAAGTTGCCGATCGCACCACTGATCTAACCAGAGCCAACGCTGAGTTAGAGCAAACTCTAGAAAAGCTACAAAAAACTCAGACACAACTGATCCAAACCGAGAAGATGTCATCGCTGGGGCAACTGGTCGCTGGTATCGCCCATGAAATCAATAACCCAGTCAATTTCATTCATGGGAATCTTGACTACGCCAGTCAATACTCCCAGGATTTGTTGAAACTGGTTGAGCTATATCGAGCCACTTATCCAAAACCAAACAGTGCGATCGAAGATTTTATGGAGGCGATCGACCTTGATTTTTTAATTCAAGATTTCACAAAATTGATGCGCTCCATGAGGATTGGAGTTGAGCGCATTCGTCAAATTGTACTTTCACTGCGTAACTTCTCTCGTATTGATGAGGCAGAAGTCAAAACTGTGGATATTCACGAAGGTATTGATAGTACCTTACTAATTCTTCAAAGTCGATTAAAAGCAAATAGTAAAGCAAACAAAGTTGAAGTCATTAAAGAATATGGCGATCTACCTCTGATTGAGTGCTATCCCAGTCAACTTAACCAGGTCTTTATGAATTTGATTGCAAACGCGATCGATGCCTTAGAAGAAAGCGGCAAATTCTCTAATCACGGGTCAAAGCACCACACCGAGCTAGAGCAAAAACTACAACATATTCTGCAACGCAATCACAGCCTGAATCGGCTCTGGCAGAATCAAGAGAAACCCTGCGTTTGGATCTCAACCGAACAGAAAGGCAGCGATTGGGTCAAAATTCGCATTGCAGATAATGGTATTGGTATCCCCGAATCGCTTAAGCAGCGCCTGTTCGACCCTTTCTTTACAACAAAAGCGGTTGGCAAAGGAACCGGGTTAGGGCTATCAATCAGCTACCAAATTGTGACCGATCGCCACAAGGGTAGCCTCGCCTGCCAATCAGCACCGGGGTTAGGAACCGAATTTGTTGTCACAATTCGGGATTGTAAATTAAAGTGTGTCAAAGGTCAGAAATTGAGATCTAATGAACTACTAAACCTAAGACACTCATACTATGACTTTTCGACCTGAGCTCCTTGATGAATTGCTGAAAGGCTATGAGAATC
>Ga0209172_10006441_pt1 | contig 13049 bp, 14 predicted proteins | sample LarsenN4metaG_FD_184113 | JGI IMG/M metagenome (GOLD analysis project Ga0209172, IMG submission 184113) | Hot spring sediment bacterial and archeal communities from British Columbia, Canada, to study Microbial Dark Matter (Phase II) - Larsen... ... | reverse complement strand
CCACATAGGCGAACACGGCAAAGGCGATGATGAAGGCCCAGATGACGGTGAGATCCATCACACCGGCTCCTTTGCGGGACGCGCTGAGGGCAGGGTCTCGTCGCCGCCCGGGTTCTGCGTCGGGCCCGGCGTGATGCCGGCGGTCCGGATCGGGCCGACATCGCCCCGCTTGACGCCGTATTCGCCCGGCTGCGGGGCCTTGCCCATCAGCTTGAGGATGTACCACACGCCGATGCCGAAGACAGTGAAGTAGACGAGGATGAAGGCGAGCAGCGAGGCGGCGACCGCGGGCGCATCCAAGGGGCTGGCCGCATCGGCGGTGCGCAGCAGGCCGTAGATGGTGTAGGGCTGGCGGCCGACTTCGGTGGTGATCCACCCGGCGAGCACCGCGGCAAAGCCCGATGGCCCCATCAACACCGCGGCCCGGTGGAGCAGCGGCATATCGTAAAGCCGCCCCCGCACCCGGCCCCACAGGCTCCAAAGCCCGATCCCCAGCATCGCAAAACCAATGCCGACCATGATGCGGAAGCTCCAGAACACCATCGCCACCGGCGGCTCCTCGTTATCGGGCACGGTGTCGAGCCCCGCCAGCGGAGCGTCGGGATCATGCTTGAGGATCAGCGAGGAGGCCTTGGGAATCTCGATGGCGTAGCGCACCGTCTTGGCCTCTGAGTCGGGAATGCCGAACAGGATCAGCGGCGCGCCCAGGGGATGGCTCTGGAAATGCCCCTCCATCGCCATCACCTTGGAAGGCTGGTGTTCCATCGTGTTGAGCCCGTGCATGTCGCCCGCGACGATCTGCGCCGGGGTGACGATCGCGGCCATCCACATCGCCATCGAGAACATCACCCTTGCGTGCGGGTTGGCGCGGTCCTTGAGCAGGTGCCACGCCCCCACCGCGCCGACCACGAAGGCGGTGGTGAGATAGGCCGCCATCACCGTGTGGACGAGGCGATAGGGAAAGCTGGGATTGAAGACGATGTCCCACCAGCTGTCGCCGGGCAGGAACTGGCCATTGGCGCCGATGACGTAGCCCGTCGGCGTCTGCATCCACGAGTTGACACTGAGGATCCAGAAGGCCGAAACGAAGGTGCCCAGCGCCACCATCAGCGTCGCGGCAAAGTGCAGCGTCTTCCCGACCTTGTTCATCCCGAACAGCATCACGCCAAGGAAACCGGCTTCGAGGAAGAAGGCGGTGAGCACCTCATAGGCCATCAGCGGTCCGATCACCGGCCCCGCCTTGTCCGAGAACACCGCCCAGTTGGTGCCGAACTGGTAGGACATCACGATCCCCGAGACGACGCCCATGGCAAAGGCGATGGCGAAGATCTTCAGCCAGTACTTGAACAGGTCGAGATAGACCGGCTTGCCGGTTTTCAGCCACAGCCCCTCGAGCACCGCGAGATAGCTCGCCAGCCCGATCGAGAAGGCCGGGAAGAAGAAGTGGAAGCTCACCGTGAAGGCGAACTGGATCCGCGCGAGCAGCAGGGCGTCGAGGTTTTCAAGCATGACTGGCAGCTAATCCCTTGCCGGCAGCGATCAATTGCTTTTGCTGCACCGGATATACGGTTTGAAGCGAAAAGGGTTGCACCGCCGGTCGGGGGGACGTCCGGCGGCGCAACAGGGCAGAGCGGGTCAGTCGACCGCGACGAGGCGCAGATAGGGCTTGATCGTGGTGAAGCCCTGGGGGAACATTTCCTTCGCCGTCTCATCGGGGATCGAGGGCGGGATGATGACCTTGTCGCCCGGGCGCCAGTCGGCAGGCGTCGCGATGCGGGCCCTGTCGGCGAGCTGGAGGCTGTCGATCACCCGCAGGATCTCGTCGAAGTTGCGGCCCACGCTCATCGGGTATGTCATGGTCAGGCGGATTTTCTTGGCCGGATCGATGATGAACACCGAACGCACCGCCGCGGTTTCGGACTGGTCGGGATGGATCATGTCATAGAGCTTCGCGATCGTCAGGTCGGGATCGGCCACGATCGGGAAGGTCAGGGTGACACCCTGGGTCTCGTCGACGTCCTTGACCCAGGCGAGGTGCTCCTCGACCGTGTCGGTCGACAAGCCCAGCGGCTTGACATTGCGCTTGTCGAACTCGGCCGCGAGACGTGCGGTCATGCCCATTTCGGTGGTGCAGACGGGAGTGAAATCGGCCGGGTGGCTGAAGAAGAACACCCAGCTGTCCCCGGCCCATTTGTGCAGGCTGATCGGGCCGGTGGTGGTGTCGACGGTGAAATCGGGGGCGATATCGCCGATGTGCAGGCTCATGATGTTTGCTCCTTTGCTACGGTGCAACCTGTCTAGCCGATCGCGGGATTCGGAGATAATTCATATACTCGATTTATGAACCCGAATTTTTCAGCCGAGCCTGCAAATTGACAACATCCGTTGATTTTTATCGAGATATTCCACAACCGTCGACCATCGCGGTGGATGAAGCTTATACGATTTATATTTTGCTGTAATTATTAGCGACCGAAATCAGATCAGACCGCGCGCTTCCAGCGGGTCGGCCAGCCCAGGCTCTTCGCCGGTATCCTGCGCAAGATCGGCAAAGGCCTGATCCTGCGACAGGAACACCCGCCCCGAAAGCTCATCGAGGAAATGGATGCGCTTGAGCCGGTCCATCACCGGTCCCTTCACTTCCGACAGGTGCAGCTTGACGCCGCCATCGGCGAGGCGGTGGTTGATCGCCTCGAGGCTTTCGAGTCCCGAGGCGTCGATCGCGTTGACCGCGCTCGCCATAAGCACCACGTGGCGCAAGGCGGGCCGCTCGGCGACCTGTTCGAGCACATATTCCTCGAGCCAGCGGGCGTTGAGATAGGTCAGGCTTTCGTCGATCCTGATCGAAAGCAGGTGCGGCAGGGTCAGCACCTTGTGGCGCTCGACATTGCGGAAATGCTCGGTCCCCGGCACCCGGCCGACGATCGCGGCGTGGGGCCGGCTGGCGCGCCACAGGTAGAGCAGGAGGCCGACCGCCACGCCCGCGATCACACCCATCTCCACCCCGGCCAGCAGGGTGACGGCGATGGTCGCGGCGTGCGCGGCGAAATCTGCCTTGGAATAGGCCCACAGCCGCCCCGGGGTCTTGAGATCGACGAGGCTCAGCACCGCGACGATGATGGTCGCGGCCAGCGTCGCGTTGGGCAGGTTGTAGAGCAGCGGGGTAAGGAACAGGCTGGCGAGCGCGATGCCGACCGCGGTGAAGGCCCCCGCCGCCGGGGTCTGCGCACCGGCATCGAAATTAACGACCGAGCGGGCAAAGCCGCCGGTCACCGGATAGCCGCCCGAAAGCGCCGCCGCGATGTTCGACGCGCCGAGGCCGATCAGCTCCTGGTCGGGCACGATCCGCTGGCGGCGCTTGGCGGCCAGCGTCTGGGCGACCGAGACGCTTTCGACGAAGCCGATCACCGAGATCAGCAGCGCCGGCACCAACAGCGCCTCGATCAGCGCCGGATCGGTGGAGGGCAAGACGAAAGGCGGCAGGCCCTGGGGAATCGCGCCGACGATCGAAACCCCCTTCGCCTCGAGCCCGAAGACGATCACCGCGAGGATCGACACCGCCACCGCCACCACCGGCCCGGCCTTGGCGGTCATGTCGGCAGCGCGCGGGGCTAGGCCCAGCGTCATCAGTGCAGGCTTGAGGCCCTTGCGCACCCAGAACAGGAACAGCGTCGCGGGGATGCCGATCGCCAGGGTCGCAAGGTTGATGTCGCCGATCGAACCGGCCAGTCCGGCGAGCATTTCGGGCCAGGTCTCGCCCCCGGCCTTCACGCCGAGGATGTGCTTCAATTGGCTGGTGGCGATGAGGATGCCCGAGGCGGAGATGAACCCGCTGATCACCGGGTGCGACAGGAGGTTGGCGAGAAAGCCCAGCCGCAACAGGCCGAGCACCACCAGCATCACCCCCGAAAGCGCCGCGAGCGTGATGGCCGCTTCGCAATATTCCGCCGTCCCCGGCACGGCCACCGCGCCTGCCGCACTCGCGGTCATCAGCGAGATCACTGCGACCGGGCCGACCGCGAGCGTACGGCTGGTGCCGAGCAGGGCATAGGCAACGAGCGGCATGATCGAGGCATAGAGCCCCACCACCGGCGGCAGGCCGGCCAGCATCGCATAGGCGAGGCTCTGCGGGATCAGCATGATCGTAACGATCACCGCCGCCATCAGGTCGCTCGAAAGCGTCTCGCGGTTGTAGCTGCGGCCCCATTCGAGGATCGGGAAATAGCGCTGGAGCATGGCTGGCCTTTGCGAAGGAGGCGCTTACTGCGCGATCAGCCCGCCGGGGCCGGCGAGCCATTCGCGGCCCTTGAGCATCCCGTTCCAGTAAAGCCACGGCAAGAGATCGGCCTTGAGCATCCACGATAGGCGCGCGGGCTTCGTGCCATCGATCAGCCAGGTCGGGAAGCTGGGCGCGAGCTTGCCGCCATAGGCAAATTCGGCCAGCACGATCTTGCCGCGCTCGACCGTGAGCGGGCACGAGCCATAGCCGTCATAGCCCGCCGTCGGCCCCTTGCCATCGAGCTGGCGCAAGGCGTTGACCGCGACCACCGGGGCCTGCTTGCGGGCGGCAGCGGCGGTCTTGGCGTTGGGCATCGAGCCGGCATCGCCGAGGCCGAAGACATTGGGATAGCGCACGTGCTGGAGCGTGTGCTGATCGACATCGACAAAGCCGCTCTCCGCCGCCAGCGGGCTGTCCGCCAGAAACTGCGGCGCGACCTGCGGGGGAACGACGTGGAGCATGTCGAAACTGCGGGTGACCTCGCCTTCGGCGGTCTGGAACACCGCAACCTGCGCCGGCCCGTCGACCGCAACGAGATTGCTGCCGAGCGCGAGATCGATGCCGTATTTCTCGACATACTCCATCAGCGCGGGGACATAGTCGGCCACCCCGAACAGCACCGCGCCGGCATTGCGAAACTCGACCTCGATGTCCTTCAGCACCCCCCAGCGGCGCCAGTGATCGCAGGCGAGATACATCGATTTCTGCGGTGCACCGGCGCATTTGATCGGCATCGGCGGCTGAGTGAAGATCGCCCGGCCCGCCTTGAGCCGCTGCACCATCTCCCAGGTGTAGGGCGCCAGATCGGGGCGGTAATTGGAGGTGACGCCGTTCTTGCCCAGCGCCGCTTCCAGCCCCGCGATCTTCTCCCACGCCAGCCGGATACCGGGGGCGACGACCAGCAATTCATAGGTGAGCGTGCTCCCGTCGGCGAGCGTCACCTGGTTGATCTCGGGCTGAAAGCCCGCCGCCGCCTGGCGGATCCAGGTCGTGCCTTTGGGCATGACGCTCGCCATCGGGCGCATCGTCGTCGCGACGTCGAACACGCCGCCGCCGACCATCGTCCAGCCGGGCTGATAGGCGTGGATCTCCGAAGGCTCGACGATCGCGATGTCGAGCCCGGGGCGACGCTTCAGCATCGAGGCCGCAGTGGCGATTCCCGCCGCGCCGCCGCCGATCACGACGACCCTGTGTGTGGCTGTGCTCATTTCCGATCCCTCCCTGGTGCCGTCAGCCGCTTGCCGCCATGCGCTCGGCCAGCGCCGACAGGTCGTATCCGGCGGCCTTCGCCTGCGCGAGCCGGTCTTCCACGCTGAGCTTGCGAATGTTGGCAAGCGCATCGAGGCTCGCCGAGCGGGTTCCGGTGCGGCAATAGGCCAGAACCTTGCCCTGCGTTCCGCGGCGGACCGCGGCGAAGGCGGCGACGGCGGCCGGGGGAAACACCCCGCCCGCCACCGGGATGTGATGGAAGGCCAGCCCCGCCTCCTGCGCGGCGCGGCGCATCTCCTCGATCGAGGGCTGTCCGGGCTCCTCGGCGTCGGGGCGGTTGCAAACCACCGCGGCAAAGCCCTCGGCAGCGAGACCGGCGAGGTCCTCGGGCTGCATCTGCGGCGCGACCGCGAGCGTGGCATCGACCTTGCGAAGTTCCATCATCCTTGTCCTTCCATGAGACGCACCAGCACCATGCCCGCGAGCATCGCGGCAACGAAGATCGCCGCCGAGGCCGGGGCGATCGCGAAGGCGGCAAACCCGGGGCCGGGGCACAGGCCGGCAATCCCCCAGCCGATGCCGAACAAGGCCGATCCGCCGATCAAACGCGGGGTCAGGTCGCTCCGGTCGGGCAGCGAAAAACCCTGCGCAAACAGCGGGCGCTGCATCCGGCTCTGCACCAGCCACGCCAGCGCCATCACCAGCACCGCCCCGCCCATCACGAAGGCAAGCGTCGGGTCCCATGCGCCGAACAGATCGAGGAAACCGCGCACCCGCGCCGGATCGGTCATCCCGCCGAGCATCAGGCCCGCCCCGAAGATCGTGCCGGACACCAGCGGCAAAAGCATATCGCGGATCATGGCAGCACCTTAATCCCGAGCGCGTTCATCGCCGCCACGGTGCCAAAGCCGGTGAGCATGAAAGTGGCGGTGGCAACCAGCGAGCGCTGCGACAGGCGGCTCATGCCGCACACCCCGTGCCCGCTGGTGCAGCCGCTGCCGAGCCGGGTGCCGACTCCGACGATGAGGCCCGCGATGGCGAGCGGCACCGGCGCCGCAAAGGCGGGCGCGGTGCCGCCGGCAAGACCCGCCACGATCAGTGCGCCCAGCGGCAGACCGATCACGAAGGCCGCAGCGCCCGCACGCGGGAACGAACTTTCGGCAAGTCCGAAGGCCCGCGCGGCAATACCCGAAACCCCGGCGATCCGCCCGGCCCCCAGCAGCATCAACGCGGCCGCCAGCCCGATAAGCACCCCGCCCGCAAGGCCTGCGAGCGGAGTCGAACCGGGAAAGCCCGGCAATTCGGCGGCCAGCAGGCTCATACCGCGTTGACCGGCAACTTGAGATAGGTGACGCCGTTGTCGTCCGGAGGCGGCATATGCCCGGCGCGCATGTTGACCTGCACCGAAGGCAGGATCAGGCGCGGCATGTCGAGCGTCGCGTCGCGCGCTTCGCGCATCTGCACGAACTCGTCCTCGGTGATGCCGTCGTGGGCATGGATATTGCCCTCGCGCTCGGCCGCGACGGTGGTCTCCCATACATATTCACTGCGGCCCTTGGGCAGATAATCGTGGCACATGAACAGCCGGGTCTCGCCAGGCAAAGAGAGAATGCGGCGCAGCGAGCGGAACAACGTGCGCGCATCCCCGCCCGGGAAGTCGGCGCGGGCAGTGCCGTAATCGGGCATGAACATGGTATCGCCCACGAACACCGCCTCGCCTACCACATAGGCGATGCAGGCCGGGGTGTGGCCGGGGACGTGCATCACCGTCACCGGCAGGGTGCCGATGGTGAAGGTGTCGCCGTCCTTGAACAGAGCGTCGAACTGCGAACCGTCACGCTCGAATTCGGTGCCGGCGTTGAACAGCTTGCCGAAGACGGTCTGCACCGTGGTGATCGCGGCGCCGATGGCGATTTTCCCGCCGACCTTGTCCTGCAGATAGGGCGCGGCCGAAAGGTGATCGGCGTGGGCATGGGTTTCGAGCAGCCAAGTCACTTTCAAATTATGAGAATTGACGTAATCGATTACTGCGTCCGCCGACGCGGTCGAGGTGCGTCCCGAATTGGGGTCGAAGTCGAGCACCGAGTCGACGATAGCCGCTTCTCTGGTGGCAGGATCGTGGACCACGTAGGTGACGGTGAAGGTCGCTGGATCGAAGAAGCCAGCGACTTCAGGACGCAGGGCGGCATCGGCCCGGGCGCGCTCGACCTGAGCGGTGGCCGCAAGCAGAACCGAATCATTGGCACTCATGGCACTTCTCCATTTGTTTACATAAATTGTGTATATGTATTGCAATGCCTGTGTCAAGTGCTATGAGGACTCCATGAACGCTCCCATCTCCCTCCCCCCCTGCGCCGGGCTGCGCATCGGCGACATGGCCCCCGATTTCGAAGCGCGCTCGACCATCGGCCCGGTGCGGCTGTCGGCCTATCGCAAGCGCTGGCTGGTGCTGTTCTCGCACCCGGCCGATTTCACCCCCGTGTGCACCACCGAATTCGTCGCCCTCGCCCGCGAAGCTGCGGCCTTCGAAAAGCGTGACTGCGCTCTGATGGCGCTTTCGGTCGACAGTCTGTTCTCGCACTTCGCCTGGCTCAGGATGATCCGCGACCGCTTCGGGATCGAGGTGCGCTTCCCGATCGTCGAGGACCCGACGCTGGTGATCGGCCGCGCCTTCGGCATGGTTTCGGCGCAGGACAATGACAGCGCCACCGTGCGCACCACCTTCTTCATCGATCCGACCGGCGTGATCCGGGCGATGACCTGCTATCCCGCCAATCTCGGCCGTTCGGTGCCGGAAATGCTGCGCATTCTCGACGGGCTGCAGGCGATCGACGCGCAGCACGCTCTCGCCCCGGCCAACTGGCAGCCGGGCGAGCCGATGCTCGCCGCCCCGAGCCACGATCTCGACGAGGTCTATGCCGCCAAGGATATCACCGGCTGGTTCCTGCGCGACAGCGGAGGCGAAGGCTGATGGAACAGGACGAGTTGATCGAGGCGCTCAAGGCACTCGCCCACCCGCTGCGTTTCCGCATCCTTGCCGCGCTGGCCGCGGGCGAGCGCAATGTCGGGGAGATCGAGCAGGCCACCGGCATCGGCCAGCCGGGCCTGTCCCAGCAGCTCAGCGTGCTGCGCAAGGCCGGGCTGGTCGATACGCGCAAGGAAGCCAAGCTGGTGTTCTATTCGGTCGCCGCCGCAAGGATCGGCGCGGTCACCACCGCGCTCGCCGCGCTGAGCCCGGGCATCGCGGTAACGCCCGAAGCCCCCGCAGTGCCGCGCACCCCCGCGCCCGGCGTCGCCAATTTCGCGCGGATATCGCCCGGCAACTAATCCGCGCCCGGCGTACGAGGCAGGCATTCGGGTTGCCGCCGCGGAGCCCGTCGCTGCGAAAACCACTCAAACAGTCGGACGGGGCCTGATCAGAATGGTAGCGGAGGAGGGACTCGAACCCCCGACACGCGGATTATGATTCCGCTGCTCTAACCGGCTGAGCTACTCCGCCCCATGGGCATCCGGCAGCGTCGTGCGCGCCGAATTCGGCACCGGGTGTCGGCCCGGGCGAGGCGCGCACTTAGGGCGCGGCAGCCGTGCGGTCAAGCCCCCGTGCAAGCCCAAAGTCAGAACCGATCGCGGCCGCGGAAGGCGCAGGTCTTCACCCTTTCCCACGGCCCGCCGCGATAGTGCCACAGTTCGAGCGCGGGGAAGGCGAAGTGCCCCTTGGCGATCCACGGCGCCAGCACCGGACCGAGGCCAGCCTGCAACGCCCGTGCCTCTGCTTTCGTGACCTTGTTCTGGATGGTGACGTGCGGGCGCGGCTCGTGGAGGTCCTGCGCGGTGAGGCTGCCGTGGAAATGCTCGGCGATGAGCGCGCGCAGGGCCAGCAGCTGCGGCGCCTCGAGCGCGATCGCGGTGCCGCGGCCCAGGTCCATCACCCCCTTTACCGCGCCTTGCGGAGCGGCGAATTCGCCCGCGATACGCGGCAGGAAGTCCCGCAGTTCCTCGAGCAGCGAGGGCGCGAAGGAATGGAACAGCGTCACGTGGGCGTGGAGGCGGTTCTTCTCCGCCGGGTAATGCGCCCGTCGCAGCCCCTCGGCGAAGCCCTGGAGATCGGGCGGCAGCGCAGCGGTAAGGATGAAGGGGTCGGCCATCGGTGGTGCGGGCCGCGCCCCGGCCTACATCTCGCCCCGTTCGCGGCGGATCGCGTACCACTTGGCGACGTTGGCATTGTGCTCGTCGAGCGTGTCGGCGAACCAGTGGCCGCCGGTGCCGTCGGCGACCATGAACAGCGCGCTGGTCTGGGCCGGATTGAGCACCGCGGCGATGCTCTCGCGCCCGGGGTTGGTGATCGGGCCCTCGGGCAGGCCGACCCGGGTGTAGGTGTTGTAGCCGTTGACCGCGGCGATTTCGGACTGGCGGATGCGGCGGCCCAGCGGCTTGCCCTTGGTGATCGGGTAGATGATCGTCGGATCGGCCTGCAGCAGCATCCCCGTCTTGACCCGGTTGGAATAGAGCCCGGCGACCATGCGGCGCTCCTCGGGCTTGCCCGTCTCCTTCTCGACGATCGAGGCAAGGATCAGCGCATCGCGCATGGTGTCGACCGCGATGCCGGGCGCGCGCCTCGACCATTCCTCGGCCAGCGCCTTGTCCATCGCCGCCTGCATCCGTTCGACCACCGCCTTGCGGCTCTCCCCGCGTTCGAAATCGTAGGTGTCGGGCAGGATCGAGCCTTCGGGCGGCACCGGGATCTCGCCGGTGAGCAGTTCCTCGGCCATCAGCCGTTCCCACACCAGGATCGAGGGCATGCCTTCGGGGATGGTGACGAAGCGGCGGATCACGTCGCCCGACTGGAAAGCGGCGAGGATATCGCGCTGGCTCATGTCGGGGGTCAGCAGGAATTCGCCCGCCTGGATCGGCGCATCCGAACCGAAGATGCGCGCCTGCAGGACGAAGCCGGAGGCCGAGGTGATCAGCCCCTCGGCCTCGAGCTTGTCGGCCACCGCACTCACCGATGCGCCCGCCGGGATCGTGAAGCTGGTGTCCTTTTCGATCGTCGCCGAACCCATCAGGCTCCACACGAGGATAAGCCCGGCAAGCGCCAGCGCAAGCACGCCGAGGATGACAAGGCGTGCGCGGCTCACCGAATCAGTCGACCTTCTGCATGATCAGCGAGGCGTTGGTGCCGCCGAACCCGAAAGAGTTGTTCAGCACCGCGCGCACTTCGCGCTTCCTCGCCTTCAGCGGCACGAGGTCGATGCCCTCGGTGCCCTCGTCGGGATCGTGGAGGTTGAGCGTGGGCGGGACGATCTGGTCGCGCATCGCGAGGATGCAGAAGATCGCCTCGACGGCGCCCGCGCCGCCGAGCAGGTGGCCGATCGCGCTCTTGGTCGAGGACATCGAGGCGCCGCCCAGATCCGCACCCAGCACGCGCTTGATCGCGGCGAGTTCGATGGTGTCGGCCATGGTCGAAGTGCCGTGGGCATTGATATAGTCGATGTCGCCCGGGCCGAGGCCGGCCTTCTTCAAGGCCATGCGCATCGCCAGTTCCGCGCCGCGGCCTTCGGGGTGCGGTGCGGTGACGTGATAGGCATCGCCCGACAGGCCATAGCCGGTGACTTCGGCGTAGATCTTCGCGCCGCGGGCCTTGGCGCGCTCGTATTCCTCCAGAACGACGACGCCCGCACCCTCGCCCATGACGAAGCCGTCACGATTGCGATCGTAAGGGCGGCTCGCTTCGGTCGGCCGGTCGTTCATGCTCATGTTGAGCGCGCGCGCCTGCGCGAAGCCGGCGATGCCGAGCGGGTTGACGGTGCTTTCCGACCCGCCCGCCAGCATCACGTCGGCATCGTCCATCGCGATCATCCGCGCGGCATCGCCGATCGAGTGCGCGCCGGTCGAGCAGGCCGTCACCACCGCATGGTTCGGCCCCATGAAGCCGTACTTGATCTGCACCTGGCCGGTGATGAGGTTGATCAGCCGCCCGTGGACGAAGTGTGGAGACACCCGCCCGGGACCGCGCTCGTGCAGGTTGACGCTCTCCAGCTCGATTCCCGGAAGGCCACCGATGCCGGAGCCGATCGAGCAGCCGGTGCGCTCCTTTTCGGCCTCGGTCATGTCGGTGAGGCCGGCATCTTCGAGCGCTTGTCCGGCGGCATCGATGCCGTAGACGATGAAGGGATCGACCTGGCGCTGGACCTTGTGATCCACCCGCTTGTCAGGGTCGAAGCCCCACGGATGATCCTTGCCCTTCACCTCGCAGGCAATGGTGCATTTCTGGTTCGAGGCGTCGAAGCGGGTGATCTGGCCCGCTCCGCTCTCGCCCGCGATCAGGTTTGCCCACGTCGTCTCGACATCGCCGCCCAGCGGGGTGACAAGTCCGAGCCCGGTTACAACCACACGGCGCATTCGCATTCTCCGAAAAGCAACAGGCCCAACCCGGCGAGGGGCTGAGCCTGTCTAGGCCCTGTACCGCGCGCCGGCAAACACCTTGCCGGACGAAGACTGCGCCCTTTCCCGTGCGGGCAGGCGGCAGACGGGCGCGGACACCGGGGCGTCCTTGCGGGCCTTAGCCCTTGTGTTCTTCGATGTACTTGGTGGCGTCGCCGACCGTGGTGATCTTTTCGGCCGCATCGTCGGGGATTTCGACACCGAATTCCTCTTCGAAGGCCATCACCAGCTCGACGATGTCGAGGCTGTCGGCGCCGAGATCGTCGATGAAGCTGGCATCCTGGGTCACCTTGTCGGCTTCGACGCCGAGATGCTCGACGACAATCTTCGCCACCCGATCGGCAGTATCGCTCATGTTGTTCCCTCTTGACCTGGGGTTTGGAAAACTCGCCCCCGCCCTAAAGAAGGGCGCAGGCAAGCGCAAGTGGGCTTGAGGCGCGCCTCGTGCCCGGTGGAGACGGACGCCTAGGCGCCCTCTTTCTTCGGCGGCTCGATCACGCGCAGCGACAGTTCGCGCAAGGCCCGCGGTTCGGCCGGGCTCGGCGCGCCCATCAGCAGGTCCTCGGCGCGCTGGTTCATCGGAAAGAGCGAGATTTCGCGCAGGTTCTTCGCGCCGCACAGCAGCATCACGATCCGGTCCACCCCCGCGGCCATGCCCCCGTGCGGCGGCGCGCCGTACTGGAAGGCGCGGTACATGCCGCCGAAACGTTCCTCGACGTCCGCCTTGGAAAGGCCGACGATCTCGAAGGCCTTGACCATCGTTTCGGGCTTGTGATTGCGGATCGAGCCGCTCGCGATTTCATAGCCGTTGCAGACGAGATCGTACTGGAATGCCTTGATCGTCAGCGGGTCCTGCCCCTCCAGCGCCGCGATCCCGCCTTGCGGCATGGAGAAGGGGTTGTGGCTGAAATCGACCTTCTTCTCGTCCTCGTTCCACTCATAGAAGGGAAAATCGACGATCCAGCACAGCGCGAAGCGGCTCTCGTCGACGAGGCCCAGTTCCTCGCCCACCCGGATGCGCGCCGCGCCCGCCAGCTTGGCGGCATCGGCGGCCTTGCCTGCGGCAAAGAACAGCCCGTCATTCTCGCCAAGGCCGAGTTCGGCATAGAGTTCGGCCATG
>Ga0209172_10006439_pt1 | contig 13050 bp, 9 predicted proteins | sample LarsenN4metaG_FD_184113 | JGI IMG/M metagenome (GOLD analysis project Ga0209172, IMG submission 184113) | Hot spring sediment bacterial and archeal communities from British Columbia, Canada, to study Microbial Dark Matter (Phase II) - Larsen... ... | reverse complement strand
TGCCGCTTTGCATTACCACGTTGACGAACTTCGCCAGCTTCTCGCTGCCGAACTTCGGATCCGGGAGGATGACGCGTTTTGCGCTGACTCTTCTTCGGGACATGAGGCGAACTCAGGATTGGATCGATGTGGTTCAGGACTTGGGACGCTTGGCGCCGTACTTCGAACGCCCCTGGCGACGGTCGTTTACGCCGGAGGTGTCCAAGGTGCCTCGCACGGTGTGGTAGCGCACGCCCGGCAGGTCCTTGACGCGCCCGCCTCGGATGAGGATGACCGAGTGTTCCTGCAGGTTATGACCCTCGCCGCCTATATAAGTAATGACTTCCTGCCCGTTGGTCAGGCGCACCTTGGCGACCTTGCGCAGGGCGGAGTTCGGCTTCTTCGGGGTGGTCGTATAGACGCGCGTGCACACGCCGCGCTTCTGCGGACAACCTTCCAGCGCCGGCATCTTGCTCTTCACGCGCTGACGCCGTCGCGGCTTTCGCACCAATTGATTGATAGTCGCCATGAACACATCCCCGCCGCGCTGGATTCGCGCAGCGAATCATTAGGTTAGTGGAACGAGGGTTACTCCAGCCCCGACAACGGCAACCGGCGAGCCCCACCAAATCGGTGAAACCCGTCCGAAAAAGAGGCGGAATTCTAGTGACCTGTGTCGCTGTCTGTCAACAGCGACACAGGTCTTTTTCTGCCGGCGTCAGGCGCTCTTCTGGCGCTCCGCGACCTCCAGTTCCTCGACCATCGCGCTCAAGGCCGCGGCCGCGGTCGCCTTGATGTCTTCCTTGGGCAGATTACGCTTGCGGCGCCGCTCGGAGTGGTAGGCGTAGCCTGTCCCAGCCGGGATGAGGCGGCCGACGATGACGTTCTCCTTCAAGCCCCGCAGTTCGTCCCGCTTGCCCATGACCGAGGCCTCGGTGAGCACCCGGGTCGTCTCCTGGAAGGAGGCCGCCGAGATGAACGATTCCGTGGCCAGGGAGGCCTTGGTGATGCCGAGCAGAAGCTGCTCGTAGCGTGCCGGCTCCTTGTTTTCAGCCACCGCAGCCGCATTGGCCTCCACGATGCGCTCCTTCTCGACCTGCTCGCCGCGGAGGAAAATTGTACCGCCTGGTTCAATAATCTCCACCTTGCGCAGCATCTGCCGGACGATGATCTCGATGTGCTTGTCGTTGATCTTCACGCCCTGCAGGCGGTAGACGTCCTGCACCTCGTTGACGATGTAGTTCGAAAGGGCGTGGATGCCCTTCAGCCGCAGGATGTCGTGCGGGTCCGGGGCACCGTCGACGATGACCTCGCCCTTCTCCACGTGCTCGCCCTCGAAGACAGTGACGTTACGCCACTTTGGAATGAGCACCTCCGTCTGGGCGCCGTCCTTGTCGGTGATGATCAGCCGCTGCTTGCCCTTGGTGTCCTTGCCGAAGCTGACCACGCCGGAGGTCTCGGCCAGGACGGCCGGTTCCTTGGGTTTGCGGGCCTCGAACAGGTCGGCCACCCGGGGCAGACCGCCGGTGATGTCGCGGGTCTTCAGCGCCTCCTGCATGATGCGGGCGAGGATGTCGCCCACCCGGACCTTGCCGCCGTCCTCGACCTTGATGACCGTGTTCGGCAGGAGGTAGTAGTGCGCCGGCTGCTCGGTGCCCGGGATCTTCAGCGAATTGCCCTTCTCGTCGACCAGCTTGATCATCGGCCGCATGTCCTTGGCGCCGGGGCCGCGCTTGGCCGCCTCGGTGACAATGAGGTCGGTCAGACCGGTGATGTCGTCAACAACGCGCGTGACCGTCACATTCTCGACGATATCGGACCACACGGCGGTGCCGGCCACCTCCGAGATGACCGGGTGGCTGTGCGGATCCCAGCTCGCGACCGTCTGGCCCGAGTCGACCTTCTCCTTGTCGGCGACGCTGAGCACCGAGCCGTACGGCAGCTTGTAGCGCTCGCGCTCGCGACCGGCGTCGTCCATGACCGCCAGTTCGCCGGAACGGGAGACGACCACGAACTTCCCGGTCTCCTGCGTGAGGGTCTTTACGTTCTGCAGCCGTATGGTGCCCTTGGACTTGACCTCGATGCTGGACACCGCCGCCGCGCGGGAGGCCGCGCCACCGATGTGGAACGTACGCATCGTCAGCTGCGTGCCAGGCTCCCCGATGGACTGCGCGGCGATGACGCCAACCGCCTCGCCGACGTTGACCAGGTGTCCGCGCGCGAGATCGCGGCCGTAGCACTTGGCGCAGACGCCATAGCGCGTCTCGCAGGTGATCGGGGAGCGCACCTTGACCTGATCGATACCGACCTCGTCGAGCTTCGCCACCAGACGCTCATCCAGCAGGGTGCCGGCCTCGACGACCAGCTTGTCGTGCTTGTAGAGGTCTTCAGCGGTGACGCGTCCGAGAACTCGATCGCGCAGCGCCTCGACCACGTTGCCGCCCTCGATGACCGGGTTCATGGTCAGGCCCTCGGCGGTGCCGCAATCCTCTTCGGTAACCACCAGGTCCTGCGCCACGTCCACCAGTCGGCGGGTGAGATAACCGGAATTCGCGGTCTTCAGGGCGGTATCCGCCAGACCCTTGCGGGCGCCGTGGGTCGAGATGAAGTACTGCAGCACGTCGAGACCCTCGCGGAAGTTCGCGGTGATCGGCGTCTCGATGATGGAGCCGTCCGGCTTGGCCATCAGGCCGCGCATACCGGCGAGCTGACGGATCTGCGCAGCGCTGCCGCGCGCGCCGGAGTCGGCCATCATGAAGATGGAGTTGAAGGAGGCCTGCTTGACCTCCTTGCCATCGCGCGTCCTCACCATGTCGGAGCCCAGCTTCTCCATCATCGCCTTGGCGACCTGGTCGTTCGCGTGCGACCACAGGTCGACCACCTTGTTGTAGCGTTCGCCGTAGGTGACCAGACCAGAGGCATACTGCTGCTCGATCTCCTTCACGCCCTTCTCGGCCTCGGCAAGGATGGTCGATTTTTCCTCCGGAACGACCATGTCGTCGACGCCGATGGAAACACCCGCGCGCGTGGCGTGGTGGAACCCCGTGTACATGATCTGGTCGGCAAAGATGACGGTGTCCTTCAGGCCCTTGCGCCGATAACAGGAGTTGATGAGGTTGGAGATGGCCTTCTTGTTCAGGTCGCGGTTGACCAGCTCGAACGGCATGCCCTCGGGGAGCAGTCCCGCCAGCAGGGCCCGGCCCACCGTGGTATCCACGAGTCTGGTCTCGTACCGCACGTTGCCATCGCCGTCGTCGATGCCGATGCGCATGCGCACCTTGACCTTGGCCTGGAGCTCGGCATCGCGCCCCTCGTAGGCGCGATGCACCTCCTCCACGTCGGCAAAGACCATGCCTTCACCCTTCGCGCCGACGCGCTCGCGCGTCATGTAATAGAGTCCGAGCACGACGTCCTGCGTGGGAACGATGATCGGATCGCCATTGGCCGGCGACAGGATGTTGTTGGTCGACATCATCAGCGTGCGCGCCTCGAGCTGCGCCTCGATCGACAGCGGTACATGCACGGCCATCTGGTCGCCGTCGAAGTCGGCGTTGAACGCCGAGCATACGAGCGGGTGCAGCTGTATGGCCTTGCCCTCCACCAGAACCGGTTCGAAGGCCTGGATGCCGAGGCGGTGCAGCGTGGGCGCCCGATTGAGCATCACGGGGTGCTCGCGGATGACATCCTCGAGGATGTCCCATACCTCCGGTCCCTCGCGCTCGACCATCTTCTTGGCGGCCTTGATGGTGGTGGCCATGCCGAGCCGCTCGAGCTTGGCGAAGATGAAGGGCTTGAACAGCTCCAGCGCCATCTTCTTCGGCAGCCCGCACTGGTGCAGCTTGAGCGTCGGGCCTACCACGATCACCGAGCGGCCGGAATAATCCACGCGCTTGCCGAGCAGGTTCTGGCGGAAGCGGCCCTGCTTGCCCTTGATCATGTCGGCCAGAGACTTCAGCGGCAGCTTGTTCGTTCCGGTGATGGCGCGGCCGCGGCGGCCGTTGTCGAGCAGCGCGTCGACGGCCTCCTGCAGCATGCGCTTCTCGTTGCGGACGATGATGTCCGGCGCGTTGAGATCGAGCAGCCGCTTCAGGCGGTTGTTGCGGTTGATCACTCGGCGGTAGAGATCGTTGAGATCGGAGGTGGCGAAGCGGCCGCCGTCCAGCGGCACCAGCGGGCGCAGCTCCGGCGGCAGCACCGGCAGCACCTTCATCACCATCCACTCTGGCTTGTTGCCCGAGGCGATGAACGCCTCGATGAGCTTCAGGCGCTTGGTGAGCTTCTTGATCTTGGTGTCGGAGTTGGTCTTCGGCAGTTCGTCGCGGATCTTGGCGATCTCGACGTTGAGGTCCATCGTGTGCAGGAGCTCCTGGATGGCCTCCGCGCCCATGCGCGCGTCGAAATCGTCTCCGTACTGCGTCAGCGCCTCATGGTACTGGTCCTCGGTCAGCATCTGCCCGCGTTCCAGCTGGGTCATGCCGGGCTCGATCACCACGTAGCATTCGAAGTAGAGCACGCGCTCGAGTTCGCGCAGCGTCAGATCGAGCAGCAGCCCCATGCGGGAAGGAAGTGATTTCAGGAACCAGATGTGAGCGACCGGACTCGCCAGTTCGATGTGGCCCATGCGCTCGCGCCGCACCTTCGCCAGCGTCACCTCGACGCCGCACTTCTCGCAGACCACGCCGCGGTGCTTCAGTCGCTTGTACTTGCCGCAGAGACACTCGTAGTCCTTCACCGGTCCGAAGATCTTGGCGCAGAACAAGCCGTCGCGCTCGGGTTTGAACGTGCGGTAGTTGATCGTCTCCGGCTTCTTGACCTCACCGAAGGACCATGACCGGATCTTCTCCGGGGAGGCCAGGCCGATGCTGATGGCGTCGAAATCTTCGACGTGCCCATGCTGCTTCAGAAGGTCGAGTAGGTCTTTCACTGCGTTCTCCTTCAGGTAATTACGTTGACCAGAGCGAAGTGCCGAGGCTTGGACTCAGCGCTGCTCCAGATCGATGTCGATGGCCAGGGAGCGCATTTCCTTCAACAGCACGTTGAAGGATTCGGGCATCCCCGCCTCCATGCGGTGATCGCCATCGACAATGTTCTTGTACATCTTGGTTCGGCCGCTGACGTCGTCGGACTTCACCGTGAGCATTTCCTGCAGGGTATACGCCGCGCCGTAAGCCTCGAGCGCCCACACCTCCATTTCGCCGAAACGCTGGCCGCCGAACTGCGCCTTGCCGCCCAGCGGCTGCTGCGTGACCAGCGAGTACGGTCCAGTCGAACGCGCATGCATCTTGTCATCGACCAGGTGGTTGAGCTTCAGCATGTACATGTAGCCGACGGTCACTGGGCGATCGAACGCCTCACCGGTGCGCCCGTCGTAAAGCGTCGTCTGCCCCGAACGCGGCAGCCCGGCAAGCTCCAGCATCCCCTTGATCTCCGCCTCGCTGGCGCCGTCGAAAACCGGGGAAGCGATGGGCACGCCGTGAGACAGGTTCCGGGCGAGCTCGAGGATCTCGCCGTCGCTCAGCGTATCGAGTTGCTCCTTCTTGCCGCTGCGGTTGTAGATCTTCTCCAGATAGCCCCGGATCTCTCCGGCACTGTTCTGCGCCTCCAGCATCCGTTCGATCTGCTGACCGAGCCCTCGTGCCGCCCAGCCCAGATGAGTCTCCAGGATCTGTCCGATGTTCATACGCGACGGCACGCCCAGAGGATTGAGCACGATGTCGATGGGCGTGCCATCGGCCATATGCGGCATGTCCTCGACCGGGACGATCATCGAAACCACGCCCTTGTTGCCGTGGCGGCCGGCCATCTTGTCGCCCGGCTGCACCCGGCGCTTCACGGCCAGATAGACCTTGACCATCTTCAGGACTCCCGGCGCAAGGTCGTCGCCGCTCGTGAGCTTCTCGCGCTTCTCCTCGTAACGCTGGTCGAAGTCGTGCTTCATCTGCTCGAACTGCTGAGCCGCCTTCTCGAGCTGTTCGTTGATCTCCTCTTCCTTGAAGCGGATCTCGAACCACTTGTCGCGCTTGACCTCCGAGAGGTACTGGCTCGTGATTTTCGTGCCGGCCTTCAGGCCGCCCGGTCCGCCCTGCGCTGTCTTGTTCACGAGCATCCGCTCGACGCGCTCGAACAGGTCGTTTTCGAGAATCCGGCGCTGGTCGGCCAGGTCCTGCTTGATCTTTGCGAGCTCGGCATTCTCGATCTCCAGCGCGCGGGCGTCCTTTTCCACGCCGTCGCGGGTGAACACGCGCACGTCGATGACGGTGCCGTTCATGCCCGAGGGCACGCGCAGAGAGGTATCCTTCACGTCGGAGGCCTTCTCGCCGAAGATCGCACGCAGCAGCTTCTCCTCCGGGGTGAGCTGGGTCTCGCCCTTGGGCGTCACCTTGCCGACCAGGATGTCGCCGGGGTTGACCTCCGCGCCTATGTAGACCACGCCCGATTCGTCGAGCTTCGCCAGCGCGCCCTCGCCGACGTTCGGTATGTCCGCGGTGATCTCCTCGGGCCCGAGCTTGGTGTCGCGGGCCACGCAGGTGAGCTCCTCGATGTGGATGCTGGTGTACTTGTCCTCCTCGACCACCCGTTCCGAGATGAGAATCGAGTCCTCGAAGTTGTAGCCGTTCCACGGCATGAAGGCGACGAGCATGTTCTGGCCGAGAGCCAGGTCGCCCAGGTCGCTGGATGAGCCGTCGGCCATGATATCGCCGCGGCGTATGCTGTCGCCCGGCTTCACCAGCGGTTTCTGGTTGATGCAGGTGTTCTGGTTCGAGCGCGTGTACTTGGTCAGGTTGTAGATGTCCACGCCCGCCTCGCCGGCCTCCGTCTCCTCGTCGTGAACACGCACGACGATGCGACTGGCGTCCACGGAGTCAACGATGCCGCCGCGACGCGCCACCACGCAGGTGCCCGAATCCCTGGCGACCACCATTTCCATGCCGGTGCCGACCAGCGGCTTGTCGGCGCGCAGGCAGGGGACTGCCTGGCGCTGCATGTTGGAGCCCATGAGCGCGCGGTTGGCGTCATCGTGCTCGAGGAACGGGATCAGCGCCGCGGCCACCGACACGGCCTGCATGTGCGAGACGTCCATGTACTGGATGCGATCCGGCGTCGACAGCGTGAACTCGTTCTGGTAACGCGAGGACACCAGGTCCTCGGTGAACCGGCCGTTGCCGTCCAGCTTGGCGCTCGCCTGCGCGACCACGTACTGGCCTTCGTCGATGGCCGAGAGGAACTCCACCTGGTCGGTGACGCGGCCGTCGACCACCTTGCGGTAAGGCGTCTCGAGGAAGCCGTACTTGTTGGTCCGCGCGAACACCGACAGCGAATTGATGAGACCAATGTTCGGGCCTTCCGGCGTTTCGATCGGGCAGACACGCCCGTAGTGAGTCGGGTGCACATCGCGAACTTCGAAGCCGGCGCGCTCGCGCGTGAGGCCGCCGGGCCCCAGCGCGGAGACGCGGCGCTTGTGCGTGACCTCCGACAGCGGATTGTTCTGGTCCATGAACTGCGAGAGCTGCGAGGAGCCGAAGAACTCCTTGATCGCGGCCGACACCGGCTTGGCATTGACGAGCTCCTGAGGCATGAGTCCCTCGGACTCCGCCAGGCTCAGGCGCTCCTTCACGGCGCGCTCGACGCGCACGAGGCCGACGCGGAACTGGTTCTCGGCCATTTCTCCGACGCAGCGCACGCGGCGATTGCCGAGGTGATCGATGTCGTCCACGGTCCCGCGACCATTGCGGATCTCGGTGAGCACCTTCAGCACGTCGATGATGTCGGACATCTCTCCGTACTGGGCCACGAGGCGCTTGGCCTCCTCGTCGGTGCGGCTGCGGAAGTACACCCCGTCGTAGAGGATGCCCGGGCCCACCACCTCCTGGCGTCCGACGCGCCGGTTGAATTTCATGCGGCCAACAGCGGAGATGTCGTAGCGATCCAGGGAGAAGAACAGGTTGTTGAAAAGATTCTCGGCCGCCTCCTTGGTGGGTGGCTCGCCAGGGCGCATCATGCGATAGATCTCCACCTGCGCCTCAAGCGCCGTGCGCGTGGAGTCGATGCGCAGCGTCTCGGAGATGTACGGGCCGTGATCGAGGTCGTTGGTATAAAGAACCTTGACCTCGTCGATCCCCTTGGCGATGAGCTTGTCCAGCACGTCCTTGGTGATTTCGGTGTTGGCGTCGAACAGGATCTCGCCGGTGGCCTTCGCCACCACATCGCGCGCCAGCACCTTGCCGAGCACGTACTCGCGTGGCACTTCGATCCTCTTCAGGCCGGCCTTTTCCAGTTCCTTGATGTGGCGCATCGTGATGCGCCGGCCTTTTTCGACGATGACGTTGCCCTTGTTGTCGGTGACGTCGAAATTGAGCGTCTCGCCACGAAGGCGGTCGGCCATCAGCTCGAGCTCCAGCCTCTCCTTGGAGAGACGGAAAGTGTTGGTGTCGAAGAACAGCGTCAAGATCTGCTCGGCGGTGTAGCCGAGCGCGCGCAACAGGACCGTCGCGGGTATCTTGCGCCGGCGATCGATGCGAACGTAGACGTAGTCCTTGGGATCGAACTCGAAATCGAGCCAGGATCCGCGGTAGGGAATGACCCGCGCCGAGAACAGCAGCTTGCCCGAGGAGTGGGTCTTGCCCTTGTCGTGGTCGAAGAAGACGCCCGGGGAACGGTGCAGCTGGGAGACGATGACGCGTTCGGTGCCGTTGATCACGAACGTGCCGTTCTCCGTCATCAGCGGGATCTCGCCCATGTAGACTTCCTGCTCCTTGATGTCCTTGACGGTCTTCGCCGAGCCGGACTCCTTGTCGTAGATGACCAGGCGAACCTTCACGCGCAGCGGCGCGCAGTAGGTCACTCCGCGGATCTGGCATTCCTTGACGTCGAACACGGGGGTGCCGAGCCGGTAGCTGACGTACTCAAGCCGGGCATTGCCCGAGTAGGATTCGATCGGGAACACCGATTTGAAGGCCGCGTGCAGACCCACGTCCCCGCGCTGCTCCGGCGGCATGTCGCTTTGCAGGAACTCGCGGTAGGAATCGATCTGCGTTGCCAGCAGGTACGGCACATCGATGATGGCCGGCCGCTTGCTGAAGTCCTTGCGGATGCGCTTCTTTTCGGTGAAGGAGTAGGTCATTCGTCTACCTCAGTCGCCCAAATAGCAGAACTGGTATGGCCCCCTTGACCGCGGGGCCGGAAAAGAACAAAGCACGACGGGCGGCTCGCCACGAGCCGCCCATCGCCGTCGTACCTCCAGGGCGGTGCGCGTGCGCCGCCCCCTGCGACCTCACTACTTGATCTCGACCTTTGCGCCGGCTTCCTCGAGCTGCTTCTTCATTTCGGCAGCCTGCTCCTTGGTCACGCCTTCCTTGACGGTGGAGGGCACGCCCTCGACCAGGTCCTTGGCCTCTTTCAGGCCCAGCCCGGTGATGGCGCGAACCACCTTGATCACGTTGACCTTGTTGTCGCCAAAGGCGGTCATGACGACGTTGAACTCAGTCTGGGCCTCAGCGGCAGGCGCAGCGCCGCCGGCGGCGGCGCCGGCAACGGCGACCGGGGCCGCCATCATCGCGGCGGACACGCCGAACTTCTCCTCCATCGCCTTGACCAGCTCGACGACGTCCATCACGGTCATGTTGGAAATGGTTTCCAGAATCTCTTCTTTGCTAACGGCCATGGGAATTACTCCGTAAGTAATGATTGGTTCGTGAGTTTCGGTCTAGGCGGCCTGCTTCTGATCGCGCACGGCAGCAAAAGCCCGCACCAGCTTGGCGTGCGGCTCGTTGAGCGTGCGCACGAACTTGCTGATCGGGGCCTTCATAACGCCGCACAGCATCGCCAGGGCCTCCTGCTTCGTCGGCAGCTTGGCCACCTGCTCGATGGCCGAGGCCGGCAGCAGCTGACCGCCGATTGCGACGCCGCGAACAACGAGCTTCTCGTTGCTCTTGGCGAACGCGCTGACGACGCGCGCGGCGGAACCCGGGTCCTCCAGCGAGAGGGCCAGGATGAGCGGGCCGGTCAGGCTGTCGCCCATGCACGCCAGATCGGTGCCCTCGAATGCGCGCCGGGCAAGGGTATTCTTGACCACACGCATGTAGACACCGGCCTCGCGAGCGTTCCTGCGCAGTTCGGTCATCTGCGCGACCGTCAGCCCGGCGTACTCTGCCGCGACTGCCGAATGCGCGCGTCTGGCGACCTCTGCGACTTCCGCCACGACCGCTTGCTTCTCTTCAAGCGTCAACACTTGCATATCTCCTGGTTGAGGCGACGAGCCGGCTTTCGAAATCCAAACCACGCCCGTGCCTGTTACACCACCAGTGCCTTCACGATTCGAAGGCGCCTTACGGTACCCTGGCCAGGACAATTACGACTCCGCACCGGGTGATACCGTCTGCGCAGGCGACTCTTCGCTTGCCCTCCGCCGCGCTCCCACCGCGCGAATTTCCGGACGGCAATCCAGAACGCATTAAGCCCTCCCGTTGACGGCGGGCACCTGCGGTCTTTGACGTCTGCAGGCCGGCGCACGCGCAAGCCCGCAGCCCAAAGTTCTTTCACCATCCGTCGGCCCCTGACGCGACCGACGGCAAACGACTCGTCTCCTTCAGGACGGCAATTCCGTCCGATCGATTACGATGCCCGGACCCATGGTGGTCGACAGCGTGACCTTCTTGAAATAGATACCCTTCGAAGTGCTCGGCTTGGCCTTGCGCAGGTCGGACATCAGCGCATCGAAATTCTCGCGCAGGGCCGTCACGTCGAAGGAGACCTTGCCGATGGCGCAGTGAATGATGCCCGCCTTGTCTGCGCGGTATTGAACCTGGCCGCCCTTGACCGCCTTGACCGCGCCGGCCACGTCGGTCGTCACCGTGCCGGTCTTGGGGTTCGGCATCAGGCCGCGCGGACCGAGAATCTGGCCGAGCTGGCCCACCACCTTCATGGCGTCCGGCGTGGCGATCACGCGATCGAAGTCGATCTCGCCACCCTTGACCTTGGCGGCGAGGTCATCGAAGCCCACGATGTCCGCGCCGGCTTCCTTCGCGGCTTCCGCGTTCTTGCCCTGCGCGAATACAGCAACGCGCACGGTCTTGCCGGTGCCGCGCGGCAGCACGGTGGACCCACGCACCACTTGATCGGACTTCTTGGCGTCGATGCCGAGGTTCACCGCCACTTCCACGCTTTCGTCGAACTTCACCGACGAGCACTTCTTCAGCAGGTCCAGCGCGTCGTTGACCGGGCGCGGACCGTTCGTCCCTGCCAGCTTCTCGCGTATGGCCTTGTCGCGTTTGGTGATCTTCGCCATGACTACATGCCCTCCACTTCGATGCCCATGCTGCGCGCGGTGCCGGCGATGGTCCGCATTGCGGCCTCCAGCCCGCCGGCGGTCAGGTCAGGCTGCTTGGTCTTGGCGATCTCCTCGACCTGCTTGCGTGTGACCTTGCCGACCTTGTCCTTGTTGGGCACCGAGCTCCCCTTGGCGGCACCGGCGGCCTTGCGAAGCAGCACGGAGGCCGGCGGCGTCTTGGTGATGAAGGTGAAGCTGCGATCCGAGAAAACCGTGATGACCACCGGTATCGGCAGGCCGGGTTCTATGCCCTGGGTCTTGGCATTGAACTGCTTGCAGAATTCCATGATGTTCACGCCATGCTGGCCAAGGGCCGGACCGACAGGCGGACTGGGGTTGGCCTGTCCAGCCGCTACCTGCAGCTTGACGTAGGCCTGTATCTTCTTTGCCATGTTTCGTACTCCGCGGGTGCAAGCGCCGTCAGGCTCCCCGTTTCAATGTGTCCACACATTACGGTCGCGACTCGGGTCAATCCTTGTCGACCTGACCGAACTCCAGCTCCACCGGCGTGGCGCGGCCGAAGATCGACACCGCGACGCGCAGACGGTTCTTCTCGTAGTTGACCTCCTCAACCACCCCGTTGAAGTCGGTGAAGGGCCCCTCCTTGACGCGGACCACCTCGCCCACTTCGAACAACACCTTCGGACGGGGTCGATCGACGCCTTCCTGCATGCGCTGCAGGATGGCCTCGGCCTCCTTGTCCGTGATCGGCGTCGGCTTGTCGCTCGTGCCGCCGATGAATCCCATGACCTTCGGCACGTCCTTCACGAGGTGCCAGGTCTCGTCGTCCATTTCCATCTGCACGAGGACGTAGCCCGGAAAGAACTTCCTGTCCACCTTGCGCTTCTGCCCGTCCCGCATCTCCACAACGCCCTCGGTGGGCACCAGGATGTCACCGAACTTCTCCTGCAACCCCGCGCGCTTGATGTGCTCCTCCAGAGAACGCTTGACGTGATTCTCGAAGCCGGAATAGGCGTGAACGACGTACCATCTCTTGGACATCGTCCTCAGCCTCCCATCGTCGTCAGCAGACGCACCACCCATGCGATGAGCATGTCCAGCAACCAGAGCAGCACGCCCATCACCACGACCACCGCCACGACCACCCACGTGGTCTTGATCGTCTCGCTGCGCGTCGGCCATACGACCTTGCGCACCTCGATCTGCGACTCGCGCAGGAAGCCCGCGAACTGGCGCCCGGCCTCGGTCTGGTAACCGATGAACCCGGCCGCGATGATCGAGGCCAGGATCCCGAGCACGCGCACGAGCACCGAGGCGTCGGCAAAGTAGTAGAACGCGCCCATCGCCGCAGCGACGAGCAGTGCGGCCACCCACAGCTTCAGAGTGTCGAAGCCCGACGCTTGCGATTCAACCTTGGAGTTCATAGTCGCTGCTTTACTCATGTCCCATGCTTACCCTGGGCCGGCGCGGCCGCGCAAAGGCCGCGCCGGCGTAAGCACATATATACGAATGGCAGGCCAGGAGGGAATCGAACCCCCAACCTGCGGTTTTGGAGACCGCCGCTCTGCCAATTGAGCTACTGGCCTAAATCTGATTGTCCGTCCCTGCGGCGCCGCATGCGGCGCCACGGGCACGATGCTTCACCCTGTCCAATATCTACTCGATGATCTTGGAGACGACGCCGGCGCCCACCGTGCGCCCGCCCTCGCGGATGGCAAAGCGCAGCCCCTCCTCCATCGCTATCGGGTTGATGAGCTTCACCGTCAGCTTCACATTGTCACCCG
>Ga0209172_10006437_pt1 | contig 13051 bp, 8 predicted proteins | sample LarsenN4metaG_FD_184113 | JGI IMG/M metagenome (GOLD analysis project Ga0209172, IMG submission 184113) | Hot spring sediment bacterial and archeal communities from British Columbia, Canada, to study Microbial Dark Matter (Phase II) - Larsen... ... | reverse complement strand
CATCATAGAGTCGGGAAGTGGGAGTCATTGTTCTTGCTGTTAGGTGTGGTAACTTCTCAGCATAGATCAGCCTCTCCTTCCCTTCCAGCCTTTGTTTCATCCTCAAACTCTTCTGTCAGTCAACCAGCCCCTGCACCTCCTCCTAACCTGGATGACTACCGCTATAAATTGGCAAATAAGCGATCGCGTAAAGATTGAGGATTGGTTGATGGCTATACAACTCAAGATCATTCAAGACACTGTCTTCAAACAAACGACTGAAGATTCTGCAGCGTTACCTCCAGAAGATAAAGTTACAGTTGCAGCAGGCACCATTCTTGATATTCACTCTTGGAAGACCCTAAACCAGACTCATATTCGCGTTGCTTTACTACGCGACTCATTTGGAAATCCACCCCGTAATACCTGGTGTGTCTTTATTCCGCACATTCAATTGATTCAACCACCGAGTATAAAAGTTACTCAAAACACGGTCTTTAAGCAATCTACGCAATCATCTTCGCAATTACCTCCGGAAGATAAGGCTGATGTTGCAGCAGGTAGAGTATTTTATCTTCATTCTTGGGCAACGGCGAGTAATGATCATTACAAACTTTCGCTCACCTGGAATGAGTTAGGCAATCCATCTCGTAATACCTGGTACGCCTACGCCCCCCATATTCAGTTTATCAACACACAAGCGCAGGTTGTGCCACTACCGGGAACGCCACCTATCTCAGGTGGATTGCCAGCGACGAAGCAATTAAATGTGCCTCACAAAAGTCAGCTTGACAATGCGCTTAACCCTACCGGAGCTTGCAATGTCACCTCATTTGCAATGGTGATGAGCTATTTTCAAATTCGAGGAAATACTAATGTCGGACAACTGGAAGATGAATTATATCGGTACATGGAAAGGCAAGGATTAAGTCGCTGGGATCCTTACGATTTAGCCACAATGGCTCGCAACTATGGGCTGGTTGATGACTTTACAATGCAGGGGCGCTTATCAGATATTCGCAAAGCGATCGCTGAAGGTCGTCCGTGTATTATTCATGGGTATTTCACCAGCTTTGGGCACATTATTGTGGTGCGTGGCTATGACCAGTATGGCTTTTTTGTGAACGATCCCTATGGTGAGTGGACTTCTTCGGGATATTTAAACAATGTGTCTGGCGCAAATCTTCACTACTCTAATGCCCTGATTCAAAGCAAATGTTCACCAGAGGGAGAAGCTTATATCTGGCTGCATCGTCTTTCTAAGAAAAATACAAACGCATTTTCTCGCTTATTTAACTTCTTTGATCGAGACTAAGAGCAGGATAAAATATCCTGATACCCATCCGGTGTGAAGTTGCATATTACCGCTGATCTCCCTAGCCCCTCTAAGAGGGGCGAACAGCTGTTCGCCCTTACGTATAGTGGAAGATTACAGTTGGTCTAAAGTCCAATTACAGAGGGGGATGCCGCAAGCAGGGGGATGATGTGTCCCATTCACCAATTGATCGGGATTAGTAGCGCTCACTGCGACGAGCGAGGCTGACGTAGTAGAGCAACTGTAGGACGGAAGTAATGGCAGCACCAATGTAAGTGAGCGCAGCGGCAGTCAATACGGCTCTTGCCCCAGCGACTTCTTCAGCTGTGTCGGTCAGTCCGGCTTGTTTAAGCAGGGTGAGTCCGCGACGACTCGCATCAAACTCAACGGGGAGTGTGAGCAGCGAAAACAGAACCATGAAGCCAAAGAAAAGGATGCCGACCCAAATTAAGCCGGCCATGTTAAACAACAGTCCTAAAGTGAAGGAGATGTAGGAAATGGTGGGTGTGAATTGCAGCGCGGGCAATAGCGCACTTCGCATAGCAATTAAACCCGAACCCGTTTGATATTGTTGAACATGACCTAACTCATGAGCCGCAACAGCCATAGCAGCAATGGATGGCTGAGTCGCGATCGGGTCAGACAAGCGCACCACATTTGCACCTGGGTCGTAGTGGTCAGTCAAATTGCCCCCCGCGCGTTCTAAAGGAATGGGGTTCAGCGATGTGCGAGAAAAGAGAGTATTGGCAACCTCCATGCCTGTCATCCCTTCTGTATTCGGAACTCGGCTCCATTTTGCGAAGGTACTCTTTAAGTACATTTGTGTAAAAGCCGAGATAACCAGAGCTGGAATCGCGATGAACAATAAGTAGTATGGATCGATGAAAAACATGATCGAATTTAGCTCCAGTATTTAAAGAATTCTTTGTTTGAAAAGGTCACAGCGCGGAAGGTACGACGTTGAACGATGATGCCCGCGATCGCGACGCCTAACCAAAGAAACAACCAGCCTGGTGAGTCTCGCAAAATTGGACTGACCGCACTACCCGCACCCTGCACCCCCGTAATTGAAACCCGACCTAGAAGTAGCAGAATAGCCAGCACAATTGAGTTTGCTCCTGCGATCGCAGATAGGCCCGTGATCAATTCATCTTGCCAGTGCTGGGTGTAAGTTAGGATACCAAGCGCGATCGCGCAGGCTAGAGCTACAAAGGCATGAACGATGCCAGTCTCATACCCTAGGTAAGACATAAGGCCAGACCCTAACCAGGCTCCAATGATGGCTCCTACCAGAGAAAGCCCAAAGACGTAGAATTGCCACGAAAAAATCGCCATTAAAATACCTAAAACAAGGCCAACTGTTAAGCCTGTTGCGGTGCCTAAAAAGCCGCCTCCCAGCAAAATAAAGACGCCCTTTGCCCCTAACCATAAGCCACCAAAAAATGCCCAAATGGGCAGCATCACGGTAAAGAAGCGGTAGCCTCCAAAGCAAAGCAGAATTCCAAAAGCTCCAGAAAAGAGAGCTAAGAAGATTGTTTGAAGTAGCATTTAAATAGCTCCCAATGGCTTACAAAAGAACGGGATTGGTGACACCGTAGCCTTAAGTTAATCAAGTTTGGTTACTTGTATCTGCGTAATTTTTGTTCCAGCTGAGTTCGGGAAAGGCGTTGCTACTCAGGCAGCTACAGAGAATGTTGCACGAGCGATCGCGATAGTTGATTGGAATAGGTTTATTCTAATGTCATTACAAAAAAACAATGCGCTAATTTGCACGGTTGTTAGCTTTACAAGACTTTTGACAAATAAGAACTAAATAAATAAGGACAATCTATGAATTAGGTAAGTAGCAACAAAAATTAAAAGACAGGATGATTTATAGAATTATTCTAAAATGCTTTCTTGGAGCGCATATAAGGTCAATCTAACGAGGAAATGATGCTGGTTAAGGGTGATACACTTTACTAATTTTGTTGCAAAAATAACTTGTAAGATAGATTCCCTAAAGCAGATTCGCAGAATAAAGAATTCAACTTGCATTACAAACTGTGAAACCCATATCTCAACAAGTGGAGTCTGCCACTTAATGCCATTAAGATTAACCTATTGATTACGAGTTCAGATAGTATTACTACAGAGGGAAATACTATGTCTCGATATGATGTAGATGATCAAACAGAAATGTCAATTGCTTCACGTAATGCTTTGAGACGCTTATCAGAGTATTGGTGGATTTTTCTAATCCAGGGGATTGCAGCTATTATTTTAGGGTTTCTACTACTAACCAATCCGGCTGCAACGGCAGTCAGTTTAGTCGTCTTTTTGGGTGCTTATTGGCTAGTCAGTGGTGTGATGGATTTTGTTCGTCTGTTTACTGATAGCGGTCAATGGGGATGGCATTTAGCCCTGGGTGTGCTTGGGGTACTTTCTGGCATTCTGGTACTCAGGCATCCGTTAATTAGTACAGTTGCGACAGGTGCATTTCTAGTGACCCTGCTGGGTGTTGGCAGTATTGTGATGGGGGTCGTGGGGATTATTCGTGGCATCAAGGAAGATGGCTGGGGATCAATCGCGATTGGGGTTGTCAACCTGTTGATTGGTTTCTGGTTGCTGTTTAATCCTTTATCTGCCGCGATCGCGTTGCCCATTACGCTAGGCATTTTTGCTCTGGTAGGTGGTGTGTCAACAATTATCAACTCATTTAAATTGAAGAACTTGACGATTTAGAACGTGAGTGATTTTTGGTAACAGGTTACTCATCAATCGTAAAAAGAGAGCCATTGGATGATCAGATATTGATTGCTAGTGGCTCTTTGAATTATGGGTTGGATAAGATGCAATTTTTGTGAAGGAGTTTCGCATTGTCAAACCCCTACCACAGACGATTCCACAACTGGAATTTTATTTGTTTGCAATCTCTAAACTGATTTGGTTTTAGCCCAATGAGACTGTTGTTTACCACCCAAAAGTAACCACCAGGCTGAGATCGCTAGCCAGTGAAGCACGGTAATCGTTGCCAGAGAAGCCGTCAGGCGATAGGTCAGCGTGCAAGCAAAACCCAACAGGGTCATTAGCGTTAAGAACGTTTCAGAAGAGACGCTCTGATACCAGGCCGTTAACCTCCAACGCGCATATAACCATTGAAAGCCGACAAATAAACCTAATGCTAGCAATGCCCAAGCCCACCAGGTTAACGCAGGTAACCAGACAACCGGATAGGGAATCAAAAGAATGCGAAAGAGATATTCTTGTAGCAATGCGGGTACAAAGAAAAGCCGCAAAAGAGTTCCCAGTTGACGATGCCAGGGGTGTTGCGGTTTCCAGTGAAAGAAGCGGGTCGCAAAGCCAAACGGAAGGGCGATCGCGGCAAGTGCAGCCAAAATAGAAAAGGTGATTAACCAGCTAAACGAGGTCGGAAAGGTAAACCCGCCAAACGTGCGAATCACCAGGTAGGCAGCCAGCGGTATGCTTGTGAGTGGTAGCTTCCAGGCACCGAGCAACAACGTCGGTTCTAGAGGCGCAACACCAGGATCTGTACCACCGATTTGATTGGGACGCAAAACCCAGATTTTTGCACCATGATGCAAAAACAACTTGGCAAATTCGTCGTGGGCTTGACGGGGCATTGCCGTTCGCCAGCTAATCAGCCCGGTGATTAAGTTTTTGGGTTGAAAGTCATCGATACTCAGAAATTGGTTGCTCTTGTAGAGGCCCGTCAGCTGCTCGGCGTTTTGCTCCCAATCCCAACGAACGATGCCAACGGGGGTCAATTGCTCGGCCAGGTCTTTGCCGAGCTTTACTAAGCGTCGAAACCGCTGTGTATTTGAGTCATCTGGATGCGCCTTCATCCACGCAAGAATCTGGGGGTTCGTCTCAATCTTTTCCTGAAAGCGACGCAGCGTTAGAAACAATGCCTGAGCTGAATCTTGTACACAAGACGTCGCAGAGGTAATCGTCGAATCACCGCTGCCATCGCCAATACGATAGCGGGCACCAATCAGACTAAGTTCAGCAATTAGCTCTTTAAAGAAAGAGAGTTTAGTATCACCAAATTGGTGATCTTCTGTAAGCGTATCTAGATGAATCAGAGTATCTGAAATCGGGCGCATGCTGATGAAGCCTCGCCGCAAATTCCCCATGTAATTTGCCCAAGATTGCCCTCCCGAAAGGGTACCATCGCCTCCATTGCCGTAGACCTGAAAATAGTCGTAGTCAAAAACAGGCTCATTCGTAAATGGGTCGTTGATGACTGCGCCAACACCAAACGAGAAGTGCCCAGCATAGGTGCCTGCCACAAACGACTCATGCTTAGGATGCGTTCCCCCACGTCCACCGTAGTTATGAATGACTAGAAACCAGCTTCCAGTCTTCCAGTTCGATCGCACGGCATTCGAGGTGTCACTGGTTGTATCAATCAAAGTCGTTTGAATTTCACCTTTACGGGATTCAACATCCTTCCAGTTGTCAAAGTCGATGAATCGTAGTCCCTGCTTGAAGTCGAGAATGACTCGTTGGGGGTCGATTTGAAACAGGGCGCGTGGCTTCATTGCCTGCACTGTAAACAAGCCTGTTTGATCCTTTGCGCCATAAATGTACCAACCTGCCGACCCAGCGATCGCCTTTTCTAAATTGCGGGTGGAGGTGTTAAAGATGCCATCCTTATCGGCGGGCTGTTGAGGAATGCGAATAACTTCTTGCACTCCGTCAAACTGGCGTGTCGTTGGGTTGTAGTGCTGCACCCGAAAGCGATCGCTAGAACAGGGTGCCTCGCCTGGACAGCTTGGTGGCAACTCTTTGGGGTCTTTTGGTGAGACGGGTTCTATCAGCTTGACGAGAGCAGAGTACTGCCCTGTTTCCTGAATTGGCTCGCGTTGTACCCGCAACACGGTTGAGGTCTGAGCCGTGGTTGTTGGAGCGGTGGGTGAGGTGGCTGCCATTTCTAGCTTGACTTTGCCCTTGAGCGCAACCGTCACGTCATCGTAGGGGTGCCCCCCAGCCAGGGATTGTAACGGCCCGACTTGGGTGCGTCCGTTCAGTCGAATCGGATTAATCACACCATTTTGAAACGCCTGCTCTGCCGAAGGTACGAATGTGACATCGCGCGAGGCTACCTTTACATAGGCTTGAATGGCGGGTTCTTGTTGCCATGCTAAACGCACTGTTTGCCCAATCAGTTGCTTGGCTTCAGGTGGGGCGACATAAACCTCAAACCAGGCCCAATCAGTCTCTTTGGTCTGGCTTTGAGTCTGCTGATATTGCTCAACGGTTGGCAAAATTAAGCGGCCAACCCAAGGTGCAACAGGTTTATAAGTGGCAGCAGGGGGCGTTGCCGCGATCGCGTAGTAGCTAGGTTGATTAAACGGCGCTTGGATCGTGGAGGCATACTGAGAGGGTGGCAAGCTAGAGGGGGCGGCTGGTAAGCGTGGTGTAACCAGTAACACTGAGGCGATCGCACCTAGCAAGACTAGCAGTAACCAGCGGAGGTGTCGCAGGCGATCGCGTACCGTTCTGAACCCGTTTTGTTTGAGCACGTTCATTGGATTGACGATTAAGGAGCCATTTCGTTGAAATTCTCAATCTTCTACCAAGCCCCATTCACAGGAGGTTCTGGTTCAGGCCGAGAAACAGACTGAAAGCCATCAGCATAGCCTCTGGTGTAGGCACGAGATAGCTCAGCATTGTTTTGCCAACCGTTGTCAGAAACTCCCTGGAAGGGGTTGTAAGGTCGATTATTTAACGCATCTTGCCGCCCGCGAGCATAGCCACGGTTATAGGCTGTTTGAGGCGTTGTAACAGGTGGATCCGTACGCCGATAGGTGAATTGAGTGACCTGCCCCGTTCGAAGATTAACGGCACAGTCAAAGCGATAGTTCGCTGAACGATTGGTGTTTTGAAAGCGAGCGGTTGCAGTGCCCCGCACTTCTTCTTCAGTGCTTGAGATAAAGTAGGTGTTCGCTGAAGTCAATTTTACATCGACCCGCCCATTAGTTTGCTGGGCAATTCGCTTTTGTAGCTCCCTCTCACAAATTGCACGGCTGGAAACAACAGGTGGTGGGCTGGGTGGGGTAACTCGTTGATAGGTGAAGCGGGTCACTTGCCGATCACGAATGTTAACAACACAATCATAACGATAGTTGATCAAACGGTTTGTATTCACAACTCTGGCGTTTGCTGTACCTCGCACCCCTTCTTCAGTGCTTGAGATAAAGTAGGGATTGGCTGAGGTGATGGTGACATTGCTACTACTGCCTGTTTCTTGAGCCAGTCGCTCTCGCAAAGTTCGTTCGCAGATAGCCGTACTCGAAACAGGTGGCGAAGTAGTCGGTTCGTAGGTAAGTTGCGTCACCTGTCCGGTGCGAATGTTGACCGCGCAATCATAGCGATAGTTGGTCGAGCGGTTTGTCTCTGAAAACCGAGCCGTTGCCGTTCCCCGCACCCCTTCTTCGGCATTTGAGATGAAGTAAGGATTAGCGGAATTGATGGTTACGATGACCGGCTCACCTGTTGATTGAGTGATGCGATCGCGCAATGTTCGTTCGCAAATGGCTACACTTGACCCACCGGGAGTTGGAGTGGGCGAGGTTTGATTGATGCGTTGATAGGTGAGTTGAGAGACGGTGCCTGTGCGAAGGTTTACGGTGCAGTCGTAACGGTAATCGGCTGCCCGATTATCACTTTGAAAGATAACGGTGGCTGTGCCGCGAATGCCTTGTTCGGCGTTGGAGGTAAAGTAGATTTCAGCAGAATTGACGGTGATTTCTAGCTGCGACCCAAATTCTTGCGTCAGGCGCGATCGCAACTCTCGTTCACAGGCTGCCGCATTAGCAGGTCTGGGGGCTTGAGCTAGCGTCGAAGCGCGATTAGTGGGAGGATTTGCAGCAGCTCGTTCGGGGTCACTGGAATTGGAGGAGGTTTGGGGCGATCGCGCAAAACAGCTAGAGACAAAGACAGTCACCACCAGAGCTACTAAACTTCTCTCACCTACAACTTTTGGACTGAATCGGGTAAAACGACCCATTTGCCTGCCTCATAGTGTCATTGGGGCGATCGGCTCAATGTCAGGATCGTAACCCCCGATTTGGTTGGTGCGAAGCACCCAAACCGTCGCACCGTGCTTTAGGAAGATCCGCACAATGGTATCACTCGCCAACCGGGGAAGCATCGTGCGCCAGCTTCCTAACCCAGTGAGCAAGTTACGCAGTGGCTGATCTTCCAAGGTGCTGCCCAAATTATATTCGTTCTTCTCCCAATCAGAACGAGGCCCACCCAGCGGCTGAAGTTCTCGCTCTAACTCGTTTGCCAGGTCTTCAAGATCGGCAAAGCGGCGTGCCTGGTTCGGGTCTTCGTTGATCAAGCGTTGTTTGAGTTGAGGATTATTCGTCAGATATCGATTGGTGCTGTGCAGACTGGCAAACAGGGCTTGGTTTGAGTCTTGCGAGCAGTTATTCGCAGGCCCAACGTAGGTGCCGCCTGTGCCGTCGCCAATCCGGTAGCGAGCCGTCATCACCTGTAGTTGCGACAACATCAACGTCAAGGGAGAAAGCAGTGTGCCATCTAAGCTGTAGCTATTGGTAAAGGCATCCAACTTAATCAAAATGTCACAAGTTGGGCGGGTGCCGACCCAACCAAACTGGCGATCGCCCATGTAGCGTGACCAGTGCAGCGTGCCAGCGATCAACCCGTCCGTATTTTGGGTATAAACCTGGTGATAGCGCAGGTCAAAGATTAACTCATCGCTGAGTGGGTCGCGAATCACGGTTGCGAGGCCATAGGCAAAATGCCCAAAGAAAATGGGTGTAGCGGCAGCGGGTTCTTTTTTGTTGCCACCAATGCCACCATAGGTGTGAATTACGAGTGCGCGATCGCCCTCTTTCCAACTTTGAATGGCGCTTTGAATGGCATCGGTCGAGTCTTCTGAGGCGGGGATACAGAGGACTGAAGCAATTTCCCCTTTATGAGCGGCTGCATCTGCCCAGGCCTGTTTACGAATGTAAGTGTAGGCGGCTTTTTTGCCAAAAATGACCGTTTGTGGTTGGAGGCGAAAGAGGGCACGCGGCCCTAAAGCTTGAACAACAAAAGTCCCTTGGGCATCTTGCGCGCCATAGATGTACCAGCCTGTTTCGTTAAAGGGAGATTTTTCTAAATCGCGGGTGGTAGAGGGGTAGCTACCGTAGGCTTCCGCTAAGATCACGGCGGGCAAGCGAACGGTTTCTTCAGGGCCGTCAAACTGGCGCGAGGCTCGGTTGTAATGCACTACACGAAACTGGTCTGACCCGGCAATTGGTTGCAGAAACTTGACCAGCGCACAAAAGCGTCCTGTAATTTGGATGGGGGTAATGGCAATATAGATTGTTGTTGATGATCTTTGAGCCGTATTCTGAGATCGCTCATCTGTCATCTCTTGAATGTCTACCTGACCATCCAGCATGACGACCATATCATCGACTGGGCGAGAACCTGCCAATGATTCGAGTGGGCCTACCTGTCGCCAGTGGTTGATGCGATCGGGATGAACTGATCCACCAAACTGGCTACTATATTCTGCATCAACACTAAAGTGAACATCTTTAGTAACAGCTTTGACCAATTTCTGTACTAACGGATGCGTACTCCAGCGTAACCGCACGACTTGACCAACCAGGTGTTGATAGGGTTCGGGGGCGTGATACACCTCAAACCAAACTCCTTTGACCTGGAGCCGTTCTTCTGGTTTAGGCAAAATCAGGCGTCCCATCCAGGGTGCGATCGCGCGATAGTTAGCAGGATCGACGGATTGGGCGATCGGGTAGTAGCCAGGTTGGTTAAAGGCGGCGGCTTGATAAAGTGCGTAGTTACTCTTTTTACGGGGAATTGAGTGATCGGCTCGCAGGGCTGCTCCACTCAAAATCGACAGAATGATTTCGATGGTGTGTTGCAGATTCGTTTTGCCATTCGGTAAGACCGCTTTTGGATCCATGTAGCCACCTGGAACCTGATGCCCGACCGGGCCAGCTGACATGATGGTAATCTTACCTTTGCGTTTGGCTCGGTTCCAATAAGAGAGAAGAAATAGCTTCCAGCGTCTAATGAACATAATCGGCCCCAGCTTTTCGACCGAGTCTTTCTCCCCAATGATGTGATAGAGATGTTCTAACTTCAGCAAGTTATTGTTAGCGCTCATCACGCCACCGAGCGAGATCACCTCAATCGGTGCGCCCGTCGATCGCCGCAGGTAAGGCCCTGCTGCAACTGACATTTCGCCGCCACCGCTATAACCAATTAACGTGATGGGAACACCGCTTCCAGGCTGATAACCATGTTGGATTAAGCCGTCAAAGATAACTTGAGCAATGCCCTGGTTATAAATCGGCCCGTATCGTTTGTCTGATGAAACTGCCACAATAATGACGTTTCGCAGGTTGACCATGATGCCTAAAAGAGCTGCAGGGTTGCTCCAGCGCATCTTGTCGGCAGTTTTCCAGAGCCACGCCAGTGGCCGATCTTGATTGAGCGGCTTGTTTAGCACAGAGTACATCATCAAGCCTCTGATCAGCTTCGTACCCTTTGGTAAAGCAGGTTCTAAAGCGGTTAAAAAGTCTTCGACATCGGGGGTGTATTCACTACCAGATTGACCGATGCCATCCAGATAGACGATATAACGCTCTGTCTCATCATCTGCGGCTATTATTTGCTCTTCTGGCGGAGGCGCGATCGCGGCGGATGTATCGATATCTTCGCCATACCAACCCGCCCACCAGCCTAAACTCTCCAGGGGGGCTAAAACTCCAGCGAAGACAATCGCCACAACACCGATCCAGACGAGATCAAAAACAAGCTGAAGCAAGTTCGGTAGGGTCGTGTACCAACCAAAAATCCAGGTTCGAATTGGATGCATTAGCGCCAGGATCATGACAAACACTACTGCCATAATCAGCAGACTGGCCACCAGTTTTAAGAGCTGGGGAATCCGGTTTGTCTGTTCGTTAAACCACGCTAACAGGTCATCACTTTGAGTCGGTGCTAAAGCCAATGACCCCTCTGATTGAATGGTTTCTCTACTAGAGAGGGTGCTTTGTAGGTTTTGGGCAACCGCATGAGCGGCTTCTGGGGCAGAACGTCCAGATGCTTGCATGAGTTGGCGAACTTCTGGTAGCCCCCCTTGATAAGCAACACCAATGGGTTGAGCGGGTTGAACTCCGGCCTGCAATCGCTCTCGCAGTTCGGCCCGACTATCAGCCAGGTCAACGCCTGCAATGCGTTCGGATAGGGTTTTGCTGAAGCGGGCGATCGGTTGCCCAATCGTATTTTCTAGGAAATATTTAACAAACCACCCAAAGGCAATGTAGCCAAAAGCAAACCCTGCACCGATATTGGCGATCGCGGCAAACCCCACAATAATTGCCAGCAAGTTCCACACAGATAGTAGCGATAAAATCGGCACACCAAAGTAGGGAAGCGCACCTAAAAAGCTAAACAGCAAGGGGGCATAGCCCAAGCCCAGGACAGTAATCAGCTTGGGAAACGGCACATACACTGACCAGGGCAATAAGCAAATTAGCCAGGTGCTGAGAGCCAAAAAGAGAAAGCCAAACAGAAATAAAAAGGCATTCAGTAAGAGACTAAAAAAGAATCGCCAGGGCTTGACCCGATTAATAAATAGGATGACGCTTTGGCCAATTGCGAGAGACAACCCTGCTAATAAAACAAGGGCGAGTGCAATCCAGGAGGCGCTGGGAAAATTCGCAATCTGTCGAAAAGCTTCTCGGTTGAGGGCGAGAACCCACCCGATCGCGTACCAAAATTGATCCAATCCTGTAGGTGACATAAGCAGTGTAATGTCGATGGTAGACTGATTTTATATCTCACAGATATGAGGAAGCTACAAATCCGATTGGGCAACTTGGATAAAGAATAACTCCTTTTACAGTTCCGATTGTCGTGATGCAATTAGTCTTAAATTATTTCTAAACTGCTACCAGGATTTGAGGTTGATCAGCTTTTCAGCACTCTGAAGTAGACAGAACGACTCGTGTATTAATGAATACATTTTTACGATGCTTATGCCACAAACGCCTCAACAACAGCTCATTCTTCATGTTGCCCGTTTGTTTCCAGAAGCCCTATTTTATAAGGAAACTTCTGAGAAAGTTGTTGCTTTAACGATTGATGATGTACCGACTCCGAATGAGGTAGATGATATATCAACTCAACTGATTCTGGATGCGATCGCCACTCATAATCAGGCAATTGAATCCATGCACGATCGCGTTCGGGCAACCTTTTTTATCATTAGTAGCCATTTGTGTCAGGGGACGACCATTCTCGATCGCATTCTTGAACAAGGACACGAAATTGGCAATCACGGAACAGCAGATGAAACCACCGCATTGTTGCATCGAAAGGTCTTTGCTGCCCAATTAAATGCCGCACATGAATGCATTACCCAACAATATCATCAACCTTTGCGGTGGTATCGTCCAGGGCGAGGGCTATATAACAAAGCCATGCTACGTTGCCTAAAAAAAATGCCTGGATACGAACCCCGATTTGCACTGGCTTCCATGCTTCCGGTAGATACCTTTAAACCCACAGATGATGGTTTATTTACTGCCTGGTATGTGACCCAGCACATCTTTCCAGGTGCAATTTTAGTGCTGCATGGGGGCTCGGCTGAACGGTGTAAGCAAACGGCAAAAGCCTTAATGTTGATTCTTGCTGAACTCAAGCAACGTGGGTATCGAACTGTAACGCTGAGTGAGCTATGGGACATGGAGTAAACGA
>Ga0209172_10006435_pt1 | contig 13058 bp, 13 predicted proteins | sample LarsenN4metaG_FD_184113 | JGI IMG/M metagenome (GOLD analysis project Ga0209172, IMG submission 184113) | Hot spring sediment bacterial and archeal communities from British Columbia, Canada, to study Microbial Dark Matter (Phase II) - Larsen... ... | reverse complement strand
TCGATTATCTGGTTTCAGTTACTCAAACGCATCCAATCTCACGCTGATATTGCGGCTCATTTTGGGTTCGATATTGACCTCAAACCTCGCTTAGAATCGGCTTATTGAGAATGCTGCAAGATCTCAGTCACCGCATCTTTGCCCGTTTGTCCGGCGCGGGCCAAAGCTGAGATCAGGATCAGGCAATCATTCCAGAGGGGAGCGATCGCGGTTTGCTCGCCTGTTACTGGAGTGGCACTGAATCGGTGCTCTAGCAGAGTGTAGACCGTAAATTCTGAGATAGACCACTGCCCATCGGCCTTTGCCAGGGCTTGAATCGTTTTGAAGAAGGCAGGCTGCTGCTCAGTCGGCAACTGGCGCAAAGCCGGGACTGCCAGATCCGTGAGAGGCAACCGCAGATGTCCGGTGAGGGTTGCCAGATCCGTTTCTAAGTGCAGGATGTGTTCAACAAAGTCTGCAGCTTCGGTATGGCGCAGCCAGGCCAATTGCTTGGTGTGAATCTCAGCCTGAGTCGAGTCAAGCAACAGCGCAAAAACGACAGCGGTTGCCTGCTTTGGTTGAGTCAGCGCCGTTTGTAGCGTTGGCGTTAACTTGGGTACAAAGCTTTGGGCGATCGGTAGAAAATCGGGTGCAGCCTGCCGAAACCAGGTGAGTGGATTGCTCTGTTTCGGTGTGGTAGCAGTTGCGGCCCCTCCAGCGGCAAACCCCATCACACCAGGAGACATCTCCGCCGAGGGACGGACAGAGGGAACGCCTGCTGCTTCAGCCCGTTCGAGATAGAGATCGGCCCGATTTTCGATGCGGCGAATGCGTTCGGCTAAGGGTGGGTGACTGGCAAGCCAACCATCCAGGAAAGTGGTGTGTCCATCCCCAAACAGCATGTGACTGTGAATTTCGGCGTGGGGCGATCGCAGCGTTGTGCCGTGTTCATAGCCGCCGATTTTGCGGAGTGCCCCAGCGATGCCTTCAGGGTTGCGGGTAAACTGGACGGCGGCGGCATCAGCGAGAAACTCCCGTTGGCGCGAGATAGCACTGCGAATCAAGTTGCCACAGAAGGCTCCAATGAGCCCGATTGCAATCAGGCCAAAGCCAAAAAAGAGCATGGCATTTCCTTTTTCATCGCGGCTGCGAAACTCTGCCACGATGCGTCCGGTGAAGTAGATCAGGACTAATCCGTGAATCAGCCCAACCATTCGTAGATTGAGCCGCATATCGCCATTCAAAATGTGGCTAAACTCATGCCCGATAACACCCTGCAACTCGTCGCGTGTGAGTTGTTCGAGGGTGCCACGCGTAACGCCAATCACCGCATCCGAGGGAGTATTACCTGCCGCAAAAGCGTTGATCCCCTGTTCCTGGTCGAGCAAATAGACTTGCGGGATCGGAACTCCAGCCGCGATCGCCATTTCCTCAACAATATTCAAAAGCTCTTGTTCTTCAGGCGTTGCGTCTTCGGGAGCGATGAGAGTGCCGCCCAACTCGGTTGCAATTACTGCCCCACCTGCCTTTAACTGCTGGGTTTTGTAGAGGCTTCCGGTTCCAACAATGCTAGTGGTGATTGCTGCAACGGTTAGCAGTAAGGTTGGATCCCACATATTGAGAATCCACGCTTTTGCGACTCGACGCGTGCCTGTCGGACAACTGCGATAGCGTCTGCTGGTGAAACTCCGCGAGTTGTCAAAGAAGCGATTGCCGTTTGTGTCGCGAAAATTGGAATCGATATCCCGAAAGTTGGAGCTACCCCCGTTGTTGTTATCCGAGTTAAACCCAGATGTGCGATTGCGGCGAGAAGATGACCGACTGCCACCCGACCGAGATCGTGATCGCGATCGTGCCTTAAAAGCAACGGCATTTCCGGGCGTGACCAGATTCGTTGGGGCGGTTGGGCTGGCAGGCGTCGTGACCTGCTGAGGAACTGGCTCACAGCGTGCAGCCCCTTGTGTCATGGCAAGAGCGATCGCGGCAGTCATGTAAATGCAGACAATGATCAGCACTAAAGACGCCACAAATAAGCCCATTAGTTTGCGTGTATTTTGGCGGGCCCGATCTTGATGCCCAAAGAAATCCATTGCCATGATGATGAACTGGTTTTCCCAGCGTGCTAAGTCAGTAAATTCCGATCAGCGCTGTATCGATAACAGGGAGACAACGGGCTACTTCCCGCAGAGAACACACGACCTGAGTTGAAGCGGTTTCAAATAAGGCTTGACTAGAAAGAAATGCGCGGTGCGACTTTGACTTCGGGGGCTGCTTCTTCGAGCAGGTCAGCCGCCGTGAAGTTAAACGAGGTCGCAATCAAATTGCTGGGGAAGACTTCGCGCTTTGTGTTGTAAAGCGTCACAGAGTCGTTAAAGGCTTGCCGCGCAAACGCCACTTTGTTTTCAGTAGACGTTAACTCTTCCATCAGGCGAGTCATAGTTTGGTCGGCCTTGAGGTCAGGGTAGGCTTCTGAAACCACCATCAACCGTCCCAAGGCTCCGGTCAGCGTCGCTTCAGCCGCTTCGAGTTGTTGCATCGCTTGTGGGTCGCCTGGGTTACGAGAGGCTCGACTGTTGGCTGTCATCGCAGCATTACGAGCGGCAATTACGGCTTCTAACGTTTCGCGCTCGTGTTTCATGTACCCTTTTGCCGTCTCTACCAGGTTAGGAATCAGGTCATACCGACGCTGGAGCTGGACATCGATCTGGCTATAGGCGTTTTTGTAGCGATTTCGTAAAGTGACTAACCCGTTATAAGCATTCATGACGATGACGCCCACAATCAGCGCCAGCATGATGATGAAAATGAGCAAACCGATCAGAGAGGCCATAGTGTCTATTCCAAGGGGTGAGCGACTGCAAATGCGTTCAAATCTGACTACACCTAGAATTCCTACTTTCCCTAGAAAAGTAACAATCAGTTGTCATTCGCAACATTTGACCTACGTGCTTTTTCGGAGTTCGACGGCCAATAAAAAGCCCCCCGGCTTAGCCAGAGGGGTCGCACACAACCAAGGAGAAAGCAATTTAGCCTAAACACATCTCAAGGGAACAAGGGGGAACAAAGAAACCTCGCTACAAACAGGAAATTAGAAAGAATCACTCACTAACAGCGGCTGACAACGCATACGCTTCGCTTGGCAGAGAGGCCAAGAGTAACTCAGGATGCTCAAGCTTGGGGTCAGAATGAGTGAGAGGCCTCAACTTCATGGGGCGACGGATCAGAGCTGCATAGCCACTGGCAAGTGAAATAACAAGAGCGATCGCGCCTAACCCGTATTCGTTTACTCCTCCAATATCTGTTTGTGTCGTGCGAGTTGCAGGCTTAACTGCTTGACTCGCATTTGAAGAAACAGGATCTGGAACTTTGACAGCAGAAGTTGGAGACGAACTACTAAAAGGGCAAGCATTGGTTGGAATTGCTATTGCTAAAAAGGTGACAGTTAACAAACCAGCGAACAACTTCTGAGACCCAAGCATTGAGCGTTCCTCTCAACTAGGAATTGATGGAATTATGGGTGAGACTCAGTGTTGAAACAGGTGCGTAGGATACAAAAGAAAGAAATTTTGATTATGGTGAGAGCAAGGGGGGTCAAACTTTACTGACCCTGACTCAAGCGCAACTCAGTCTAAGTGCTGTGCTGTGTCACTTCACTGGTCATTTAAGGAGTCTACTGCTATGCCTAGCTACCCCGGTATCTCGAGCGAAGCTTTTCGCCATCCGCTTGATCGTCAGGCAGAACAAGCCCTTCGCAATGTGCCCGGGTTTAACCTGGTCGCCCGCAAGTTTGTTGAGTTTTTAGCTGAGCGGCCTCGATTTGTTTATCTGATGGGCAACAGTATTCAAGTAGGCCCGCGCCAGTATGCCAACATCTACCAGATCTATCGTGACTGTCTGCGCGATCTCGATGTGTATCCTGAGCCAGATTTGTTTGTGTCGCAAAGCCCGATTGTCAATGCCGTTGCACTGGGGCAAGAGCGACCGAGCATCACGCTCAATACCGGCTTGCTGGACTTGATGAATGAGTCAGAATTGCGATCGGTGATCGCCCACGAGCTAGGGCATATCAAATGCGGCCATACAACCCTGAGCCAGATGGCAATTTGGGCAACAATGGCAGTCTCCGGTTTAGCCGAAATGACCTTTGGCCTGAGCGGATTGATTACCAGCGGCTTGTTGATGGCGTTTTACGAGTGGTTGCGTAAAGCCGAACTCTCTGCCGATCGCGCCGCAATGTTAGTGTTAGACGACACTAGGCCTGTGTTGCACTCCATGATGCGAATGGCGGGTGGCAGTGCCAAACACGCCCACGAGTTAAACCTGGATGAGTTTATCCGGCAGTCTGAGCAGTATCAACAACTCGATCAAGACGGGTTAAATCAGGTCTATAAGTTCTTTCTCTACAACAACATCTCAACGGGCGACTTTTTGACGCACCCCTTTACGGTTGAACGAGCCATCTACCTGCGCGAGTGGGTTGCGTCTGAGGAGTATCGCCAGGTTCGTGCAGGCAACTATCAACGGGCCGATGCGACTGGCTCGGTTGATGTCAATGTGGCACAACCGGAGCCAACCCAGCAACCTCCGGCTGAGGATGTGGATGATTTGCGCCGCCAGATCGAAGAGTTGCAACAGCAAATTGACCAGATTAAGCGATCGCAGTAGTCACCAACCTATTCTCCCGCAACCTTGCTGAAAAGTGTAAGCAACCTGGCAAAAACCTCCGCAGAATCACCTCCTGGGGCGTCGTTGTAATCCGTATGCAGAACAACGACTTACAGGAGCTTGCACCATGCAGACCAACACCAAACTGACGCTTTCTCTAATTACCTCTGTGATCGCGCTCTCCGCTGGGCTGGCAGTTGCTTCAGGCACCTTTGGCGCGATCGCGGTTTCTCCTCAAACGGGTAAATACGCGATCGTGGTCAACCGGGGGAGCCGAATCACGGCGGGCAAAGAGGCATTAAAACAGTGCAAAGCCTCGAATTGTGTGGTCAGCGTTTCCTTTAGAAGTGCCTGTGGTGCCGTTGCCCAGAAAGGTAAGACGATGTTTACTGGGATTGGCTCAACCAAAGAAGAAGCAATGACAAATGCGGTGCAAGCGGGGGGTAAAGGCACAAAGGCGATCGCGGCCAATTGCACCAAGTAATACCAATGCTTCAAAACTGGGCTACAGATAATCATCTGTAAGGGCGTTGTCTCCGATGGAGACGCTACGCGAACGCGAACCGCCCCTACGAGAATCTGTAAATGAGATTTAGAGAATTGGTATAACCCTCAAATCAAAAAAATGCCCACCACGACTGGTGGGCAAAGCGAAGTGATTCACTAGGTCACTACAGGTCAACGAACAAATCTATTAGTTAACAGCAATGTGCTCGTAAATGGGGACGCCGCGATATTTACCGATTACCTTGCCGTTTTTCATGGGGACATCGTTTGTAGCGGTTTTGTATTCGATGCCTCGATAGATGCGTTTCATTTTTGTCTCCTCCTGGGAGGTTTCTAGCTCTTTCAATGCTTTTAGTTTAGGGCGATCGCGCTGAGGGTTCTTCCTCCGAGGTGATCATCCGGTTGGGGGAGGGGAGTGGGGGAGTGGGGGAGTGGGGGAGTGAGGGAGTGAGGGAGTGGGGAGTGGGGGAGCGAGAAAAATGTTAGGTCAAACGTTGATTTAGAAGTTGGAAAGGCGTAAAAAAATATAGTTCTCAGGCGGAACTTAAGCCTTTAACCTGCGTACTGATGCTCCTGCCCTCTTACTTGGGTTGCACTTTGTTGGGGTCGATGTTGATGAAGGGTACAGCTCCACTGCCTCCTAAGACTGTGGGAAACTCTCCATTCCACTTGTCGATCGCGGCTTTTTGTAGCAGTTCGGGTGTGAGGGTTTCGCGAATCAAGCGTTGAGATTCGGCCTGACCTTTGGCGCGGTTGACCTGAGCTTCGGCTTCTTGTTCGGCTTCGCGGGCGATGTAAACGGCTCGCTGGGCACGTTGTTCAGCGATTTGTTTCTCTTCAACTGCTTTAGAAAACTCTGCTGAAAAGGTCAGATCAACGACGCTGGTATCCAGCACTAGAATGCCGTACTTCTCCAGGCGATCGCCCAGGGCAATATCAAAGTCTTGTTTGAGTTCGTCACGTTTGGTAATCGCTTCTTCGACAGTGCGGCGGGCGGCGGCAATCTTGAAGGATTCTTGGGTTTGAGGGGCGACAATTTTCGAGACGATGTTTTGCAAAGTGCCTTGCTTACGGCGAATCTGGACGACTTGAGTTTCATCTAGCCGAAAGTTAATGGCAAAGCTGGCAGAGAGTTGTTGCAAATCCTTAGTGGAGCTTTGCGCGGGGACTTCAAACTTTTGCACGGTAACGTCGTAGATATCAACCGAGGAGACAAAGGGCGGCTTGAAGTGAAACCCTTCGAGGAGCGCTCCATCTTGCGCTTTACCCAGAACGCTGAGTACGCCTGCCTGACCAGGGTAAATAATGATAAAGGAATTGAGTACCAGTAAGGCCACTAACCCGACGAAAGAAAGAAGCAGGGTGGCATTAAAGGGTTGAGAGGAACGATTCATGACAGACTCCGTGCGTTTCCTCTGTCACTCTAGACGACAGAAGCACGACCTGTTGGGAAAGACTTAGGATTTTTTAGGGTTCAGTTAAAAGAAACCTATATCTATTAAAATTTTTCGGCGTTGCTGAATGTATATATTTTTTTGGATCAGCATCTCCACGCTAGGGGCGTTTCGCGAAACGCCCTTACAGAATTCATATGCTCGATCAGCAACGCCAATTTTTCACGTCTCATTGGACTAAGCACATTTGAGTAGCTCAGAGTTTTTGCAAGCTCTTAGTAACAGCTTCCTTTTCTTAGAGAGAACATGAGTATTTAGGATTCCAACATTTTATTTATTTTTTGAAAAATAAACTTCCCGATGATAATTTCTGTATAAAAATTAAGTGCTATCTTCATTTTTTCTTTTTTAATCACTCTTGAAAAATAACTAAGTTGTTGCTATTTATTTGCCAGAATTTAACTGAGGAGTTCCAAATGGTTAGATTACCTCTAAAAATTTTTTTGACTAATATTCTGCTTTTTATTCTAATAGGATGCACAGAATGTCCAACAACTAATAGTCCAACAACGACTCCATCGGATACTACGCAAGCACCTCCAAGGAAAGATCTGACTTCTTCAGTTAAATTAATGACTGCTCAAAATCCGTACCTTAACAGTCTTGTTTCAAAGGCATTGTTTGGAGTTCCGTGGAAAGAATATGATAAATATTTCCTCCGCCAAGCAGTAAGTAAAATAGAGCATCAAGATGGAGGATTGACTAAACCGGATCTTACGGATGGTCAATGGATTTTGTCTCCAACTGGGCAGTTTGCGGTTGCGATCAATGCATCGACTGGGGAGCCAGATAATAGTCTAGATATTTATCAAGACCCTCCAAATAATAAATATGTTGGACGTTTAGATTTTTGTGGCCCTTCCTGCAAGTATTTAGGCGTTTACTGGATTAGCCCATCACAGTTTGTACTTGCTCAATTAGTTACGGATGAAACATCTAATGAGCAGCAAGAAGAGCAATTAAAGCTTTTTTGTTACAATCTTGATGATCAAACTGTAACAACCTATATTTCTTCTAGAAAAAACAGCGTTTCTGTTAATAACTTGCCAACTTTTTCACATTGAATCGAATTCTATAGCAATACTGGAAAAAGTTAGGACGGGGTGCAGGGGGGAAACCCCTGGCTGGGAGCGCAACTCCCACATCCTCTTGTACCAACTTCTATGCGTAGCGCTATATTTTTCAGCAGTGAAGTATATCAAGTCAATTTTTCTAACTCCTGCTTAAGTTCTTGGCCCAATACAGAGATACCCCAGGCGATCTCTTCGGGGGAGTGGGTAAAGCTGAGTCGAAAGGCGTTGTAACCTTTGCGATCGGGGAAGAAGATAGAACCAGGGGCGACGAGAATCCCCTTCGCTTCGACCTGGTGACAAATCTTCTCTAGCGGCAGTTCGTCGGGCACTTGCACCCAAATCAGCAAACCACCCTGGGGTATCGTCCAACTGGCCTCAGCGGGGAAGTGTTCGGCGAGGGCTTCTAGCATGGCATTGCGGCTCCGTTGCAGGTAACCACGCAGGTGGGTGAGCCGATGGCGGTAGTGCCCTGATGCGAGATACTCGCTGACGATCGCCTGCGAAGCGGTGGGAGTATGCACATCATCCAGCAGTTTTTGTTGCAGAAGTGGCTGATAGTAGCGTTCAGGCACCACCATGTAGCCGACACGCAACCCTGGCATCAACGTTTTTGAGAAGGTACCGACATAAATCACCGAGTCATCTCGGTCGATCGCCTTAATCGGAGGTGGCACAGGCTCAAAATTGAGTCCTTCGTAAGCGTTGTCTTCCATCACCAGGCAGTTATAACTCCGCGCCAGTTCGAGCAATTGTTGCCGATGCAACTGAGAAGTGGTGATGCCCGTCGGGTTGTGCAGCGTGCTGACGGTGTAGATCAGTTTGGGGCGATGACTTTTGAGATAACACTCCAACAGCTCTAAGTTCATGCCCGTAGGTGTCATGGGGATGCCAATAACACGAGCTTGCAGATTCTCAAGGATCGCGAGTAAGCCGTGATAAGTCGGGCTTTCTACCACGACCCAATCACCCGGTTGAATGAAGTAGCGAGTTGCCAGGGCGATCGCCTGAAACGATCCGGTTGTCACTATCAAGTCATCAGCAGACACAACCAAACCGCGCTGCACTAGCATTTGGGCAATTTGCTGACGAAAGGTGAGCTGTCCCTGGGGCAGGTCATAGTTAAACAAACTGTCGGCCACATCACTCACAGCCCGACGGGCGATGCGGGCTAAGTCACCCGAATCAAATTGCGGCGGAAAACCCCCACTAAAGGCAATCATGCCTTGGCGTTGGTGAGCATAGATGGAAGCGATGTAAGACTGGCAAAACCCACTCACCTCTTTGGGAATAATCACTTCTTGAGCGGGTGAGAAGGTGCTAACCGACTCAATCAAGGGTGCAGTGCTTTGTTCGCGATTGACGAAGTAACCCGAACCTTGCCGCGCGTGAATTAAACCATCCGCTTCGAGAACACTGTAAGCCTCGATCACGGTCAGTTTGTTGACCTGTGCCTCGCGTGCCATCTCGCGCACCGAAGGCAGGCGATCGCCCGGTTTGAGTGCGCCCGTTGTAATGAGTCGCCGGACGCGTTCTCGAATTTGCAGGTAAATCGGTTGTTCCGCTTTGCGATCGAGTGGAATTCGCATAGCAAGCCCCTTTGAAGACAGTGAATGAGGCGATATCACAGATAGCAGAGAGAAGTCTTCTCCTTATCTGTAATCTGTGTAGCACAAGTAATATATCGGGGAAGCGGATTAGATGTCCCGGTACAGTTTTTGCGAAGTTAAACAGTACAGTTCTTTGGGAATTATAACTGTACTAGCAAAAACTGTTTATTCTGTACCTTCTCGCTTCAGTAGCTGGTGCAGCACAGTAAAGATGGTTCCACCAAAACACTTCAGGAGGGTGGGGATGAATATTCCACGCGATCATTATCCCGAATCTCGATTCACCGTTGTTAACGTTCAGCCGAAGCAACCGACCGTTTCCAGGTCTCAAGCCGCACTGACATATCTTAAACAGTGGTGGAAAGGTTTCATTCATTGGTTTGATGTCAGTGCTGAACCGCGTGTTTGGCAAAAGTACGATCGCCAGGGCAACCCGCTTTACTGGTGTGTGTATGACCCGGAATTAGGGCGATCAATGAGCTTTGGCTCTGAGATGGAAGTGCGTCTCTGGTTAGAACACCGCTTCTATCGCCGGTAATCATTGTGTGAGGATCTATTGGCTCTACTAAGGAACCTGCGAACAAATTTCTCAGTTGTAGAACTGCTGCGGTAAGGGTTTGGCACTGCCAAACCCCTGCGATGGGATAACATTTACTGGCAAATCCCTAAAGTTTGTTTGGTCATCTCTCTTAAAAGGATGCTATGACATCTTTGATTCAGCATTTTCAAATGCTGGCGCATTATAATGCGTTGGCCAACCAAAAGTTATATGATGCGTGTGCTCAACTGTCTGATGCAGAGCGTAAATTAATTCGTCCGGCTTTCTTCAAAAGTATCCACGGTACTTTAAATCACATTATGGTGGGCGATCGCATTTGGTTCGGTCGCTTTGCGGGGCAAGAAGTGCCTTCTACTGGCTTAGATACCATTCTCTATGATAATTTTGCTGAGCTTCAACAAGCACGATTAAAGGAAGACACCCGCATCCTTGAGTTCGTAGCGACGCTCACCGAGGCATTTTTGGCGCAATCCATCACTTATCGCAATAATGCGGGTGTTGTGCATACCGATCCGACCGATGTGTTGCTGGCCCATCTCTTTAACCATCAAACCCATCACCGCGGGCAAGTGCATGACATGCTCAGTCAAACAGAGGTTGCTCCACCCAGTCTTGATCTGCACCGGATGCTGCGCCCCTCGCCAGTTTGATAACTGGGCTGTTTAAGGCGAAAGGGGTCACTCTGCCAATCTTTAGACTTCTGTCTCCTAAGAGGTGTTATTTCCTGACGTAAGGCTTTAGAATCGTTAAGCCAGAGATTTCGGATTGTCAGCGTTGTTAAAATCTCCCGGAAAGTTAATTGCCGCGTTGGTTGTCTTGGGGCTAGGTGTGACTGGGCTAGGCATCTACTTGGCTCTGCGTCCCGCTCAGTCTCCGCAGGAAAAGGTCAATCAGGCAGAGCAAGGTTCGCAAACTGTGAGCGACTCTGGTCGCAACATTTCTGCATTGGGTCGGTTAGAACCAGAAGGCCGAGTTTTGAAGGTTTCAGCTCCAACCGCGAGTATGTTTGGCTCAGCGCGGGTAGCTCAGTTGTTGGTGCGCGAGGGCAGCACTGTCAAGGCGGGGCAAGTAATTGCCGTGATGGATACGCGCGATCGCCTCCTAGCTGCTGCGATGGAAGCAGAGGCAAGAGTGCGCGAAGCTCAAGTAAAAGTGGGGCAGGCTCAGACGGGGGCGAAGCGAGCGGAAGTTGCAGCCCAGGTTGAGCAGGTGCGGGCACGGCAAGCACAGGCGATGGCCGCTCAGGCTGAAGTTGAGCGGCGTTTTGCTGAGTTGAAAAACGCTGAAGCTGAGTATCAGCGTTATCAAACCCTTTACAAAGATGGAGCGTTATCAAAATCGGATCTTGATACCCGCGCGTTAACGTTGCAAACTTCTCAAAGTGCGTTGAAACAATCTGAGCGGTTAAGGGATCAGGCTGCACTTGAGTTGCGGCAGGCCCAACAGCAGCAGGCGAGTTTAGAAAGTGTACGCCCGATTGATGTGCAAGCGGCTGAGGCTCAATTACAAGTCGCGATCGCCAATTTTCAAAAAGCAAAAGCGGAGCTTGAGACGGCAGCGGTGCGATCGCCGATTGATGGCAAGGTGATTAAGGTGCATGCCTATCCGGGTGAGCAGGTGGGCACCGATGGGGTTGTCGAAGTTGGCAATACGAATCGCATGTATGCCGTTGCTGAGATCTATGAAACGGATATTGGCAAAATCAAGCTGGGGCAACGGGCCAAAATTACGAGTCCTGCGTTTGAGGGTGAGGTTGAAGGTGTCGTTGCTGTGATTGGGCAGAAGATTGACAAGAATGACGTGCTGAACACTGACCCTGCAGCTGACACCGATGCCAGAGTGGTGGAGGTCAAGATTCAACTGGCTGAAAGCCAGAAAGTGGCAGGCTTGACCAACTTGCAAGTTAAAGTTGTGGTTGACCCTAACGCGCCGCTATACCCGACTCCGCAGCGACCTGACGCAACCCAATCACCGGAGCGATCGCCCAATCCTTCAAATGGGGATGCAGCGATTAGCCCCAAGGTATCCCCTTCACCGTTGATTGAGCTAGCCCCCCGCACGAATGATCCGCTGGCTCCTGCTGACAAACCCTAGCTGCTCAAGCAGTGGCATGATCTAACCTGCATTTTGTTATTCCTGGCCTGTGCTGTTCTATGTTTGCCATTCCTCTTGCCTGGTTGCAACTGAAGCGTGAGCGCATTCGTTTGTTGATTGCGCTGGCTGGGATTGGCTTTGCAGTAATTCTAATGTTTATTCAGCTGGGCTTTCGCGATGCTTTATTTGAGAGTGCCACGCGGTTGCACCAGTCGTTTCGGGGGGATATCTTTCTGGTCAGCCCTCAGTCAACAGCGCTGATCGCAATGCGGAGTTTTTCGCAACGGCGGCTTTATCAAACGCTGGGCTACCCTGAAGTGGAGTCGATTAGTCCGATTTACCTTGATTTTGGTAGTTGGAAAAACCCGGCTAATCGCCGCACTCGGCAAATTTTGGTGATTGGTTTTGACCCGGATGACCCTGTTTTTGATTTACCTGCCGTTGAGCCAAATTTAGCTCAGATTCAACTACCGGATGTTGTTTTGTTTGATGACGCTTCCCGTGAAGAATTTGGCCCTATTCCAAAATTGTTTGAGTCCGGTTTACCTGTAACAACCGAGGTCAGTAGTCGCAAAGTTACGGTTGGCGGCTTGTTTACAATGGGTGCTTCATTTGGTGCCGATGGCAATTTGCTGACTAGCGATCTGAACTTTTTACGCATTTTTGATCGCCGTGAGAAAGGGTTAATTGATGTCGGTATTGTGCAGCTAAAGCCGGGGGCTGACTCTGCTTCTGTTTTGGCAGCTATGCGGCGAGACTTGCAAGACCCCAATCAAGATGTGCGGATTTTGTCGCGAGAAGAATTTATTGCAGCAGAACGGGACTATTGGAAAAGCAGTACGGCGATCGGTTTCATTTTTGGCTTAGGAACGGCGATCGGGTTTGTTGTCGGTACGGTAATCGTCTATCAGATTCTTTACACAGATGTCACCGATCACCTGGCTGAGTATGCCACGCTAAAAGCAATGGGCTACAAAAGCAGCTATTTGTTAACTGAGATCTTGCAGCATTCTCAATAAGCCGATTCTAAGCGAGGTTTGAGGTCAATATCGAACCCAAAATGAGCCGCAATATCAGCGTGAGATTGGATGCGTTTGAGTAACTGAAACCAGATAATCGA
>Ga0209172_10006434_pt1 | contig 13059 bp, 9 predicted proteins | sample LarsenN4metaG_FD_184113 | JGI IMG/M metagenome (GOLD analysis project Ga0209172, IMG submission 184113) | Hot spring sediment bacterial and archeal communities from British Columbia, Canada, to study Microbial Dark Matter (Phase II) - Larsen... ... | reverse complement strand
CGAGGAACTGCGAAAAGCGCCGGCCGTGCTGCGTCTGTCCTACATCGCCGACACGGAGGATGAGGCGCTGGTCGAACGGCGCATGGAAGCGGTTCAGCGGCAGTTGACCGAAGCGTGGGGCGCCGCGAAAGACAGCTACGCGCTCACCATCGAGCCCGAAGTCTTCTGGCGCCGCGGCGGCCCGCCCAAACGGCCCGACGTGCGCGCCCCGCGGAACAGGTGAAGAGAATGAGCAAGCATCGCGATTTGGACCCCCTGCCGCCTTCGGCGCGAATTTGGGGACAGAGACCAATTTTCCTGCGCCCGCTCCAGTCTCCAGGTTCGCATCAGCGCGGGCGCAGGAAAATTGGTCTCTGTCCCCAAATTCGCGCCGAAGGGGCGCTCTGTGAGCGCCCGCGGCTGTCTTTTTGTTCGATTGTGCTACTCCTGATGATGATCACTGCCTCTGCGAGCGCCGGCCAAGTCCGCACGGCCACGCCGCGGGAACAGGTCGAGCGGCATCTGTCCGGCGACCAGACTGTGCGGGAATGGTCTGTAGCGCCGAATGGGACCGACGACGTCAAGCGCGTCAAGGTCTGCCGCGTCGAGACGGTCTGCAAGATGCGATTCAAGGAAGGCGAGACGCAACGGACGCGCGTAAGGAACCTCGTCGTCCCGCTGCGCTACGAAGACGAGACCACGCCCATTCCCGAAACCTTCACAAGACAGGTCCGGCAGGCGTTCGACAACCTGCGGGACAAGCAGGGCGTGACGATCCGCTTCATTGGCCACACGGACGACTTGCCGCTGACGGGCCGCAACGAGAGCATGTACGGAAATCACCTGGCGTTATCGAAGGCGCGGGCGCATCGCGTCGCACAGGCTGTACAGGAAAGCCTGGGATTGCCGGCGTCCGCGATCGAAAGCGACGGTCGCGGCGCCTCACAGCCTGTCGCGCCTAACGCCACGGAGCAGGGCAGGGCGTTGAATCGCCGCATTGAGGTGGAATTCTGGTACGACGATCCTTTCCAGGCGTTGCCCGAGGAGCCGCAAATCTGTCCGGGCGACGGCCTCCAGGAGATGGTGACTCGAGTCTACGAACCCACGTGGGGCGCTATCCCGACGCTCGAGCTCGCGAACGGCCAGCCGATTGTTCCGCAAGGGTACGCCTCAATCTTGCGTCGCGCCTTGACGGACGTTGCGGATCGGACCAATGCGCGGCTGCGGTTCATTGGTTATACGAAGAACGAGCGCCTCGACCGCCGCACGGCGTCTGTGTACGGCGACGATATCGGCCTTTCCGCGGCTCGGGCGCGCCGCGCGATGGACATGGTCATGCAGGATGCGGCGTTGTCCGGCGCCCGGGCGGAGCACGAAGGGCGCGGCTACGTCCAGTCCGACGACGTCGTGAACGCCGGCTTCATCCAGGGCCAGGAGTCGTTCGTGCGTGTGCAAGTGGTGTATGACGAACCCCTGCCGTTGGGCGGTTACGAGGGCGTGGATATCACGCGTCTCACGCAGGAACTACGTCCGAAGAGTCCGTACGAGCTGAACGTGATGCACATCACGGTGGACGGCAAGCCGATCGACGACCCGAGCCGCAGCTCTTCCGACATCCAGCGCTGCACCGACGTCGCGCTTGACAACGCCAACGTTCAGTTCCGCTTCGACAATCTCGAGTCGCGGCGAAGGCTCGCCGTCGCGGCGCATCCGGTCGCCGTGGTGGTGAGCGACACGGTCGACGGTTTGGACGCATCGCCTGTGCGCTTCCGGATGTACACCAACTACGCAAGCTTCATCGACCGGGCGGAGATCCGAATCTTCGAGTCGCAGCAGTCGCTGCAGGCCGCGCCGATCGACGTCGTCGCGATCGACGCCGCAGGCCTCGCGGAATGGCAGCCGGGGCGCCAAACTCTCGCGGGCCCCGCGCGCGAACTCAAATATCTGCTGCGCGTTTATGACTCGAAGGGGAATTTCGACGAAACGGGCGCCCGGCCGCTGTGGCTCCACCACGGGCCGTCGCCTGCAGATCCCTCTCGTCAGGGGCCGCCGCCGGGCGAGCTGCTGGCCGCCTACGGCGAAAGCGACCTGGCGCGGCGCGGGATTCCGCTCGGCAGCGGCACTGTGAGGGTGCAGGGCAGCGGCATCCCGGCGAACTATACCGTATGGGTGGCGGGCCGGCAGGTTCCGGTCGACCCGCAGGGCGCCTTCGCTGCGGAAGAGATTCTTCCGGCGGGCGCGCATACCGTCGAAGTCGCGGTGCTCGATGACGCGGGCGCCGGCTCGCTCTATCTTCGCGACCTGGAGTTCAAGCGCACCGACCTTTTTTACTTCGGCGTCGCCGACTTCACGGCGTCCGACAACCGCGCCAACGGCCCGGTGGATCTGCTGCAGGGCGAAAACATTCGCCAGCCCTACGATTCGTCGCTGGACGGCCGCCTGGCGTTCTTCGTGAACGGGAAGGTCGGCGAGCGCTGGCGATTGACGACGAGCGCGGATACCCGCGAAGGACCGGTGAAGGACCTGTTCAGCAACTTCCTCGACAAGTCGCCCGATTCGTTATTCCGACGCATCGATCCTGACTACTATTACCCGACGTTCGGCGACGACGGCGTCGTCAATGAAATGGCGCCGACGTTGGGCAAGTTCTACCTCAAGGCGAGCCGCGGTGAGAACTACGGGCTATGGGGGAACTTCAACGTGGGCTACATGGGCAACGAACTGGCCCACGTCGATCGCGGCCTGTACGGCGCCAACCTTCACTTCGGGTCCGAAGCGAATACGAGTTTTGGCGAGCGGCGGTTCGCCATCGATGGTTTTGCCGCGAACCCTGGAACGATGCCGAGCTATGAAGAATTTCGCGGAACGGGCGGGTCGCTCTACTTCCTGAGACGACAGGACATCCTGACGGGCTCCGAGCGCGTGCGGATCGAAATCCGCGATAAGGCCTCGGGCATCGTCACGGGCGTTGTGAACCTGCAGAACGGCGTCGATTACAACATCGACTACCTGCAGGGCCGGCTCCTGCTTTCCGAACCCCTGTCGTCGACTGCCGGCGACAAGCTGCTGGTGCGCAGTACAGGATTGAGCGGCGACGACGTGTATCTCGTCGTGCGTTACGAGTACACGCCCGGTTTCGACAAACTGGAAGAAGTCGCGGCCGGCGGTCAGGGTCATTTCTGGCTCAGCAACCACCTGCGGCTGGGTCTGACGGCCAACTCCAACGAGGGGGACGCGGACAGCAGTCTCGGGGCCGCAGACCTGACTTTGCGGAAGAGCGCGGATTCCTGGTTCAAGGTGCAGATGGGCCGCAGCAAAGGTCTGCTCTCCAGCGGATTGCGGTCCGAGGATGGGGGATTCGGTTTCCGCGGCCACGACGATCTGTCGTTCGCCAACGCGGAGGCGATGGCATACCGCGCGGACGTCAGCGTCGGGCTCGGCGACTTTGGCAACTACTTCGGGGGCCGCGACGGCCGCGTCAGCTTCTATGTGCAGAACCTCGGGGCCGGCTACTCGGCGCCCGGCCAGGCGGCGATCAAAGACACGCAGAATTACGGCGGCGCGTTCAGCATTCCTGTAACGCGTCAGCTAAGCCTTGCGGCCAAGGCCGATCAGAGGATCGAAGAGCAGGGGCTCGAGACGCGGGCCATCGAAATGGACGTTGGCTATAAGCTGACCGATCGGTGGAGCTTGGGCGCCGGCGTACGTAATGACTTCCGCAAGGACGGCTCGCCGGTTGTTCCTCTCACTCAGGAGCAGGGCGAGCGTACGGACGCGATCGCGCAGGTGATGTTCGATCCCGGCTCCCGATGGCGCGCCTATGGCTTCGTCCAGGATACGGTCGCGTCCAGCGGCGGCCGTGAGGACAACGGGCGCATCGGCGTTGGCGGCGCCTATCTTCCGACGGACCGCTTCAGGTTCGACGCGGAGGTTTCCGACGGAGACCTTGGGTTTGGCGGTAGAGTCGGCGCCAACTATCTGTACTCGGAGCGGACCAGTCTTTACCTGAACTACGCGCTGGAAAACGAGCGGACGGACAACGGCCGTCGAGTCCGTCAGGGCAATCTGGTTTCGGGCGCGAAGACAAGGCTCTCCGATAGTTCCAGCGTCTACCTCGAGGAGCGTTACCAGGACGGAGAGTCGCTGACCGGTCTCACGCACGCCGCCGGAATCCAGCTCGTGGCAAGAGAGCGCTGGAATCTGGGCGCCAGTGCGGAGTTTGGCAGTTTAAGCGATTCGCTGAGCGGGGCTGAGACCAATCGCAGGGCGACTGGAGTCCGCCTGGGTTACGGCGTGGATGCGATGCAGTTGTCGAGCGCGATCGAGTATCGCCGCGATGACGCGGAACAACTCGACGCGACGCGCACGAAAAGAAACGCCTGGCTGTTCCGCAACAACTTCAAGCTCAGCCTGACGCCGGACTGGCGCGTCATCGGCAATTTGAACCACTTGGTCAGCAACAGCTCTCTCGGCGAGTTCTATGACGGCGGCTACACGGAAGCGGTGATTGGATACGCGTACCGTCCGGTCCGGCGCGACCGGCTGAGCGCGCTGGTCAAGTACACGTACTTTTATAACGTCCCGACGACGGATCAGGTGACGTTGCAGAACACGGCGGTCGAGTTCATTCAGAAGAGCCACATCGCGGCGCTCGATCTCACCTTCGACGTTACCGCCGACTGGTCCATCGGCGGCAAGTACGCCCGCCGCCTGGGACAGGCGAGTCTGGATCGTGCGCAGCCGGTGTTCTTCGACAACGCCGCGCAGCTTGCAGTGTTGCGCGCGGACTGGCGGTTCCGCAGGGGCTGGGAGAGCCTGGTCGAAGGGCGAATGCTGGACCTCCCGAATGTCAATCAACGCCGCGCCGGCGCGCTGGCCGCAATCTATCGTTACATCGGCAAGAACGTGAAGGTCGGCGCCGGCTACAACTTCACGGACTTCTCCGACGACCTGACGGACCTCAGGTACGACCACAAAGGCGTATTCGTCAATATCGTCGCAACCAAGTAACGCGGGCGTTCCCCCCGGCGCCGCTTGTCCGCCCTGTGCGGACCTGTTCTGGCCGGCGGACGCCGTCTAATGTCGTTCGGATTGAAACACCCATGAAACGCACACTGCCGCAGCCTGAACTCGTCACAACCCATGGGGTGCTTTACAATGCCGACTGCCTGGATGTTCTGCGATGTCTGCCCGCCGAATGCGTTGACAGCATCTTTGCGGACCCGCCGTTTAACCTCGGCAAGGAATACCACAATGGCCAATCCGATCTTCTGTCAGGAGACCGTTATCTCGACTGGTGTCGATTGTGGATCACGGAGTCGATTCGCCTCGTCAAGCCCGGCGGGGCGATCTTCATTTACAACCTTCCACGATGGGCATACCAGCTCGCGGCGTATCTTGAACAACAGGAGATGGAGTTTCGCCACTGGATCGCCGTTTCAATGAAAGGAACTTTTCCGCGCGGCAACAAACTGTACCCTGCCCACTACGCGCTCTTGTATTTCACGAAAGGGGCGCCCAAAACGTTTAACCGGGTGAGACTCCCCATTCCAACGTGTCGTCATTGCGGAAAGGACATCAAAGATTACGGAGGTCACAGAAAGTATCTGAACCCCGCCGGGCTCAACCTCACAGACATCTGGGAAGACACGTCGCCGGCGCGTCACAGCAAGAACAAGTCCCGCTGGCGCGTGAATGAGCTGAAGCCGACAATTCCGGAAAGATGCATTCAAATCTCGACGAATCCCGGGGACGTTGTATTGGACCCTTTTGGCGGCGGCGGTTCAACTTACATTGCCGCCCAGCGTTTGAACCGATTCTGGATTGGGACCGAGATCGGGCCTTGTGAACCCATGTTGACAAGGTTCGATCGCGAATTCCCCGATCAGAATAGGCCTGAAACCGTCCCCGCGAAACTCCGGTCGCTGCTGGAAGCCGGAGTTCCCGCTGCCAGATGACGCGAATTGTCGATGTCAGGTACTACGACGGGGCGGAAGCGAAAATCAAACGCCTTGGGTTGGATTCCCTTATCGAGGAGATCCGCTCAGCCTTACAAAGCTTTGAGCTGCGGATCCCAAGACGGAGGGTCGAACGGCGCGCCATCTCACTTTCCACTGTGCGCTCCGGGCGGAGTATCGCGAAGCGACCGGTAAATTCAACACAAACTCGTAATGTCGCCCCGGCTGATCCCGGCCGAAGCGTTCGCTGGTGTTCTGTGCCAAAATATAGTCATGTCTAAGGTCAATGTCTTTGAGGTCAAGGCCCGGCTGTCCGAATATCTCGACCGGGCGGCCCGTGGGGACCGGATAGTCATTTATCGCCACAACAAACCCATCGCGGAACTGCGCGGCGTAGAAGCGCTTCCGATCGAGCCGCGGCCGATCGGACCGCTGCCCGGACGCCCGGCTTTCACGGTTCCGTCGGCGTTTTTTGCGCCCCTTCCGGACGACGAAGTGGACATGTGGGAAGGGATGACAGCGGCGCCTCTGACGCCGGCTGATGCAAAAAAGGCCGGCGGCCGTCCGCGAAGCCGAAAGCGCCGAATGAGCCGGCGCAAACAATGAGGCTGCTCCTCGACACGTGCACATTCCTGTGGATGGTTAGCGGCGAATCACTTTCGGACGTCGCGGCTCAGGCGATCCGCGAGCCTTCCAATGAAGTCCTTTTCAGCGCCGTCTCGGCCTGGGAGATCGTGGTCAAGCACGGCACCGGGCGGCTGCCGCTCCCGGAGCCGCCCGAACGGTTTATTCCGGCCGAGCGCAGGCTCCGTGGAGTTGCGGCGCTGGCGGTGGACGAAGACGCTTCGTTTCACCTGATGCGCCTGCCGCGCCTGCACCGCGATCCGTTTGATCGAATGCTGATCTGTCAGGCTATTGCGCACGGGCTGTTCATCGTTACCCCGGACCCGCTGATCACGCAGTATCCCGTGCGGACAATCTGGTAATCGAGCAGGAGCGGTGTAGATATTGACCTCGTTTACTCGTTAATATAAAGTACTCTATATTGAAGTGAATTGGGGGCGGCGAGGGTTCGGTCGCGCTTTCTCCTCGAGCCGAGTCTGCATCCATGATTGAACTGCCTCAACGAGTCGTTGCGCGGCTGCTGAATCGTGTTCGAGTAAATCAAGTTCAACAGTGCATGCGTGACGGCGCGCCAGTGTTTGTCAAGCGACGCCGAGTTGGCGCAAGTATAGTCATTTGGTTCGCGAACCGGTTCCTGGCGCTTTCAAACAGCGGAATCCGCATGTTTGTTCGAGCTGACGAATGGACGGATTGGGAAATCCATTGCGCCCAATTGCTGTATCCCGACCGGCCGGTCGTGAAGGCCGGATCCGGGCAGGCTGTGGTCATTCCGAAAGTGCGCGGGATCAGTTTGCGGGAAATGCTTCGTCGTGACGACATGGACGTCAAAAAAGCATTCATCCTTGCAGCTCGCGAACTGCGGAGAGTCCACCAGATTCACTGCAGCTATTACCAAGCAGCGTGGTCTCACGGGGATCTCCATCTCGATAACATCATCTATGACTGCAAGGCAGAACGAGCGGTTCTGATCGACTTCGACACGCGTCACGAATTTGGGATCGGCCAAACGCAGCGTCACAGCGACGACTTGAAGGTTGTTCTTCTCGAGCTGATTGCGCTGTCCGACGACAAGTGGAGGCGTTTGGCCGCCGCTTTTATTGAGGAGTACCGCGAGGGCTCCGTTCTGAATGAACTTAGCCGCCAACTGTTCGTTCCGCGCGGCTTCGGCAGGCTGCTCTGGTACGCAAGAACGAACGGCTCTTCCATTCATCGAGTTGAACCGCGATTAGAGAGTCTTCGGGAAATGAGTCATCGCGCGTCCACGACTGCAAGAACTTCGTCTCAAGCACGCCCTCGAGACGAATCCTAGGAGAACGAAGTGTCAGCGGGGCGACTGGAAATCGGCCTTCGAGGTCCCCTTCATGTTCGGGAGGAACGCCTTTCGGACCGGAATGACTCGTGTCGACTGATGTATATCAGCGATGTTCACCTTCGGCGGAAGCGCTCGGACCATCTCTGCGGGCAGCTGATCAAGTCCGTGCGCGATTCCGCGCCGGACGGGTTGCTCTTGGGCGGTGATCTTGTCGACGAATCGTCAGAGCTGGGCAAACTGTGCGATTTGGTCGGCGCCCTTCGCGAAGTCGCGCCGGTTCTAGCAATAGGCGGAAACCACGACCGCTATGTGGGCATGAATCGGGTTCGGGACGCGGTGGTGAGCGGAGGAGGTGAATGGATTCACGATACAGCGGTCCGCATGACGCATGGTTCGAGGGTGATTGCGATTGCCGGCCCGAAGGCCGTTTCTGCGCCGAAGGGCGATTATCGAATTCTGTGCGCACATTACCCATCTATCTGGAAAAGTGCGCGTGAACGCGGCTATGACCTGGTTCTCGCCGGACATCTCCATGGCTGTCAAATGGTCGCGTTTGAATATCGAAATCGTTTGTTTCCTGGAGCGGTGTTTTACCCGTACTGCTACATCAGGCATCGGTCTGGACCAACGCGGTTGATCGTTAGCCGGGGCGTCAGTGATCTATTGCCGGTCCGCTGGCGATGCCCCAGGGAGGTCGTGTTGTGTTACGTCTAACCTCGACGGAACCGACGCGGCGACGCGATGAACCTGCGCGCCAAAGCCGGGCTGCACTATGGAAAGGCGACAGAATTTCATCAACTCTCATCTCCGTCATAAGTTTTCTGCGTTGTCTGCCGCTGTTCTTTTCTGCGAGACCGAAGACGCCATTGCGAGTCTTGTGCGTCATGACGTTCGACATGCTTCACATGCTTCGCCGCTCGAAGCCGCTGCCGGCGGCTAAACGCCGGATGATGGCAGCGTTGCTGGATTTTGGCGCCTGCATGAATGCGATGTTCGACAACAAGGACTATTGCCGGAAGGACCTTCGACTAACTCGCCGGATTCTTGCCGAGGCCGGCCTGAATTCCTTCGTCGAAGAATTTCTGCGACGGCTTTGGGAACTGGAAAGGAGACGTCCTTTGCCGTTAGACGATGATTGGCAATTTCATAAGATCAGGTCCTATCGTGAAGCCGTCATACGGCTTTCGCTGGGAATGATTGCCGCAACGGCAAGAGACGCCCAGTCCATCGATGAAGGAATTCGGGCGACGTATTGCGATGATGATCTCAAGATCCTGTTTCGGATTGCGATGCAGTGCCAAATCGTCGACGACGTTCTGGACTATTCAAAGGATATGTCGGCTGGATTGCCCAGTTTTCTGACTGCTTCAGAGTCGCTCGCGGAGGCGATAAAGCTGACGAATCAGGCAGCGTTTGGCTACGCAGACCATCGGGACTTGCCACGGTCGGACGATGTTTTTCCTCTCCGAATGGCGCTTTTTATCGCATCGGCCTGCGCGAAGGTGACCACCCAGGTAAGTCGTTGGAGATTCCGCGATGCGGCTAACGTTTATCAACGACGATCCGCCCCCCTTTGATAACGGCCCTCACTTTGAACAGATCCTCGACGTTCGCCAAAGGGTCAACATCAAGTATGACGATATTGGCGAGCCTGCCGTTCTCCAACGCGCCGGTATCTTTGCTGGGGCCAATGGCGGCCGCAGAGTGTAGAATGCCTGGCGAGCGCAAACGCGCCCTGATGCGGCCCGCTGTGTTACGCTCATCCTGCAACCCCAAGGAGTCTTATGAACACGGATCGAGCCGAAGTCCACAACGTTTTGGCGAGCGTCCGCGGGAAAGCCACGACCAGCCTGTAACGAGGGTCTAGCCACAAAACCTTTCGACCCGTCCTAGGTCGGTCCCGGGCGTCCTTCCTCTTTCGCTCGTTCACATAACCCATTCTTCAAGTCTCTGGAGGATACGTGCACTTACACGCTTTGGGATGGAATTCCTTCTTTCAATCTCATTGGAAGCCGCTCGAAGGGCGAGGTCTGGCGCCGGCGCGGATTGTTGAGGAACAGAAGGAAGCTTATCGTTTGGTTGCGGAAACCGGCGAGATGCCAGCCACAGTCACGGGGCGTCTGCGCCACACGGCGATTGGCCGTTCCGGCTTTCCCGCAGTTGGGGACTGGGTGGCCGCGCAAATTACGCCGAGCGGAGACAAGGCGCTCATCTATGAGATTCTTCCTCGCCGGACGAAGCTCTCGCGCAAAGCCGCGGGCGATCGCGCCGCCGAGCAGATCCTTGTGACAAACGTCGACGTGGTTTTCCTGGTGACGTCGCTCCATGCGGATCTTAATTTTCGCCGCATCGAACGCTACCTCAGCACGATTTGGGAGAGCGGGGCGCAGCCCGTCATTCTCCTTAACAAGGCGGACCTCTGCGCGGATCCTGCGGCCGCGGCGAGTGACGTCGCCGCGATGGCGCCCGGCGCGACCGTGCACGTTCTTGCCGCAACGCGAGGAAAAGGGCTGGAGGAGTTGGGCGCCTATACCGCCCGCGGGAACACCGTCGCGCTTTTGGGATCGTCGGGCGTCGGGAAATCCACAATCATCAATTGCCTGCTGGGATCGGAAGCGCAGAGCACGCGCGAGATTCGTTCACGGGACGGCCGGGGCCGCCACGCGACGACGTACCGGCGGCTATTCCTCCTGGCCGCGGGAGGCGTCCTGATCGACACTCCTGGAATGAGAGAATTTCAGCCATGGGACGCTGCTTCAGGACTCGAAGAAGCGTTCGACGATATTGCAACGCTGGCTCGAACGTGCCGCTTCAGAGACTGCCGGCACGATACGGAGCCGGGCTGCTCCGTCCGCGCTGCGATCGCCGATGGGATATTGGACCCTTCGCGTCTTGCCAACTTCGGCAAGCTTCAGCGCGAGCTTGAATTTCTGGATCGTCGACGCGATGCCGCTGCGCAAGCCGAGGTTAAAAAGCTCTGGAAGCGTAGACACAAGGCGATGAGACAGCACTATAGGTTGAAGGGTTGAAGGGGTAAGGAAGGGCGGCAAGGAAATTTGAAATTGGACGAATCCTGCATGTGAAATCCGAAAAGCCGAAATCTTAGATTGGACTGTTAATTACTCGCAACCGATTCAATCGAACGCCGGCGGCTAATATCGGCATTTCGGCGATCACGCTGGCGGAACTCGAATACGGCGCCGCCAAGAGCAGCCGTCCGGAAACGAACCGCACCGCGCTTGCTGGATTTGTCTCGCCCTTGGAGGTCTCCGCCTTTCGGCGATGCAGAAGCTCGTGTTTACGGACACGACGATCTCACCGATCTGAGGTACGACCACAAAGGCGTGTTCGTCAATATCGTCGCGACCAAGTGAAGCCAGCGGTAAGATCAAGACGTGCGCAGCAGTTCGGACCAAACGTATACACGCCGCCAGGCTCAGTGGGACGCGTTTCATCGATGGGAGCAATACGATCGCCCGTGGCTGAACATGTCGGTCGAGGAACGCGTTCGATGGTACGCTGCGGCCTTCGAATTGATCGCCTGGCGCGCATGAAGCGAGCGTCGCGTGGACTTCGCCTGTCTTGATCCGCGCGTTGAAGAGCTAGCGGATGCTCTCGCCGACAGCGGCATACTCCATCGGTATCGAGCCTTGCGTCAACGATGGAAAACAAGCGCTGAATCGACGTGAGACAACCGCTCGTCAACAAACCAACTCATTGGAGGCCGTCCCTATGCGTATTGTGCAATCCAAGGAACAAGCTTCACAGAAGCCGCTCCGGCTGTGGCCCGGAGTGGTCATCGTCGTGGTGCAGTGGGCGGCCAGGTTTGGCGCTCCCATCCTGAATCCCGACTTTACGGCGTACGGCGTGTTGGCCGGCGTCGGCGGGGGAATGGCGCTCGTCGTCTGGTGGCTGTTCTTCAGCCGCGCGGCCTGGGGCGAGCGTCTCGGCGTACTCGCATTGATGATTGCCGCGATGGCTGCGACATGGCCCTTCCTCGACGCGTCCATCTCCACCGGGGCGATGGGATTCCTCTTCCCGATACTCGCCATCCCGGGCCTGTCGCTCGCCTTCGTCCTCTGGGCCGCGGCCAGCCGTCGGATGTCGGTTGGACTTCAGCGCACGACATTGGCGGCGGCCATCGTCCTCCCGTGCGGCGTGTGGACGCTGATCCGGACGGGTGGGTTTACAGGCAGTTTCGATAACGATCTCGCGTGGCGGTGGACGGCAACGCCCGAGCAGCGGCTGCTTGCGCAGGGTGACGAGTTTTTCGACTCCGCTCCCCACAAGGCCGTCGACTCGGTCCGAGGCGAGGCGAAGCCTCCTGCATCGGTTCCGGCAACACCGGTCACTCCCCAGGTCACTTCCGATGATCCGGTTGCCGCTCCAGCCGGCAAACCTTTCAACGCTGCCGCAGGCTCGCCCCTCGACTTCGCGCGGGGCGAGGCTGCGGCCGCCGCACTCGACTGGCCGGGGTTTCGCGGACGCGATCGTGACGGCGTCGTTCGCGGCGTGCGGATCAACACAGACTGGTCAGCATCGCCGCCGATAGAGCTCTGGCGCCGGCCGATCGGGCCAGGCTGGTCGTCGTTCGCGGTGCATGGCGACTTTCTCTACACGCAGGAGCAGCGCGGTGACGACGAGGTCGTCGCCGCCTATCGGGTGAGCACCGGCGAGCCGGTGTGGAAACATCGCGACAGGGCGCGCTTCTGGGAATCGAACGGCGGCGCCGGTCCTCGCGCGACCCCGACGTTCAGCGGCGGCCGCCTGTACGCGTTCGGCGCAACCGGCATCCTGAACGCGCTCGACGCCGCTGACGGCCGCGTCGTCTGGTCGCGCAACGTCGGAGCGGACAGTCATACGAAAGTTCCGGACTGGGGCTTCGCCTCCTCGCCGCTGGTTGTCGGCGACCTCGTGATCGTCGCTGCCGCCGGCAAACTCGTCGCCTACGAGGCCGCCACAGGCGACCTGCGCTGGCTCGGGCCGGACGGCGGCGCGGGCTACAGCTCGCCGCACCTGCTGGCAATCCACGGCGTCCCGCAGATTCTCCTGCTGGACGCACACGGCGCCACCAGCGTCGCGCCGGGCGACGGCGCGCGCCTTTGGGAACTGGCGGTGACTTCGAGCGCGACGTCGATGCCGATCATTCAGCCGGCGCTGACGCCGGACGGAGACGTCCTGGTGGGT
>Ga0209172_10006430_pt1 | contig 13069 bp, 10 predicted proteins | sample LarsenN4metaG_FD_184113 | JGI IMG/M metagenome (GOLD analysis project Ga0209172, IMG submission 184113) | Hot spring sediment bacterial and archeal communities from British Columbia, Canada, to study Microbial Dark Matter (Phase II) - Larsen... ... | reverse complement strand
ACCTCTGCAAAGCGATCCATGCCGAGATACGGAAGGTGGGTCTTACGATAGAACTGCGTCTGCCCCTTCGGAACGAAGACTGCGGCGGTGTTGAACAGCGCGTCCCCCTCACGCTCCGCGAAGCCGACGACCGCGCAGATGCCCCCCTCATCGCACGCTTTCGCAAGAGAGCGAATCTCGTCGGACTCTCGATGCAGCGCCACCGCGAGCGCCTCGTCCTTCGAATCGAAGCAGTACCCGGTGAGCATCGCCTCGGGGAACACAACGAACTCCACCCGCTGCGACGCCAGCGAGTCGAGCAGCTCCCTCACGCGGAGGACGTTTGCAGGAACGTCCGCGAACTTCGGACTGACTTGAACGGCAGCCACTTTCATCGTCATACTTCGATACGGAGCCAGTTCTCGATGCGCTCAATCATCGGCAGGTGCTCGATGAGCGCAAGCGCCCTCTTTAGGTTCCCTTCCCTCGCAGGGTGCGTGAGGAAAACCAGCTCTGAGCGATTGTTCGGCAGTTCGTGCATCTCGAGGGCAGCGAGCGAGACGTCATAGTCGCCGAACGCCGAGGCAATCTGCCCCAGCGCCTTTGGCCGATCCTGCGAGGTCATCCGCACGTAGAAGCGCGCGACGGTGTCTTCGATGGCCTGCACCCCGATGGCCGGCCTCGTGGCGTCTCCCTCTCCGACGCTGGTCTCCCTACCCGCGGCGGCCGCGAGTTCCTCCAGGTCCCCGATTACGGCGCTCGCTGTCGGCCCTGCGCCTGCGCCCTTGCCGAGAAGCATCAGGTCTCCGACGAAGTCTCCCCGAATGAGCACCGCGTTGTCGGCGCCGTCCACCTTTGAAAGGGGGTTGGAGAGCGCAACCAGCGCCGGGTGTACGCGCGCCTCGATTCCGTTGCTGTCGACGCCGGCCACGGCGATCGGCTTGATTCTGTAACCCAGGATCTCGGCGAACTCGACGTCGCGCGGCGTGACGTGCGCGATGCCCTCGCGGTGCACTTGGTCGGGCGTTACCTTTTCACCGAACGCAATGGTAACCAGAATGGCGAGCTTGCTCTGCGCGTCGAAGTTCTCAACATCGGCGGTCGGATCCGCCTCGGCGTATCCTCTCTCTTGCGCCTCCTGCAAAGCCTGCTCATAGGGCGCGGCGTCGTCCGACATTCGGGTAAGCAGGTAGTTCGTGGTTCCGTTCACGATGCCGGCGATGCGCTCGATGTGATTCGCGACCAAGCGATGTCGGAGAACCGGCAGGACGGGGATGCCTCCGCACACGGCGGCGTCGTAGAGAATCCGTACTCCCCGCTCTCGCGCGAGCGCTTCGAGTTCCCTCCCGTGCCGCGCGATGAGTTCCTTGTTCGCCGTTACCACGTGCTTGCCGGACTGCAGCGCCTCTTCGATCCACGCCTTCGCCGGCTCGATGCCGCCCATCACCTCGACGACGATGTCCACCTCCGGGTTACAGACTACGGAGCGGTGGTCCGTCGTAACGGTCGGCGGGGCAAAACTTCGATCCTTGTCGGCGTCTCGCACACACGCCACAAGCGGATGCAGCGCCCTCATCCCGCGCGCGGCGAGGGTGTCACCGTTCTCCGCAAGCACCTGGCACACCCCCTGGCCGACCGTCCCCAAGCCGAGGAACCCGAGGTTAAGCGGCTTCATCCAGTCGTCCTGACAAGCATGATCGGATCACCCTCCTGGACGAGCGCGCCCGACTCGGCAAGCACGGCGGTAACGATACCGGCGACCGGCGACTCGACCTCGTTGAAGACTTTCATCGCCTCAATCAGCCCTATTACCTGGCCACGCTCGATGCGGTCTCCGACCTCGACGTAGTGCGGTTCGTCGGGTGAGGGCTGGCGATAGAACACGCCGACCATCGGGCTTGGAACGGGGACGCCGTCCGGCTCCGATTCCGCCGCCGGGGACTGCCCCACCGCGGGGGCGCCGGCTTGCGCGAGGTCGCGCCGCACCTCGATGATGCGGTCGCCATCGCGCACCCTCAGGCCCGTTAAGCCGTGCTCGTCGAGGAGGCGGACAAGGCGCTCAATCTGTTTTTTCGTGTCCGACATGAGTAAGGTGGCGCGGACGGAGGGATTCGAACCCCCGACACCCAGTTCCGAAGACTGGTGCTCTATCCACTGAGCTACGTCCGCTTATGAGCGATTCTACCCGCCCAGGGGAGGAGGCGGAGCGGGGCGGGAATCGGATATGATTATGCCATGCCTCGGAGACGCCGCTACGGGCCGCGCCCCTACTTCGGTCTGCGCCTCACTCGGAGGGGCTTCCGACCTTATGCAGGCATCGGTTGCTGGGTATCGGCGCTGCTGGTCGGTGCGACCGCCGCCGTTGCTGCATGGCTATGGGCGATTTGAGTAGAATCAGGCGGCGTCGGGGCGTGGCGCAGCCTGGATAGCGCGCTTGCATGGGGTGCAAGAGGTCGCTGGTTCGAATCCAGTCGCCCCGACCATTCTTATTGGAGGGTTCTCACCTCGATGCTCCAATCCACGATGTCGAGTCGAGGGTCGTCCACATCCCCCTCCGGCTCGATGTTCGTGTCGCTGTTGCGATAGATACGGTCGGGCGTCATCAGAATGGTGAGGTAACTCGAGATCTCGTTGATGTCCCGAGAGTTGCCCAAAGCATCCCAAGCCTTCGGGTCGCGGTCGTTCGGATCGGTCGGCACGCGATCCATCGTCAACAGGTTCACCTGGAGCGCCTGGATGTTCATGGCGTCCACCGGATTGGGGCGCAACTGGGTGAGGTCGATCTCGAAGCGGAGCATCGTCTCGCCCGGACCGGGGGTCTGGAAACTAATCGGCAAGCCGACGAGAATCCAAGACGAGAGGTTCTCAAGGTCGGTGAACCGATAGAGCGCGTAGCCGCCGCTGGGCTGATCTCCGTCGTAGCGCACGAAGTGCGTCGCCTTGCCTGCCACGAACCCGTTGCCCCACGGCGGAGCGATTACCGGGATCGGACCTTCCTGACCCGTCAGGTCGTCCCCGTCGCGAATCGCGAAGATGTACACGTAGTCCGGGTGCACTTCGGAGGCGAGCGTGATGGTGAAAACGAGCCGGCGCGTCCCCTGCTGCGAGCCGCTGTCAGGGAACTTCGCACAGCCGACCGTGAGCAGCAGGACACAAGCGGCGACGGCTCGGAAGAGCATCGCCTTGCAGCATACCCCCGACGCGGTGCCGGGTCGTGTACAATCTTCCTATGCTGGCTGCAATTGGCCTCGTTGCTGTTCTCGCGCCTTCTGGCGGCGTATCGTACGTAGAGCGCTCGGCAGGGCTGGAGCAACCCCGAATGGAGAGAGGGAACACGGAGTTCGAGTTCGCCGACGTGAACAGCGACGGTTGGCTTGACATCCTGTCGGTTGGCGACCACGGCTCGCCTCGCATCAACTCAGAGCAGCAGGGCATCATGGTCTGGTTCGGAGCGCCGGACGGGAGATGGACCCTATTCCAAACCGGGAACTTCGGCTACGGCGGAATCGCCATCGGAGACGTCAACAACGACGGACTGCCCGATGTGGCATTCGGCGTGCACCACAACTACTCGTCGAACGACTTCGGCAACCAGGTGCTGGAGGTCGTGCTCGGTGACGGCACCGGGATGAACTGGACGCCGTGGGACGACGGTCTCGGCCTTGACGGGCAGGACTGGGGCATGTTCGGCACGGACTTCGCCGACGTTGACAACGATGGGTTACTTGACGTCGGCTCCATCTCCTTCGGCTGCTGCGACGGGCTGCACGTCTATCGCAACAATGGCGACGGAACATGGTCGCGCCCCTTTGGGTTCCTCGGTGGGAACTCCTCGCTACTCTTCACCTTCGCCGAGGTGAACGGCGACGGCCATGCGGACTTCGTGTGCGCGCACCAGAGCGGCACCGTGTGGTTCGGAGACGGCGCAGGCAACTTTATCAGGCAGGACACCGGCCTGCCTGGCGTCCCGCAGGTCGGGCGACCGGGGATCGCCGCCGGTGACGTGAACAACGACGGTCGAGACGATATCAGCTTTGTAAACGCCTCCGGCGGAGTCTCCGTTTACACATGGGATGACGGAGCGGGCACGTGGGTAGACCTCTCCGGCGCGCTTCCCTCCTCCGGAACCTTTCGCTTCACCCAGATCGCCGACATGGACGTGGACGGGGCCGCGGACATCGTTGCCATCAACACCGCCGCCGCGACCATCTACTTTGGCGACGGCGCGGGCGGCTGGACGCAAGGCCCGAGCGTCGTCCTGCCCGCGAACTGCCGCCTGCTTGCGTTTCGCGCTGGATGGGACGCGGACCACAACGGTTTCCCTGATTTCGTCTATGTGGCGGAGGAGAACTGCCAGCCGTTCACCGGCGGGAGGAATCGCCCACGCTTCTTCGCCGAAGCCTCACAGCCCAAGGCGCCGCTCCTCTTCCCCGTGTCTCCCCGTGGGGGCGAGACCTTTCGCGCAGGCGGAGTGCGGTTCTTGCGCTGGCACGCAGCGTTGACGGGGCAGCCGCCACCTGTCGAGGTGGCTCTATCTCTCGAGGGGATGAACGGTCCATGGATTCCTGTAAGCGCAGCCGCCGTCAACTCCGGTGTCTTCCAGTGGCGGCTGCCGCGCTTCCTTCCGTCGACGACGAACGCCGTGCTTCGCTACCGAATGGCGGGTGCCGAGGCGATCACGCCCGCGCCCTTCCGCATCATCGGTAACCGAGGCGAACGCGTTCGCCCGTCGTCGTTTCAGGTAACGCGCGGGGTACTCACGTCCGGCGGACCGGGGGCCATCCTGGAGAGCGACGACTCGACGCTCCTGGTCGAGGCTCGGCGACCAACCGAGGTTGCCGCGGCTTCGGCTGAGGTCGTGGTCGAGGGGGCGGCAAACGGCGGCGACTCGCGGGTGTCTCTCGCTGTCGAAGTCGCGTCCACCGGTAGCCCGGCTGAGGTCGTGGTCGAGATGTTCGACTGGCAGGCCGGGGCGTATGTAGTGGTTGGGCGCAGCCCTGCGCCGCGCGCGGATGCCATCCTGGAGTTCACCGACCTGCCCGCGTCCCGATTCTTGCGTGGGAGCGATCGCCTCCTCCGCGCGCGGGTCGGCCTGCACGACCGCGGCGTAACCTTTCTCCAGTGGCACATGCGGTTAGACTTGGCGACGTGGGTCGTTGAGTAGCCCTCCGGCGCAGCGCGAAGGCGTAAACTGTGCCCCGGATGAGCGAGTACCCCCGAACGTGGGCGGAGATTGACTTGAGCGCGATTCAGCACAACGTGCGCGTGCTCCGCGAGCGCTTAACGGGAGCGCGACTCGCCGTTGTCGTGAAGGCGGACGCCTACGGGCACGGCATCGTTCCGGCTTCGAGAGCCGCCTCAGCCGCCGGGGCTGACTGGCTTGCCGTCGCCACGGTGCACGAAGGCGTCGCCCTGCGCGAGGCGGACATCGAAGCGCCCATTCTGGTGCTGTCTCCCTTCCTCTCGATGGAAGCGGAGCAGGCGGTGTTCTATGGGCTGCGGGCTTCGGTTCAGGACCTCGAGGCGGCGGAAGCGCTGTCGCGAGCGGCTGCGCACGTCGGTCGAGAGGTGGCGATTCACCTGAAGGTGGACACCGGGATGCATCGCTTCGGCGCGCCGCCCCAGGAAGCCGCATCGCTCGCGGTCTCCATCGCGAAACTTCCCCACGTTCGACTCGAGGGCATCTGGACACACTTTGCATGGTCTGCCGGCGCGCCGGAGTTCACCGCTGAGCAGTTCGGAGCGTTCCAAGCGGCGATTGCGGCGATTCAAGACGCGGGCGTTCACGTTCCGATTCGTCACTGCAGCAACAGCGGCGCGCTGCTGAAGCACCCAGATATGACGATGGACCTCGCACGCGTCGGTATCCTCGCCTACGGCGTTAGTCACGTCCGAGGCGCCGAGCTGCCGCTCCGTCGCGCACTCACCTGGAAGAGTCGCATCATGGCGATCCGCCGCGTTCCAAAAGGAGATACGGTTGGCTACAACATGACCTGGCGAGCAGACCGCGACTCAAGCATCGCAACGGTGGGCATCGGCTACGGCGACGGCTACCATCGCTTGTTGAGCAACCAGGGATGGATGATGATCAAGGGCAGTCCCGCGCCGGTACGCGGCTTGGTGTGCATGGATCAGGTGATGGTGGACGTAACGGAGATTCCGGGCGCGCTAGTCGGAGACGAGGTCACGCTCATCGGCGAAGGAGTTGCGGCGGAGCAGATCGCGGAACTCGTAGGCACGACGCCGCATGAGATCACCACGCGCATCATGTCTCGCGTTCCAAGACAGTATATCTACTGACGCGGTATAGTATATAGAATGCCGGCAATGCGCCCGGATCCGGTACTTTGAGTCGAAAGCAGAGTTAACTCTCCCTCGCGAACGGCTTCGATGAGCAACCGGCGAAATCGCTCCTCTTTCTCGATGGCGGCGGCCGGGTCGGTGAAAGCAAGCGAGAGGCGGGCGGCACGTTCCGCGCCGAGAATGACGGGGCTGAGGTGCACGTACACGTGCGTCGCACCCAGCGCGCGCAACCGCTCCACCAATTCCGCGCCGCTGCCGATCGACTCGTACGGAATCATGGTGCTGTGCTGGGGGTTCGCCCAGAAGTAGTCGCGCATAAGATAGAACCCGCGCACTTCATCAAAGAGGGCAACCTTCGCGCCCTCATCCAAGGAGTTAATCGCCTGAACGCCGGGCCAGAAGTCGAACCGCACGCTGAGGTACTCCTCTTGCGTCACCTCTCCCGTCGAAACCGCAACCTGCTCCGTGAGTTCCTCGCGATTGAAGTAGCCAAACAGCACGAAGCACCACACCACCTGCAGAGAGATTGCCGCAATCATCAGCGGGCGATAGCGGAGCGTTACCACCCCGCCTGCAAGCACCGACGACACCAGCACCAGCCCCGTGAGGTACCTCGACTGCTGCGTCATGAAGAACCATGCGACGAGGGACACCAGCAGCACGAGCAGCAGCGTGCGCTCGAACCGCCTGCCTCGACCCGAGAACGCCCACAGCAGCGGAGCAAGAAGGAACACCGCGCCGGTCGCTCCGAACGGCGACCCGCGATTGATCTGCCGGTCGGGCTGAAGAGCCAGGCCCGTGATTGCGCCTCCGAGCGCAGCAGGGTTCACACCGCCGCCCGGCTGCACGCCGATGCCGAACTGCGACTGCTCGGCGCGGAAGGCGGCAGCGTTCTCGTCGCTCCAGTTGTGACCATCGAACACGGAGTAGAGGAACGGATAGAACGGGTTGCCCGTGTTCACCGCGTTGCGCGCATACCACGGGAGCGCGATGAGAGTCGCCAGCGCAATCGCGACGACTACCTGCCTCACGAGCGCCCTTCGCCGCGCCGCCAGCCAAAGCATGCCCACGAGCAAGACGCCTGCAATCGGAAGAGCGACGTACTTGGAGGCAAGCGCGAAGCCCATCGCCCATCCGCCCAAAAGCAGCCACGCCTTCGCATCCTGGTCTTCGTCTGTTGCGTAGGCAGAAGCGAATGCAAGCACCGCGAGCGCCGTCCACAAGCCGTGCGGGATGTCTACATAGGCGGTGCCTGCCTCCCACAGCAGAACCGGGGAGGCGAGCGTCGCCACGCCCGCCCAGGCTGCAGCCGCCCGACCGTAACGCGCGCCGGCGATGCCCGCGACCGCCAAAGCCGCCAGCGCGAGGAACAGCACGGTCAGCATCTTGGCGGCGGATTGATCGCCCGCCCACAAGCCCCACAGATACAGCATGTTCACCGCGCCGGGCACGTTGCTGTGCGGCATGAACGGAATGTAGTCGGGGCGGCCTGAGTCCAGCCAGATGCGCGCCATCGCGAGCTGATGGCTCAGCGTGTCCCAATCGTTGGCATCTGATGGCGCCAGCGCCGCGGGCACACGAAGCAGCAGTAGCGCTGCGCACACGACCGCCATGATGGGCAGGGCATCCACGACCCTCGGCAGCCCGCTCCGTCGCCATCCGATCGCCGCGACGGCGGTGAGCACGACTGCAAGAATCGGCAACCGCTCGAAGCCGCCCGCCCAGCCGACGAGCATCGTCACCGAGCCGATGGCGCCGAAGCCCAGCACCGCGCGCACCGCAAGCATCGATGCGTCCGACAAGCCCGGAATCGCGCGTGGAAACAGCGCGCTTCCAACGCCGCAAGCCACGACGCCCGCAGCGAGAGCAAAGCCAATGGCGCTAATCACCTGGGCGCATTATGCGAGACGCATGCATCCCCGCGACTCTGCCGGGGCGAGAGCGCCTGGCCTGCGGGTATGATGCGCCCCGTGCGCCGGCTGCTCCTCTCCCTTGCCTGCCTGCCGCTTTTGCACGCCTCTGCGCAGCGGGCCCGCGAGCTTCCGGCCGTGCGGCTCGACCCGCCGCCCACCATTGACGGTGTTGTGGAGGCGGAAGAGTGGTCGTCCGCCGCTCGGTCGGAGGACTTCGTTGACCGCTTCAGCGAACGCCCGATCGAGGGGTTCAATACGGTCGTTTACTCCGGTTACACCGAAGAGGGAGCGTACTTCGCCATCGTCGCCTTCGACCCCAACCCTGCGCTGATTCGCGCCACCGAGTACCGTCGCGAGGGCAACGTCTCGGGGGACGACTGGCTGTCGCTGCAGTTGAACCCGTTCGGTACGTTCGAGGGTGGAGACGCAAACATCTTCATTGTGAACCCGCGCGGTGCGACGCAGGCGCACTTTGCCGGTGGGCGCGCCGCCAAGCGCGAGTGGCAGGGCGAGTGGGCCGCGCTCGCACGCGTGACTGAACAGGGATGGGAGGCCGAGATCTTTATCCCGTGGCGCATCTTGAGGGTGCCCGAGGAAGGCACGCACACGATGACGCTCAACTTCGAGCGGCGTGTTCCGCGGGCGCAACTGGAGCTGCACTGGTCGAGCCTCGGCCCGGAGCGACTCTCAGAAAACACCGGAAGGTGGGTCGGTGTGGAGATTCCACACATCCACCAGCCCCGCATCCTTCAACTGCTTCCCTTCATCGTCGCCGGCGTGGATGACGACAAGGGCACGTCTATCCATAGCGGTGTGGACGGCAGGATGCAGTTCGGCCGAGGGCTAACCGGCTTGCTGACCATCAACCCGGACTTCGAGAACGTCGAGAATGCGGTGGTGGGCATTGATTTCTCTCGCTTCGAGCGCCTGGCCGATGAGACACGGCCGTTCTTCACCGAGGGCGAGGACTTTTTCCGCTTTGGCGGCATGTCGGTGAGAATGTTCGCCCCTCAACGGATCGAGCAGATTGACACCGGCTTGAAGGCGTTCGGCAAGATCGGTGCAGAGTCGAGCATCAGCGCGCTGCTGACGCAGCGCTTCGGTCGAGAAAAGGCTGCAGTGCTACGGTACCAACGAGTTTGGGGAGCGAACGCCGAAGTCACGTTCGGTTACGTTTTATCTGACGACGAGGACATCACGAACCACGCCTTCGGCGTTGACGGTCGGTATCGCCTCTCCGAGCAATGGTCGCTCGACGGCCGATTAGGCGCCACCGAGGACAGCGACGAGGGCAGCGGTTACCGCTCCGACCTCAGCGTCTCCTATCGCTCGGGCGCGATGACCGTCGGAGCAGGGTGGCAACGGATTGACCCCCAGTTCCTGCCGCGCCTCGGCTTCGCGCCTCGGCGCGGATTCCAGGGCGGCGAGGCGTTCGGCTTCTACCGCCGCTCGTACGACTCGGGCGCGCTCGCGGAGGTCGAGGCCAACCTGTTCGCAAACTCGCGCAGCGACGTGGAGACGGGCGGGCTGTACGAAAAGTCGGTCTCCGCAGGGTTCGAAGCGTCCTTCCGCAAAGGTCCGCGCGTTGAGGTTAGGCACAACAACAGCACCTTCCCCGACCTGGCGGACATCCGAACCAACGTTGAACTGCGCTATCCAAGCGACGACCCGATTCGCAACGGCGAACTCGAATATACATTCGGAACCATTGGCGGCGAGCGGTATGAGGAGGTTGGCGCGTCGGCGAGGTGGCGCTTCTTGTGGGGACTCAGCGCGTCGGCTTCGCTGCAGTTCGTGTCCTTCGAGGGTGAGCGCGAAGCGCAACACGTGATCAACCTGACTTATGAATTGAGCGAGTTCCAGTCCGTTTCGGCGCGGGCGATCTTCCGCGATGATCAGTGGAACGTCTATGCCGCGTACCGCTTGTCCGGCGACTTCGGGCCGGAGTATTTTGTTATCATCGGCGACCCTAACGCGCGCACGTTCCGCTCTCGCGTTGCGCTGAAGGTCGTCGTGCCGTTCGACCTCATCCTGGACTAGCGTCGGGCGACCGGCGCGCCGCGAAGTGCGAGAGGATGAACCCGACGGTAATGGCTATCGCGGCGCCGATGCCTGGATAAAACGGATTGTTCTCATACAGCCGCGAGCCGACCAGCGTGCCGAGAATCGCCCCGAATCCCTGCACGGCCATCACCGCGCCGATATACAGGCCCGACCGAGCAGGATTGATCCGGCTGACGAACGCGTACCACGCCGGCAGCGCCAGCAGGAATCCGACGCCGACAGTGCCCGCCGCAAGCGCGGTCGTCGCAAGGCTGCGCGTCCACTCCAGCCAGTTGCCCGCCGACACCATCCACAATCCTACGGCACAGAGCCACAACCCAAGCCTCACCGCCCGCGCATGGCCAATCCTTTCGCCCAGCGTGCCCATCGGCAGGCTGAGCATCCCCATCAGGAAGCCCGCAGGCAGGACGAGCGTCCTGCCGAACTCGTTGACCGGCACGCCGTACACGTCTTGCGCGAAGAACATCACAATCGGCGCCGGCAGCCCCACTCCGAAGAAAGTGATGAACCCAACCGTCAAGGTGAGTGGAACCTGTCGGAAGCACATCAGGATGTCGCGCAGGCGGTGCTCTTCGTCGTGACCCTCGCCGCGTGCGCGATCGTCAGGAACAGTGGCTACGATGAGTACCGCCGTTAGACCAAAGAGGACGGATGCTGCGACGAATGCTGCAGAATAAGAGTCAAAAGCCGCGTTCGCCTCGCCTCCGGCGAGGAATCCCAGAGCCAGCCCGGCCATGAAGCAGAGATTCAGCAGGCTCATCCCTTGGCTGCGCTGGCTGTCGGTTGTTGCGTCTCCCATCATTGCGTAGGCGGACGTCCACACCATCGCTGCAGCAAGGCCGTCGAGCACGCGCAACAGAACGATCGCGACAACTACGCCGTTGCCCCACCCGGCGGGGATCATCACCGTCAACAAGGGGGTGACGAACCAGATCATCGGCCCCATGAGGAGGAAGCGCTTGCGCCCAAAGCGATCGGCGTAGTGCCCTACGACGCCCTTGAACAGCGCCTCGCTGACCAGATAGGCAGCGATGACGATTCCAACCACGCGCTCGGGCAAGCCGAGCGCCTCGCGCAGGTATGCGGGCACCGCAAAGAAGTTGAGCGCGACCGTGGCAAGTTCCGCCAGCAGAGCGACCGGGAGCAGCCTGAGCACCGCCCATTGCTTCCAGACGGGGGTCAGGTTGCTCGGTTGCATGGTGGTTTGAAGACGTGAGGCGCGTCCGGCTCAAGTCCGGCGCGCCTCGATTGCTGTTTTGAGTGTCCGCGCGGGTTAGCGCTTGACGTACTGGAAGCCTCGGCGCGCCCGCTTCCGTCCGTACTTCTTTCTCTCCTTGACGCGCGGGTCGCGCGTGAGGAAACCGTCTCTTCGCAGCGGCGGGCGCAACGCCGGGTCCATCTCGATGATCGCCTTGGCGATTCCATGCCGGATGGCGCCGGCTTGACCTGAGATGCCCCCGCCCTGCGCGTCGGCGATTACGTCAATCTTGCCGTCAAGTCCGACGTGTCTCAGCGGGCTGAGCACAATCATCTCGAGCACGCGGCGACCGAGGTATTCGTTCATCGGGCGCTCGTTGATGGTCACACTGCCGGTGCCGGGCTGTAGCCAAACCCGCGCGATGGCGTTCTTTCGCTTGCCGGTTGCGTAGTATCGCACCTCTGCCATGCTATTTCACCTCCAGCGGTTCCGGATTGTGGTTAGCGTGTGGGTGATCCGGGCCGCGATACACTTTCAGTTTGCGGTAAATCTTCCGTCCGAGGCGGTGCTTGGGCAACATGCCCCACACAGCGCGCTCGATGAGCGCCTCCGGGTTCTCCTTCAGCATCTTGCCGCGCGAGACGCTCTTGATGCCGCCCGGGTAACCCGAGTGCCGGTAGACGAGTTCGTCGGGCTTCGAGTTGCCCTTCAGCACGGCGCGCTCAGCGTTGATGACCACGACATGGTCGCCGCAGTCCTCGCTGTAGGAGAACGTGGGTTTGTGCTTCCCACGCAACACCTGTGCGACAACAGCGGCGACGCGACCGATTGGCTTGTTTGCCGCGTCCACCACATACCATTTGTGTTCTTTCGATTCCGTCATCTCAGTCTTCCTCAAATGTCTGTTCCTGTCTCAAATCTCGATAGGGCCACCCATAGTCCACTCTCAGCAACGTTAGGCCGCGAGCAGGCAGCACCACGGGCCAGGGAATGCTCGCTCGCCGCTCCGTGTCCAGCAGTGAGGCGAACTCGTCTCGGCTTCTCCTCCCGACGCCCACTTCGAACAGGCCGCCTGCGATGCGCCGAACCATTCCCCGGATGAAAGCGTTTGCCCGAATCGTGATTCGAATCTCCCGACCATACTTGAACACAGAACAGGTGAATACTTCGCGTACGGTGTTGCAGCCTTCCGGAAGCTCTTCACCGAACGCTAAGAAGTCATGGCGGCCCACAAGCAGGCGCGCTGCTTCGGCCATCCTGAACTCGTCCATCTTGCGCGACGAGGCGTGCACGAAGCGAGCCAGCAGCGGCGAAGTCTTCTCCTCCTCCGAGATGCGATAGCGGTAGGTTCGGCTCCTTGCAAAGAACCGACTGTGGAACTCGCTTGGCACCTCCTTCGACCGCGTCACTCTGAGGTCGAGGGGCAGGCGGTCGTTGAGCGCCTTTGCCCATCGCTCCGCAGGCATCGGGCTATCGGTTTCGAAGTCAGCGAACTGACCGAGGGCATGCGCCCCCGCGTCGGTTCGGCTTGCGCCACGGAGTTCTACCGCGTGGTTGCAAACGCTTTCGATACAAGTTTTCAAGGTTCCCTGCACGGTTCTTTGGCCTGCTT
>Ga0209172_10006427_pt1 | contig 13075 bp, 8 predicted proteins | sample LarsenN4metaG_FD_184113 | JGI IMG/M metagenome (GOLD analysis project Ga0209172, IMG submission 184113) | Hot spring sediment bacterial and archeal communities from British Columbia, Canada, to study Microbial Dark Matter (Phase II) - Larsen... ... | reverse complement strand
GGTCCAGGATATGCCCGAGGATGCGGAGCAGCCTATCATCAAAGCGGTCAATAGCGATGAGGACACGCCGATCGCCTGGATTATCTTGAAAACCAAGCGGGAAATCAACGAAGTTCGCGAGGAAGCGGAAGAGGTCATTAAGCCGCGCTTCGAGAGGGTCAACGGGGTGGGGACCGTCTGGATGTTTGGGGGTCAGGAGCGGGAGGTCCATGTCATTTTGGATCACTATGCCTTGAATGCTCGGAATATCTCCATCTCTCAAGTCCGGGACGCCCTCCTCCGAGAGAATAGGAACGTCAAAGGGGGAAACATCGATGAGGGAAAGAGAAAGTATGTCGTTCGAACCCTGGGCCAATTTTCTGATCTAAAACAGATCGAGAACACGATCATCACGGAGACCGACCGGGGGCCGGTTTATGTGAGGGATGTGGCTAAGGTGAAGTTCGGTTACAAGGATCGGGACTTTGCCGTCCGGCTCTGGGGGGAACCGACCATTGCCTTTGGAGTCCTGAGGAAGACGGGCGCCAATACCATCGAAGTTATGAAGGGGATCCGGGACGAAGTGAAATATTTAAACGAGCAGATCTATAAAGGAAAGGATCTCTTTCTTCAGCAGGTTTACGATGAGACCACCTATATCGATGATTCTGTAGATCTGGTGGTAGATAACGTTTACGAAGGGGCTATCCTGGCTATCATTGGTCTGCTCCTCTTCCTGAAGAACGTCGCCAGTACCCTGATCATTGCCCTTGCCATACCTATTTCGTTTATTACCATGTTTGTATTCCTGGAGTTCTTTGGCCGTTCCCTAAATATTATTTCTCTAGCGGGGCTCGCCTTTGCGATAGGTATGGTGGTAGATACGGCGATAGTCGTCTTGGAAAACATCTTTCGACACCGAGAAATGGGCAAGGATCAACTGCAGGCAGCTTACGATGGCACCGTTGAGGTATGGGGAGCTGTATTGGCTTCTACCCTAGCAAGTCTGGCCATTTTTATCCCTGTCCTCTTTGTGGAACAGGAAGCCGGACAGCTTTTCCGGGATATCGTTATTACCATCTCCATTTCTAATGCCCTCGCCATGGTGGTGGCTTTGACCGTTGTGCCCATGTTATGTTCTCGATGGCTAGTTATGAAGGAATCTGTTGAGAAAAACGGGCTTTTCCAAAAAGTTATCTCTTTCCTCTCCATGGGTTGGCTGGGGAACTCCTTTTCCAGAATGGTCGTCGGCCTTGTTACCAAACTCAGCCGCAGTTTTGTTTTCCGGGCAGTTGTCGCCCTGATTATTATAGTTCTGGCAGTCTGGTCCAGTATCTTTTTCATGCCGCCTATCGATTATCTACCTAAGGGGAACCGAAATCTCATCTTTGGTATCGTCAAAACGCCTCCCGGGTTTAACCTGGACCAACAGGAGAAAATTATTAAAGAACTGGAGGCCAGGGTTCAGCCGATGCCTGAGATCGAACGACTTTTTGCCGTGGCGAGGACGACGGATAGCTCTATTCTGGGCATCATCGCTAAGGAAGAATACGCCGATCTCGAAAATATGGGAAAGCTCGTTCAAAAACTGCGGCAAAATACCGCTGGGATCCCCGGTACTCTGGGCGTTTTCATCACCCAATCTCCTCTTTTCAGGCGCAGCGGGGCTTTCTTTGGAGGGACCAATGTGGAGGTGAATGTGAAGGGGGATGGCCTCAAAGAAATCCAGCAGATCTCTTCGACCCTGGAAGCCCAGATCAAAAAATTGGAGGGGGTTAACTTTGTAAACAGTAGTTTTGAGCTGGGAAACCCCGAACTGCAAATCCATATAGACTCTCAGAAGGCTGCAGACCTTGGGCTTTCGGTCAGTCAGATTGGATATATTGTAGAAACTTTCGTCAAAGGGACGCCGGCAGGGATTTTTCGAGAAAAAGGCAAAGAAATCGACATTGTCCTGAAGGGCTCTGAAACGCAAGTGGAGCAGACGGAATATCTGAATAATATGTTATTACCTACCCCTTCTGGTCAATTCATCCGTTTGCCAGATATTGCGGAGATTCGCCCGGAATCGGGTCCGACAAAGATTGAACATCTGGACCTGGACCGTTCCATCAAGCTCACGGTCAACGTCCGGGAAGATCTGGCTCTGGAGACGATCCTAAACCGGATTAACACGGAGGTTATAGATCAGGCTCGCCAAAATCTTCCCCTAGGCTACACCATTACGGTGAGCGGCCAGGCCAAGGATCTTGAAGTAACCTGGAATGTTTTAAAATGGTCCTTCTTGCTGTCCTTGATTATCATGTATCTTCTGATGTGTTCCCTGTTTGAATCCTTTACCTATCCGTTGATTATCATGTTCAGCGTGCCCCTGGCTGCGAGCGGAGGGATCATGGCCGTCAAACTGCTCAATATGGTTGAACCCAACGTAAAAATGGATGTGATCACCATGTTGGGTTTCGTCATCCTGGCAGGAACTGTGGTAAATAATTCTATCTTAATTATTCATCAAACCCTGAATAATATGCAGTACGGCTTTTCTCCCCAAGAAGCTCTGATCGATAGTTGTAGGACTCGTATTCGTCCTATATTTATGACGGCTATTACAAGTGTTTTTGGCACGCTTCCTTTGGTCATTTCAAGCGGAGCCGGTTCTGAACTTTATCGCGGGTTAGGAGCGGCAGTTGTCGGCGGACTCAGCCTTTCGTCCGTTTTTACGCTGGTTCTAATCCCCGCCATCTTCCTGCTCTGGTTAGATTTCAAGGCGGCGCTGGCTTCCCTCTTTAAGAAGACGCCTGCTGAACGACCTGCTGCGAGCGGCGTTCGAAAGCCCTGGGAAGTGGCACACGATAAGTAGTTTTGTCCGTGGTCTGTTGTCCAAGACCCCGAACGACGGACAACGGACTACTCAGACCTTCTCTGAAGTAAGGACACAAATAGAGGAAATAGCCAGACGAGGATGGTGAGTGCTCCGAGGATGGCGCTGATGGGACGGGAGAAGAAGAGGCTCAGATCCCACCCCGTTTTAATCATGCTGATCATGAAGTTTTGTTCGACGATCGGACCCAGCACCAGGCCCAAGACCACGGGCGCAACGGGGATCCCGTTAGCTTCCATAAAATAGCCGACCAGGCCCATGACTAACATGACCCCCACGTCGAAGAGGCTGTTATTAATGGCAAAGGAACCCACTATGGAGAAGAGAAGGATGATGGGCATCAAGATGTTTTGGGGGGCTCGGAGCATCTGGCTGCTGAATTTGATGGCCAGGTATCCCAAGGGGATCATCAAGAGATTGGCCAGGATAAAGGTGAGGTAGACGGCGTAGACGACCTCCGGCTGCCTTTGAAAGATCATCGGACCTGGACGGAAACCCTTCATGAAAAGGACGCCGATGACGATGGCCGTAATAGAATCCCCCGGGATCCCAAAAACGAGGGCAGGGACCCAGGCCCCCGCCAGGCAGGAGTTGTTAGCGGTGCCGGCGTCGATGATGGGTTCAATATGCCCCTTCCCAAACTTTTCCGGCTCTTTGGAAAACTTTTGGCTGACCGCGTAGGCGATCCAGGCCGCAATATCCGCCCCGGCTCCGGGAAGGATCCCGATAAAGGTCCCTATCAATCCGGAGCGGAGCGTGTTTATCTTATACTTCTTTAAAAGGCCCCACATCCCTTGGAAAATGCCTTTCACTTTAACGCCCGCGATGGGATAGGCCATCTCCCCTTGGAGGACGTTCCGGATGACTTCAGAGACCCCGAAAAGGCCGATCATGGCAGGGATGAAGTTCACTCCATTGAGGAGTTCCACATTTCCGAAAGTAAACCGGGGATATCCCAACGTGATATCGACGCCGACGGTGGAGAGAAAAAGGCCGAGGAGGAGGGCGATGGCTCCCTTCAACAGGGATCCCCGGGAAACCATGACGCTGGCGCTGAGCCCCAAAACGCCCAGCCAGAAGTACTCATACGAGGTGAAATTAAGGGCAAATTCGGCCAGAAGCGGGGCGGCTATCATCAGGATGAAAGCGCCCATTAACCCCCCGATGACCGAGAACACCACGTCCGCCCCGAGAACTTGTTCGGCTTTTCCCTGTTTGGTCAACTCGTAAGAATCGTCGGTATAAGCGGCTGAGGAAGGGGTGCCCGGCATGCGGATCAGCGCCGCAGGAATATCCCCGGCGAAAATCGCCATGGCTTCCATGGTGACGATGGCCCCCAGGGCAGGGACCGGATCCATGAAGAAGGTAAAAGGGATGAGGAGGGCCGTGGCCATGGTGGCCGTAAGCCCCGGCACCGCTCCGATGAATAAACCGTAAATGGCCGAGAGCATCATGACCATCAGAACGTACGGGCTCGATAACAGTTGAAGCGCTTGAAGGATATGGTCCAGCATGCCAGCAAGTCTCTTTTCACTTCCTACCAACCCAGGAGGCCCCATGGAAGGGGAACTTTGAGGATCTTGGCAAACAGTATATAAACTCCCAGGGTCGATAGAAGGGAAAGGATTCCGCTTTTCCAGATCGGGACTTTTAATTTTATCATCAAAAAAATTAGAAGAAGGAAGCCGGTGATGAGAAATCCCAGCGTCTCAACGAAGAAAATGTAAAACACAATGGCCGCCGCTACACAGAACGCATTGAGGATGCCCTGGAGGGAATAAGTCCTCCCCTCTAAAGGGGGAGCTTCGTGGCTGCCCGGAGGGGGAAGATGGGCTCCCACCTGTTTTCGGGCCCTCACACCTTGCACTAAGAGAAAGGCCCCGAAAACGATAAATAATCCGGCTAAGATGCCCGGAAACAAGGCCGGCCCTGGGTGCCCATCGTCTAACTTCGGAAAGTCTCGGATGAGAAAGAGGATGATTCCTCCCAAAAGGAGAGTCCCTAGACCGATTAGAAGGTTATTCTTATCTTCCACTACCTTTTAAGTAAGTAAACAATATAGTAGATGGCCAATAGTAAGCAGGGCTGCTTACTATTTAACGATCCCTACGTCCTTCATAAGCTGACCCATAGATTCATCTTGTTCGGCAAGGAAAGGACCAAATTCACTAGTCGGTTTATAGAGGATGCCGAAACCGTTTTTGTTCATGAAATCAACAAATTCCGGGTTCTGTACGATTTTCTCCAGGGCCTTTTCCAATACGGCGACGATGTCATCCGGGGTATTCTTCGGGACGGTCATCCCCCTCCAGGCTCCGATAGCCCAATCGATTCCCAGCTCCTTCAGGGTCGGCACATCGGGGAACGCCGGATTGCGCGTTTCAGCCATGACGGCCAAGGCTTTTACCTTGCCGGCGTCGATCAGCGAAGCCGCCTCTGGAAGGCTGCACGGAACGATATCGACGCCTCCGGCCACCAGTTCCTGCAACCCTGTCGCCGCTCCGGTGCTGGGAACCCACTGGATGGTCTCGACCGGAAGCCCGACGGCTTTCTGCCATCCGGCCCTGGCCAGATCCCAGATACCTCCTTTACCGGTCCCGGAGGCTTTCAATTTGCCGGGGTTATTTTTAATGTATTCCTGGAGCTCCTGGACGTTCTTCCAGGGTGCGTCCGCCCGGACATTAATTCCCGCCGGGTCAATATTGAGCAAAGCAACGGGCTTGAAGTCTTTATAGGTGACCTGGGCGAGACCCATCCAGTGCATCATCGCGAGCTCTGAGGTGACGATGGTGAGCGTATACCCATCTGGCCGCGCAGTAGCCCCCGCCGTATGCCCTACGGCGCCGCCTCCCCCGGTCCTGTTAACCACCGTAACCGGTTGACCCAGTTCCTTTTCCAGAAGGATGGCGACCATTCGAGCGATACGATCCGTTCCCCCTCCGGCAGCCCAGGGACAAATCAATGTGATGGGCCGCTCGGGGTAAGCTGCGTAGGTAAAAGGAACGTTCTCTAAGAAACTCAGGAAGGAAATAACTAAGAGGAAAGCGAACAGTTTGATTTTTCTCATGTGCGTCTCTCCCATATTCCAGGTATAACGGCTTCTTTTCCCTCTCTTCTTGAGATCTGCGTAGAGGCAATCCATCAACCGCCTCTACTCATATCCATATCAATAACCTCCAACGCTGTCAAGGATAATTCCCAAAATTCCCTGCTATTTTCCCCCCCTGCAGAGGGACCGGAGAACTTCTGGTATTTTATCTAACGGTACAACTTTATCGGCAGCTCCCAATTTGATGGCCTCAGCCGGCATTCCAAATACAATCGATGTCGTTTCGTCCTGCACTACGGTCTGTGCGCCTGCTTCCCGCATCTTTAAAAGCCCGGCAGCACCGTCTTTCCCCATCCCCGTTAACAGCACACCCACAGCCTGAGGGCCCGCGCAACCGGCTACGGAACTGAATAAAACGTCTACCGAGGGCCGCTGATGGTTTACCGGGGGTCCATTTTGCACGCTTACCAGATATTGGATTCCACTTCGCCGGACCTGCAGGTGTTTATCTCCGGGAGCTATCAACGCCAGGCCGCGATGAATCTCATCACCGTCTTTAGCCTCCCTGACTTCTACCGGGCAGAGGGAATTAAGTCGCTGGGCGAAGGCCTGGGTAAATCGCTCTGGCATGTGCTGGACGAGGACCATGCCGGGAGAGTCTTCCGGCATCCGACTTAGAATTTCCGCGATGGCCTTCGTTCCTCCTGTAGAAGCGCCGATGGCGATGATTTTAGGCCCCGAACCGGTACCCTGGGGGGCCCTGCGCCCGATTTTTGGAGGCTCAAGGCTTGAGGTTTGAAGCGGGCGGCCTGGGACTCGCCTCAGGTCTTTCCTCTCCGGCCTCCGATTTATTCTAGCCCGGGCGGCCATTTTAACTTTCTCGATAAGTTCTTGCACAAGCCCCTCTAACCTTCTACCTCTTTCCGGCTTCGTAACGAAATCCACGGCCCCCAACTCTAAGGCTTTGACCGTAACCTCTGCGCCCCGTTGCGTCAGGGAACTGACCATGATCACCGGGAGAGGACGGTAGGTCATCAGCTTCTCCAGGAAGGTTAGACCATCCATCCGGGGCATCTCCACGTCTAAGGTCAGGATATCCGGGTTAAGTTTCAGGATCTTATCCCTGGCAATGTAAGGGTCTGAAGCTGCACCAACTACATCGATACCTGGGTCTCTGCGTAGCGCAGAAGATAAAAATTCCCGCACGATGGCCGAGTCGTCGATCACAAGCACTTTGATTTTTCTCATCATAGGCCACTAAAGCTTTTTTATCCGTACCCGACCGGTACAGGATACAAGTAAAGTTGCCTGGGTTTTTCCCAACCCATTTAGGTTTTACCCTTTCCTGTAAACCGTCGGCTGTACATACTGGAATCGATGCGGCATGCCAATCAGGCTTTCGGAATGTCCTAAAAAGAGATAACCTCCCGGTTGCAGCCACCGATAAAACTTCTGGATTAGCTCCCTCTGGCTCTCCTTATTGAAATAAATCAGAACGTTTCGACAGAAGATAAGGTCCAGGGGGTCCTTCACCGGAGGAGTTTTGTCAAACAGGTTCCACTGCATGAAGCGAACCATCCTTTTCAGATGCTCTTTAACCCGATAGTGCCCTTCCGACCTTCCATACCCCATCTGAAAGTGTCGCCGAAGCTGCTCCGTGGGGATAGCTCTGACCTTTTCTTCCGGATAGATACCTCTTAGGGCTCTTTCCACGACTCCCTGGGAGATATCGGTGGCTATAATAAGGCATTCAGGATCCGTCCCTTCGATTGAACTCAGGAGGGGCCTCTGTTGCCGGGGGTCCCTTCCGACCCCCCACGGCCCCTTATCCAAGAACCAGTCGTAGAGCGTCATGGCGATGGAGTAAGGCTCCTCACCGGTGGAACATCCCGCCGACCAGATCCGGATCTTTTTTTCTCCTTTTCCGGTTTTTTCCTCCATCCCGGCGAGAGGTAGGTGATTAACCAGGAACTGGAACTGTTCAGGCTCCCGGAAGAAAGCGGTTTGATGGGTCGAGATGACATCCAGCATCCGATTAATTTCCTCTCCTTCGGGGTCTTCGTAGGCGAGATAGTGATAGTATTCTTTAAAGGAAGACATCCCTTTAGCGCGAAGTCTTTTTGATAACCGGACCTGGACGAGCTCCCGCTTTGCAGGGGAGAGATAAATCCTGCTTTCCCGGAAGATGAGCTCTTGGAATAGTTGGAATTCTCGGTCCTTTAACGGGATCAGCATATTTATAGGATCAGGTTGCTTTTTGTAAACCTAAAAATCCTTAAACTCCTCCTCATCGGGTTCCAGGGGGATCCCCGGTTCAGATTTCAAGGGCCGATTCTTCCCATTGGGCTGAACCGACCTTGCAGGATCAGAGGCCCTTTTTCCCCCCGCAAGATTTTCAAGCGCACCGTGCACTTTGGAAGGTATCCGGCTACGCTTGACCTTCTGCTCTGAGGCCTTCCTCTGGGTCCAGATTTTCTCTTCGGACCTGCCTCCTCTCACCATCTCCATCAGCCTTTGGACGATATTCCGGAGACTTTCCGCCTGGGCGGATAGCTCCTCGCTGGAAGAGGCCAGCTCTTCGGATTGAGAGGCGTTCTGCTGGATCACCTGGTCCATCTGAAATACCGCCGTACTTACCTGTTTGATCCCTTCTGCCTGCTCTCGAGAGGCCGCTCCCACCTCTCCGACTATATCCGCTACCTGTTTGATCCCCGTTAAGATCTCCTTCAACACCTCTCCAGATCGGTCGGCCAGTTCTGCTCCAACTTGGGCTTTTTTTAGATTTTCCTCGATGAGATGGGCCGTATTCTTAGCGGCCTCGGCGCTTCTCCGAGCCAGATTCCGCACCTCCTCGGCCACTACCGCAAACCCTTTGCCCTGCTCCCCGGCCCGGGCCGCTTCGACGGCTGCATTTAAAGCAAGTAAGTTGGTTTGGAAGGCGATGTTATCGATCAACTTGATGATGTTGGAGATCTCTGTGCTGCTCTGTTTAATCTCCTTCATGGCTAAGATCATCTCCTCTACCGCCTGGGTCCCTTTCTCGGTAGTTTGAACCGCCAGTTCCGAAATTTTGCTCGCCTCCTGAGCGCCTTCCGCGTTTTGCTTGGCGGTGGAGGAGATTTCTTCCAGGGAAGAGGAGATTTCCTCAATGGAAGCGGCTTGCTCGGAAGCTCCTTCCGAGAGGCTCTGGCTGGAAGCGGAGATCTGGTTGGAAGCAGAGGCTACCTGGTTGGACCCTTCGCTAAGATCTTCGATCATGTTGCTCAGGAAACGATTCACTCCACCGATCACAAGGAAGATCAGGATGGCTACGGCGAGGGCAGCTACGGTGCTCACGATTAAAGTACTTCGGGCTGTGTGGTAGGAAGCATTCGATTGCTCTTCTTGAACTTTTAAATCCTTTTCAATCAGATTCGAGAATTCATGGACGCTGGCCAGGATCTTGGCATCCCATTCTGCCAATCTTTCTGCGGAAAGTTGAGCCGCCTTGGCGGTAGAATTCTTCTTGGCTAATTTGCGTATCTCCTCGTCGACGGCTTTCCATTCCCCTACCTTCCTTTCATATTCGGCCAGTAGACTGCTTTCCGCAGCATCTATCGCCTTTCGCAACTCCGCTAGCTTTTCATCGTGTATCCGAAGGAAATGGAGCTCCTGTCTTTCCAATTTCTCATCTTCCTCGTCGTTCACGAAGAGCAGTATACTCTGTTCACTATCGTGGGCTCTCAGGAGATGTTCCTTGACCTGCTCACCGACTCTTAACCTTTCAAAAAGCCCCCGGACTTCCGAGGCATTAACCCCTTGCTGATTGACGTCGTTCAACTTCTCCTCGTTTTTTCGGATTATCTCTTCAAGAAGGGCCAGGGCTTCCATGAAGAGCGGATTTGCTTTGGTTTTTAAGAGGATTTCCCTGGAGACGTAATCGGTATTTTCCTTGGAGAGCTTTCTCGCCTCCCCCTCAATTTTTTCCCACTCTGTCACCTCGCTTTCCAAACGCGCCAGCAAATTTTTGTCTTCTTCTTTGGCTACCTTCCTTATCTCTTCCAGCTTGGCATGGACGGTCCCCAGATGCCCCCCCACTTCTTTTTCGTAAGTCTCCTTTTTTTCTGGGTTCTCTGTGATGATCATATTTTTATGGTTCCTTACAACGAGGAGAATCTGGGTGGCTATATCATCGATCATTTGATTTTTTGGAAATAATTGTTCTACAATGACTTTAAACTCTTCATTTACGGTCGCTAACCTGGATATCCCCAACCAACTGATAAAAATAACCAGGACGGTTAAGATTAAAATGCCGCCCAATAACTTTTGTCGCAGGGTAAACTTCATGATAGGCTCCTCCTTTTACCAGTTGATCAACTTACCCATCGAGGGCGAGGTAAATAGACGAACTGGTGAATTAACTATCCGATGGCTGTTTCTAGTACTTCCATTTCCCCTATGGTTAAAATTCGGTCGATGTCCAGCAGCAGCTTCACCGACTCTCCCACTTTGGCGATTCCCAGGATGAAATCCGTCTTCACCTGCCTACCTAACGGAGGAACCGGTTCTAGACTGGTTACGCTGATATCCAGGACTTCTGATACGGTATCTACGATAACCCCCATGGTCCGGTGTCGGGTCTCTACTACAATAATACAGGTTTCCGGGGTGTACTCTTTCTGAGGAAATCCAAACTTCGCCCTCAGGTCGACCACGGGGGTTATTTTCCCCCTTAGGTTGATCACGCCTTTGAGGTAAGCGGGGGTCTGGGGGATAGGGGTAATCGGCATCATACCCAGAATTTCCCTCACCTTTAGGATTCCCAGCCCATATTCTTCTCCCATCAGGGAAAAGGTCAGATATTTTCCTTCCAGGGCTTTCAGGTCGTTAACGACCTGAGCTTCATTTTCTTTTAGATCGATCATGACTTTATGGCCGCTCCTCCAGCCTCTCCCTGAAACAGCGGGCAGCGAGCGGCGATGAGTTTATTTTCTGTCTACTCTTTCCAAGGGGTTAAATGTTTTGCTTTGGCTTTCATGGGAAGTCATTTCCAGGATTCCCTCCACATCCAGGATTAGCCCCACCGTTCCATCTCCCAGGATCGTCCCTCCGGAAATTCCCTTCAACCCTCCGAGTCCCCCCAGCTCTTTAATCACCACTTGCTGTTGTCCCAACAGGTCGTCCACGAAAAGACCTCCCCGGCGCTTTCCATCCCGAACCACCACCACCAGCCCCTCCCAGAGGTTCTCCCGCTCTGGCTCAAGCTCCCAGAGCTCGTGGAGCCGTATTACCGGGACCAGGTTCCCTTCGACCTTTACAACTTCTCCCTCCCCCTGGATGGTAAAAATCTCCTCGCGTTGGGGCCTTAAAGACCTCTCAATAAAGACCAGGGGAAGGATGTAGCGTTGACAGCCCACCTTGACCCCCATCCCATCTATAATCGCCAACGTCAGTGGCAGGGTCATCTTTATCGAGGTTCCTTTCCCTTCCACGCTTTGAATATCCAGCTTCCCTCTCAGATCCTGAATCCTTTTCTTCACCACATCCAACCCCACGCCTCTCCCGGAGAGTGCGCTTACATCTCGGGCTGTAGAAAACCCGGGAAGCAGGATCATCTTCAACACCTGCTGATCCGTAAGATCCGTTCCATCGGGCAGAAGTCCTATTTCCCGAGCCTTCTGGAGCACTCCCTCCCGGGAGATGCCTTTTCCATCGTCTCGAACCTCGATCACAACGCTTCCTCTCTGAGGCTGAGCCTGAAGCCAGACGGTCCCTTGCCTGGGTTTTCCGATGCGCTCCCTCTCTTCTGGCGGTTCTATCCCATGGGCCACGGCGTTTCGGATCAGGTGAACCAGTAGATCTCCCATCTGTTCCATCACGGTTTTATCCAGCTCGGCCTCCCCTCCCGATATTCGGAGCTCCACTTCCTTACCGGTTTTCCTGGCTGCGTCCCTGGCAATTCGCTTCATCTTCTGAAAGGTCTGAGCTAGGGAGACCATCCGTAGAGACATGACCTGGCTCTGGAAATCCTGGATGATCTTCCCGAGGTGAGAGATCTCCCTCTGAAGGTGGGGATCTAAAATACCCGATATGGAGGGATTTTGGCTAACCAGGGTATAAGAGATCACCAACTCACCGACCTGATCCAGGAGGTGATCCAGCTTTTCAGAAGTTACTTTGAGGATTTCCCCGGGTTTTTTGCCCGTGCCTGGAATTTCCTTTCCCTGCTCTGTTTCTTTTTGAACCTCCCCTTCAAGCCTCCCCAGTTTACTCCAGAAAGTCTCCTCCGGATCGGGAGGCGGAGAGCCCTGGCCGGTAAGCCGGAAGCTTGAGGTCTGGGGCGCGGAGCCGACCTCCGGTCCCCGGCCTCCAATCCCTGCCGTCTGCCCTCCGCCCTCTGGTTCCATGAGGTTCTTGCTAATGGCTTTGAGTTTCTCCAGCACCTCCGGGTATTCCGCCGGAAGTTCCCTTCTTCCTTCCCGGGCGTCGTTCAATAGCTTCTTAAAAAGGTCCAAAACCTGGAAGCCCAAATCCCGTATCTCCTGGCTTAGCTCAAGTTCCCCGTGTCTCAGGGCATCCAGGAGATCTTCCTGAGAATGGGCCAGGGTTTCTATGGAATAAAACTCTTCCAGCATGCCAGAAGCTCCTTTCAACGTGTGAACCTGTCGGAAGATGCTTTGAAGGAGCTCTTTATTCTCAGGGCACTGATCCAGCTCAATCAGGAGTTCTTCTAAATTGACAAGGATCTCCTGAGATTCCTGAAAAAAAGTTTCTTTTAAAGCTTCCAGAGGATCTTTCATCTCCTGGGGGCTAGAGCCTGAAGACCGGAAACCGGAGACCCACAAAAATCAAACCTCCGGTCCCCGGCTTCAGGGTTCCAGTTAAAACCGCGCCTAACCGTTCAGAATGGAGCAGGTGGGTAGTACATGGTTTACTTAGTTTTGACCTAACCGTTCTGCTTTCCCTTCCCAACGCCCCTCTCCCACGCGGTGGGAGAGGGGCCGGGGGTGAGGGCCGAAAACTCCACAAAACTAACTTTCCAAAGTCATAGCCGGGAAGATCCTTGATTTGGATCGGCAGGTTCGGCCCCCTTCGCACGCCTCCTTCGGGCGCCACGGGAGAGTCCTCTACGACTTGAAGGGCCTTCGTCGCAACCTATGGATTAATTCTCTTTAAAATACGCCCGA
>Ga0209172_10006426_pt1 | contig 13076 bp, 9 predicted proteins | sample LarsenN4metaG_FD_184113 | JGI IMG/M metagenome (GOLD analysis project Ga0209172, IMG submission 184113) | Hot spring sediment bacterial and archeal communities from British Columbia, Canada, to study Microbial Dark Matter (Phase II) - Larsen... ... | reverse complement strand
ATGCGGCGCTCAGGCACGCGGCTTGCGCGCGTAGGTGAGCAAGCCCGAGGCGCCGGCAAAGCCGATGCCGTTGACGTAGCCGGTGTCCTCGCCGCTGCGCGAAACCTGCCAGCCGAGCGCGGCCGCGGTGGCGCAGGAGAGGTCGTAGTGATTGGCCGGTTCGGCGCGCGCCAGCCACGGCGTGCCGGCGCCGGCGAGATCGCCGGAGATCACCGCCAGCGGCACGCGGGCAACGGCGAAATCCAGCATCGCGTGACCGTAGAGGCCTTCCTCGCCAAACAATTCGCCATGGTCGGACGTGAAGAAGATGTCCCAGTGCTTGCCGCGCCCGCTGGCGATCGCCGCCATCTCCTCGAGCAGGCAGTCCACCGCACGCACCGACTGTTCGTAGTTTTCCAGGCTGTTCGGGTCCCCGCCTACCTCGGGCAGCGAGGGCACCACCTTGCGGTAGTGGTCGTACGGCGAGTGGCCGACACGCATGTGCACCACCACGAAATGCTTCTGCTGTGCCGGCAGCGCCGCCAGGCGCGCGAGGATGCCGCGCTCGCCGCCCGCGCGGATGGCGTCGTCGCTGTCCAGCGTGTGCATGTCGTCGACGTCGCCGAGATCGATGCGGTCGACGACGTTGGCGCGCTGCGCCGACAGGTAATGCGTGCGGAAGCCGCTGCGCTTGGCCAGCCGGAACAGGTTGCCGTTCTGCTGGCGCAGGCCATTGATGTCGCGCGGATCATTGAGCGCGAGCAGCAGCGCGATGGTGGCCGGCACCGTCGAGGTGGCCGAGGCCAGGCCCTCGACGACCTGCGCACGCCCCTCGGCCTGCATGCGGGCGAGGAAGGGCGTGGTTTCGCGTGGATAGCCGAACGCAGAGACGCGTTGCGCGGCGATGCTTTCGCCGATCACCAGCACCACCAGTTCGCGTCCGCTGTCGGCGGCCGGTGCAATCCGCTCCTCCACGTCGACGTACTGCACGTTGGCGCCGGAGACATAGGCGGGGATCGCGTGGAACAGGAAGCCCTGGTAGGCGCGGAACGTATTCTCGAAGACGGAGAGATCCTTGCGCGGCTTGAACTTGTGGATGCCTTTCGCCTTCACGCCCTGCACGACGAAGATGAACAGCAACAGCAGCGCCGGCCAGATGCCGCCCGCCGCGTAGCGCTGCTGCAGGTAACCGAGCAACGCGAAGGTGCCGCCGCCGAGCAGGCAGTAACCGAGGTTGCGCAGCAGGTTGCCGCCCAGCGTCAGGAAGATGTCCTCGCGCTCGTGGAAGATCGCGGTCATCAGTTCCGGCTGCAGGCCGTTGCGGTAGAAGCCGTAATTGAGCAAGGCCGTGATGTAGAAGACCGCAAACAGCGCCAGCAAGCCCAGCGCAAAACCGCCGGAGGCATTCATCAGCAGCGCCATCGACGCCAGCAGGAAGGCCAGTGCGCGCGGATTGCGCGCCGTGCGCGCCGCCTCGCCGGCAACGAGCGCATCCACCGCCAGCAGCAGCGCAACCGCCAGCAGCGGCAGCAGCACAGGCGCAAGGCTCATGCGTGCCACTCCGGCTGCGCAAAGCGCGCCAGGATTTCCTCCGCGACGCGGTCGGCCTCGGCCAGCGGCACATCCGCCTTCGGCAGCGCCCGGGTTTCCTGCCAGGCGAGGAACGTGCTGACGCGCCCTTCCTGCACCAGTTGCTCGATGCCCTCGGTGACGCGGTCGAGGTGCTTGCGCGGTACCCACAGCAGGCCGGTGGCGGCGCCGGAGGTCAGTGCTTCGTAGATCATCGAGACGCTGTCTTCCGTCACCCACACCTGCGAGCTGACGGTGATGGCGTCGAGCACCCAGCCGGCGTCGGTCTTCGCCAGCGGGATCACCTCGACGCCGACACGCCGCAGCGCGGCCAGTGCCTGCGTGGTGCTTTCCGGCGTACGCCGCGAGGTGGTCAGCGCCCAGCGCATGTCCGGCGTTGCCTTCACGACCTGGCGGATCTGGGTGAGCAGCGTCTTCTCGTCCCAGTCGTGGTGCTTCGAGGGGCCGCCGACGAGGAACAGGCCCTGCGTCGGCTTCTGGTGCACGGAGGCGCGCGCGCTGTTCAGCACGCCGCGGGTGGCGATGACGTTCGCGCGCGCCGGCGGCCTGTCGTGCTGCGGGATCACGCAGAGATCGAACCAGCGCAAGGGCAGGCTCGGCTTCATCAGCAGGATGCTGCGCGGCGTCCGGCCGTCACGCGCGCCGGCGCGGCAGGCGGCGAGCAGGCTGAGGTGGGTGGCATGGCCGCAGCCGATGACCAGGTCCGGTGCCGGCAGGCCCGCACCCGGCGCGAAGCGCGCCGACAGCCAGGCCAGCAACGCACGCCCGCGCGGCAGCGGCGGCAACCAGTGCGCATCGACGCGCGCACGCTGCTGCAACGCCTGCAGCAGGCCCTGCAACTGCGAGCGGTGGCCGGCGCGGTCGTCGGCGATCAGCCAGACGACGAGTCGCGGGCGGCTGGCTTCGTGGCTGGCATTCATGCCGGTGCTGGCAGGTGCGGGGCGGGCGTGTCGGGGCAAGAAAAAACGCCGCGCGTTGCGCGGCGTTTCCGGCTCACTTGCAGATCGTCAGCCAGGACGCGTGCTTGGCGCTCTTGCCGCGCACGACGTCGAAGTAGAGGTTCTGCAGCGCGGTGGTCACCGGGCCGCGCTTGCCGGCGCCGATGGTGCGTCCGTCGAGCTCGCGGATCGGCGTGACCTCGGCGGCGGTGCCGGTGAAGAAGGCTTCGTCGGCGATGTACACCTCGTCACGGGTGATGCGCTTCTCCTTCACGGTGTAACCGAGCTCGGCGGCGAGCTGCATGATGGTCTTGCGCGTGATGCCGTCGAGGCAGCTGGTGACGTCCGGCGTGTAGATGATGCCGTCGCGCACGATGAACACGTTCTCGCCGGAGCCTTCGGCGACATAGCCTTCCGGATCCAGCAGCAGCGCTTCCTCGGCGCCGCCGGTCAGCGCCTCGTTCAGCGCCAGCATCGAGTTGATGTAGTTGCCGTTCGCCTTCGCGCGCGTCATCGCGATGTTGACGTGGTGGCGCGTGTAGCTGGAGGTGCGCACCTTGATGCCGAGCTCGAGCGCGTCCGGCGACATGTAGGACGGCCATTCCCAGGCGGCGACGATGACATTCACCGACAGGCCCTTGGCACGCAGGCCGAGCGCTTCCGAACCGAGGAACACCATCGGGCGCATGTAGGCGTGCGGCAGCTTGTTTTCGCGGATGGCGGCCACGTGCGCGGCATTGATCTCGTCCTGCGTGTAGGGAATCTTCATGCCCATGATGTGCGCGGAGTCGAACAGGCGGCGGGTGTGCTCCTTCAGGCGGAAGATCGCCGGGCCGTTCTCGGTGGCGTAGGCGCGCACGCCCTCGAACACGCCCATGCCGTAATGCAGCGTGTGCGTGAGCACGTGCGTGGTGGCGTTGCGCCACTCGACCAGCTCGCCGTTGTACCAGATGACGCCATTACGATCGGCCATGGACATGGGTGTCTCTCCTTGCGGGCTTTGCCTGTGCCATGCGCAACAGTGCACACGGCGGCTTCAGGGAATCGGGGCTAACGTGGTCTGCGTCCGCGCGACGGGCTAGTGCAGCGACGCGGCCGCACCGGCGCCGCCGAACACTGACTGCCAGACCCGCCGGACCTCCGCCCGCTGCGGCGCGAAGCGCCCGGCGTCGATGCGCGACCCGGCCTTGGCCAGCGCCTGGCGGTGCGCGCAGGTGCGGAACGCAAGGTAGGCATCACGCAACACCGCGGCGTCCGCCGCCGGCAGCAGGCCGGCGGCAGCGATGGCTTCGAGTTGGCGGACGTTGTCGGAAAACCGCGGCAGTTCAGGGTGGCTGACCGAACCACGCAGAACGAGGTATTGAACCAGAAATTCGATATCCACGATACCGCCGGCATCGTGCTTCACATCGAACAGCGCGGCCTTTTCCGCGTCGCTGGCATTCGCGTCCGCCGCCAGCCCGAGGTGGGCAATCATCCGGTCGCGCATGGCCAGCACCTCGCCGGCCAGCTTCGCCGGCTCGCGCGCGCGCGCCAGCGTTTCCCGGCGGATGGCGGCAAAGCGCTCGCCCACCGCGGCATCGCCGGCCACCGGGCGGGCACGCACCAGCGCCTGGTGCTCCCAGGTCCAGGCGCTGTCGCGCTGGTATTGCGCGAAGGCGCGCAGCGAGGACACCAGCAAGCCGGAGGCACCGGAGGGCCGCAGGCGCATGTCGATCTCGTAGAGCGCGCCGGAGAAGGTGCGCGTGGAAATCAGGTTGATGATGCGTTGCACCAGCCGCGTGTAGAACGCCTCGTTGGCGAGTTCGCGGGCGCCGTTGGTGGCACCGTCGCCGGGCGCATCGAACAGGAAGACGAGGTCGAGGTCGGAGCCGTAGGAGAGCTCGATGCCGCCGAGCTTGCCGTAGGCGATCACGGCAAAGCCCTTGGCCGCCTCGTCGGCGACCGGGCGCCCGTCGGCGTCGCAGGGCACGCCGTGTTTCGCCGTGACGTCCTGCCAGGCGATGTCCACCACCTCCTCCAGCAGGGCCTCGGCGATCCAGGTCAGGTAGTCGCTCACCTTCATCAGCGGCAGCGTGCCCATGACGTCCGAGGCCGCCACCTTCAGGACGTGCGCCAGCTTGAAGTGGCGCAGCACTTCCATCAGCTGCTCGGCGTCGTCGTGCGGCACGCGCGCCAGTTGCGCGCGCAGGTCGGCGCGCAGTTCATCGCGCTGCGGCGGCGCATAGAGCGTGCGCGCATTCAGCAGCTCGTCGAGCAGCGACGGATGCCGCACGAGCTCGTCGGCGATCCACTCACTGGCGGCGCACAGCTTCAGCAACTCGGCCAGCGCCAGCGGGTTCTCGCTGAGCATCACCATGTAGGCGGAGCGGCGCAGCACCGCGTGCACGATCCGCAGCACGCGCGGCAGCACCGGTTCCGGCGCGGCGATGCCGCCGAGCGCGCGCAACAGCAACGGCATCAGGCGGTCGAGGCGCTCGCGCGCAATGGCCTGCATGTGCGTCACGGCGCGGTCGTTGCGGAACTCGTCCAGCGCCTTCAGCACCGCATCGGCGTCGTGTATGCCGGCGGTGGCCAGCAACGCCGGCACCGCCGGCGCCGGCAGGCGTGCCAGCCAGAGGTCCAGCCACTCGTCACCGGCCTCGCCCTTGGCCGGCCCGTTTTCGTCGGGCAGGGCGATGACGTCGCGGAAATGCCGGTCGACGCGGGCACGGTGCGCATCCAGCGCCGACAGGAAGGCCGCCCAGTCGGCGTAGCCCATGCTGAACGCCAGCCGCAGGCGGCCGGGCTCGTCGCCGGGCAGCGTCTGCGTCTGCGCGTCGTTCACCGCCTGCAGGCGATGCTCGGTGCGGCGCAGGAAATCGTTGGCGGCCGCGAGCTCGTCGCGCGTCGCCGGCGGCAGGATGCCGAGTTCCGCCAGCGTATCGAGCACCGGCAGCAGCGCGCGCGCCTGCAGGCGCTTGTCGACGCCGCCGCGGATCAACTGGAACGCCTGCGCGATGAACTCCACCTCGCGGATGCCGCCGGGGCCGAGCTTGACGTCGCTCTCCATGCCCTTGCGCTTCACTTCGCGCGCAATCATGCCCTTCATCTCGCGCAGCGATTCGAAGGCGCTGAAGTCGATGTAACGGCGGTAGACGAAGGGCCGCAGGCTGGCGATCAGCCGCTCGCCGGCAGCGGCGTCGCCGCCGCAGACGCGCGCCTTGATCATCGCGTAACGCTCCCAGGGACGGCCCTGGGTTTCGTAGTAGGACTCCATGGCGTCGAAGCCGCAGGCCAGCGCGCCGCTGTTGCCCCAGGGACGCAGGCGCATGTCGACGCGGAACACGAAGCCGTCGGCGGTATTGGCGTCCAGCGCCTTGATCAGGCGGCGGCCCAGGCGCGTGAAGAACTCGTGGTTGGACAGCTCGCGCGCGCCGCCGCGCACCTCGCCTTCTTCCGGGTAGGCGAAGATCAGGTCGATGTCCGAGGAGAGGTTGAGTTCGCCGGCACCGAGCTTGCCCATGCCGAGCACCACCAGCTTCTGCGGCTGGCCCGATTGCTCGCCAGTGGGCACGCCCCACTCCGCCTCGCACCAGCCGGTGAGTTTTTCCAGCGCCAGCCCGATGCAGGCGTCGGCGAACGCGGAAAGGTCGGCCACCGTTTCCGCCAGCGTCGCGCCGCCGGTGAGATCGCGCCAGATCACGCGCAGCATCTCGCGGTGGCGCTCGCGGCGCAGCGCCGCCATCAGCGCGTCCTCGTCGCTGCAACCGGCCAGCGCGGCCGCAACGCGCGCCTGCGCTTCGCCGGCGCGGCGCGCACGCAGCAACTCGTCACCGTCCAGCAACGACAGCAGCGTGCGCGGGTCGCGCGCCATGACGGCGGCGGCGTAATCACTGCCGGCGATGACGCACAGGGCCTGGCGCCAGCGCACGGCATCGAGCGGCAGCGCGATGCCGGCGGCGGCGGCGCTTTCCTGCAGCGCGGCGGCACGCACCAGCGCCTGGGCGCGCAGCGGCGCCGGCAGCACGTCGTCAGCCAGCGCGGGCACGGTTTCATGGGTCATGGCGAGGTCTCCGGCGTGCCTGCGCGCGGCTGCACCCAGCCGGCGATGCGTTCGCCGAGCAGGCGGTAGCCGCGCGTGCTGAAGTGGGTGTCATCGGGGCGATAGAGATCCGGCCACTGCACGGCGGCCAGGCGCATCGGCTCGAGCAGGTCGTAACGTTCGCCGAGCTCGCGGCCGATGATCGCGAACAGTGCGCTGCCGTTGCGCCCCTCGGGCGAGCGCTGCGCCGGTGCCACCCAGGGCCGGTAGACCTCGGACTTGTCGGGCAGCACCACCAGCACCAGCTCACGCCCGCGGGCACGCGCGTCCGCGCGCCAGGCCGCGAAGCGGCGCACGGCCGCTTCTGCTTCCGGCGCCGTGAAGCGCTCGTACTTCTCTTCGTCGAAGCGCGAATAGGCGAGGCGATGCGCCAGCCGGTGCGAGAACAGGTCGGTGCGCTGCAGGTCCACCATGATGGTGTCGCCGCTGCGCACCAGGCCGCGCGCCTCGTGCAGGCGCCGGTAGTTGCGCGCCGTCTTCAGCACGTGCCGCACGTCCATCGGGAAGATTGCCAAGGGCGAACGGATGGCAAGGCTCTCGCCGGCGGCGATTTCCAGCGGCGCGTAGTGCTTGCGCGTGCAGGGCGTGTGGTCGACGAAGCGCGCGAAGAACTTGTGCTCCAGCACCTGCACCACCACGACCTTCGCGCTGCCGGCCAGCTCGCCGGCGATGGCACGCTCAAGCCAGTCCGTGTAGCAGGGCACGTTGCGGTAGTGCCAGGTCTGCGTGCGCAGGCCTGTTGCACGCGTGAAGGCGCTTTGCCACTCGTTCGGCTCGGAGAAGGAATCGCCCAGCACCAGCACGTCGGGCGCGTTCACGGCGCGGATGCCGTTGGCCAGCACCGGCATGGTTTCCTGTGGCGCCTGCGGCCCGATGTCGCGCTGGGCGACGTGGCCGATGCGCGCCAGGTTGCCGTCCGGCGGCTCCAGGAACAGGCTCAGCAGCACGCCGGGCACCAGCAGCAGCCCGGCACTCAGCAGGAAGGCAAGCACGTAGCGACGGTGCGCGGGCGCATCGCCCGCGGCGTCAGAACTGGAAGTAGAGGAATTCGGAGACACGGCCCAGGCTCATGACGGCAATCGCGAACAGTACGCCGGCGAGCACGCCGGTCCACAGCGCAGGGCGCCACGGCAGGCGCGTGCGGTAATCCGTGCGCTCGGCGACGCTGCGCCAGTAGCGGCTGACGAATTCCTGCGAGTTGGGCAGCAGCCAGACAATCAGCAGGCCGCCGGCGATGGATGTCAGCGCGCTGTCCATCTTGATGCCGGAGACGGTGTCGTGGAAATGCGCATCGAACACCGGCAGCGAGAACATCGCCGCCCACAGGTTCTGCGTCACCACAAAACTCTCCGCGCGGAAGGGCACCCAGGCCACCACCACCACGAGGAACGTCAACAGGATCGCCAGCGGCGTCGGCAGGCGCAGCGCTGGCGCACGTTCGGTAACGGCATTCCAGGCGTGGTTGATCACCAGCAGCGTGCCGTGCAGCGCGCCCCAGACCACGAAGGTCCAGTTGGCGCCATGCCACAGGCCGCCGAGCAGCATGGTGAGGACCAGGTTGATGTAGCGGCGCAGACGGCCATTGCGATTGCCGCCGAGCGGGATGTACAGGTAATCGCGCAGGAACGTCGACAGCGTCATGTGCCAGCGGCGCCAGAAGTCGATGATGCTCACCGACTTGTACGGCGAGTTGAAGTTGATCGGCAGGTCGATGTTGAACAGCCGCGACAGCCCCAGCGCTATGTCGCAGTAGCCGGAAAAATCGAAATACAACTGCAGCGTGTAGGCGAGCGCGCCGACCCAGGCCTCGTGGAACGTCGGCGTCGCGCCGTCGGCGCCGCCGGCAACGAACACCGGCGTGGCGTAGGTGGCGAAATGGTCGGCGAGGAAGACCTTCTTGATCAGGCCGATAGTCAGCAATGTGAGGCCCACGGACACCGACTCCGCGCGCAGGCGCAGCGCGTCGGCATTGCCGAACTGCGGCATCATCTGCGCGTGGTGCAGGATCGGGCCGGCGATCAGGTGCGGGAAGTAGGTCACGAACAGCAGGTACTTCATGAAGCCCGGCTCTTCCGCCTTGCCGCGCGCGGTGTCCACCAGGAACGCGATCTGCGTGAAGGTGAAGAAGGAAATCCCCAGCGGCAGGATCACGCCGGGCAGCGGCAGCTCATTGCCGGTGACGGCGTTGAAACTGCCGAGAAAGAAATCAGCGTACTTGTAGAAGCCGAGCAGGCCGAGGTTGAACGCCACGCCGAGAAACAGAATGCGCGGCGCCTGCGCCCGCTGCAGGCAGATCCAGCGGCCGATGGCGTAGTTGGCGAGCACCGAGGCAAGCAGCACGGGCAGGAAGCGCACGTCCCACCAGGCATAGAAGAACAGCGAGGCGAGGCCCAGCACGCTGATGGCCACGCCGCTGCCGAGGCGGCCAAGCAGGAAGTACAGCAGCAGCGCGGCCGGCAGGAACAGGAAAAGGAATTCGGCGGAATTGAACAGCATGCAGCGGCTTACCCGGGACGCGAGGCGTGGTGGAGGGAGTGCGGGACCGGGCCGGGGCGGCGCCTGGCCAGCCCCGGCAATTCATGTGCGCGTCAGGCGCGCCTCACGGCGAGGCCACCACATCGACGCGAAACGCGTTGCCCTCGAGCGCCACCAGCCGCACCGGGCTGCCCGCCGGCGCATCGGTGCCGTGCACGGCCCACAGGGTGTCGTCGATGCGCACGCGCCCGCTGCCGCCGACGATCGCCTCCTCGAGCGCCACCACGCGGCCGATGTGCTCCATGCCGCGCTTGTTGAGCATGACGCCGCCGGAGACGGGCACGTCCTTCACGTAGCGGTGCCACACCAGCACGCTCGCCACCGACGCGACACTGAACACCAGCACCTGCATCTCCCAGGGCATCAGCGCCGGCAGCAACAGCGTCACCAGGCCGGTGAACAGCGCGGCAAAGCCGATCCACATCAGGAAGCTGGCGCCGCCCACCGCCACCTCGGCGATCAGCAACACGATGCCCAGCGACAGCCAGTGCCAGAACTCTATCGACTGCACGGAAACGTCCACGGCCTACCTCGTCAGGAGCGGTTCTGTTTCTGCTTGCTGATGGATTCATTGACCAGTTCGGCAATGCCGGCCACGGAACCGGCGACGCTGGTCGCTTCCAGCGGCAGCAGGATGATCTTCGCGTTGTCGCTGGCGGTGAGGGCGCCGAGCGCCTCCACGTACTTTTGCGCCACGAAATAGTTGATGGCCTGCACGCTGCCCTTCTCGATGGCCTGCGACACCATGTGCGTGGCGCGCGCTTCCGCCTCCGCCTGGCGCTCGCGCGCCTCGGCCTGCAGGAACGCTGCCTGCTTCTGGCCCTCGGCCTGCAGGACGTCCGACTGCTTGGCGCCCTCGGCTTTCAGGATCGCCGCCTGGCGGAAGCCTTCCGCCTCGAGGATGTTGGCGCGCTTTTCACGCTCGGCCTTCATCTGCGAGGCCATCGCCGCGACGAGATCCGCCGGCGGACGGATGTCCTTGATCTCGATGCGGGTGATCTTCACGCCCCAGGGGTTGGTGGCGTGATCAACCACGTTGAGCAGCTTGGCGTTGATCTGGTCGCGCTGGCTCAGCATTTCATCGAGGTCCATCGAGCCGAGCACGGTACGGATGTTGGTCATCACCAGGTTGCGGATGGCGTGCTCCAGGTGGCTGACCTGGTAGGCCGCGCGCGGCGCGTCGATGACCTGGAAGAAGGTGACGGCATCGATGGTCACCATCGCGTTATCGCGCGAGATGACTTCCTGCGGCGGCACGTCCAGCACCTGCTCCATCATGTTGATCTTGCGGCCCACCGAGTAGACGTAGGGCACGAACACGTTCAGGCCGGGCTCTAGCGTTTGCGTGTACTTGCCGAAGCGCTCCAGCGTCCACATGTAGCCCTGCGGCACGAAACTCACGCCCTTGAAGACCGTGAGCACCGCCAACGCCAGCAACACCAGAAAGAAATAACCCACCATGTCACGCTCCTTTATGAAATCCCGTCCACCCGGACATCGGGCAGGACCGGGCACGGTTCACGTCAATCGAACATTTCCATCGACGGCGTCAGCCGCATCACTTCCTCGATCGTGGTCAGGCCCGCCGCCACTTTCTGCGCGCCGGCGAGGCGCAACGGCTTCATGCCTTCCTTGATCGCCTGGCGGCGGATGTCGGCGAGCTCCGCGTTCGCCGCCACCAGTTTTTTCAGTGCCTGCGACAACGGCAACAGCTCGTACACGCCCATGCGCCCGAGGTAGCCGGTGTCACGGCATTCCAGGCAACCGACCGGCTCGAACACCTTCGGCGGCACGCGCGACTTGAACGGCGTCACCAGCTGCTTCCAGGCCTCCTCGTCGGTGTCCACCTCGCGCTTGCAGTGCGGGCACAGCGTGCGGATCAGCCGTTGCGCCATGATGCCGACGACGGTCGCGCTGATCAGGTAGGACGGCACGCCGAGATCGAGCAGTCGCGTCACCGACGACGGCGCGTCGTTGGTGTGCAGCGTGGACAGCACGAGGTGGCCGGTGAGCGCCGCCTGCACCGCCATGTCGGCCGTCGGCAGGTCGCGGATCTCGCCGACCATGATGATGTCGGGGTCCTGGCGCAGCAGCGCCTTGACGCCGTCGGAGAACCCGAGATCGATGTTCGCCTGCACCTGCATCTGGTTGAACGCGGGCTCGACCATCTCGATCGGGTCCTCGATGGTGCAGACATTCACTTCCGGCGTCGCCAGGCGCTTCAGCGTCGAGTAGAGCGTGGTGGTCTTGCCGGAACCGGTCGGCCCGGTGACGAAGACGATGCCGTGGTCGCAGTCGGCCATCGCCTGCCACTTGCGGCAATCCTCGGCGGAGAGCCCGAGCTGTTCGAACGAACGCACCAGCACTTCCGGGTCAAAGATGCGCATCACCATCTTTTCGCCGAACGCCGTCGGCAGGGTGGACAGACGCAACTCGATCTCGTCGCCGGCCGGCGAGCGCGTCTTGATGCGGCCATCCTGCGGCTTGCGCTTTTCCGCGACATTCAGGCGGCCGAGGATCTTCAGGCGCGCGGTGACCGCGACCATCACCATCGCCGGCAGTTCGTAGACGTCATGCAGGATGCCGTCGATGCGGAAGCGCATCTTGCCGGTCTCGCGGCGCGGCTCCAGGTGGATGTCGCTGGCGCGCTGTTCGAAGGCGTACTGCAGGATCCAGTCGACGATGGCGACGATGTGCTGGTCGTTGGCATCCGGCGACGCCGCCTTGCCCATCTCCAGCAACTGCTCGAAGTTGCCGAGGCCGGCGCCGGACTGCCCCTCGTTGCCGCTGGCGCGCTGGATCGAGCGCGAGAGGTTGTAGAACTCCAGCCGGTAGCGGGCGATGTCCTCCGGGTTGCTGACGACGACCTTGATCTCCTTGCCGCGCGCCGTCTGCTCGAGCTGGCCGAGCCAGTCGCGGTAGTAGGGCTGGTCGGTGGTGATCACCAGCTCCTCCTTGCCGACCTGCACGGCCAGGATGTGGTGCCGCTCGGCGAACTTGTACGACATCACCTCCGCCACCCTGGCCACGTTGACCTTCAGCGGGTCGAGGTGGAAGTAGGGCAGGCCGGCGCGCTGCGCCAGCCAGTGCGTCAGCCAGTCCAGGGTGAGCTTCTGTGCCGGTTGCGCAGCGTGGGTGAAGCCGTGCTTGGCCACCATCTGCAGGCCGTGCCAGTGCAACTCGTGCTTTTCGCGGGTGGTGCCGGCGCAGAGGTTGACCTCGCGCTGGCCGAGGATGCCGTCCGCCATCAGCGCGTCCAGCACCCAGCGCGTGTCGATGAGGAAACTGGCGGCCTTCAGCCGCTCGGCCAGCGGCTTGCCCGGCGGGTGTGGCGCTGGCGCGTCGGAGTCGGCGGCCGGGCTGCCGCCCGCGACCGGCGACTCGCCGGGCTTGGCAATGCTCAAGGGGGCATCCTCGGTGGATTCGCGTTCCGTGGCTGCCGGGGCGGGCGGCCGGCAGGAAGTCTTTCGTACTCTAATCGCCCGCCTGTCGCCCGTCAGCAGCAGGCCGGTGGCGGCCGGCAGCGCCCCTGACGCCGGTCAGGCCGCCGGCCGGTGCCACCCCTATACTGCGCAGCCCTGAAAGTGACACTTCCGTTTCACTTTCATGACATCCGCCCCCGCAAGGCGACCCCGCCGGGTGCCGCCAACCAGGAGAACGCCATGCCCATCGGTTCGTCACTCGCCGGCCTGTTTGGCCGCTCGCCGATCAAGCCGCTGCAGGAACACATCCGCAAGGCGCACCAGTGCGCCGAGATGCTGGTGCCGTTCACCGAATCGATGATCGCCGCCGACTGGCAACTGGCCAGCGACGCCCAGCAGCGGATTTCGGCGCTGGAAAAGGAAGCCGACGAGCTGAAGCGGGAGATTCGCCGCCGCCTGCCGAAGAGCCTGTTCCTCTCCTTCCCGCGCGAGGACCTCCTCGACCTGCTTGCCTCGCAGGACAAGGTG
>Ga0209172_10006423_pt1 | contig 13084 bp, 11 predicted proteins | sample LarsenN4metaG_FD_184113 | JGI IMG/M metagenome (GOLD analysis project Ga0209172, IMG submission 184113) | Hot spring sediment bacterial and archeal communities from British Columbia, Canada, to study Microbial Dark Matter (Phase II) - Larsen... ... | reverse complement strand
CGGGGCTGAGAAACTCAAGAGTTCGGCATCCATGGTTGAGACAGACAACAATAAAGAATATGCATACGAGGATGAAAAACAGGTGGAAGTAACATTGGCTTTTTCCAGTCTCACGGTCGCCGTTGGAATCCGTTCAACGATGAAAAAATGCTCAGTCTGAGTCTGATATTCCATGCCTAGATGTTTGACTCCACGTGTTGTGAACAAAACTCGGTATGCCCCGTTTTCCGCTGGAAGAAATTGACCCTCATACACTCCAGAAATGAATCGCAATACAATCTCATCTACAAGCCCGGAAGGTGTCGTGATGTGTGCAACAAGGTCTCCCTCCGTAAAATACGATCGATCGTCCAGATGAACGCGCAATGCAACGGCATTTCCGCGAACTTCCACCTTCTCATTGGGCGCATCCACAACAATTTCGGGAAAGCGGGAGATGTCAACCTGGGTTTCCGCCTGTACGGGAATGGTACCCTTCCAGCCTTGGACTACGATGCGGTATGCACCACTCAAATTGGGGCTTGGAAAGAGGCGGGTATACTTTCCGTCTCCGGGTACCACGTCGCCATGTGTACCGTCATCGTAGAAACGATCCAGGCTCGTTTGCTTCCCATCCGGCGAGGTGATCAATGCCGTGAACGTTGCATCACCATTGATCGTGATGAAATTCCCATCAGAAGATTCTTCGAGAAGGTTCACAATTACGGGCATGTCTTTCCCCAGCGGATGAACACTTTTCGGCTCAATGATTTGAATCCGCAACCGGGAACGCAGGATTGCCCAGGCTTGCGAGTTTCCCAATCCTTGCACGCGAAAAGAATATTCACCACCTGCGGGACGTTGTACGGTGAATAGCGAAAAACGCGGATCCATGCCTTGTTCCCCCACAAAACCATCCCCGCCCGGACCCAATAACTGAACGGAGGCGCTCTCAGGTTTTGCAACGATGAAGGTCACCGATGAAACATAAGGGGCAAGCCCCGGTTCAATTTCCAGCGTGGTTTGAGGATCGAATAAATCACCACCGATCACTGTGCGGTCTTTTACCTGTCCAAGGATCTGCAAATAGGCGGTCAGGATATCGGAGGCATCGTTGGCTGGAACAACCTTGCCGTCTGCCATCGACGCCAGGCGATCCAGAAAGGGAGTCTGCGCTGCAGAGGTCAAAGCAATCGCCATGACCGGCACATTCATGGACCGCGCCAGTTCCAGTATTTCCTGCTCATACTGGGGATATGGTTGTGGGATTTCCGGTTTGCCATCGGTCAGCAACACAATGACGGTGTTTTCATGAGGATATCCCGTGGAGTCGAGCAATTTCTTCGCGTGATCCAAGGCTGCTTTGACATCTGTGAAACCACCTGCCGGTGACATAAATGCGCCCACCAGCAAATCTGAAATTGTTTTTCCTGAATCCACTTTGAGGAGGTGGCTGGTCAATGCTTCCGATTTCGTGGAGAAAAGTATCAGTCCCAGGGAGTCGCCTGGATCCATCAACGAAGCAAAGAGACGTGCTCCGGTAAACCGCAAACCGTCCGGGTCGCTGGTCTTCATGCTGCCTGAATTGTCCACAACCAGAATGACGGTTAGATGGTCCGTATTCGAGGAAGCCTCCACCGGGGCTGCTGAAGAAAGAAGGCACACCAAAATCGATGTAAAAAGCAAACGGAGAAATTTCATGTTACTGCTCCTCTGCAAGAAAAGAGCAGGCAAACCGAATTTTGTTAAACAAAAAGACAACCCTGTCTCGGATTGCCTTTTGCACCCTTTAAATATGGAGGGATTATGCGTATTTGGTGTGTATCAGGAACGGCTGCAGGGATTTTTCCGGCACTCCAATACCATCCAGGATCATGGGCAGATATTTTCCAAGATCCTTTACAGGAAGCAGACCTGTCTCCAATGCCAATATTTCTTCCACTGTGCAACCTATTCTTTGGGCTAATTGAATACGTGAGATGTGTTTTCTTCTTCGCAATATGCCAATGGCCAAGCCCAACATCTCCTGGGGCATAGGTTCGGCGTCTATCGGCGGCACCTCCATATCTTTTTGACGGATGAGTTGCGCGGTTCGCCATAATGTTTCTGAAGGCAGATAATTCGTCTCCTCTATTTTTTTATCCGAACTGGCACGTCTTTTTTTCAAGCGGGAATCACCTCCTTTCTCAAGTTCAAAAAAATTGCATACGTATCACCTCCTTTCAGGATGTCAGCGACTCGACTAACAGGATTCTCTCCTCGAAAGTCATAAGAACAAGAACATTCACTGGTCAACCTGATACGTTCAATAAATAATGACGTGGATAGATGACAGAGGTCGCCAACTCGTTTGTTATTTTTCCTCCCGAACCACAGCCTATAGGATCTTTCAGAACAACCCATCCTATGAATTAAACACGAAGCAACCATATCCTTCCCTTCTAAAAACCGGGGTCTCTCAGGCAGGGTGGTTATGAAACCATCCAGCCTGAGAATCCTGAACCAACCAACCCTGTACGCAACCATATATTCGCAAGGTCCTTTAAAACTCATCCCCTGGAGATCGATTTACCCCAGTAAACCGGCGAATTCGTTCGATCAAGGCATCAACAATCTGTTTGGCACGTACCTTGGTCCTTCCAATTTCGTGCCCTATTTCTTCGTATGTATATTCTCGCTCAAACCGCATCAATAGGATTTCCATTTCTCTCGGTGACAGCCATCGATGCGCTCCAGTTCGTATCGCGGCCAGGAGAATCGTTTTTTCTGCGCTGTCTTCCAGGGAACGTTTGCCCTCCCGATATAGGGTGCTCCTATAAGAGCTTCTTTCAGGGACGGCAGGCCTGTCCTGTCCAGAGCCACTGGTTCCATCTGGATCATCGAACGGGATGGGGAGCCGTTTACTTACTTCCACCATTTTGGATGCCTCACGAAACACAATCGTATTTATCCATTTATGGGCGCTTGCTTCGTTACGTTTTCCATCGTACGTATGAGCTTTGAGTTGAATTCTTAGGAATGCATTTTGCACTGCATCCTCGGCGTCTTCCTTTGAAAGTGTGGGGCTGAACCGTCCTAATACTTTGAGTACCAGCCGGTCGCACATCCTTGAAAAGAGGGCGTCAAAGGCTGAGGGATCGCCGTTACCAATTCCGAGAATCAGGTCATGTAGACTGTCGTTCTTTGTCACCGGGATCTCCTTGAAGTTTTCCTTAGGTCACCTCCCACAGAGAGGTGACCCCTGGACGGTCCATATTCAGATTCATGGGAGCCTCCTTTTTGGTTGTTGTTTTTTCTCTACTGGATAGAAGGCTCCCGGGATAAAAAGTAAAGTGGGAGTTTTATTGAACAAAAAAAGCGGCTCACCCGGTCGATCGGATGAGCCGCATAAAACAACATATCTTGCAGTAACCAAAAAGATTGCAGGAAAAAGCAGATGAAACACCGGGTTTGCCAATTCGTATCCATACTTTTCATCTCCAGAAGGAAGATATGGGTACCATCAACGAATTAACTTCGCATACAGCAGCAACCCTTCAACCCCCTGCCGCCGGTCCCCTAGGTCCGGCGGCCCAATTGTCTATCAGATATATGCTCACACAGGCGGGTTTTCTTTCATCATCCATCACCCAATGTGGAGAAAATCCATGAAGTCGTTTCTGTCGCCAGGCAAGTGAGAGTGGATAATTCAGTGGGCCTGGCATGACCGTGAAGGGTATAATTCAACGTGCCACCCGCGATGAGAAAACGACCCACACGCAGAGAGTATCGATGAGCCAGGAACCGGAAATCATTCGACATATGCTCGAAGCGGAATTGCAGTCCCTGGCGGAATCAAAAGGCGCGGGGATCGTCCAACAGATCCGCCCGATCCTGCTCACCAATCTGGATCGAGGGCGGATCCAATCCTTTACGGAAGGAAGAACCGATCGTATCTCCGATTATGTCTGGCGCGTGGCAGAGGGTTTTTCCTCCCTGCATCCGTATCTCCACGATCTTCAGATCGAACACAGCGCCGAAGCCTGGGAGCCCTTGTTCGAGCGTATGCAGACCTGGGCGTATAACTTCTTCCTGCGCAAAAACTTCGCGGCGGGCGACCAGACCCTGGAGATCGCCATCGAATGTGCCACCGAAGCCGCCATCAACCTGCTGAACACCCACTTCCCCTACGATACCGAGTTCGACCCGTGGGCGCATATCATTGTGCAGAACGCCTGCCGGAAATTCATCCACCACTCCCTCAAAAAATCGGCTGTGCCCAACGAGATGAAAGTGGAACTGGATGACGAGCTGGTGGACCCGGAGAAGCCCCTTCTCGAATTGCAGTCTCTGCGAGGCGAACTGGACGGCGACCTGGCATCTGCCCTCGCCCAAATTTCCGAAGCGCGCCGAGCCGTGATCCAATATCTGTACTTCGAGGAGTTGAATCCCGAGGAAACGGCGCAAAAAATGGGCAAAAGCGTCGGCGCCATTTACACCTTACAGTTCCATGCGCTGCGCGACCTGCGAAAGATTTTGGATAGAATCAGGGATAACCTAAATGAGTGAAGATCGGAACTACGCGCTGAGAAAACTGGCTGAGCACCTGGCGTCCCTGAATGCCGGGGTGGGTTCTGCTTTACCCAGGGAAGGTGAAATGTTGGATCAAATCGTCAGTGGGATACTGAACGGCGAAGACATTGCCCGGCGTTTCCCCGAATTCCATCAAAAACTATTGGAAAGTGCCGCACTGCGTGAAGCCTTCCTCGACGTGCTTGCCTCCATCGAAGCCGAACGTTCGGGAGAGATGACGCCGCTGCCTTCCAAGGCACGCACCGACCTGTCATTCCTCACCGGACATGCTTCGCCCTCCGTGCTCGAAGTGTTGGACCTCCACCGTTGGCGCGCCAGCTGGCAGAAGTCACTTGATCAACTTCAAGCGATCTTTTCGCCGCGCAAGCTCGTGTATCGCGCAGATCCATTGATCCAGGATCCCTGGTTTACCTTGCTGCGAGAAGAAGTCACTGCGGCAGAAGGCACGAACCTGGATGTGGAGTTGAGCTGCACACTTGCCGACCAGGAGGAAAACACACTCGCCGCCTTTTTGAACCTGGCGGTCATGCTCGAAACTCCATCGGCGCAAGCACCCTTCCCGTTGCGCGCCAGCCTGCAATGGGGGGAGTATCTTGAAAGCGTACTGCTCACCGAAGAGGGTCGTGTGAAATTCCCCGACATTCCCCTGACATCGATCTTCGACCCGACTTTGAATCAACTCAGGGACGGGCTTAACCTGTCCATCGAGACCACCTCCGCATAAAATAGGATGGATGTCCTTCGTCGATAATCCCATCCGTGAATACATCCATCTGGCAAACCAGCTAGCCCGGGGGCAACTGACGGAAGCCGATCTCTCCAGCCTCACCATATCCCTTCCCATCCTCAACAAGAATTTACTCGATCAGATCGCGCAACAAGCGGAAGCCATGTCCACCACCCAGCCGCGTTATGGTTGGGCGCTCGTCCAAACGGCGCACAGGGCTGCGATTGCTCAACCGTCTGGTCTCTTTCTGCAATCCCTCTCCGCCTGGTACGTGGCGCGTGCTTCCAATCATTGGGCACAGCCCAAACGCGTACGGGATGCCATCACACTTGCCCGGCGCGGTTTTGAAGAACTGCAGGAGGTCGGCTGGCTCGCCGCCTGCGATTGGCAGGTCAATGCCCTGGCGTGGACCAGGCCCAATTTTGCCGAAGCAACCCGCGGGTTGGAAGAGGCGCTAATCCACCTGGAGCAGGCAGGCTTCACAGACTTTATCCCCGATTGCCGCCTGGCATTCGCCTACGCCCAGATCCTGATCGGCGATCACATCGCCGCCCTGGAAAATATCCGCACATGTGAAGAGGTCTTTGGGACGCGCAGCGATGCGGTGAACCAGGCACGCTGCTGGCTGTATCGAGCCAGTTCCCTGCGGAGACAGGATCATTTCGAGGAAGCGTTTCGTGCGCTGGAACAGGCGCTCTCGATCTTTGAAAAGGAGAATGCGCTCACCGAACAGGCCAAGACGCATTATCAATTCGGGCTGGGGAATCTATTGAAGGCAGACCGACTACCGCAAGCCATCCACCATTTCGAACAAGCCATTGCGCTCAGCGAAGCCACAGACCTGGAGTTATGGCGCGCCGTATCGGTCAATAATCTGGGATCGGTCTATTTGATCAACGGTCAATTGAAACGGGCGCAGGAGTGTTATGAAGGAGCCGGGCTTTGCTTTGCCAGGGAGGAGATCCAGGGAGCGCTGGCAGATAACCTGAACGACCGCGGCAAATTGAATATCTTGATGGGGCATCCCGCGCGCAGCATTGAACTGTTCCAACGTGCTGAAGCGATCAATCTCGCACTGGGTTCGCGCTTATCGACCGCCATTGTCATCTCCAATCTGGGCGAAGCGTACGGTCAGTTGGGTCGCTATCAGGATGCCTTGTATCACCTGGAACGCGCCGCCGATCGTCTGAAAGGGCTGGATGCCTACTTCCGGCTGGCAACCTGTGAAAAATACATGGCGTTCATTTGGCTGCGCCTCGGGCAGCCAGCAGTAGCACATGAATATCTGGAACGATCCGCCGCCCATTATGAACAGGCAGATCAAAAAGCCCTGCTTGCCTCGGTTCACAATTACCGGGCGGCGGCATTTTTTGAGCAAGGCGGGGAAGCAGAAGCCATCCAGGCGCTGGAGCGCTCCCTCGCCATCGCCGAGGAATTCGGAATCCGTCCGCAGGCGGCGCTGGCGAAACGTCTGTTGGGAGAGGCATTGATCCACAGCGCGCGTTCCGGGGAGGCTTTGAGCCATCTCGAAGAGGCGCGCTCCGAATTCGCCGCGATGGGCATGGTCATGGAATGGGCTGCCTGCCTGCTGGCGCTTGGAAGTTTTTACCAATCCATCGCCGAGCCGGAGAAAGCCGCCTCGGCGTATGCAGAGGCTCTGCAACTCAGCGAGGAAACCCTGCCGGAGATCGATTGGCGCGCACAGGTGGAGTTGGGAAACCTGGCGGAGGCACATGGCGAAAGCGAAGAGGTCATTCGGCTGTACCGCAGCGGCATGCGGGCGTTCCGACAGATCCGGCAAAACTTTTTCCAGCCATCGCTGGCGGGTTCATATTTGCAATCGCCTGCCAGGACATTCGATAGGATCGTCATGGTCACCGCCAAAGCCAAGGATGCGGCACAGGCAGTACAGTTCATCGAAGAGACCAAGGCATCCACGTTAATCCAAAACCTTTCCGGTCATGCCATGGCAGGCGACTCTTCCTCCGCCGAGTTGGATGACCTGAGAGTCGAAATCGAAGGCTTGAAGAGCGAACTGCGCGCCACTCTCGAAGAAATGCCCGCTTTGTTATCCGTGGCGCAATCGCGCGAGAAACGGGAGGCGTTGAAAAAGAAAATCGAGCAGTACGATGCATGGAAGGCTCAGCAGGAACGAAAGAGTCTCTCGACCCGCTCAGGTGCAGTGCCTTCTTCGTTCGACCTGGAATTCTTCCGCGAGCAGGCGTGCGCTGCCCTGGGCGAAGGTTGGGTGGCATTGGATTATTACATCACACCAACCGAGCTGGTCACGGTAAGCATTACACCGCATACGTGTGAGGTCCTCCTCCAATCCATCGGCAATCGCTTTCACATGGCGTTGACGGCCTGCGAGCGGGCGCGCAGGAGCGCGGAACCGCCGCCGGGACGCGACCTGGAGTATCTGGGGAAACTGCTCCTGCCCGCTTCCCACCTGGACATCGAGCCGGATGCTCATTTATTGATCGCCCCTCACCGTGGGCTTCACCCGGTCCCCTGGGCAGCCTTACGGTTTTCAGACCAGCCGCTCGTCAACCTTTGCATACCAAGCGTCACCCCCTCCCTGCACAGCCTGAGCCTGCTTTGGCAGCGGAACGATACTGTGAAGAGCGCGGATCGTGCAAAGGGACTATTGGTCGGGTTGTCTTCCTTCGATGGGCTGCATGACGCGCTGCCTTCGGTGAGAGAGGAGATCGCCGGGCTTGCCATGAAACTCAGCCACGAGGGGAAAGTGTTGTCCGAAGAAGAAGCCACGTGGCAGAACCTCCTGTCTTTACGGGAAAATGGAGCGGGACTCTCCCGATTTGCGTGGCTGCATATCGCCAGTCACTTCTCACCGGATGCACACACCGGGCGTGTCGGCGGGATCGCTCTGCATGGCGGCGACATCTGGCTGGATCAGCTTCGCGACCTGGCGCCGCTGCCCGCCGTGGTGAGCCTCTCGGCGTGTAACAGCAATGACAGTTTTCAGTATGAAGGTGACGAGCGGCTGGACCTGCAAACGACCTGCCTGCTCGCCGGAGCCAACAGCGTGATCGGCAGTGCCTGGCCCGTCCTGGATGTCATGACCGGCAAATTGATGACGGCATTTTATGACAACCATCTGAGCGGACTCTCTCCCGCCAAAGCCAGCGCTTTTGCACAAAGACAGTTCACCAGGGAACAACCAGATGGGAAACACTGGGCAGGGTTTATTTGCGCGGGGATGCCTTGAGCATGAATCGTTCTGGCTGGCGTGTGAGAATCGCGCACCAGCCAGAATCCATATTGGGGTGAGTTATCCGCCGGTGTTTCCGCCTCCGGAGACGCCCGAGCCGCTGGGGGTTGGCGTGGGATTGTCGGCAACCAGGATAACGTTGCTTTGCGGATCGACGCTTGTCGAGCCATGCCGGTCAAGGCTGGTGAACGGCAGCCCAAGCACCAATGCCAGCATCAGGGCGGCAGCCAGGATCAGGGAAACAGTTTGCTTGCGTATCATCGAGAACCTCCTTATGGTTCAAAGGGAGGGCTCGTTGAGTGGGGCGCCCGGCTGAAGATCCAGCCTCTGTAGACACGCAACAACCGCTCAGGGAATGGGATCGAATAGGGTTCGGTCAGCCAACCTGCTGTGAGATAGAGCGAGTGGGGTGTGAAAAGTAAAGCGTCCTGTCATTCGCTCGTTCTGGCACCAATATACAATGCGACCTGTTGCGTGTCGCCCCGATTCCTTCGGAATTGTTTGCCTACATGTTGGGAATCAAAAAACCGGACGTAGATGCTTGATCTACGTCCGGTTTTTTGATCCGGCATCCGTTTGGAGCGGTGCGAGAATAAATTTCAGCGGTTTTCGTTTTGCGTGGAGGTAGTGTTGGATTCTTTTTGGGTTTCGGAGTCGAAAGTTTATAGACTTTCGACTCCAGTTTCAATCCCACCTGCCCCGCTGCCGTTCGCGGGGGTCAATTGGGGCAATGGGATTCTTTCAACAAGCAGCGAACGTTTGTTTGCATGGTGCTGAAAAGTTTCAATCCCCTCAATCGGGGCAATGGGATTCTTTCAAGAGCCTGGGGGTGAAAATAAGATTTGTTGATGGGTCGTTTCAATCCCCTCAATCGGGGCAATGGGATTCTTTCCCCGGCACAACCAAGACCACGCCCGAACTGCGCATAGTTTCAATCCCCTCAATCGGGGCAATGGGATTCTTTCGTGTGGGTGAGCCCATTGAAGTAACATACTTTCCCTAGTTTCAATCCCCTCAATCGGGGCAATGGGATTCTTTCTAAGGAGTACTACACGCTTCGTGTACAAGAGCTGCAGGTTTCAATCCCCTCAATCGGGGCAATGGGATTCTTTCAGAAAAGCGTGGCCCGATCCAACCACAACCCCCCCCAAATGTTTCAATCCCCTCAATCGGGGCAATGGGATTCTTTCCTCCGTGTCAACGAGGGTGAATCCTTGTATGCACACGGGTTTCAATCCCCTCAATCGGGGCAATGGGATTCTTTCGACCCCACCACCGGAGCCCCGCTCAATATCCAGCCGAGTTTCAATCCCCTCAATCGGGGCAATGGGATTCTTTCTATCTGATTATGCCGGAACACTGCATCACATGGAATAATTCGTTTCAATCCCCTCAATCGGGGCAATGGGATTCTTTCGTTTCGCACTCATGGTGCTGGCAGTCTACCTGTATCGTTTCAATCCCCTCAATCGGGGCAATGGGATTCTTTCAATGTCCTAATATCACCCGATTGGGAATTGGTGGAATAAGTTTCAATCCCCTCAATCGGGGCAATGGGATTCTTTCCAGGACGCAACGATCACATCAACTGATCTGAACGGCTAGTTTCAATCCCCTCAATCGGGGCAATGGGATTCTTTCCATGGGAAGTCCGAACTCGTTGATGCGATCATTAAAGTTTCAATCCCCTCAATCGGGGCAATGGGATTCTTTCTAAACCGCAATCAGTTAATAGTTCACTGAAAGACGGACGTTTCAATCCCCTCAATCGGGGCAATGGGATTCTTTCTACACTGTCCATAAGGTTGTGGTTGTGACAGATCCGCGAGTTTCAATCCCCTCAATCGGGGCAATGGGATTCTTTCGCGCGTGCGGTGCAGTTCCCGCAGCAGCACCCGGTCAGTTTCAATCCCCTCAATCGGGGCAATGGGATTCTTTCCCTTGCTTGGTTCGTGCCCGAAAGGGGGAATGCTTAAAAAGTTTCAATCCCCTCAATCGGGGCAATGGGATTCTTTCTTCGCAGCCTGTACCGGTGACTACGCCTTCTGTTCCAGTTTCAATCCCCTCAATCGGGGCAATGGGATTCTTTCTCGCGGTGTCTTTGTGGCAAATGTTACAGGTAAGGAAGTTTCAATCCCCTCAATCGGGGCAATGGGATTCTTTCCACAGAGAAGTGGTCCGTTAAGGGCGCTTACTGTAAGTTTCAATCCCCTCAATCGGGGCAATGGGATTCTTTCAAAAAATCAAAAACATCCTCAAATTCACCCGAAAGGGCGTTTCAATCCCCTCAATCGGGGCAATGGGATTCTTTCCGGGACTTCAACCTGTTCGTGTGGTCGAAACCGTCGAGTTTCAATCCCCTCAATCGGGGCAATGGGATTCTTTCGCCGGAAGGTTGGTACGACCTCACTCTCGAATGGTCTGTTTCAATCCCCTCAATCGGGGCAATGGGATTCTTTCAATGGCAGGAAGGCTCACAATACAACGTCGTGGCAAAAGTTTCAATCCCCTCAATCGGGGCAATGGGATTCTTTCTTGAACTGGCGCGAACGTTGCGCTGGAACGGCCGAGTGTTTCAATCCCCTCAATCGGGGCAATGGGATTCTTTCCCGAAGACAGAGCGGATAATGTAGTGATCTTTTTCGTTTCAATCCCCTCAATCGGGGCAATGGGATTCTTTCCCATCCTTGCCAGCCTGCGCGAGTTCAAACAGCTTGTCGTTTCAATCCCCTCAATCGGGGCAATGGGATTCTTTCTGGTTATGTAAGCATAATCGTGTCGATCGCGAGCTTCGTTTCAATCCCCTCAATCGGGGCAATGGGATTCTTTCGTTTGGTATAGCGACTGTGGGTGTGTTCATGCTGCTTGTTTCAATCCCCTCAATCGGGGCAATGGGATTCTTTCCTGCTGCTGACGATCTCGTCGACACCCTTGTCGGCGTTTCAATCCCCTCAATCGGGGCAATGGGATTCTTTCTTTTGAAGAAACGGAGATAAGAAAAAAATGTATAAGCGTTTCAATCCCCTCAATCGGGGCAATGGGATTCTTTCATATACGATGATCGCCATCATTGGCATCTTCGTGTTATGTTTCAATCCCCTCAATCGGGGCAATGGGATTCTTTCACCAGCAGCCATCAAATCTGCGACGACCCCTGCCATCGTTTCAATCCCCTCAATCGGGGCAATGGGATTCTTTCACATTATCGTACCTGGTGATGCAATTCCGGGAACAGGTGTTTCAATCCCCTCAATCGGGGCAATGGGATTCTTTCACGCGCTCAAACTGGGTGTGGACGTGACCAAGCACGACAAGTTTCAATCCCCTCAATCGGGGCAATGGGATTCTTTCTCGCGCGCTCTCCAATCGGTCAGGGCCTGGCCCTGGTCGTTTCAATCCCCTCAATCGGGGCAATGGGATTCTTTCACCGGACAATTTGCCCTCAATGATGTGACCGCCGTTAGTTTCAATCCCCTCAATCGGGGCAATGGGATTCTTTCAACGCGCCACATCCAAGGATGCGATCACTGGTGAACCCGTTTCAATCCCCTCAATCGGGGCAATGGGATTCTTTCGTTTGTTTATGAAGATGGCTTGATCATCACCCTTGAGTTTCAATCCCCTCAATCGGGGCAATGGGATTCTTTCTTGGTACAGGAACGTTTGTTTATGAAGATGGCTTGAGTTTCAATCCCCTCAATCGGGGCAATGGGATTCTTTCACCTATATGATCATATTACGATCAAACACACGATGGTCGGGGTTTCAATCCCCTCAATCGGGGCAATGGGATTCTTTCTGAGGATCTAGACAAAATCTTTGACAACCTTGCCAAAGTTTCAATCCCCTCAATCGGGGCAATGGGATTCTTTCAAGTTAACCACCTGAGCTGAAAGTTTCTGGTGAATATGAGTTTCAATCCCCTCAATCGGGGCAATGGGATTCTTTCCCGAAGCCCGAAAGATTTGATTTCGGAGATCCTGGACGTTTCAATCCCCTCAATCGGGGCAATGGGATTCTTTCTGGTGGTGTATGCTCCGCGATGGGACGCGCAAGGGCAGTTTCAATCCCCTCAATCGGGGCAATGGGATTCTTTCTTGGTCATAGAACAATCGATCGTCAAAGAGGTGTTGGTTTCAATCCCCTCAATCGGGGCAATGGGATTCTTTCTGATGATCATGTTACTGACTGTAGCATGGGGTGGTAAAGTTTCAATCCCCTCAATCGGGGCAATGGGATTCTTTCGCGATTGGATATTCTTTATGGAAAGCCGCCTTCAAAGAGTTTCAATCCCCTCAATCGGGGCAATGGGATTCTTTCACGTGGGAGAGCATTGAAGTTGATGATCGTGCGTACAAGTTTCAATCCCCTCAATCGGGGCAATGGGATTCTTTCTCTGGCTTTTTCATCGCCATGAATCACCGTAATTCGCATTATAGCACCCTTTTCCGCATGCTTGTACGAACGCTGCGAACCGTGTGCACGCAAAGGTTGTCAGAAAAAGGGAGCCTCCGGTAGGATAGTAAGTAATCAGCAAACCACCTACCCGAGGCTCAGAATGAAATATAACATTG
>Ga0209172_10006418_pt1 | contig 13095 bp, 9 predicted proteins | sample LarsenN4metaG_FD_184113 | JGI IMG/M metagenome (GOLD analysis project Ga0209172, IMG submission 184113) | Hot spring sediment bacterial and archeal communities from British Columbia, Canada, to study Microbial Dark Matter (Phase II) - Larsen... ... | reverse complement strand
CCGGCGAATGCCCGCCAAGCTCGAGCGTGGTGCGCTTGACGCCCCTGGCGGCAAGCGCGGCGAGATGCTTGCCCACCGGGATCGAGCCGGTGAACGACACCTTGCGTACGATCGGCGACGGGATCAGGTGCTCGGAGACCTTCGCCGGCACGCCGAACACGAGGTTGAGCACCCCCGGCGGCACGCCGGCCTCCACCATGCAGCGCACGAGCTCGACGCAGCTTCCGGGCGTCTCCTCCGACGCCTTCAGGATCAACGAACAGCCGGCCGCCAGCGCGCCCCCGATCTTGCGCGCCGGCGTGAGCGTCGGAAAATTCCACGGCGTGAACGCCGCCACCACGCCGACCGGCTCCTGCATCACCATCTGGCGCACGTTCTTCTGGCGGCCCTGCACGATGCGGCCGTAGGAGCGGCGGCCCTCCTCGGCATACCACTCGATGATGTCGGCGGTGACCAGCACTTCGAGCCGCGCCTCGGCGAGGATCTTGCCCTGCTCCTGCGTCATGATGCGGCCGATGGCGTCGGCGCGCTCGCGCACCAGCGCCGCGGCCTTGCGTAGAACCTTGGCGCGCTCGTAGGGGGGCGTGGCGCGCCAGACGTCGAAGCCCTTGCGGGCGGCTTCGAGCGCGCGGTCGAGATCGGCCGGGCTCGCGTGCGGCAGTCTCCCGAGCGGCTTTTCGGTCGCCGGGTTGATCACATCCTCGCCGTCCCGGCCGTCGCCGTTGAGCCATTGGCCGTCGATGTGAAGCGCGAGATCGGTGTACATGGGGCCTCTTACGCGGGTTCGATGTCGGCCGATGACGTAGCATTATTGCGGGCACACGTCATCGCATCAATCTCAAATGTCATTGCCGGGGCAGGCCCGGCAATCCATCCTCTTTCGCAAGAAGATGGATGCGCGGGTCAAGCCCGCGCATGACCCCGGGGAACCGATGCTACACGTTCAGCCGCGACATCTGCTGCTCGGGATAGCGCGTGCCGGCGGCGGCGCCGGGCGGCACGATCGCGTCGATGCGAGCAAGGTCCTCGGGCGTGAGCGTGATGGCGAGCGCGGAGAGGTTGTCCTCCAGATGGTCGCGCGATTTCGACGACGGGATCGGGATCACCTCGCTGCCCCGGGTCAGCAGCCAGGCCAGCGCCAGCGCCGGCAGCGACGCACCTTTCTCGGCGGCGATCTCCTTCAACTGCGCGATGAGCTTGGCGTTGCGCGCGAGGTTGTCCCCCTGGAAACGCGGCTGCTCATGGCGGCGGTCGTCGGCCGGCAGGTCGTCCTCGCGCGCGAATGCGCCCGACAGGATGCCCTTGCCGAGCGGCGAATAGGCCATCAGGCTCATGCCGCGTGCGCGCACCGCGTCGAGATTGCCGAACTGCTCGGGGTCGCGCGAGAACAGCGAATATTCGATCTGGAGCGACACGATCGGATGCACCGCCCAGGCGCGGCGGATCGACTCCGGCGAGGCCTCCGACAGCGCGATGTGGCGGGTCTTGCCCTCTTCCACCATCTTCGCCATGGCGCCGACCGACTCCTCGACCGGCACGTTGCGGTCGATGCGCGACATGCACAGGATGTCGAGGTGGTCGGTGCCGAGCCTGCGCAGACTCTCCTCGCAGGTCTTGCGCAGATAGTCCGCCGAGCCGCCGCCGCGGTTGATGGGATCGCCGGCCTTGGTGCGCGGCGAGCCGGTCTTGGAATGGATCACGACCCGGTCGCGCCGGCCCTTCAGCGCGCGTCCGATCAGTTCCTGGTTGTGGCCCTCGCCGTAGCTGTGCGAGGTATCGAGGAAGTTGACGCCGAGATCGAGCGCGCGATGGATGGTGCGGATGCACTCGGCGTCGTCCTGCGCGCCGTAGCAGCCCGACATGCTCATGCAGCCGAGCCCGATGCGCGACACGCGATAGTCCGTGGTGCCGAATTTGACGTAGTCCACGAGCGGTCCTCCTGCTGAGCAACGCAATCGAAACTATGACGCAGCGGAGGCCAGCGCCGCAACGTCCCCCCTCCCGCTTGCGGGAGAGGGCACACACGTGCGGCCGAGCAAGTCCGCCCTCTCCCCACCCCTCTCCCGCAAGCGGGAGAGGGAGCAGTCTGAGCGCGCAGCCCCACGGTGCCATCTTAAGCCAACGCTTCGCCGCCCGTGTTGTTTGTCAGGCGCCGGGTCCGCCTGCATTCGGTCCCTTCAAAAGAAGGGAGGTGAAGCGCCGAAAGGCGCCGGTGCGGAACGCCGCACCCCGTGGCCTGCCCTTACGAACAGGCCGGTCCTTCTGCGGAAGGACCACCGGCGAACGACGCTCGCCGGCGCGCCTCTCGGCGCTCCACCGCGGCGTCTCGAATGACGGTCCCCCGTCATCCTCAGCGTCGGGCCGCGCTTTCGCCGAGGTATTCCAGCCTCGGTCGTCAGCCAGCTCCTGGCAGGCGGCTCGTAGTGGCCAGCCGGGCGGTGTTCCCGACGCCGCCCGGGTGCGGGGTTGCAAATCCCGCCCGCGGGCGCCGCATCCTGCCCCGCTTCCAGATGCCTCATGAAAGCGCCCTTTCGCCGGGCAGGACAGCGTCGGTCTAATAAGTCCTAAGAATAAAGTCAATACCCCGGAGGCGGAATTTTTCGCTCGACCGGGCCCGCGGCGGGGATCGGGCCAGCGTCGCCAACCATCAGTGCCGCAGCGGCAAAAGATCGATGCGCCCCTCATACAGACCGCGCAGCAGCGCGAGCGCCTCTTTGGCCTGCGCGTCGTCCCAACCGCCGTGCTTTGCGTTGAGCACGAACTTGTCCTCGATATCCTTCGTGGTCAGCGGCTCCTTGGCGCCGCCGCGGAAGTGCGGCTGGCGCTCCTCGATCACGCGGCCGTCGGTGAGCGTCGCGCGGATGTGGCCGGTGAATTCGCGCGGATAGGGATTCTGCGGATCGATGCGGTAGCGGATTTTTTGCGCGAGCGCGATCACCACGGGATCGCGCGCGGCTTCGTCGGTGAAATCGCCTAAGCCCACATTGCCGCGCACAAAACCCGCCGCGATGCAGTAGGGCGTGGAGAACTTTCCGGCGTAGCCGTTCTTCGGCGTCTGCTTGGCGGCGAGCGGTTCCCACAGCCGGTGCACGGTGCCCTCGCCCACGTCGCAGACGATCTCCCTGATCTCGTCCGCCTTCACTTTCATCGCCAGGCGCCGCGCGCAGTCGATGTAGGGGTGCGCCATAGTCCCGCAGGGATAGGGCTTGAACGCGAGCGTCTGGGTGACCCAGCGCTCCCCGAAATCTCCAGTCAGTTCGTCGTAGTTGCCGTCGAGCGTATTGGCGAAGCCGTGGAACAGGCCGTGCACGCCCTCGAACACGGTGCGCGGGCCGGAAAAGCCGGCGCGTGCGAGCAGCGCAGCGCGCATGCCCGACTGCGCCGCCCAGCCGGCGTGCATGCGCTTGGTCCAGGTGCCCTCGGCGAGATATTCGATGATGCCGGACGCCATCGAGCCCACCACGCCGAGCGCGTCGACGAGTTGCTTCTTGCCGAGGCCGAGCGCTGAGCCGACGCCGGCGGCGGCGCCCATCGCGCCGTAGATCGCGGTGGGATGGAAGCCGGCCTTGTGCGCCTGCATCGGCGCCACGGTCGAGAGCCGGCACATGGTTTCGACGCCGACCGCGATGCCGTAGAGCGCGGCGCGGCCGTCCGGGTTGTGCCGCTCGCAGGCGGCCAGCACCGCCGGCACGATCACCGCCCCGGCGTGCACCGGGCCGCCCTCGAAGGTATCGTCGAAATCCTCGCCGTGCGCGGCGGTGCCGTTGACGAAGGCGGCCCCGGCCGCGGTCAGGGTGCGGGAATGGCCGATCGCGGTGCAGGAGCCGTCGTCTTCCCAGGCGGCAAGCGCGGCGCGGATGTAGTCGGCCTGACGGGCGCTGATGCAGAGCCCGACCACGTCGACCACAAGGTCCTCACAGGTGCGACGCACGGCTGCGGGCAGTTTGCCTGCATCGAGCGCGGCGATGCGATCGACCAGATGCTCGGCAACGGCAGTCTTCGGAAGGGCAGCGTCCATGTCGTGTCTTATCCCCCGCGCGATTTGTCTTTGCCCTCATCCTGAGGAGCCCGGGCGACGCCCGGGCGTCTCGAAGGATGGCAGCAAGCACGGTGTATGCCGCCATGGTTCGAGACGCTCGGCGTTCCGCCTCGCTCCTCACCATGGGGGCGAGGGTGGCGCAACGTCAATCGTCACGCGTTGCGCAGCCGCTGGGCGGCGCCGAAGCCGGGGATGCGGTTGATGGCGATCACCACCGCAAAGGTGATGACCAGCATCATGATGCCGAGCACTGCGATGGCGCCGAGGTCGCCGGATTCCTTGAGATCGAAGATCAGCACCGACACCACCTTGGTGTCGGAGGTGAACAGGATGATGGCAGCCGACAGTTCGCGGATGGTGGCAACGAAGATGAAGCACCAGGTCGCGATCACGCTGGTGCGCAGCAGCGGCGCGGTGACGTGGCGCAGCGCCTGAAGGCGCGTGGCGCCGAGGATGCGGCTGGCGTCCTCCAGATCGGCGCCGACCGCGCGGTAGGCCGACGACAGCTGCTGGAAGGCGGCCGGCAGCTCGATGGTGAGATAGGCGAGCAGCAGGATCCAGATCGTGCCGTAGAGCACGAACGGCGGCCGGGTATAGGCGAGGAACAGCCCGACGCCGAGCACGATGCCGGGGATCGCGATCGGCGCGGTGGCGAGGAAGCCGAGCGCCTGGTGGCCGGCCACCGCCCGGCGCACGGTGATGTAGCCGATCACCAGCGCCATCACGGTGCCAATGGTGGCGGTCAGCGCCCCGAGCAGGAAGGTGTTCTGGAGCGCGGTCTTGGTGGACGAGAGCCCGAACGCGAACCAGATGTTGTTGAACGTGGCGGTGGCTGGCGTCACCAGCGTGGTCGCGATCGGCGAGATCGCCGCGTTGAGCAGCGCGAAATAGGGCAGGAAGATCGGCAGCATCATGATGCCGAAGACGAAGACCACCGCCGGCCATTTCCAGATGCCGAGCCTGATCAGGCGGGGATCGCCGGTCTTGCCGCCGACCACCGAATAGCCCTTGCGCCCGAGGATCATGTGCTGGGCGCGCAACAGCATCACCGTGAGCACCAGGAGCGGCAGCGACGCGGCCGCCGCCAGCTCCTGTTTTGGCGGGAACTGGAACAGGCTCCAGATTTTGGTGGTCATGGTGTGGAAGCCGGCCGGCAGCGCCAGAATCGCCGGCGAACCGAACAGCGTCATCGCCTGGAGGAAGGCGATCAGCATGCCGGCAAGCAGCGCCGGCAAAGCGAGCGGGATGGTGATGCGGCGCGCCGTGGTCCAGGTGCTCCCGCCGAGCATCGAGGAGGCATCTTCGAGATCGCCCGGGATGCGGTCGAGCGCATTGGAGATCAGCACGAAGATGTAGGGGAAGGTGTAGCAGGAGATCACGAAGATCAGCCCGCCCATGGAATAGATGTTGAAGATGTGGTCGCCCATCTCGGCGCCGGTGAGCTCGCGGTAGAGCTTGTTGAGCATCCCGGAATTGGGCGCCGCCAGCAGTTCCCACGCGATGGCGCCGAGGAACGGCGGCGTCACGAACGAGGCCGTCACCAGCGCGCGCACGACCTTCGAGAACGGCAGGTCGGTGCGCGCCACGAGCCATCCCATCGGCGCGGCGGCAAGGCAGCAGAATACGCTGGCCGACGTCGCCAGGATCAGCGTGGTGACCATGGGGCCGCGAAATTCCGGCTCCATGACGAGGGTGGCGAAGTTCTCAAGCGAGAACGCGCCGGCCTTGTCGAGGAGGCTGTAGTACACCAGCCAGGACATCGGCAGCACGATCAGCACGCAAAGCAGCGCAGCAAAGAAGATCAGCACGGGCCAGGACAGGTCGATCCTGAACGGGAGCCGCCGCGGCGCCGCCTCTGCCGGAAGTGCAATGGTCACGCGGGGGCTCCTGTCCGTCCCTCATCCCGAGGAGCGTACGACGTGCGCGTCTCGAAGGATGGCGGCAAGTTCGTACGTTGCGGCCATGGTTCGAGACGGCGCGCGTAGCGCGTCGAAGACGCGCGCAAACGCGCTTGCGCGCGCCTCCTCACCATGAGGTGAACCGTGGGGCAAGGCCAAGCGATACGCATCACACCTTGAAAATCTGCGCGTAGCGCTTCTTGATCGCGTCGGCTTCCCTCACGATCGCCTCCGGGTCCTCCTTCATCAGCTTGATGTCGCGCAGCGGGCGCACGCTCGGCTTCTCCTTGGTCTGGCCGTGCGGCGAGTACTGGCGCGCCCAGTCGACCAGAAACTGCTGCGCCTCACGGGAATGCATCCAGTTCTGGAACAGCCGCGCGGCGTTGGGGTTGGGGGCGCGGGCGAACACCACGCTCGGGCCGGTGGCGAGCGGCGTGCCCTCCTCGGGGTAGACGATCTCGACCGGGCTGCCGGTTTCCTTGTAGCGGATGACGAGGTAGCCGGCGCCGTCGACCATCACCGCGCGCTCGCCGAGCTGGATCTTCTTCGGCGTGTCGGTCGCCGACTGGAGCTGCATGACCTTCTGCTTGGCGAGCTTCTCGAAATACTCCCAGCCGAGATCGCGCGCGATCTGGAAGGTCGCATTCATGATGGTGCCGGAATAGGCGGGATGGCCCTTGCACATCTTGCCCGCCCATTTCGGGTCGAGCAGGTCCTTGAAGCTGCGCGGCGCGTCCTCCTTCTTCACCAGCTTGGTGTTGTAGCCGATCGGCGACACCAGGATGCGCGTCACGATCGAGGTCGCGTCGCCGTCGTAATACTGCTTGGGATAGTGCTGGGCGACCTCCTCCGGCAGGTAGGGCGCGAGCCAGCCGTTCTTCTTCCAGATGATGCAATGCGCCGCGTCGGCCGTGTTGGCCACGTCGACGTTGTGGATTTTCGCGCCATATTCCTGGCCGATGCGCTGGAACACGCGCTCGGCGCCCGAACGCTCCACCTTGGCGGTGATGCCGGGATACTTCGCCTCGAACGCCTTGCCCAGCCGCTGCGCGAAATCGAGGTCCATGGCGGTGTAGAACGAGACGCGGCCCTCCTTCCTGGCGGCGGCGATCAGCTTGTCGTCGAGCGGCGCCGGCGGCGGCAACTGCGCCCGCGCCGGCGCGGCGAACACGGTGGCGGCGGCGGCCGCCGCCGAGCCCTTGAGCAGGGCGCGGCGATTGATCTTGTCGTGATGCATGTTGTGTCCCTCGATTTAGTGATGCGTTCGCTCAGACCTTGAAGATCTGCGCGTAGCGCTTCTTGATTGCGTCGCTCTGCTTCATGACGGCCTCGGCATCTTCCTTCATGAACTTGATCTTGTTGAACGGCACGCGACCGTCGGTCTCCTTGATCAGCGGATGGACCGAGCGCAGCTTGCCGAGGTCGACGATGAGCTGCTGGCACTCCGGCGTGAAACACCAGGCCTGGAATAGCCGTGCCGCGTTCGGGTTGGGCGCGCTCTTGAAGACGCCGTTCGGTCCGACGACGAACGGGGTTCCCTCGGCCGGATGCACGACCTCGACCGGGCCCTTGCGCGCCTTGATGATCAGCATGCTGTATTCGTTGCCGTCGACCATCACCGCGCGCTCGCCCAGCTCGAGCTTCTTGGGCGGGTCGGCGGCCGACTGCACCTGCATGATCTTCTGCTTGGCGAGCTTTTCGAGGTACTCCCAACCGAGATCGCGCGTGACCTGCTGGGTGGCGGTCATGATGGTGCCGGAATAGCTCGGATGCGCCTTGATCATCTTGCCGACCCATTTTGGATCGAGCAGATCGGCAAAGCTCTTGGGCGCCTCCTCCCGCTTCACCAGCTTGGTGTTGTAGCCGATGACCGGCAGGTTCACGCGGAACGCCGCGAACAGGCCGTCCGCGTCATAGCGGTCCTTGGTGAAATGCCTGGCCACGTCCTCAGGCATGAACGGCGCCAGGATGCCCTGGCGCTTCCAGACGATGAAATGGGCCGCGTCCGACGAGTTGCAGACGTCGACGTTGTGGATCTTGCTGGCATATTCCTGGCCGATGCGCTGGAACACGCGTTCGGCGCCGGACCGCTCGACCTTCACGGAAATGCCCGGGAACTTGGCCTCGAACGCCTTGGCAAGCGGGTTGGCCACCGGCAGGTCGATCGAGGTGTAGTAGTTCAGCCGGCCTTCCTTCTGCGCGGCCTTGATCAGCGCGGGCGTGATCGCCGTCGCCGGCGGCGCGGCGGAGAGCACCCTGGTGGTCGACGACAACGTCCCGACCGCAACCGCGGCCGAGCCCGTGAGTACCGCGCGGCGAGAGATTGGACGCTTTGTCATTGTTCTCCCCTGTGTGGACGCATCAGACCTTGAACAGTTGCGAGTAGCGCTTCTTGATCGACTCCGCGGTCTTCTCGACCGCGGCGGCATCGTCCTTCATCAGCTTGATCTTGGCGAGCGGCGTGCGGCCGGCCTTGTCCTTGACCTGCGCGTGGACCGAGCGCAGTGCGCCATGATCGACACAGAGCTGCTGGCACTCGGGCGAGGACATCCAGGCCTGGAGCAGCCGCGCAGCATTCGGGTTGGGCGCCGCTTTGAATATGGCGTTGGGGCCGACGATCAGCGGCGTGCCTTCGCTCGGATAGACGATATCGAGCGGACTGCCCTTCTCCTTGATCTGGAGCATGACGTATTCGACGCCGTCGGCCGCAATCGCGCGCTCGCCGATCTCGACCTTCTTGGGCGGATCGGTCGCAGACTGAAGCTGCATGATCTTCTGCTTGGCAAGCTTCTCGAAGTAGTCCCAGCCGAGGTCGCGCGAAACCTGGAAGGTCGCGGTCAGGATCGTTCCCGAGTAGGACGGATGCGCCTTGGTGATCTTGCCCGCCCATTTCGGGTCGAGCAGATCCCTGAAGCTCTTGGGTGCCTCGTTCCTGCTCACCAGTTTGGTGTTGTAGGCGATCGGGCACAGCGTCAGCCGGAAGCTCGAAAACATGCCGTCCGGGTCCTTGTGCTCGGCCGGATAGTGCCTGGCCACATCCTCCGGCACGAACGGCGCGAGGATGCCCTGGTTCTTCCAGACGATGAGGTGGGCGGCGTCCGACGAATTGACCACGTCGACGCGGTGAATCTTGCTGCCGTATTCCTGGCCGATGCGCTGGAACACGCGCTCGGCGCCCGAGCGCTCCACCCGCACCTTGACGCCGTTGTACCGGTTCTCGAACGCCCGCGCGATCCGCTCCGCCAGCGGCAGGTCGATCGACGTGTAGTAGTTGACGGTGCCTTCCTTCAGCGCCGCCTTGATCAGGGCCGGCGTGATCGGCGTGGCCGCCGGGGCCTGCGCCAGAACCTTGGCGGACACGCCGAAGGTGCCGGCCGCGACCGCGGCCGATCCCTTCAGAACGTCGCGCCTGGAGAATCTCGGCGTCCTCATGTCGCATATCTCCCTATCTAAGCTCGATCTCGTTCTTCATCCCGCGAGCACGCGGCAGCGGTCCGGCGGCAGATGCAGCCAGACCGGAGAACCGGGCGCCACGCTTTCGGCCGGCGACGCCACCACGCGGATCTGCGTGCCGTCGGCCGCCTCCACCATGTAGTCGCGACTCGAACCGAGGAAGACCTGCCGCACCACGGTGGCCGGCAGGATGTTCTCGGTGGCCTCCGGCTTGCGCGCCCACAGCCGGATGACATGTTGCCGAACCGACACCGCCGCGTCGGTGCCGGCAACCAGCGAATTGCCGCTGCAACGCAGCGTCGCGCCGGCAACCGAGATGTGATTGCCATCGAGCGCCTTGCCGCGCACGACGTTGCTCAACCCGATGAAACGGGCGACGAATTCCGAGCGCGGCCGCTCGTAGATCTCCTCCGGCGAGCCGGCCTGCTCGATCCTGCCGAGATTCATCACCGCGATAATGTCGGCAGTGGTCATCGCTTCCGACTGGTCGTGGGTGACATAGACCGTGGTGTAGCGGTACTCATCGTGCAGCCGGCGCACCTCGAAGCGCATCTCCTCGCGCAGGTTGGCATCGAGGTTCGAGAGCGGCTCGTCGAGCAGCAGCGTCTCCGGCTCGACGATCAGCGCGCGCGCCAGCGCCACGCGCTGCTGCTGGCCGCCGGACAGTTCGCCGGGATAGCGCTCGGCCAGTCCCGAGAGGTGCGTGGTGGCGAGGATGGCGTCGAGCTTGCTGCGGATCGTGTCCTTGTCGACCTTGCGCAGCTCAAGTCCATAGGCCACGTTCTGCGCCACCGTCATGTGCGGCCACAGCGCGTAGCTCTGGAAGATCATCGACATGTTGCGCCGCTCCGGCGGCACCGTGCGGGCCGGCGACGACAACACCTGGTCGCCGACCCGAATTTCGCCGCCCGAGGGTTCCACGAACCCCGCGATCAGGCGCAGCGTCGTGGTCTTGCCGCAGCCAGACGGCCCGAGCAGGCAGACAAGCCGGCCGTGCTCGATCGTCAACGACACGTTGTCGACCACCGCCACCGGCCCGTAGTGTTTCGTCAAACCGCGTAATTCGACCGCCGCCACGCCTTGTCCTCCCACGCCGACGAGCCGGATTGTACCGTTCCCGTCATGGTTTATTGAGCCAAACCTTTCGCCGCCTCCGCGACAGCTTGCCGCCACCGCGCACCATCATTCCACGGCGCCGCGAAGCGGCGAAGCCGGAATCCATAGCCATTGACCCGGGTTCACGGAATCCGGGTTCCGGCCTGCGGCCAGCCCCGGAATGACGCCGCCTGAGGGACGCTACTTCAAGTGCCCGTAAACTGCGGCTTGCGCTTCTCCATGAACGCGCGGCGGCCCTCGGTATAGTCGTTGCTGCGGAAGCAGGCCTCCACCATCTCCTGGCAGCGCGTCATGTTGCGCTGGCTCTCGTCGCGCACCGCTTCGTTGATGATGAACTTCTCGGTCTTCACCGTCAGCGGCGCGTTGGCGGCGATGGTGTCGGCATAGGTCTTGACATAAGCCTCGAGCTGATCGCCGGGGACCACGCGATTGACAAGGCCCATCACCCGCGCCTCCTCGGCATCGAACTGGCGCGCGGTATAGAAGATTTCCTTGGCGAAAGACGGACCGACCAGATTCACGAGGCGCTTCACGCCCGGATAGGAATAGCCGAGACCGAGCTTGGCCGCCGGAATTCCAAACTTCGCGTTGTCCGAGCAGATGCGCAGGTCGCAGCACACCGCGAGCCCGAGTCCGCCGCCGATACAGTAGCCCTTGATCATCGCGATGGTCGGCTTCGGGAACTCGTAGATGCTCTCGTTCGCCTTGGCAACGGTCTGATTGTAGATCTTGGTGGCGTCCTGGGAGGAGCGCTCGCTTTCGAAGCGCGAAATGTCGGCGCCCGATACGAAGGATTTTCCGCCGGCACCGGTGATCACCACCACGCGGACGTCGTCGTCGCGTCCGAAATCGTCCAGGATTTCGGCGACACGGGCCCACATCTCCAGCGACACGGCGTTGTGACGCTCCGGATTGTTGAAGATCACGTAGCCGACGCTGCCCTCCTTGCGCGAGAGCATCTTGTCGGTCTTGGTCACGTCATCCATGGCTCGTGTCCCTTTGCTTTGCTGCTCCCGGCGCTTGCAGGCTATGCACCGTCATACTGCGCCTGCCTTGCGCAGCGCTGCGATTTCCTTCGGCTTGAAGCCGAATTCCTTCAGCACCACGTCGGTGTGCTCACCGATCGCCGGCGGGCGCACCACGAGCTTGCTCGGGGTGCGCGACAGCGTCACCGGCTGGCCGACGAGCTTCATCTTCGATTTGTCCTTGCGCGTCACCGCCTGATCCATGCGCAGATGCCTGACCTGCGGATCGGCGAACACCTGGTCGATGGAGTAGATCGGCCCGCAGGGCACGCCGGCATCGTTGAGCCGCTCGATCCACTCCGCACTGGTGCGCTTGACGGTCTGGGCATCGATCTCCGCGTTGAGCTTATCACGGTGCTTGGACCGCGAGGCGGCATTGGCGTAGTCCGGGTTCTCCAGCATCTGCGGCGCACCGATTGCCTTGACCATGCGCTCCCAGATCTTCTGGCCGGTGGAGGCGATGTTGATGTGGCCGTCGGCGGTCTTATAGACGCCGGTCGGCATCGAGGTCGGATGATTGTTGCCGGCCTGGCCTGCGACCTCGCCCTTGACCAGCCAGCGCGAGGCCTGGAAGTCGAGCATGAAGATCTGCGCCTGCAACAGCGAGGTCGCCACGTGCTGGCCCTGGCCGGACTTCTCGCGTTCGAGCAGCGCGATCAGGATTCCCATGGCGCAGAACAGTCCGGCGCAGAGGTCGGCGATCGGAATGCCAACGCGCACCGGTCCCTGCCCCGGCAGGCCGGTGACCGACATCAGCCCGCCCATGCCCTGCGCGATCTGGTCGAAGCCCGGGCGCCCGGCATAGGGGCCGGTCTGGCCGAACCCGGAAATGCTCCCGAGGATGATCTTGCGATTGATCTTCTTGAGGTCCTTGTAGTCGATCTTGAGCCGCTTCTTCACATCGGGACGGAAGTTCTCGACCACGACGTCGGCCTTCTTCACCAGCCGCTTGAACGCCGCCAGTCCTTCCGGGGACTTGAGATTGAGCGTGATGGCGCGCTTGTTGCGGTGCAGGTTCTGGAAGTCGGGCCCTTCGCGCGGACCGCCGGGCGGCTCGCCCGAGGTCAGTGCCGGCGGCGGCTCGATCTTGATGACATTGGCGCCCCAGTCCGCGAGCTGGCGCACGCAGGTCGGACCGGACCGGACCTGGGTCAGGTCGAGGACGGTGAAGCGGTTGAGCGCACGCGAAGCCCTGGGAACCGGCATGATGCAGACCTGTGGCGGTATTCTCGCCCGGCCGACGGCGCCGGGAGGCAAGTAATTTGCTGAAATCGCGGTCAATGTCCATGGAGGTCCGGTGCGCGGCATCGGGTCTCGTTTACGTGTCCGGATGCGTGCTTTAGAGCGGGTTATCGATTGTTGACCCGTCTGATCTCGACCGCTCGGCCGGTGGCCGGGCCGGTTTCCCGGATTCCCGCCGGCGTGGGAATGAGCGGCGTCAGGGAGGAAGCAGGGGCCCGTGAACGCAGGAATCGTCCTCACGATAATGGTGGCCGTCGCAGCGGTCGCACTCGGTGCGGCTCCCGTCCCGGCGCAGACCATTGCCGAACTCGCCGCCTATCGG
>Ga0209172_10006417_pt1 | contig 13095 bp, 8 predicted proteins | sample LarsenN4metaG_FD_184113 | JGI IMG/M metagenome (GOLD analysis project Ga0209172, IMG submission 184113) | Hot spring sediment bacterial and archeal communities from British Columbia, Canada, to study Microbial Dark Matter (Phase II) - Larsen... ... | reverse complement strand
GGTTAACAATTTTTCCTATTCCTCAATTATTTCAGGGTTTTTCTAAACTCCAGTCTATTGTTTATAGCCTCACATCTCCAATTTTTATATTCCTGACTCACACTGAATTCTATTTTTCTTCTGCCTAAAGTGACAAAACAGGGCTAATAACTCATGACCAAAAATTTAAAATACATCGGCTGGGTCAGCAGAACGCAGTTTTCGCATGGCGATCGCGCCAGAAACGCTACACATGATAATGGTGAGAATAAATACATTAATTGCCCGATCCAATTTCATAGCGATCGGCAACATGGTGGCAGCAAAGGTAATTTGATATAGTCCAAAGGAAAGGAGATATGCGGGAAGATATCCAAAGACGGCTAATAATAAAGCCTCTTGTAGTAAGGCCATAAGTAAATAGCGGTCTGTGTACCCCATCGCTTTCAAGGTGGCGTATTCTGGTAAGTGGTCAGATACGTCGGAATAGAGAATCTGATACACAATCACGATACCGACAATAAATCCTACCCCCACCCCTAAACCAAAAATAAAACCAATACCTGTACCCGTAGCCCAGTATTGTTTTTCTGTTTGGGCAAAGCCTTCTGGAGTCAAGATTCTCACATCATTAGGTAAACCAGCAGCTAGTTGCGATCGCACTTTTTCGGGATCTGCACCAGGTTTTAAAGTAATTAACCCTACCTCTATGCGATCAGCTTTCCGTTCTGGGAAGAGTCTTAAAAATGTGGAATCACTGGCGATGACATTACCATCAGCCGCAAAGGATGCACCATTACTAAATACACCTTTGACACCGACGGCTATATTATTGAGTTCTGTCTGGAAATTACCTGTTTGTTTGAAGATATCACCAACCGCACCATATTCTGGGCGGCCTGCTTGATCAAATAAAACCTGATTTAATTGTTTAATCGCATCTTGATTTTTTCTGACTTCGGGAAACTTAAACGCAGATGTCGCTGGATCAATACCCCAAACTAAGATAGCCCGATCCTGTCGCGTTTCAGGATTACGCCATTGTCCAGTGCCAATATATAAGGAACTAACTGACTGCACACCTTCATAGCCCAGTGCTTGATACAGCCGTTCTCTCGAAAAACTTTTAACAGAAAATAAGGTTTGAAATTGTGGATTAATTAACACCAAATCGGCTTGTAAATTCCGATGAGGTTGCACAGCAGCATCAAACAGCGCACTTTCAAATCCCAACTGAATAAACATCAACATATCGGCAAAGGTAATACCCGCCACTGCGATCGCTAGGCGCGTTTTTTCTTTCATTAATTGCCGCCATGCTAGAGGCGTTTTCCGAAATATTTTAGATAACATATTGGTGGTTGAGTTAATAGCTCGCTGTTTCTGTCGGCTGCTCCAGTTGTATCTGTCGCATGAATAAAAATAGAGGCAGTCCCAAGGAAACTCCTACTAATAAATTGGCAGCAATATAAATCCAGAGATTTGCCATTTTCAAACGAGTCCCTTCCCTAAATACAAATACCCAAATAACTAGAGAGGAAATGATGACATCCATGCCGAAAAAACCAGAGATTCTATTATTAAATAGCTGCTCAATAAACAGTGTAATATTAAGACCATGCTCTAATAAAAATGGTAGAAACTGTGAATAAGGTAAAACTGTTCCTAGGATGCAAAGCAAAAGATAGATGGTTTTCAGCATGATCAAATCACTTTTATTGCTCAATTGCTGTTTGCACTTGCAAGTTAGTTAAACCTGCTACTTTTTTGCTGTCTTCTGGATTCAGGCGAATTTTTACTTCCACAACTCGGCTGTCGAGGTTTTCTCCTGGTTGGTTACTGAATACGTTTTGGCGGTTGACTTGCAAGCCAATTTGAGAGACTTCGCCACGCAGTTCTCCAGCAAAGGCTTGTCCGCTAATCGTTGCAGTTTGTCCTAGTTTGACTTTGCCAATGTCGGATTGATAGACTTCTGCTACAGCAATCATTTGTGCGGTTTGAGCTAAGTCTGCAATGCCGCTATCACTAATTTTTTCGCCGACTCGTGTATGAATTTTAAGTATTTGACCAGCCATTGGTGCTGTAATATAAGCTGCTTCTAATTCGGTTTGAGCGCGTTTGAGTGAAGCGATCGCATCTTCAACTTCTGCTTGCGCTGTTTGCACATCCACAGGACGCACTTCCGCAATACTAGTCAGCGTGGCTTTGGCTTCGCTCACTTGCTTTCTGCTGGTGGCGTTAATCCGGTTGAGTGCAACTCTCGCTTCGGCTAGTTGTTTGCTGGCGGTGGTGTTAATCCGATTCAGCACTGCTTTGGCTTCGTCGAGTTGCTGTTTGGCGGTTTCTACACTCAAGCGTCTAGTATCAAAAGCTGAATTAGAAATTGCCCCTTCCGAGTAAAGCTGTTGATAGCGTTTATATTCTGCTTCGGCGTTATTCAGTTCTGCTTCTAATTTTCTAATTGTCGCTACTTGAGCGATTCTGTCTCCTTGCCATTGTGCCTCAATCCGGGCAACACTTTCTCTTTGTTCTGTGATATCCCCCAGAGATTGAGCTTGTAAGCGTTCTACACTAGCTTGCTGTGCGAGGATATCTCCACTTTTAGCCCCAGCTTTGACTTGATTGAGTTTAGCTTGGGCAACTCTTACCTGTTTTTCTGCTTGAAGAACAGCAGTTTTCAAGCGAGCGTGGGAATCTAAAATTGCTACTACTTGTCCAGCGCGGACTTGATCCCCTTCTTCTACAAGGAGTTCGGCAACGCGATCGCCATCTAAAACCAAAGGAGCAGATAGTTTGATTACTTCTGTTTCTGGTTCTAGCCTACCTAAAGCTGTAACCTTGGGTGCGATCGCTTCAGTTTTGACAGTACTATCCGATGCGGCAGTTTTACCAATTTGACCAAATTGAGAAACTGCATAAACAAGAATTCCGGTAGTTACAGCCGTAGCCGCAATAACTAACGTAATTAGTCCTTGATTGGTTAGTTTAAATAACAATTTTTGACTCATATCCCCTCTAGCACAACCACCAATTTATATCTTTATTTTTCAGATGCTAAACATATCAAATATGGGAAAAGCCAACTAGCAACCTATCTTTTAATTCCGGTTTTCTGTCCCTCCGAAGTTCTGGGCAGAGGTAGCTTCTGCTCTAACTTCTCTCTGTCTTCTGTCTCCTATCTCCTGTCCCAAATAAACCGTAAGCATTTTGCCTAACAAGGTACATTGCTCAATAAAATCAATCGTTTCATTACACCACAGCTTCTCTAAAATTAAGCCATTCACCAAACTTAATACAAAAGAGGCTAAAGCTGCATCTTGTATACCTAATAACTCACAAACAGCTTGCTGATAATATCTATTAGCACGTTTGAATACATGATTATTTCGTAGTTCATTGATGTCTTGATGCTGACAAAAATCGACCCAAATATATGTCCACTTAATAAAGTAGTCTTCATTTTTGACTAAATATCTGCCCAAGGCACTCATAGCTTCTTCTATGGTTGCTGAACCACTCATCTCAGCTAAAGCGGCAATTACGTCTTGCTGGCTGATTTCCTCTACTAATTGCTCAAATAAAGCCTGTTTACTAGGAAAGTAGTGATACAGCGTACCTGTGGATACGTTTAAGCCTTGAGCAATTTCCCTCATGGTGATTGAACCAAAGCTTTTGGTCGCAAATAAATCAAAACACTTGCCGAGCAGTTCTTTGCGGTATTGTTCATGATCAACAAGTTTGGGCATAATGTCCTTTTTATATCGAACGCTCGTTATTTTTAGTAAACATCAGTTTTAAATGTTCGTCAAGAACTGATAAGGAAAATGAATCAAGGTTAAACGTTGAGCCGAATATTTAATGTTATTGACTGTCTGCAACACTAAATGTAACAGACAACTTAAAATATTTGTGAACTAGAATTGTAATACTTTTTAATATAATTTACCACACAATCGTTGTCAATATAGATACTTTAATCCAGTATATTGATATGCGTATATAACTTTTTAGGTTTACTTGCATAAAAGCTGCAATCTTTGCAGATAAATACTTAAGAGAGACAAACGGATAATGATAAGTATAATTAGAAACTAAATAGTTGTAATTTTAATTACTTTAACAAATTTTTCATATGTACAAACTGAACAGAATGTTTTGTGACATTTTTGATACAAATTCGTAAAGAATAGTTACAGCGTCCGTAACACAAGGAAATTTTTCTTATGGTAGATGCACTTGACAACAACCCACCCCATCAAGTTGTGATTGTTGGAGGTGGTTTTGGTGGATTGTACGCGGCAAAAGCACTGAAGAAAGCTAAGGTAGAAGTTACTCTGATTGACAAGCGGAACTTTCACCTATTTCAGCCACTACTTTACCAAGTCGCCACCGGGACGCTATCACCAGCTGATATTTCCTCACCCTTGCGTGCAGTATTGAGGAAGAGCAAGAATACAAAAGTTTTGCTAGGAGAAGTCAATGATATTGACCCAGAAGCACAACAAGTGATTATGGGTGATGAGAAAATACCATACGACACCTTAATTGTTGCTACAGGTGCGAAGCATTCCTATTTTGGAAAAGATAACTGGGAAGAATTTGCGCCAGGTTTGAAGACCGTAGAAGATGCGATTGAAATGCGTCGGCGAATTTTTACAGCCTTTGAAGCCGCCGAAAAGGAAAAAGATCCAGCGAAACGCCGGGCTTGGTTGACTTTTGTAGTTGTGGGTGGCGGCCCAACTGGGGTAGAACTAGCGGGTGCGATCGCTGAGTTAGCATACCAAACTCTCAAAGAAGATTTCCGCAAAATCGACACTAAAGAAGCACAAGTTATCCTCTTAGAAGGTTTAGATCGAGTTCTCCCACCTTTTGCACCAGAATTATCCCAAGAAGCAGAAGCCTCTTTGCAACAGTTGGGTGTGGTTGTCAACACAAAAACTATGGTGACAAATATTGAAAATGATATTGTTACCATCAAACAAGGTGATGAAGTTAAAGAAATTGCTTCTAAGACAGTATTATGGGCTGCGGGCGTGAAAGCTTCCGCAATGGGGAAAGTCTTAGCAGAACGCACAGGTGCAGAATGCGATCGCGCCGGACGAGTGATTGTAGAACCAGACTTAAGTATTAAAGGACATAGTAATATTTTCGTCGTCGGAGACCTAGCCAACTTCTCCCACCAAAACGGTAAACCTCTCCCTGGCGTTGCGCCTGTAGCCAAACAAGAAGGTGAATACGTCGCCGCATTGGTGCAAAAACGCTTCCAAGGTCAAACTCTGCCAGCCTTTAACTATATTGATCACGGTAGCCTAGCTATGATTGGACAAAATGCCGCCGTTGTAGACTTAGGCTTTATGAAGTTGAAAGGCTTCTTTGCATGGCTATTCTGGTTAGTAATTCACATCTACTTCTTAATCGAGTTTGACAACAAGTTAGTAGTCATGGTTCAGTGGGTATGGAATTATCTCACTCGTAATCGTGGAGCTAGATTGATTACAGGTCAAGAAGTTTCTCTAGACATAAAAACTGTGAGTAATAACAGTCATTACCAGCCTAAAGAGAATAGACAAACAGTCAATGTCTAGGATAAGTGACAGGTGACAGCGAATAGGGAACAGCAAAAAGTTTTGTGTAATTAATTCCGTCTGCCTACTTATTAGCTTGAAATTTTTGGAATAGGTATTTCGCCCCTATGAAGCAAAATACCTATTCCACAATTATTTTTAGCCTATATAGCGGTTCTCGTTTGAGTAAAATACAAAAGGCGAGAGATATAGTGCATCTTCCATGAAAGTATATTCCACCGACATGCACCAAAAAGTATTAGATGTCAGTACGAATTGGTATTACTCCCATTAATACTGATGTTCAAGTTCTCGATAATTTTCTTTCTGAAGTATCCGCCGCATCTGCTCAATTTTTTCTGATTCTACTTGATTATCTGCTTGCACTTCCTCTAAGCAAACTCTCAATTTTTCGGCTAGAATCTGCACACCTGGTTCTCCCAACATACCTAGATGTGTACCAGGAACTTCGTGAATTTCCACCCCTTGTTTAGCCATGTCACCCCAACCTCTACAGGGTTTAAATTGACACCATCTCAATATTTCTTTGGTAGTAAATAAAGTCACCTTACCAGCGTAGGGTTGTGGTACATAATCCACCATTGTCGCCTGCTTGAGAGCTTCTATTAATGCCATGTTGTAAGGGTTGGCATCTTCAGTAAAAGAATGTTCGTTCCACAAGTCGAATTTACTGCTGGCTTTCCCAGTGAACATAGACTTCAACCAATCTACTTTGGCAAAAACATAGTTCAATCTATCTACAGATGGCAGTCGCAATAGGGTAAACAAGTACACATACAATGTCCGCAATAGCGAGGGATTATTGATATATAGGCTGGGGCTATAGGTATCAAACATTGCTAGTAAAGCCACGCGATCGCCTTGTGCAACTAACTGACGCGCCATTTCATAAGCAACTGTCCCACCACTAGAAAAACCACCCAACAAATAAGGGCCTTGCGGTTGAACAGTACGAATTTCTCGGATGTAGTGAGCAGCCATGTCCTCAACTTTGGTGTGAGGAGCTTGTTTACCATCAAGTCCCTGTGCTTGCAATCCATACACAGGTTGTTCTGCACCTAGGTAACGCACTAGAGTTTGGTAGCCAATTACATTACCGCCAAGAGCATGGATCAAGAATAAAGGACGTTTCGGACTGCTACCTGCTTGAATAGTTACCAGAGAAGACCAAGAAACTGATGTATTTGATTGGCTGAGAATGCTAGCTAACTGTTCTATGGTGGGTGATTGCAACAAGGTCGCTAGGGGGAGTTTTTGACCAAATTTCTGTTCAATTTGTGTAAATAATTTGACTGCTAAGAGCGAATTTCCCCCCAACTCGAAGAAATTATCGCTGATGCCAATTGCATCAAAACCTAAAATCTCCGACCAAATTCGGGCTAACTCAATTTCTATAGGGTTTCTAGGTGCAACAAAGGCTTTTTCTAATTCTGGTCGGGTTTGATCAGGAATAGGCAGAGCGCGGCGATCTACCTTACCATTAGGAGTTAGTGGGATTTTGGCGATCGCAACAAAGGCAGATGGAATCATATACTCTGGCAATTTCTCTTGCAAAAACCGCCGCAATTCATTCATCGTAGTTGCAGTTTCACCATTTACTACTACATACGCCACCAATCGCTTATTTCCTGGTTCATCTTCCCTGGCTATAACTACAGTTTCCTGTACAGAGTCGTGTTGTGTGAGTACACTCTCAATTTCTCCCAACTCGATGCGGAAACCGCGAATCTTTACTTGATGGTCAATCCGACCGAGAAATTCAATATTACCGTCACCGAGATAGCGGGCTAAGTCTCCAGTTTTATAGAGTCTTGCTTCTTTCTGATCACTGAAGGGATTGGGGATGAATTTTTGGGCTGTGAGTTCGGGTTGATTTAAATAACCAGAGGCTAAACATTCTCCACCAATATGCAATTCCCCAGAAACACCAATGGGACAGGGATTGAGGTAATCATCAAGAATGTAATATTGGGCGTTTTGGATGGGTTTGCCATAGGGAATACTCTTCCAATGCGGCTCGACTTTGCCAATGGGATAGTAATTAGACCAAACTGTGGCTTCCGTTGCTCCCCCCAAACTAATTACTTCGACTCCTGGGAAGGTAGTTTTCAGTAAATCTGGTAGTGTGACTGGTATCCAATCACCGCTCATAAACACTAGCCGTAATTGAGGATGGCAATTACTTTCTTGAACCATTGGGAAAAAGGTAGCCAGTTGTTGCAGTGCAGGCGGTGCAGAATCCCAGAATGTGATCGGCTCATGACAGAGAATGTGGAGTAAAGCTTCTGGATCTCGGACATCATGGCTAGGAACAACCCGAATTGAACCACCTGCGGCTAACAGTCCGAAAATGTCATAAACTGACAGGTCAAAACATAAGGATGTGATAAATAAAACTCTGTCGTTAGCATTCACATTGAATGTTTTATTCACCCACTCAATCAGGTTAATTACGGGTTGATGGCGAACTACAACCCCCTTTGGTGTACCTGTAGAGCCGGAGGTGAAAATCACATAGGCGATATCATTGGAATTAGTAGATGTTGGTAAATTTTCTGTAGGTAGTAAATCTAGATAGGAACGATTCCAAACGGAGGGTGTAGGGGTGGGGTATAGGGGTGTAGGGGTGTAGGGGTGTAGGGGTGTAGGGGAAAATATTTCTTTTTGATTCTCTTTGTCTGCTTGACTATATGCAGATTTATCTAAACAGATTAAATGTTGCAGTGCGTTCAGTTCTAGCTCGTGAATACTAGGTAACAGGCTAGTTTGGGTGACTAGATGGTTAATTTGCAGAGAAGACAGCAGTAATTGAATCCGTGCTTTGGGGAAACTGGGTTCTAGTGGAACATATGCACCTCCAGCTTTCAAAATCCCTAGGACAGCCGGAATCATTTCTAGCGATCGCTCTAAATATACAGCAACTAATACCCCTGGTTTGACTCCCAGTTGTTGCAGGTGATGGGCTAGCTGATTAGCTCTACAGTTCAATTCTTTGTAAGTGAGTTGTTCCTCTCCACAAACCACAGCAACAGCGTCGGGTGTCTGTTCTACTTGAGCCTCAAACAGTTGATGAATACAAAGTTGCTCTGCAAAATCTGCTTGTGTATGATTCCACTCGATTAACATTTGATGTCTTTCATCTGTCGTCAATAGTGGTAATTCTCCTAGACTCTGCCAAGGATTAATCACCATGCTGGACAATAAAGTCTGGAGATGTCCGAGCATCCGACGGATTTTGGCATCATTGAAGCTTTTTTGGTCGTATTTGAGTTTCAATAACAGTTCTGACTCTGCATAGCCCACCAATGTCAGAGGAAAGTTAGTTTGTTCTTCTAGCTTTACTTCCAGGTTTTGCCATCTGTCACCCTGAGAACGTAAAGCGGAATTCAATTCATAGTTTTCAAATACCAAAATGCTATCAAATAAGGGAGTTCCGCCGGGGACATCACTCCATCTTTGAATATTGACGAGGGGTGTGTGTTCATAGTCTCGCAAAGCTACCCACTGCGATCGCAATTCTTTGAGCCAGGTCAGCAGCGGTTTTTCCCCTGACACGCTAACTCGAATAGGCACAGTATTGATCAACAGTCCTACCATCGACTCCGCCCCAACTACAGAGGAATGACGACAGGCTCTTGTCGCACCAAAGACAACATCGGACTCACCACTATAACGACTCAGCAATAAAGCCCAAGCACCTTGTACTAAAGTATTGAGCGTGAGTTGATGTTGTTGTGCTAAAGACTGCAACATCGCCGTAGTCTTTTCTGATATTCGGATTGCTTGTTCGCCAAAACCACCTTGCTCACGAGGGGTTGAGTCTACTAATAAAGGCGTGGGTGCGGTAAAACCTTTGAGCAATTTCCGCCAAAAACCTTCAGATTTAGACCAATCTTGCTGCTGTAGCCATGCGATGTGGTCTTGGTAAGGACGGGGCTGGGGGAGTTGTAAGTCTTTTCCTTCAGAGAAAGCATCATAAAAGTTGAACAATTCTTTGATGATGATCGATAAAGAACGACCATCTAACAAAGCATGGTGAAACGTCCAAACAAATTGGTAGACCGATTCCTTCAGGCGAAATAATGCTAAACGCATCAATGGGGCGACATTTAACTCAAAACCAAGCTGGCGATCGCTTTGCAGATAAGCTTGCAATTTAGTTGATTGTTCTGTGTCAGACAACCCGCACCAATCTTGTTGTTCTAGGGGAATTGTGACTTCTTGATGCACACATTGCAGAGGTTCTTGTCCATTTTCCCAGTCAAAGCTAGTTCTCAAAACTGCGTGTCGTTCTACTACTTTCTGCCATGCTTGTTGGAATGCCAAAATATCAATTTTTTCAGACAATAAACAGATCACCTGCTCAATATCCACTCCTGATTTTTGAGCAACTAGACCGTTAAACAGCATTCCTTGTTGTATAGATGAAAGTTGATATGAATTGTTTACAGTTACTACCTTCATTTTGTTTCTATAACTAGTTTTTAGGGAACAACAATTGTTAAAAATGTCACTATCAGCTTGAAAATGTGGTGATATAAATACTCTGATGTATGTAGTAATTGTGTAGATAATTACAATCACCCATCTACAAAATTACTAAACGAACACTTGAAAAAAACGGATAATTTAAGCAATTCAGAAATTATCACCCTCAACAAGAAAGGCAGAAGTTCGACGGCAGAAGGTAGAGTTTCTGACTTCTGCCTTCTTTAATAACCATCACTAGAATTTACCAAGTAATATTTCTAATTATGTGTAAAAATAATAAAGAATAAACTACATCTCAAAAAGAAAATATAAAGACAAAAAGTATAGTCCGTAATTTCAACTGACAAGTTCAATATTTTTGACCAACAATCTTTCATAACTATTCAATAAATCAAATAAAATTTATAACACAAGTACTACATAAATAACGAAGTATCGATTTTTATGAGCGTTATTTTTCATAAGTAATTAGATCACCAAGTTATTTAAGTTGTTGGTGATCTGGACACAGCGAGTTTTACTTTCTCTGACTAAAACTCCGATACTCCCAAGGATTTGTAAATTTAGTATCGCCCCAAACACCAATTCTCTGCTGCTGCGCTTGCGTTTCTGCTTGCTGTACTAAATTTCTACTAGGACACTTATTTAAATAAAGGCGATAAACCTTAGCTAAACCTTCTTGCAGCAAAACTTGTTGGACAAAAGTACCATCCCTCAATCTTACTTTAGCCACTTTGCGCCCATAGCGATCGCTATCTGTAAGAAAACTGTTGGTCGAAGGTCAAAGGGTTTTGGCGTTCGCTTGCTGCTAGAACATATCTTAAGTTAGACGAAGCTATTACAAATGCCTTCAATGCAGTCACTAAAAAAGACATTATTAGCTGCTTCACCGACTGCTGTTACTATATTGCACCCAACTGATAACTACTATGTATCAACTCTATATTTCTTAGCATCTTGTGAGTATTCACTCATAGTTTTACAAACCAATTATTCGTTTTTCATACTCAATAAAAAATTATTTTTAGCAACAATAACAAGTACGAATTTGTCAATTACACCTAACTCGTCAATTCCTGAAATATTTAGAGAATAAGAGTTCTGAGGTTAAAACACAAGATTTTGGTAATGCACAGATGTGCTTTAAGCCTCACAAATCGTAAATTTGATTAGTTTCATTATTTTTACAATTGTTCATAATAAGCCGCAGCAATTATCACGATTTTGTTACATATTCATTAAGAATAGTTACAAACCTATTAACACAAGGGAATTTTATTATGGTAGCTTCACTTGAGAATCATCAACCACATCAGGTCGTAATTGTTGGTGGTGGCTTTGGTGGACTGTATGCAGCAAAAGCACTGGCGAAAGCAAATGTAAATGTGACTCTCATCGATAAACGTAATTTCCATTTATTTCAGCCACTTTTATATCAAGTTGCGACAGGTACGCTATCACCAGCTGATATTTCCTCACCATTACGATCTGTACTCAGTAAGTGCAAAAATACACAAGTATTGCTGGGAGAAGTAACTGATATTAATCCAGAAACAAAACAAGTTATTCTAGATGATAAAGTAGTGCCTTATGATACATTAATTGTGGCCACAGGTGCGAAGCATTCCTATTTTGGTAAAGATAATTGGCAAGAGGTTGCACCTGGTTTGAAAACGATGGAAGATGCGATAGAAATGCGTCGGCGCATCTTTTCAGCCTTTGAAGCCGCAGAAAAAGAAACTGACCCCGAAAAACGCCGTGCTTTACTGACATTTGTGATTGTAGGTGGCGGTGCTACAGGGGTAGAATTAGCAGGTGCGATCGCAGAGTTAGCTTACAAAACTCTGCAAGAAGATTTCCGCAACATCGACACTTCAGAAACCAGAATTGTACTATTGCAAGGAGGCGATCGCCTACTCCCCGCTTTAGCACCAGAGTTATCACAAGAAGCAGCAGAGTCTTTGCAAAAGTTGGGTGTGATTGTCCAAACTCAAACCCGCGTGACCAACATTGATAACGATATTGTCACCCTCAAGCAAGGCGATCAATTTAAAGAAATTGCTGCCAAAACTATATTATGGGCAGCAGGTGTGCAAGCTTCACCAATGGGGAAAGTTTTAGCTGAACGAACTGGGGTAGAATGCGATCGCGCTGGACGAGTGATTGTAGAACCAGACTTAAGCATTAAAGGATACAACAACATTTTCGTTATCGGAGACTTAGCCAACTTCTCTCACCACAACGGTCAGCCCCTCCCAGGTGTCGCGCCAGTTGCGATTCAAGAAGGTGAATACGTCGCCAAATTAATTAGAAGACGCTTGCGTGGTAAAACTCTGCAACCATTTCAATACACTGATCATGGTAGCCTAGCCATGATTGGACAAAATGCCGCCGTTGTAGACTTAGGCTTGATCAAGTTGACAGGCTTCTCTGCGTGGGCTTTCTGGCTATTCATTCATATCTACTTCTTAATTGAATTTGACAGCAAAGTATTAGTAATGATCCAGTGGGCGTGGAACTACTTCACCCGCAAACGTGGTTCAAGATTGATTACTGGTGAAGAATCATTAGCTTTTGCTAGCGAAGTTAACGATAGTAACAATCAAAATAATTACGCACCAGCTAACAATAGACAGACAGTCAATGTCTAATTGTTTGATCATCATTCCATCTTCAGGGTGTACAGCCGTACACCCTTATTTATGTTTGTTTAGCTTCCTTATCAATAGGCAAAAATTTACAAGTAATACCGTTTCTCGATGAAGATGTACTTTATTCTGTACTGTAGAGACGTTGCATGCAACGTCTCTACATCATTTATTTGGCGCAACTTCTAGAAAATTGGTATAAGCACAAACGACTGGATAAGCAGTTAGCCCCTTTCCTGATTGGATGCTTTGACGTGCTTTGCTAACTGTCCGTTCGCTGATTTTCACCTCAGAAAAAGGAATTAAGTCTTGCAGAGTAATGGTTCTAGCAAATAAAGAGAGAAAGGCATTTTCATGGCGGAAAGAATCTGTTTTTGAAGCTGATTAAGAGG
>Ga0209172_10006416_pt1 | contig 13097 bp, 13 predicted proteins | sample LarsenN4metaG_FD_184113 | JGI IMG/M metagenome (GOLD analysis project Ga0209172, IMG submission 184113) | Hot spring sediment bacterial and archeal communities from British Columbia, Canada, to study Microbial Dark Matter (Phase II) - Larsen... ... | reverse complement strand
AGGTCGGCAAGCAGATCCTGCGGGAGGCCGCGGACACGCTCAAGCGGGTAACCCTGGAGCTGGGGGGAAAAAGCCCCAACATCATCTTCGCGGACGCCGATCTCAAAGCCGCGGTGCGCGGCGCTCAGACCGGCATCTTCTACGGCAAGGGCGAGGTGTGCGCCGCGGGCTCGCGGTTGCTGGTGGAGCGCTCGGTCCACGACCAGGTGATCGAGGAGTTGGCGGCAAGGGCCAAGAAGCTCACGCCGGGCGATCCGTTCGATAGCAACACCCGCCTTGGCGCGGTGGTCTCCCAGAAGCAGCAGCAGACGGTGCTCTCGTACATCGACGCCGGAAAGAAAGAGGCGAAGCTGGTGGCGGGTGGAAACCCGGCCAAGGTGAACGGCAAGGGGTACTTCATCGAGGCCACGGTGTTCGATCAGGCCCGGCCCGGCATGAAGATCGTGGACGAGGAAATCTTCGGGCCGGTGCTGGCGGTGCTCACCTTCGACGGCGTGGACGAAGGCATCCGACTCGCCAACCAGACCATGTACGGCCTGGCCGCGGGGATCTGGACCAGGGACATCCAGAAGGCGCATCACGTGGCGCAGGCCATTCGCGCGGGCACGGTCTGGATCAACACCTACAACTTCTACGATTCGGCGGCGCCGTTCGGCGGCTACAAGGCGAGCGGGTTTGGGCGGGACCTGGGGCGGGAGGCGCTGGACGGATACACGGAAGTCAAAACGGTCTGGGTGGGATTGGAGGGACGGTGGCCGAGGCGCTGATCTACTCCGCAGTCCGTACGCCGGTGGGTCGGCACGGGGGTGCGCTTGCCGAAATGCGCCCCGACGATCTGGCCGCTGTGGCGCTCAGAGCGGTGGTGGAGCGCGTGGGCTACGATCCAGCGGGGCTGGACGACGTGATCCTCGGCTGCGCCAACGGCGCCGGCGAGGACAACCGCAACGTGGCGCGGATGGCGGCGCTGCTCGCGGGGTACCCGGTGGAAGTGCCCGGCCAGACCATCAACCGGCTGTGCGGATCGGGCCTTCAGGCGGTGGCCAGCGCCGCCCAGGCCATCAAGGCTAACGAGGGCGACGCGTTCGTGGCCGGCGGGGTCGAAAGCATGACCCGCGCGCCGTACGTGATGCTGAAGCACGCGGCGCCGTGGGACCGCAGGGCCCCGGAGATCGCGGACTCGACCGTGGGCTGGCGCTTCGTCAATCCCAAGATGCCCAAGGCGTGGACCATCTCGCTGGGGGAAACCGCCGAGGTGGTGGCCAAGCAGTACGGCATCACGCGCGAGGAGCAGGACTGCTTCGCGCTGGAGAGCCAGCGGCGGGCCCAGCGAGCGATGGCGCAGGGCGTGTTCACGGATGAGATCGTGCCGGTGGAGGTCGGCGGTTCGACGGAACGGCGGGTTGACGGATCGCCGGGTCGACTGGTCGTTGAGCGTGATGAGCACCCGCGACCTGACGTGACGCTGGAGTCGCTGGCAAAGCTCAAGCCGGCCTTTGCCAAGGATGGTACCGTGACGGCGGGCACGTCTAGCGGCATCAACGACGGCGCGGCGGCCCTGCTGGTACTGTCGAACCGCCCAACCGCCAAACCGCCTGACCAGCCTCCCCTGGCCCGCATCGTCGCCACGGCCGTGGCCGGCGTGGACCCGAGCTGCATGGGCCTGGGTCCGATCCCCGCCACGCGCAAGGTGCTCCAGCGGGCGGGCCTCAAGGTCGCGGACCTGGACCTGGTGGAGCTCAACGAAGCGTTCGCCGCTCAGGCCCTCGCCTGTATCAAGGACCTCGAGCTGGACCGGTCGAAGGTCAACATCTACGGCGGGGCCATTGCCCTGGGACATCCGTTGGGCTGCACCGGCGCGAAGGTGCTGACCACGCTGGTCCACGCCCTCAGGCGGACCGGGGGGCGCTACGGGCTCGCCACCATGTGCATCGGTGTGGGGCAAGGGATCGCGATGATCGTGGAGCGGTCGTGAGCGCCTACCAGCACGTCCTGGTGTCCCGCGAGGATGGGATCGGCACGGTCACGATCAACCGGCCTGAGAAACTCAACGCTTTCTTCGGCCGGATGCGACAGGACCTCGCGGCCGCGGTGCGGGAGTTAGCGGTGGATCCCTCGGTCCGGGTGCTGGTGATCACCGGGGCGGGGCGGGCGTTCTGCGCCGGCGCCGACATCGATTACATGAAGGAACTCCTGGAGAGCGGCGACACCGAGAATTTCACCGTCCTGGTGGAAGCCGGACGCGCCGTGGTGACCACGCTGCGAGACACGCCCAAGCCCGTGATCGCCAGCGTGAACGGCCCGGCGGCGGGCGGCGGCGCCAATCTGGCGCTGGCCTGTGATCTCCGGATCGCGTCGGATCGGGCTTCGATTGGGCAGACGTTCAGTCGCATTGGCCTCCACCCGGACTGGGGTGCCACCTACTTCCTGCCCCGGCTGGTGGGCCCGTCGCGCGCCTTCGCGCTGTTCGCCAGCGGCGAGATGATGGGGGCGGAAGACGCGCTGCGGCTGGGTCTGTTCAACCGGGTCGTCCCGCACGATCGGCTCGCCGCCGAGACCAGGGCGCTGGCGCTGGCCCTGGCCGAGAGGCCGCCCCTGGCGCTGGCGTTGGCCAAGAAGGCGGTCTACGCCAGCGAGTCGCGCTCTCTCGACCAGATGTTGGACATGGAGCTGGAGCATCAGCTCCGCTGCTTCGCCAGCCGCGACGCCCGCGAGGGCTTCACGGCCTTTCTGGAAAAACGACCACCCTCCTTCCAGGGCACGTGAGAGGCACCCATGCGCAAGGTCCACAACTGGGATGAATGGATCGACTACTTCTACTACTGGCAGGATTCCATCGGCCTGGAGCGGAAGGAACTCAAGGAGTTCAAGTTCGACGTGAAGTTCGGGCCGCTGGACGTCGAAGAGATCGAGTTCGGGCACTACCGCGGCCAGCGCAAGTGGAAAACGCTGCTCCATATCCCCGACCAACGCATCCGCGACACGCTGCTCAACCTGGTGGTCTACCAGGGCGACACCGAGTTCGCCTCGGTGGAGCAGCAGCGCAACCTCTTGAAGAGCCCGCCCAGCAGCTACGATCTGCTGGCCATCATGCGGGTGATGTGCGAGGAGATGCGCCACGGCTGGCAGATGTCGTACCTCTTGTGCGAGCACTTCGGCGACGAGGGCAAGCGCGAAGCGCAGAAGCTGCTGGAGCGGCGGGCCGAGGAGGGGGAACGGCTGCTGGGCTCCTTCAACGAGATCGTGGACAATTGGCTCGACTTCTTCACCTACACCCAGTTCATCGACCGCGACGGCAAATTCCAGCTCAAGATGCTGTCGGTTTCGGGATTCGAGCCGCTCTCCCGCTCCATGGGTCCCATGCTCAAGGAGGAGAGCTACCACCTTGGCACCGGCAACAACGGCCTGCTGCGCATCGTGAAGGCCGGCAGGGTCCAGCCGGAGCTGATGCAGAAGTTCTTCAACAAGTGGGTGCCCACCGCGTTCGACCTGTTCGGCACCGATCACTCCAGCACCGCGCACTGGGCCTACGTGTGGGGGCTCAAGGGGCGATTCGACGAGCGCGACAACCCCACGCCCGCGGACAAGGCGTCGCTCAACGATTACAACCGGCACCTGTACCGGGACGAGTGCGTGCGGCTGGTGGAGCGGCTGAACCAGTACATTCCGGATCGTGACCGCTGGCTCCGGGTGCCGGACATCAAGTTCAATCGGCGCATCGGGGCGTACGCCCATCAGTGCTTCACCGTAGAGGGCGAGCCGGTGAGCGAGGAGCGCTATCCGGCGTATCTCACGTCCGTGCTCCCGCAGCCGGAGGACTATCAGCAGCTGCACGGTATTGTGGCTGGCGGGGAGTGGATCGAGGAGCGAACGGTCCAGGACAACTAGACTAGCACAAAGGGGTCTAAGGCGCGCGCTCCACTGACGCGCGCTCCAGAGACCCTGTAAGGACCCACCGAGTTGACTCGCCGCGCTAGTACCATCCTGGTAATCGCCCACCGCGGCGCGTCGGCGTACGAGCAGGAGAACTCGCTGGCGGCCTTTCGCACTGCGCTGCAAATGGGCGCCGACGGCATCGAGCTGGACATCCATGCCACGGCGGATGGCGGGATCGTGGTCCACCACGATCCGCGCCTGGGCGATCGGCCCATTGCCGAGCTTACGGTGGCGGCCGTGACCCGGCACCGATTGCCGAACGGGGAGCCGGTGCCCACGCTGGCCGAGGCGCTGGCCGCCATCGGGGCCGGCTGCCGGGTGTTCGTCGAGGTCAAGACGCTCGCTCCCAGGCACGACGCTGCGCTCCTGGGCGAGCTGGACCGCGGACCGGCTGCCGCCAACTATCACGTTCACGGCTTTGACCATCGGATCGTGCGGCGACTCGTCGCGCAGCGGCGGGGCCTGGTGGGCGGCGTGCTCTCCACGTCCTACCCGGTGAAGCCGTGGCGACAACTGGCCGACGCCGGGGCGCGGGAGCTGTGGCAGGAGGCGTCGCTCATTGACCGCGCGCTGGTGGAGGCCTTGCAGTCGCGGGGGTGCGCCGTCTATGCGTGGACCGTGGACGCCCCCGCCCGAGCACTGGAGCTGGCGGCGCTGGGGGTCGCGGGCATCTGCACCAACCGGCCGGACGTGATTCGCGAGGCCCTGGCCTGATGCGGATCGCCGTCATCGGCGCGGCCACGATGGGGCGTGGCATGGCGCGGGTGGCTGCGGCGGCCATCGGCCCGCTCAAGGTGAGGGGCCTGGTGGGGCTCGACGTCTGGCTGGCGATCGCCGAGTATTTGTTCCGCGAGTTGAAGCACCCCCACTACGAGCCACCTGCCATCTTGGGAGCGAAGGTTGGAGCAGGCGAGCTGGGCAAGAAAACCGGGAAGGGATTCTACCAATGGCCGAAGAAACCGTCCTGACACAGATCGCGGGCCGCGTGGCCACGCTGACCATCAACCGTCCCGAAAAGCGGAACGCGCTGGATGCCACTACCCGGCGCGGGATCGTGGCGGCGCTGGACGCGCTGGAGCGCGATGCCAGCGTCCGTGCCGTGATCGTGACCGGTGCCGGGGACAAGGCCTTCATCGCGGGCGCCGACATCGCCGAGTTCGAGGGCCGGGCACCGGTGGATCAGTTCCGGGTGATGAGCGAGTGGTCGGTCTATCAGGCCGCCGACCGGTTCCCCAAGCCGATCATCGCGGCGATCAACGGGTTCTGCCTGGGGGGCGGATGCGAGTTCGCCATGGCCTGCGACATCCGGATCGCCGCCGACACCGCCAAGCTGGGCCAGCCGGAGATCAACCTGGGCATCATCCCCGGCGGTGGGGGCACCCAGCGGCTGCCGCGGTTGGTGGGCCTGGGCAACGCCTTCAAGCTGCTCTACACCGGGGACCTGATCGACGCGGCGGAGGCGTTGCGGATCGGGCTGGTGGACGAGGTGGTGCGGGCGGCCGAGCTGATGAGCCGTGCCCGCGCGCTCGCCGAGAAGATCGCCAGCAAGAGCCCCGTGGCGCTCTCGCTCATGAAAGAGGCCGTGCGGGCCAGCGTGCGCGCGCCGCTGGACGAAGGGTTGCGGCAGGAGATCACGCTGTTCGGCCTGGCCTTCTCGTCCGAGGACAAGCGCGAGGGCGTGGCCGCGTTCCTGGGCAAGCGAACGCCGGAATTCACCGGCCGATGAGCCGGGCGGGCGGCCGGGGCGGGCGTGCGGGGCACGCAGCGCCACCGGGGGTCACCGATCTTCACCTCCACATCCAGCCCTGGCGCCAGCTCAAGCCGACCGTGGCGGAGGTATTTCGCCGCGGCAAGGAGCAGCACTGGGCCCAGCTCCAGGCCTTGATGGACGACCCCAAGGCGCTGCTCCAGGTGATGGATGCGGAGAGGATCTGGCGGGCTGGACTCATCAACTACCCGAGCCCCGATATCATGGGGTTCACCGATGAAACCAACGAGTTCGCCGCCAGGTACGCCTCCGCCGCGCCGGAACGGTTGATTCCCTTTGGCGGGGTGCACCCGCGTTTCACGCGCGATCCCGAGGGACAGGTCGAGCATCTGCTGGAGCTCGGCATCCGCTGCCTCAAGATCCACCCGCCGCACCAGGCCTATCCCGCCAATGCCTACACGCAGGGGCTGGAGGCGCTCGGCCGGATCTACCGGCGCTGCGAAGAGCGCGGGCTCCCGGTGATGATCCACACCGGGACCAGCGTCTTTCCCGGAGCGCGGAGCAAGTACGGCCACCCCCTGGAGCTGGACGACGTGGCGATCGATTTTCCCGATCTCGTCATCCTGATGGCCCACGGTGGAAGGCCCCTGTGGATGAACGAAGCGTTCTTCATCCTGCGGCGTCATCGCAACGTCCACCTGGAGCTGTCCGGAATCCCGCCCAAGCGGCTCCTCGAGTACTTCCCGCGCGTCGAGGAGCTGGCCGACCGCGTGGTGTGGGGCACCGACTGGCCCAGCCCCGGCGTCAAGAGCATGCGCCACAACCTGGATCAGTTTCTCGCCCTCCCGTTGGCTGCCGATCTCAAGGAGCGGGTTACCCGTACCACGCCGCTGCGCTTGTTCCCGACCCGGGGGAGGTGAGATGCAAGACGTGAAACGCGAGAAGTGAGACGGCCGTTGAAGCGACCTGTTGCGTCTCACCCCTCTCACTTCTCACGTCTCACTTTTCACGTTTCACCGCTCACATATATTCCGTCGCATCTTCGACCCCTTAAGCCACCATGACCACCGTCTACTTCAACGGCCAATATCTCGCCAAAGACGACGTGCGCATCTCTCCCGAAGATCGCGGCTTCCTCTTCGGCGACGGCGTCTACGAGGTCATTCGATCCTATGACGGCAGCTTGTTCGCCCTCGAGGCCCACCTGGCGCGGATGCATTCCGGGGTGTGCGAGCTCGGCATCAACGGCGCGGACGTGGATCACTTGGGCGAGGTGTCGGCCGAGCTGATCACACGGAACCACCTTACCTCCGGGGATGCCACCGTCTACCTCCAGATCACGCGAGGCACGGCGCCACGGGCGCACTTCTTCCCGGATCCCCCGGTGCCGCCCACCGTCTATGCCCAGGCCGGCCGGTTCACGCCCAAGGGAGACCCGGCGAAGGGGGTCGACACGATCACGGTTCCCGATATCCGCTGGGCTCGCTGCGACATCAAGACCGTGCAGCTGTTGCCCAATTGCCTGGCCAATCAGCGAGCGCGCTCGTCCGGGGCGCAGGAAGCGCTGTTCGTCCGCGACGGCGTGATCCTGGAAGGCAGCCACTCGAGTCTGTTCTTCGTATTCGGCGAGGAAGTGCGCACCGCGCCCAAGAACAACTACATCCTGCCCAGCATCACGCGGGAAATCGTGCTGGAGCTCTGTCGCGGGGCCGGGATTCCGGCGCGCGAGGCACCGGTGTTTACCCACGAGTTGCCCCGTGCCACGGAGGCGTTCCTGGCCGGGACCACCGTGGAGGTGATGCCCATCGTGCGCATCGATGCGGTGGGCGTGGGTGGGGGCAGGCCGGGCCCGGTGACCCGGAAACTCCAAGACCTGTTTCGGGCTCGGATCCTGGACGCGAAGAGCTAGCCCGGGCGCCGATCCTCGGGATCGCTGCCGGCGGCCTGGTCCTGGTTCCGTTGGTGTACTTCCCTCGGAAGGCGAGGGAGGCCAAGTTGGAGTTCAAGCGATTGCGCGAGGCCAGGATGAAAGGACAACTACGGCCATGATCGCCTCCCAGCGCCTGCGAACACGGGGGCACGCGGGCGGGTGCCGAGGGCTGGGCGGGCGACCGCTCTGGCACCGTCCGGGTGCGTTGCAGCTATGCTGGTCTGTGCTGGCCGGTCTGGTCGCGGTCTGGCCCCCCGCGCCGCTCGCCGGGCAGGCATCGCTCCGCTACGAGATCGACACGCTGCCCAACGGCCTCCGGGTCATTCTCTCCGAAGACCAGTCCACGCCGGTCGTCAGCGTGGACGTGTGGTACCGCGTGGGCAGCCGGAACGAAGAGGTGGGCCGTTCCGGGTTCGCCCACTTGTTCGAGCACATGATGTTTCAGGGGTCTCGGCACGTCGGCAAGGGGCAGCACTTCCAGCTGATCGAGCGGGCCGGCGGCGACTTGAACGGCACCACCGACGAGGACCGCACCGCGTACTTCCAGGAGCTGCCTGCCAACCGGCTGAACCTGGCGCTCTGGCTGGAAGCGGACCGCATGCGCTCGCTGGCCATCACCGTCGAGAACTTCGAGAACCAGCGACAGGCAGTCAAAGAAGAACGGCGGCTCAGGGTGGACAACCAGCCCTACGCGCCGGCCTTCACCGAGGGGATCGCGCTGCTGTACGATTCGACCACCTGCTTCGGCTACGCCCACAGCGTGATCGGCTCGATGACCGACCTCGACTCGGCCAAGGTCGGTGACGTCCAGGCCTTCTTCGACCGCTACTACGCGCCCAACAACGCCACGCTGGTCATCGTCGGCGATTTCGACCCCGCCGAAGCCAGGCAGCTGATCCGGCAGTACTTCGGCGACGTTCCTCGTGGCCGAGAGCCCCCGGCGGTGTCGTGCGGCCACGAGTTCGCGCCCAGTGCCCGGCGCCGCGTCTGGGAGGACGAGCACGCCAACCTGCCGGCCGTGATCATCGCCTATCGCACGCCGGGGCACCGCGATCCCGATACCCCTGCCCTGGCGCTCCTGGGAACCATCCTGGGCGGCGGTGAAAGCTCGCGATTGAACCGGGCCCTGGTGCGGCAGGCCCGCACCGCTCTGGCCGCGGGCTCGCAGAGCGTCTCGCGGCTTGGGCCCGGGTATTTCCTCACCTTCGCGATTGCCAACCAGGGCATCGGGTCGGATACGCTGGAGCGGCAACTCTCGGCGGAGTTGCAGCGGATCATCGATGAGGGTGTCACACCGGAGGAGTTGACCAAGGCGCGCAACGAGTTTCGCGCATCAAACATCTTCGGCCGGCAGACCACCATGCAGATCGCCGAACGGCTTCAGCACTATGCCCACTTCCACGATTCGGTGGAGGAGATGCGGACCGATCTCGATCGGTATCTCGCGGTGACGGCGGACGATCTGCGGCGAGTGGCGGGCAGGTACCTGATTCCGGCAAACTCGTTCACGATCGTGGTGATTCCCAAGGAGGGACGGTGAGCGACGGAGAGAGATGGAGGGCGACGTCCCTCACCCTGCTGTTGGCCTGTACCGCGGTGCCGGCCATGGCGCAGTACCCCACATCCCCGCCCCCACCGGCCCCGCTCCGCCCGATGCAGTTCCCCCCGTTCCGCGAGGCCCGCTTTGCCAACGGGCTCAACCTGATCCTGGTCGAGAACCACGAGCTACCCATCGTGAGCGTGTCCCTCGCCATGCCGGCCGGAGCGCGCCACGAGCCAGCCGGGCGCGAGGGGCTGGCGGGGATGGTGGCCCAGCTTCTCACCAAGGGTACCAAGACCCGGACCGCGGATCAGATCGCCGCCGAGATCGAGGGCGTGGGCGGGTCCTTGAGCGCCAGCGCCGGCGACGACTTCTTCACCGTGTCGGTCACCGTGCTCACGGATCAGCTGGACTTGGGGCTGGGGCTGCTGAGCGACGTCCTGCTCAACGCCACGTTCCCCGACGATGAGGTGGAGCTGGCCAGGAAGCGGGTCCTGTCGTCGCTCGAGGTGGAAAAGTCCCAGCCCGGCGCGCTGGGGGGCAAGTTCTTCGCGCGTGCTCTCTACGGGGACCACCCCTACGGCCGGAGTGCCAGCGACACCTCGATCCGGGCCATCACCCGCGAAGAGATCCAGGGGTTCGCGGCTAGCTGGCTCAAGCCCAGGGGCGCGCTGCTGGTGGTCGCGGGGGACCTGAGTCTCACCGACGCGCGTCAGCAGATCGAGCGGCACCTGGGCGGCTGGACCGGTGCGGCTCCGGCGGGCACCGTCCCCCCGCCTCCCGCGGCTGGCCCCACCAGCATCCTGCTGGTGCACCGCCCCGGCTCGGCGCAGGCGAACATCGTGGTCGGCAACCTGGCGCTCACGGCCAGCGATCCCCTGTACTATCCGGCGACCGTCGGCAACAAGATTCTGGGCGGCGGTGCCGATTCCCGTCTTTTCCTCATCCTGCGAGAGCAGAAGGGCTGGACGTATGGTGCCAGCTCTGGCTTATCTCGCCGCCGCGAGGTGGGCCATTTCTCGGCCGGCACCGAGGTCCGTACCGCGGTGACCGACAGCGCGCTCACCGAGCTGCTGAGCCAGCTGCGGCGCATGCGGACCGAGCCGGTGGCGGACAGCGAGCTGGTGGCCGCCAAGGGCTATCTGGTGGGCTCGTTCCCGCTATCCATCGAGACGCCGCAACAAGTGGCGGGCCAGGTGTCCACCGTGAAGCTCCTGGGTCTGCCCGACGATTACTTGCGGACCTACCGCGACCGGCTGGCCGCGGCCACGGCGGCGGAGGTGATGGCAGCGGCGCGCCGGGTCATCCGGCCGGATTCGGCCGTGATCGTGGTGGTGGGCGATGGGACCGCCATCTACCAGAACCTCGCCAAGATCGCTCCAGTCCGGGTCGTGGACATCGATGGCAAGCCGCTGGCGCCGGAGGACCTCGCTCCCAAGGCCGCCGGACCACTGGCCCTGGACGCGGCCCAATTGGTTTCCAGGCGTGACTCGTTCCAGGTGAGCGTGCAGGGCAACCCCTTTGGCTACATGACGGCGGATTTGGCGCTCTCGGCGGACTCCGCGGCCTACGTGGAGGAGACCGTGATCGCCGCGGCCGGCTTCCGGCAGCGTACCGTGGTCCGTCTGGATCCCGCGACCTTCGCCACGCGAAGCGTAGAGCAAACCGGCAGCGGCGCGGGTCAGACCATGGAGATTCGCCTGGTGTACGAGAGCGGCCGCGTGAAGGGCCGAGCCCAGACGCCCGTGCCCGGCGCCGCCGCACCCAAGGTCACCGAGGTGGATACGGCATTGGCCGAAGGCGCGATCGACATCAACGCGTTCCAGCCGCTGGTGGCCGCGCTGCCGCTGGCCGAAGGGGCATCCATCACCGTCGGTGCCTTCGAGGCTTCGGAGAACGCCACGCGGACCCTCACCGCGAAGGTGACCGGTACGCAGGACGTCACCGTCCCGGCCGGGACCTACTCGGCGTTTCGCGTGGAGGTGAGCGGTGGGTCTCAGCCCTATGTCTTCTACGTAAGCCGCGAGACGCCGCGGCGGTTGCTCAAGATCGAGATCGTGGGGCAGCCGTTGGTGTTTGAGCTGGTGAAGTAGTGATGCCAGATCACAAACCGTTTCCTCTGCGTTCGCTACCTCCTCTGCGTTCTCTGCGGTGAATCCGGTACGTTCCGCGGCGACGAGGTAGCGGCGGCCTTCAACGTGTTGGAAGGCATCAACCCGGCGTCGCAGCTCATTCCGGTGGAGCGGATCGAGGGCATCACCACGATCATGGCCAGCGCGGGCGGCGGCCTGATCTCCGGGCAGGCGGTGGCGCTCGGTCTTTGGGGCGACCGCATCGAAGACATGGTGATCAAGTCCCCGGTGGCGCCGGTGGGGCAGATCAACGAAGGCGCCAAGGGCACCGGCGGGGGCTCACGCGCCGGGGTCATGGCGCGGGAGTACAACCCGAAGCTGGTGATTGAGGGCGCGGTAGAAGGCTGGCAAGTCGCCGATCAGCCGGCCACCGCCAGAGTACCGTACGAAGGACTGTTGTAGACGAACAAACCGGTGATGTAAACGGACGGTCTGTGGCCTCGAACGCTACATGCCGCCACGCATTAGGATGCGCTGGTTCGAGTAGTAAGTCCTCACGGAATCGCCCTTCCGATCACGATGCCGACGCCCGCCGCGGCGAGGAGCCCAAGGGCCGTTCCCAGCCCGATTCTCGACTTCTTCAGCTCGGCGACGTGCCGTTCCGACAGGTCCTGATAGCCCACGTCCGCGGTCTGGTACCTGCCCTCGTAGGCCTGCACTGACTCGCTTCAACGCCCGTGCCCCGGCAACCGCGCGAACAGCTGGTTCAAGTTGATGGTCAGTTCCGCCGCGTCCTGGGTCACGCGCCATTTCAGTACGTCCGTCACAATCTCCGGCCTAGTGTCGTCTGGCCGCCAAACCTCCACTAGCTGCGCGTCTGGGTCCACGACCCAATAGGTCCCCACTCCGCGCTCCTGGTAGAAACGGCGCTTCGTAACACGGTCCGCCTTGACCGAACTCGGTGAGACCACTTCCACTGCCAAAAGGAGCGTCTGGCAGTCCCGCCAGTCTCCGGTGACCTCCCCTGCCGGGACCACGAACAGGTCAGGCTGAACGTACTCGTCGGGACCCCAGATGATGTCGGCGGGCGAGAAGAAGACCACGGCCGGGCTGGGGTACGGGGCGAGGTAGGCCTTCAGCTCGGCGTGGAACTCGCCGAGCACCCCTTGATGGCGTTGAGAGGGCGCCGGGGTCACCAGCAGCTCTCCGTGCACCAGCTCGTAGCGGTTCCCGTCGGCGGGGAACGCCAGCACCTCTTGGACCGTGTAGCGACGCGCCGTGCTGGGCATGACCATAGTATTGGGCCTCGGCTGCCGAGTGGACAAGACTTGCGCACGCGACACGATACAGACTCCCGAGGGCGGACCTGTCATCGTTCGGACGCGCCTCGGCGCCGAAAACCGCGACATACCCGCCGCGTCAGGCGACCTAACTGATTCTGCGTCCCCAATGAGCCAGGCTGAGCCAGGGCATCCATCCAGTCCCCTGATGCCCGAAGTCCACAACTTGCTGTGATTCACCTCACGCCCCCGCCCCACCCACGTGCACAACGTGATCCACCGCGACATCAAGCAGGGCAAACGTCATGCTCGACTCCCCAAACCGCGTGATCGTCACCGACTTCGGGATCGCCAAGGCGCTGACCGAGCAGACCCTCACCGCGTCAGGCTGCATCGCCGGCCCAACATCCAGCGCCCGACCGGTGTGACTCAAGTCCTTGACTCCCCTCCACCTAAGCCCCAACTTGCGCTCGCCTCGGCGAGCGAGCCTCTGCCCGTGATTCAGTGCGCCCACTGCGCCACTCCGGTCCCCGACGACGCCAAGTTCTGCTATAGCTGCGGCTCCCAGGTTTCGGACGCCGAGGGACAGGCGCGCGCCAGCCAATCCATGGACTCGGAGTCCTTCGAGCACATG